>Ga0210390_10001984_pt1 | contig 18664 bp, 13 predicted proteins | sample IncBWH11OmetaG_FD_161050 | JGI IMG/M metagenome (GOLD analysis project Ga0210390, IMG submission 161050) | Forest soil microbial communities from Barre Woods Harvard Forest LTER site, Petersham, Massachusetts, United States - Inc-BW-H-11-O ... | reverse complement strand
TGAGCTATCGGCGCGCCACGCCACGACCCATTCGTTCTGAAACGCGATTTCGAGCCGCGACCCGCGGTCGTCGTCGAGCCCCTCGACCACGGCGCGGCCGCGCAAGAAGCCCTCGGTCGTGCGCCGGGCGACATCGACGACCTTGCCGCGGAACAAGAGCTTGCCCTGCGCCTCGTCGAGGATCGCCGCGACCGGGTCCTCGTGCCGGCGCTGTGCCTCGCGCACCCGGCGGCCGATGCCGATGGCCTTTGTCACGGTGAAGTGGATGCCCCATTCCTTGACCTCGCGGCCGGTGCGCGGCGCTTTGCAGGTCGAGGCGATCGACCCCATCTCGACGCAGATCTTGCGGCTCGCGCGCTCCATCCATTTCCAGTCCGGGACCTTGGTCACGACCGCCTCGATCCCGCGCGGGTCGTAGAGCGCGCACGGGTAGGGCCGCAGCCCGCCGACCGCGACGCTGGTCATCTGCGCCTCGGGGTAGGCGCGGCCCATCGTGTCGGCGTCGACCACCGGCAGCCCCAGATGTGCCGCCGCCATCAACGGCTGGATGCCGTTGCCGCCGCCGATTTCGAGCGACATGACGGCGCCGAACTTTCGGCCGTGCAGCCCCTCCTGGATCTCGACCGCTCGGGCGACGTTGCGGCTGTCGGCGAGCCGCTCCTGCCCGACGAGCGGCGCCCCCATGTTGGAGACCACCGCCACCCATTCTTCGTCGGCAAGCGCCAGCGGCGACATCAGCCGGACACGATGCCCCTCGGCATAGAGCCGGCGCATGTTCAAGAGACCGAGATAGGGGCTGCCGCCGCCGCCGGTGCCGAGGATCCAGGCGCCGACCGCCAGCGCCTCGATGTCGTCGAGGGCGAGAGGCTCGGCATTCATGTCGGTGGTCCCATGTGGCGACGAGATTGCTTCGCCATGCTCGCAATGACAACATCGTTGCCGTCAGGTAGCCTCTGCGCGGCGGGACTAAGCTATCCTAGGAGGGAATGATGGACGGCATCTCGATCGACTGCACCGCCGCCGGCGACCTGACCCGCGGCTTGGCGGCCGAGGCTTGCGCGCTCGCCTACGAGGCGCTGCCCGAGCCGGTGCGCGAGGTGGCGCGGCAATGCGTGCTCGACTATCTCGCTTGCGCCGTTGCCGGCGCCGGCGACCCGCTCGTCGGCATGTTGCTCGACGAGATGGCGGAAGCGGGCGGTGCCGGGCAGGCGAGCGTCGTCGCCCATGCGGCGCGGCTGCCGGCACTGGCGGCGGCATTGGTCAACGGTGCTGCCGGGCATGCGCTCGATTTCGACGACGTCAACATCGCGATGCCCGGGCATCCGTCGGTCGCGGTGTTGCCGGGGCTGCTGGCGCTCGCCGAGCTCAAGCGAAGCTCCGGGCGCGAGGTGCTGACCGCGTTTGTCGCCGGCTACGAGACCGCCTGTCGGCTCGGCGCGGCGCTCAGCCCCGGCCATTACGCGCTGGGCTTTCACTCGACCGCGACGATCGGCAGCTTTGGCGCCGCCGCGGCCTGCGCCCGGCTGATCGGCCTCGACGCCGCCGCGACCGCGACCGCCCTCGGCATTGCCGGGACCCAGGCGGCCGGGCTCAAGTCGCAGTTCGGCACGATGTGCAAGCCGTTCCACGCCGGCAAGGCGGCGCAGAACGGGCTGCTCGCGGCGCGGCTCGCGGCGCGCGGGTTTTCGAGCCGGCCCGACCTCGTCGAATGCGTGCAAGGGTTTGCGGCGACGCACGGCCCCGACTTTTCGCCCGAGGCGGCGCTCGCCGCACCGCCCGGCGGCTTTCATGTCCGGGCCAACCTCTTCAAATACCACGCGGCCTGCTATTTCACGCACGCGCCGATCGAATGCGCCCGCATTTTGCGCGGCCGCCACGCGGTGAGCGCGGACAACATCGCCGGGGTCACGTTGCGCATCGACGCCAGCACCGACCGGGTGTGCAACATCGCCGCCCCGACGGACGGGCTGCAGAGCAAGTTCAGCCTGCGCCAGACGGTGGCGATGGCGTTGGCCGGCGTCGACACGGCGAGCCTCGGCGCCTATGCAGAGGCAACGGCGCGCGACCCGGCGCTGGTGCGGCTGCGCGAGCGCATCGCGATCGATTTCCAGACCGGGTGGCCGCAAACCGTTGCCGAACTGGAGGTCGAGACGAACGACGGCGGCCGTGTCGTGGCGCGCCACGATTCGGGCATTCCGGCCGCCGACCTCGCCGAGCAGGGCCGGCGCCTCGCCGCCAAATTCGACAGCCTGGTCGCGCCGGTGCTGGGCGCAGCCCGCGCCCGCGAATTGCGCGAGACGATCGCCGGCCTCGACGATCTGGCCGACATCGGCGTTCTCGCCCGGTTGGCCGCCGGCTGACGGCACCCGACCTCGGGCCGCTCGACGTAAGTTTGCCGCAGCCTGCGTTGAACCGGCGCATGGCCCGTCGATCGCCCTCAACACCGCCTTCCGGGTTAAGCTGCTGCATCCGATCCAAAGCCGGCAATCGGCCGGATACCGATGAAGGATGGATCAGTCCCTGGGTCTGTGATCGTGGTTGAACACAGATCGTCCCGAGACTGGTCATAATGCACGGCGATGGTAAGTTGGTCGTAGGCTCGTCGAACTTAAGAGTGAGGTTCGAATGCCGCAGCCGCGTTTCGTGTTTGGGTCGCTGGTGCTGATTGCCGTTGCCCTCGGCGGCGGTGCCGCTGCTTTCGCCTACACGGCGGGATGGTTCTCGCCGCAGCGCCTCACGCCGAAGAAGATCGTGAATGCGCTGGCGCCGCCGACCGGTGCGGCGCTCGGCCATCGCCGGAACCATGCCAAAGGCATCTGCTTCACCGGCGTCTTCGAAGCGAACGGGGCCGGGTCGGTGTTCTCAAAGGCGCAGGTTTTCACCCGCGGCCAGTATCCTGCCCTCGGACGCTTCAATCTCGCCACGGCAGATGCCAACGCGCCCGATGCGACGGTCCGGGTGCGGGGCATCGGGTTGCGGATCTCGACGCCGGACGGGCAGCAATGGCGCAGCGCGATGATCGACCCGCCAGTCTTTCCGGTGTCGACGCCGCGAGCCTTCTACCAGCTGCTGCTCGCCTCGAAGAGTAAAAACCCGAACGCGATGAAGACATTCGCCGGCGCGCATCCCGAGATTGCGGCGTTCGGCGCCTGGGCCAAGAATGCCCCGTGGACCGGCAGTTACGCCGAAGAGCGGTTCAACAGTCTCGACAGCTTTGTTTTCACCGAGGGTTCCGGCGCGGAGCATACGGTGCGGTGGTCGCTGTTGCCGGCGGTGCAGCCGGTCGCGGTCTCGCCCGCTGACCTCGCGAAGCGCGGCCCCGATTTCCTCGAACAAGAGATCGCCGAGCGCGTCCGCGGCGGTCCGCAGCGCTGGACCATGGTGGTGACGATCGCCAACCCGGGCGATCCCACCGCGGATCCGAGCAAGGCCTGGCCAGAAGGTCGCCGCACCGTCGCGGTCGGCACGCTCGTTGTCCAGCAGGTAGAAGCCGAGCGGGACGGCCCGTGCCGCGACATCAACTTCGATCCGACCGTCCTGCCGTCCGGCATGAAGACATCGGACGACCCGTTCCCGGCAGCACGGTCGGCTGCCTATGCGAGGTCATACGACCTGCGCACGGCGGAGGCCAAGGACTATCCCCGCACCGCAACGGGCGCCAAGCCATGATCGGCGGCCACCAACGCTTCACCGCGATCCAGCGCCTGCTGCACTGGCTCATGGCGGTCTGCATCCTGGCCATGCTGTTCATCGGCGTCGGCATGGTGTCCACAATCATGCCGAAATACCTGACGCTCGTGTCGATCCACAAGCCGCTCGGCATGGCGATTCTGGCGCTGGCACTGATCCGCCTGGCGGTGCGCCTGCGCTACGGGACACCGCCGCTGCCGGCCGACTTGCCCGAGCCGATAAAGCTCGCGGCCCATCTGTCGCATTACGCGCTCTACGCCCTGATGATCGCCATGCCGCTGCTCGGCTGGGGGATGCTGTCGGCGGCCGCCTACCCGGTCGTGCTGTTCGGGGGCGTGCATCTTCCGATGATCCTGCCGCTGAGCGACAGCCTGCATACCCTGCTCTGGAACGCGCATTTCTACCTGGCTTTCGCGTTTTTCGGCCTGATCCTGATGCATGTCGCGGCGGCGCTGTTCCACGCGCTCGTCCGACGCGACGGCGTGTTCGAGGCAATGGCGTCGGTGTCGACCCACGACGAGGTCATGCCCGCCGAGTGACCGGCCGTGCTGGGAAGCGCAAGCACCGCTCACCCCCAAAGCGGGTCTTGGAGCCGTAGACAGCGCACGCCTGACCTTTCGAGCCGGTTTGATCCGGCTATTTGGTCGCGCCATTTAGTCGGTCTCGGATCTACGTCGCTCAGCCTCCGGAGAAGAAGAGACGCGGCAGCGGCGCGTTCTGGTCGTCGTCGGGGTGCATCGCGAAGGCGGTCAGGAGGGCGGCGGTCGCGGCGTAGTTGGCCATCAGCGCGACGAGGTCGACGAGCTGGCGCGGGCCGAACCGCGCCAGCGCGCGGGCGTAGGTTCGCGGTGAGACATCGCGGGCGGCGAAGATTTCGCGGGCGAGGTCGACGACGACCGCGTCCGCCTCGGCGAGCGCGGCGGTGGGGCCGCGCCAGCGGACCACGTCGATAATTTCGGGTGCTACGCCCTCGGCGCGGGCGGCGGGCTTATGGGCGGACCATTCGAAATCACTGTCGTGCTCGCGCGCGGTCGCGAGGATCGCCAATTCGCGCACCCGCCCGCCGAGCCCCGCCTCGTAGCGCAGGTAGTGGTTGACCGGGCGCGAGCGGCGCGCCAGCTCGGGGCTGTGCAGTTGAATGCCGCCGGGGCCGCGCAGCCCGCGCAACGTGCCGCCGCCCGGGTCGGCGAGGCGGTCGTAAATTCGCTGCCCCTCCGCGTCGAGGTCGGCGCGGCATGGCAATGGCAGCCGGCACCCCGACGCGGGGTCGATGTCGTCGCCAGTCTCGCGAGTATCGGGAGCCCGGCGATGGTGCGCGACAAACAGCGCCGCGAGAGCCTCGCACCCGGTGCGGTCGGCGTCGTCGAAGCGCGCCGGCAGGGGGCTGTCGAGGTCGAGCACGCCCAGCACCGCGCCGTGCGCGACAAGCGGCACGACCAGTTCGGAGCGCGAGTTCGGGTCGCAGGCGATGTGACCGGGGAACGCGCGCACGTCGGGCACCAGCACCGAACAGCCGCGCGCGGCGGCGGCGCCGCACACGCCGTTGCCGATCGCGATCCGCACACAGGCGGGCTTGCCCTGGAACGGGCCGAGCACCAGCTCCGCCCCCCGACGGAAATAAAACCCGGCCCAGTTCAGGTCGGGCAGGCCGTGCCAGATCAGCGCGGCCATGTTGGCGGCGTTGGCGATCGGGTCGCGTTCGCCGTCGAGCAGGGCGCCGAGTTGTACGGCGAGGTCGCGGTAAAGCTGTGATTTAAGGTCCGGCATCCCGATTTCCGTCCTGCAACGACCCGGTTCGCTATATCCTGACAGAAACCCGGGATGCATGCGCAAAGAGGTTAGCGATGGACGACTACATCGATCCGGCCCTGCTCGGGCCCGAGGAGAAGTTCGCGGTCGGCCAGCCGGTGCCGCGCGCCGAGGACCCGGTCCTCTTGCGCGGCGAAGGGCATTACGCCGACGACGTGAGCCTTCCCGGCCAGGCCTACGCGGTCATGGTCAGGAGCCACATCGCGCACGGCATCATCCGCGGCATCGACACGGTGGAGGCGCGCGCGATGCCGGGCGTGCTTGCGGTCTACACCGCGGCCGAGCTGGCGCAGGGCGGGGTCGGCGCGTTGCCGGCGCGCCAGGTCATGAACAACCGCGACGGCACGCCGATGCTGACGCCGACCCATTACGCCCTGCCCTCGGACAAGGTCCGCCATGTCGGCGAGGCGGTCGCCGCGGTCGTCGCCGAGACCCAGGCGCAGGCCCGGGACGCGGCCGAATTGGTCACCCTCGACATCGACGCGTTGCCGGCGGTCACCGAGCCCGCCCTCGCCGACGCCCCCGAGGCACCCGTCCTCTATGACGAAGTGCCCGGCAATGTCGGTCTCGATTTCCATTTCGGCGACACTGAAAAGGTCGAGGCCGCCTTTGCCCAAGCGGCGCACGTCACGAAGCTGCGGCTGCGCAACAACCGCATCGTCGTCAACGCGATGGAGCCGCGCTCGGCGATCGCCGATTTCGACCCCGCGCGCCAGCATTGGACATTGCATGTCGGCTGCCAGGGCGTGTTCGGGTTTCGCAACTACGTCGCCGGCATCTTTGGCGTCGGCCGCGACAAGATGCGCATCCTGACCGAGCGGGTCGGCGGCTCGTTTGGCATGAAGCAGCCGACCTACCCCGAATACTACTGCATCCTGCACGCCGCGCGCGAATTGGGCCGGCCGGTCAAATGGACCGACGACCGCTCGGGCAGCTTTGTCTCCGACAGCCACGGCCGCGACGCCGACATGACCGCCGAGCTCGCGCTCGACAAGGACGGCCATTTTCTCGCGATCCGCCTCAACGGCCACGGCAACCTCGGCGCCGCCTACGGAGCCCCCGGCCCGTCGACGCGCAACGCGGTCCGCAACACGCTCGGGGTCTACAAGACGCCGCTGATCGAGGTCACGACCAAGTGCGTCTTCACCAACACGACGCCGGTCGGGGCATATCGGGGCGCCGGGCGCCCTGAGGCCAACTATTACATGGAGCGGCTGGTCGACGCGGCCGCGGCCGAGATTGGCATCGACCGGACGGAACTGCGCCGCAAGAACCACATCCCGCCCGAGGCGATGCCGTACAAGGCGCCGAACGGCACGACCTATGACAGCGGCGACTTCACCAACCTGTTCAACGAGGCATTGGCGCTCGCCGACTGGGACGGCTTTGCCGCGCGCAAGGCCGAAAGCCGGGCCCACGGCAAATTGCGCGGGCACGGCATCAGCGACTATCTCGAATTGACCGGGCCGCCTGGCCGCGAGATGGGCGGCATCCGCTTTGAGGCGAACGGCGACGTGACCCTGATCACCGGCACCCTCGATTACGGCCAGGGGCACTGGTCGCCATTTGCGCAAGTGCTGGCGGCGCGGCTCGGCATCCCGTTCGGCCGGATCAAGCTGTTGCAGGGCGACAGCGACGAGCTGATCGCCGGCGGCGGCACCGGCGGCTCGAAGTCGATGATGACGAGCGGGGTGGCGATCGTCGAGGCCGCCGACAAATGCATCGAGGCCGGCCGGCAGATCGCCGCGCACGTCTTGGAGGCGGCGGCGGCCGACATCGAGTTCCGCGGCGGCCGGTTTGTCATATCGGGCACCGACCGCTCGGTCGGGATCATGGAATTGGCCGAAAAGCTCCGCGACGGGCTCGAATTGCCGCCCGAATTGCCGCGGAGCCTCAATGTCGCCAACATCAGCGACGGCCCGCCCTCGGCATTCCCCAACGGCTGCCACATCGCCGAGGTCGAGGTCGACCCCGAGACCGGTGTGGCCGAAGTCGTGCGCTACGCGTTCGTCAACGATTTCGGCGTCGTGATCAACCCGTTGCTGGTGACCGGGCAGGCGCATGGCGGCATCGTGCAGGGGATCGGCCAGGCCCTGCTCGAAAGCACCGTCTATGACGAGCACGGCCAATTGCTGACCGGTTCCTACATGGATTACGCGATGCCGCGCGCCGGCGACGCGCCGATGTTCACGAGCGCCTTCCACCCGGTCCCGGCCACGACCAACCCATTGGGCGCCAAGGGCTGCGGCGAGGCCGGCTGCGCCGGCGCACTCCCGTCGGTCATGAACGCGCTCGTCGACGCGCTCTCGGACTACGGCATCCGCCACATCGACATGCCCGCCACCCCCGAGCGCATCTGGCGCGCGATCCAGGAGGCGCGTGGGTGAGCTGAGCCTCCGGCGCATTTAGACCATGTGGCGCCGCGGCGAGAATGTCCCGTTCCGCGCTTGGCAATCGGACAAAAATGTCATATCAGGCGGCGCATGACGGGATCGGAGCTGCTCCGCCGGATCAGGCGGCTCGGCAACGAGCGTGGCGTCGCGGTGCGGTTCAACGAGGAGCGCGGCAAGGGCAGCCACGGCACCCTGTATTTCGGTGACCGCTTCACCGTGCTCAAGGACAGGCGCGCCGAGATCGCGCCTGGCCTGTTGCACGCGATGCTGCGGCAACTGGGCCTGGGCGAAGGCGATTTGCGATAGCGGTTGCGACAGGAGCGCGCAATGATCGCAGGCGGATACGGTTTTCCGGCACGGCTCGAGCCCGACGAAGCCGGGCGCCTTGTCGTGCATTTTCCGGATTTGCCGGAGGCCTTGACCGACGGCGCCGACGAGGCGGAGGCGCTCGCCGAAGCCGCCGATTGCCTGTCCGAGGCGCTGGCCGGCCGGATAAACCGCGACGAAGACATCCCGCCGCCGAGTCGGCTGCGCCGTGGGCAATACCTCGTGATGCCCGATCCGACCACGGCGCTGAAGGCGGCGCTCCACCGCGCCCTGCGCACGCGGCGGATGACCGTCGCCGATCTCGCCCGCCGGCTTGACATCGACTATCGTCAGGCGGCGCGTCTCGTCGACCCGCGCGCCGCCAGCAAGCTGACCAGCCTCGAAGCGGCCCTGTCGGCGCTCGGCTACGCGATCGCGATCGCGGTGCACGAAAAGCCGACGGCATGACCGCGGCCCGCGCCGCGGCGCCTAACCCCAGCGAGGCGAGGCGCGCGCCGCCTGCCGTCGACCGGCTCCGACATGGATTACGCGCGCTATGAATGCGTAGAAGTTTATTTGGACGCTAAACTGACGCGGCGCGTGCTATCCGTATCCGTTCTTTTGGCGCTGGCAAATTCGCGTGGGCACAGAGTATCGAGCTTCGACGTGCAGCAGCGCTGCCGATGAAAGTTTTGTTTGCCGATGGCAAGCCTCGGCGGCATCAGAGCGCGCCAACTATCAGCTGTTCCTGATCGAGCTTTGCGCCGTCCTCGGGTTGCCCCGGCCAGACCCGGCGACTAGCGAACCCGAAGCCGACCGTTATGTGTTCGAGCGACGAGTGAACTTCCACAATCCCGATGGCACGACCAGCACCGGCTTTATCGACCTTTATCGGCACGGGTGCTTTGTCCTTGAAACCAAGCAGGGTTGCGAGGCAAAGCAGAGAACATCGCTTCTGGAGCAAGCCGGGCTCTCCGGACCGCGCCGGCGGGCGGCCACGGCATCCGCGGAACCGACACCTGGGACGCCGCGATGCTCCGCGCGCGCGGCCAGGCCGAGCAATACGCCAAGGCGTTGCCCGAATGGCCGCCGTTTCTGGTCGTCATCGATGTCGGGCACAGCATCGAGACCTATGCCGACTTCACCGGCACTGGGAAGCACTACGCTCAGTTCCCGGATACAAACGGCTTCAGGATCTATTTACGCGATTTGGCGCATGAAGAAGTCCGCGAGCGCCTTAGAGCGATTTGGCTCGACCCGCTGTCGCTCGACCCCAGCCGCCATGCGGCAAAGGTCACGCGCGAGATCGCGGCACGGCTCGCGTTGCTCGGCCGCAACCTGGAAAACGACGGAAACGGGGCGGAGCGCGTCGCGCTGTTTCTGATGCGCAGCCTGTTTACGATGTTCGCCGAAGATGTCGGGCTGTTGCCGAAAGACAGCTTTCGCCGGTTGCTGCGCGGGTTGCGCGGGCGACCGCAGAATTTCGCCCCGATGGTGCGCGACCTGTGGGCCAATATGGATAAGGGCGGGTTTTCGGCCGCGCTTGGCGAAGACGTGCTGCGCTTCAACGGCGGCCTCTTTGAAAAGACCGAGCCGATCGCGCTTGATGCAGACCAGCTCGAACTCTTGATCAATGCGGCCGAGGCGAATTGGTCGGCAGTCGAGCCGGCGATCTTCGGCACCTTGCTCGAACGTGCGCTCGACGCGCGTGAACGCGAACGGCTCGGGGCGCATTACACGCCGCGCGCCTATGTCGAACGGCTGGTGCTGCCGACGATCATCGAACCGTTGCGCGCCGATTGGGAGGCGGTCAAGGCCGCCGCGGTCCTGTTGGCCGATGCCGGCGACAAAGCGGGCGCCGTCGCTGCATTGCGCCGCTTCCACGACAATCTCTGCAACATCACGATCCTCGACCCGGCCTGCGGCACCGGCAATTTCCTTTATGTCGCCCTGGAGCACCTGAAGCGCCTTGAAGGCGAGGTCCTCGACCTGCTCGCCGGCCTCGGCGAAAGCCTGACGTTCGCAGCCCTCGCCGGGCACACGGTCGACCCGCACCAGCTGCGCGGCATCGAACTAAACCCGCGCGCTGTCGCGATCACCGAGCTAGTGCTGTGGATCGGCTATCTGCAATGGCATTTCCGCACTCGCGGCAATGCGATGCCGGCCGAGCCGGTATTGCGCAATTTCCGCAACATCGAGCATCGCGACGCACTTCTCTCTTGGCGTGCCGAGGAGCTGGTATGCGATCCGGACGGCCGCCCATTGACCCGATGGGATGGGAGGACCAAAAAACCGCACGCCGTCACTGGCGAAATGGTGCCTGACGAAAATGCCCGCGTCGAGGTCACGCGCCTGATCGGCACCCAGCCGGCCAGGTGGCCGCGGGCGGATTTCATCATCGGCAATCCGCCGTTTATCGGCGCGAAATACCTGCGTGCCGTGCAGGGCGAGGGTTATGCCGGGGCATTGTGGGGCACCTACCGGCAGATGCCGCAGGCGGCGGACTACGTGATGTATTGGTGGCACCGCGCGGCGCAGGTGGTCGCGGCGGGACATACCCGCCGGTTTGGCTTCATCACCACGAATTCGTTGCCGCAGGCATTCAACCGCCGCGTCGTCAAGGCGCATCTGGAAGAGGTCGACGGCGTCTCGCTGGCGTTCGCGATTCCTAACCACCCCTGGGTCGACGCGGTCGACGCCGCCGATGTACGCATCTCCATGACAGTCGGCGCAGCCGGCCGCGACCGCCCCGGCCGGCTGCTCGAGGTCACGCGCGAGACGCCGGCGGACGACGGCGAGGCGGAGGTCGAATTCCGCGAGCGCGCCGGCGTAATCCACGCCGATTTACGCATCGGCGCCGACCTGACCCGCGCCCTGCCGTTGCGCGCGAACGAAGGGCTGTGCTCGCCGGGCGTCAAGCTGCACGGCGCCGGGTTCATCGTGACGCCGCAACAGGCGAAGGCACTGGGCCTCGGGCGGGTTCCCGGCCTCGAACAGCACATCCGCCCTTACCTCAACGGCCGCGACCTGACCGGCCGCAGCCGCAACGTCATGGTCATCGACCTGTTCGGGCTTACCGAGGCCGAGGTTCGCCGGCGCTTCCCGGACGTGTATCAATGGGTGCTGGAGCGGGTGATGCCGGCGCGCGACCAAAATAACCGGGCCGCGTATCGGGAATCGTGGTGGATATTTGGCGAACCGCGTCGCGAACTCCGCCCAGCCCTCGCGGCTCTCGATCAGTATATCGTCACACTTGCCACCTCAAAACATCGGCTGTTCAACCTTCTTGATGGCGAGATACTCCCTGACGATGCCCTGATCGCTGTTGGATTGTCTGACGCGTACCACCTCGGTGTCCTTTCCAGCCGCATTCATGTGGCCTGGGCGATGGCAGCCGGTGGAAGACAGGGCGTGGGTGATGATCCCCGATATAACAAAACCCGCTGTTTCGACCCGTTCCCGTTTCCGGATTGCGGCGAGCGCGACCGGGCGACGATTGCGGCCGTCGCCGAGGAATTGGACGGTCTGCGCAAAGAGCGGCTGCGGCTGCACCCTGAGCTGACCTTGACCGGTCTTTACAATCTGCTGACGAAGCTGCGCTCCGGCGAGCCGTTGGCCGACCCCGAGCGCGGCATCCACGACCGCGGCCTCGTCGGCGTGCTGCGTAGGCTGCACGACGATCTCGACAAGGCGGTGTTCGCCGCCTACGGCTGGCCGGCGGATATTGGCGACGACGACCTCCTCGCCCGCCTCGTGGCGCTGAACCGCGAGCGGGCCGAAGAAGAGTTTCGCGGCAAGATCCGCTGGCTGCGCCCCGAATTCCAGGCCGGCATCGCCGCGGCGCCGGCGCAGCGGGAGATGGAGGTGGCCCCCGCCCTGGCGGCCGCCCGGCAATCGTGGCCGCGCGACCTGCCGGAGCAGTTCAAGGCGGTGCGCGACGCGTTGGTCGCGGGCGGCGCTCCGGCCGCCGCCGAGCAAGTCGCCGCCCGCTTTGTCCGCGCCCGCCGCGACCGCGTGGCCGAAGTCCTGGCAACGCTGGTGTCGCTCGGCCAGGCGCGCGAGACCGACCCCGGACGCTACATTGCATAGCTCTCCGATAACCCCGTTCGGGGCATTCTGTCGCGGCTGGCACGGGTGCGCGGGCGGCGAGGCCGCGAGCGGCGGGGGTGCCGGTCTGGGCGGGGAGGGCGACGCTTGGGTTGCAAATCGGGGGGGCTCGGCCCATTTGCAGAGTTAACCGCCGTGCCGGCTGCCCTTGCCGCATGCGGCACGCCCTTGGCGAGTATCGAATAATGGACAAAAGCTCCGGGGTGCTGTCGGCCGATCGGGAAGGTGCCGGCGCCAATTTGTCTGCCGGCCGCCGGCCGTCTCCGGCCCGGTCGCGATAGGCGCGGGCGAGCGACGGCGATGCCGAAGACCCACCCCCATGCGGAAGCGACCTATCGCGTGATCACGTTCGAGGACGGCTCGTTCGGCGTCGAGGTCGCGATCCCGGAGAGCCATCCGACCACCGTGCGCAGCTTTGCCACCGAGGCCGATGCCGAAGCGTGGATCGCCGACCATCGGCGCCGGGTGGAGTCGCAGGCTCAGCCGGGCGGCTGGTTTCGCCGGTCGGGCAACCGCCGCACCTGACCCGGCCGCGGCCCACGGCGTTGCGGTTCACGTCCGCATTCAAGCTGACCGGTATTCAAGACATCAATCACTCCCATAGTCGTCATGCCCCGACTTTTTCCGTGGGCCTATTAGTGCCCTAGTCGAGAAGCTCGGCATATCTCGCGCATCGCCATCCCGACGACGGTCGGGACCCATTTCGCGCATGGGCACCGGCCTGCGCCGGTATGGTGTGACCGCTGGGTGTTTGACCGCGACCGCCTGGTCCGAAGCGGCCGGCGACCGAACCTGGAGGTCCGGCCGCCGCTTGGGGCGGTGCGGCGAGCCGCCGGCCGGGCTCAGGCCTTGAGGTGCCTGCCGAAAAACGCGACGACGTCGGCCCACAGCTCGGTCGCCGGGCCTTCGCGATAGCTTGGCCGGTAATCGGCGAGAAACGCGTGGCCGGCGTTCTTGTAGACCTTGACCGTCACGTCCTTGCCGGCGGCGCGCTTTTTCAGCTCCTCGGCTTGTGCTGCCGACGGGTTCTGGTCCTCCTCGCCGAACACCGCGAAGAGCGGGCAGTGCAGCTGGCCGACCAGGTCGAGGATCGGGGTCGGCCGCGCCGGCGTCGTCTCGGCGTCCGGGGTTGCGCGGTGGATGAACCCGCCCCAGCAGTCGGCCGCGGCGTCGACTTTGGTGCTGCTGCACGCGAACAGCAAGGTCTGGCGCCCGCCGGAGCAGAAGCCGATCGCGGCGATCTTGCCGGTGGCGCCCGGCAAGGCGCGCAGATGCGCCGCCGCCGCTTCGAGGTCCTGCACCGCCTCGGCGTCGCGCTTGCCGAACATGACCGGCATGACCGTCGCCATGTCGTTCGGGTTGGACGGCCCGCCCGCCCGCGCATAGAGGTCGGGTGCGAGCGCGTCGTAGCCGATGTTGGCAAAGCGGCGGGCAACGTCGCGGATGTGCTCGACAAGGCCAAAGGCCTCGTGGATCACAACGATGCCGGGATTGTTGGCGGACTGGCTCGGGCGCGCCAGATAGCCCGTGATCGTGTCGCCGCCGCTTTTGATCTCGACGTCTTCGCCGCGCACGCGGCTGGGGTCGCTAACCGCACCCGGTATGTTGGCCATTCCGGTCCTCCTCTCGGACAAGAGCGCCAGGATAGCACCACGCGGCAAAGCGCTGCTATGATGACCGCGATCCGATTGACGGGAGGAGACCATGGCGGGTGCAGCGGCGACGTTAGATAAGCCGGCGGTGCAGAATGGGCCGAAGATGAAGGCCGCGGTGACGAGCGCGAAAGCGCCGGACTACGTCGAAGGCCGGCGCAACTTTTTCAAATACCGCGACCTCGGCGTGACCGGCGCCAGCGAGGGATGGATGCGGGCGCAAGTCATGTCGGCGGTGACCGGCATGACGCAGCCGACCGGCTGGCACTACCATGTCTGCGAGGGCCAGTTTGTGTATGCGCTGAAGGGCTTTGTCGAGCTCGAGTTCGAGGACGGGACCCAGTGCCGGCTCGAGGCCGGCGACTCGTGCTTTATCCCGGGCGGCATGAAGCACAACGAGATCCGCACGTCGGACGATGTCGAGATCCTCGAAGTGTGCCTGCCGGCGACGATGGGCACCGTGCCGTGCGACCCGCCGGCAAAGGGCGCCTAGCCCCGCAAGGCGCTTGAAGGAGGCCGCCGATCGCCTATGATCGGCGGTGCCGCGGGTGTAGCTCAATGGCAGAGCAGAAGCTTCCCAAGCTTACGACGAGGGTTCGATTCCCTTCACCCGCTCCAAGCTATTCAACGGCCTGCCCGTTCGTGAACGACGGCCTCAGCAAGGACGGTCGCGGTGGCAGTGCCGTCGCCGCCAAGCTCGCCGGTCTTGACCGCAACTTCCTTGACCAACGGTGCGGTGACCAACAGTGCGGTCCTGGGCGGGGCGGCAGGAATATTGGTCAGCTTCGGCACGGTCTCGCTCGGCCCCCGTCCCGCCCTCTGACACCGCGATGCCGACCGCCAACCGGCCGCTGTAGCTGACGCGGCCGTCGGCTATCCACAGCACGGCCGAGCGTGCCGGACTTGAAACAGTGGCCGCGGTGGTTTTCGAGATCGTCGAGGGATCCTGCGTCGGTCGGAGCCCACCCTTTAACCGAAACATACCAAAATTTACCGAGGGGGTTTGGCTGGACGTGCTGCCCTGCTTTCCCAGTGCCCTACTTTCACTCGAAAGAAAGGTTACCGAGACATGGCGCAAACGGTCGCCGACCAGTTCGCTGAAACCTTGGCTGCGGTCGGTGTCAAGCGGGTGTACGGGATTGTCGGCGACAGCCTGAACGGCCTGACCGACGCGATCCGGCGCCAAGGCAAGATCGAATGGGTGCATGTCCGCAATGAGGAGGTCGCCGCCTTCGCCGCGGGTGCGGAGGCGCATCTGACCGACACGCTCGCGGTCTGCGCCGGCAGCTGCGGGCCGGGCAACCTGCACCTGATCAACGGCCTCTTCGATTGCCACCGGTCGCGCGTGCCGGTGCTCGCCATCGCCGCGCACATCCCCTCGGCCGAGATCGGTTCCGGCTATTTTCAGGAAACCCATCCGCAGAATCTTTTCAAAGAGTGCAGCCATTTTTGCGAGCTCGTTTCCGGCGCCAACCAGATGCCGCGCACCCTCGAGGTTGCGATCCGCGAGGCGGTCGGCAAGCGCGGCGTGTCGGTGGTGGTGATGCCGGGCGACGTGGCGCTGCAGCCGGCATCCAATGCGCCGCAGGCCAAGCCCGCGGGGCTGCTGCCCGCGCCACCCGTGGTAACCCCGGCACAGCCGGACCTCGAGCGGTTGGCCGCCCTGTTGAACGGCAACCGCCGGGTGACGCTGCTGTGCGGCTCGGGATGCAAGGGCGCCCACGATCAGCTTCTGGCATTGGCCGAACGGCTCAAGGCGCCGATCGTCCACACGATCCGCGGCAAAGAGCATGTCGAGGGAGAGAACCCCTACGATGTCGGCATGACCGGGCTGATCGGGTTTTCGTCCGGCTACTACGCGATGCTCGATTGCGACGTCTTGCTGATGCTCGGCACCGATTTCCCGTATCGGCAATTTTATCCGCAAGGCTCGGGCGTGCGCATCGCCCAGGTCGACATCCGGGCCGAGAACATCGGCCGCCGCACGCCGGTGGATCTGGCGGTCGTCGGCGACGTGCGGGCAACGCTCGAGGCGTTGCTGCCGCTGTTGCAGCAGAATCGGGAGACGACGCACCTGGCGCAGGCGCGCGAGCATTATACGAGGGCGCGCAAAGGGCTCGACGAACTCGCCGCCGGCACTTCGGGCAGGCGGCTGATCCATCCCCAGCAGGTCGCCAAGGCGGTCAGCGACCACGCCGCAACCGACGCGATCTTTACTTGCGACGTCGGCCTGCCGACCGTATGGGCCGCGCGCTATCTGGCGATGAACGGACAGCGGCGGCTGATCGGGTCGTTCTGGCATGGCTCGATGGCGAATGCCATGGCGCAGGCGATCGGCGCCCAGTCCGCCTTTCCGGGCCGCCAGGTGGTCGCGCTGTCGGGCGACGGCGGCTTTACGATGCTGATGGGCGATTTCCTCAGCCTGGTGCAGCTCGGCCTGCCGGTAAAAATCGTGGTGTTCAACAATGGTGCCCTCGGCTTTATCGAGCTCGAGCAGAAATCCACGGGTTTCCTGCCGTTCGGCACCGAGTTCAAGAACCCGAACTTCGCGGCGATGGCCGAAGCCGTCAGGGTGCACGGGATCCGGCTCGAGGACCCGGCCGAAGTCGACGCCGGCATTGCCGCCGCCTTTGCCCTTGAAGGGCCGGTATTGGTCGACGCGGTCGTCAACCGCACCGAGTTGGCGATGCCGCCCTCCGTCACGATCGAGATGGCAAAGGGCTTTACGCTCTACATGGTCAAAGCCGTGATCAACGGCCGCGCCGATGAAGTCATCGACCTCGCGCGAACCAACCTGTGGCGCTAGTGGAAAGACCATGGACCTCACGGCCCTTCTGCTGTCCCGGCTGCAGTTCGCGTTTACCGTCTCGTTCCACATCATCTTCCCGTCGTTCACGATCGGGCTCGCGGCATGGCTGACCGTGCTCGAGGCATTGCATCTCGCGAGCGGGCGCCCGGCGTACCGTCAGGTGTTCGAGTTCTGGCTCAAGATCTTTGGGGTCGCGTTCGGGCTCGGGGTCGTCTCCGGGATCGTCATGGCGTTCCAGTTCGGCAGCAACTGGAGTGTCTTGGCGCGTATGTCCGGACCGATACAGGGGCCGCTCCTGTCCTACGAGACCTTCACCGCGTTTTTCCTCGAGGCCAGCTTTTTCGGGATCCTGCTGTTTGGCCGCCCTAGGGTCCCGCCGTGGTTCTATCTGTTTTCGACGGCGATGGTGGCGCTCGGCACGACGCTGTCGGCGTTCTGGATCATGGCCAACAACAGCTGGATGCAGGTGCCGGTCGGCTACGCGATCGAGAACGGCGCCTTTGTTCCGAACGATTGGCTCGCGATCCTGTTCAGCCCGGTGCTGTGGGCGCGCTTCCCGCATATGCTGCTGGCGTCGTACCTGACCGGCGCGTTTTGCGTCGCCGCCACCGGGGCATGGTACGTGCTGCGCCGGCAGTTTGCCGCCGAGGCGCGCATCATGCTGCGCATGGGGCTGTACCTCGCTTCGGTCCTGCTGCCGGTTCAGCTCGTCTTCGGACACTTGAACGGCGAATATGTCGTCCACCACCAGCCGGCGAAGATGGCGGCGATCGAGGCCCGGTGGCACGACCAGAAGCCGGCTCCCGAGGTCTTGCTCGCCTGGCCCGATGTCGCGAACCGGCGAAACCTGTTCGCGATCACCCTGCCGCCGCCGTTCGGCAGCCTGATCGACTCCGACAACCTCTCGGCGGCGGAGGTCGGGCTCGACAGCATCCCGCCGCGGAATTGGCCGCCGGTGCTGATCCCGTTCTTCAGCTTCCGCATCATGGTCGGCTGCTGGCTGGTCATGCTGCTGGTCGCCTGGGCCGGGTCGTATCTGGTCCACAAAGAGCGCATCGAGCGCAGCCGGCTGTTGCTGTGGGCGACCTTTTTCAGCTTTCCGCTGCCGTTCATTGCGACACTGACCGGCTGGTTCACCGCCGAGGTCGGGCGGCAGCCCTGGGTCGTCTATGGCGTTCTGCGCACCGCCCAGGCGATGACACCGTTCCTGACCGCCCGTTCGGCGGCGATCTCGCTCGTCGTCTTTTGCGCCGTCTACACCTTCATTTTCGCCTTCGGGACCTTGTACATCTACCGGCTGTTGCGCGCCGGGCCGGAAGGGCCCCTGGTTCTGCCGCCCGCCGCCGCCATTCCCAATCGCCCGATGTCGGTCGTCGACGAGCATCATTTGACGTCGCGCGCAGGCGGCGTCGGCGCAGGAGAATAACCGTGGTCACGTTCTGGGTAGCCATCCAGGCGATCAGCATCCTGCTCTACGTGCTGCTCGACGGGTTCGACCTCGGTGTCGGCATCCTCTTCGCGGTGACCCGTGACGAGACCAGGCGGCGCGCGATGCTGGGTGCGGTGGCGCCGCTCTGGGACGGCAACGAGACCTGGCTCGTCGTCGCCGGCGTGGTCCTGTGGGGGGCGTTCCCGGTCGTGTACGCGACCTTGTTCTCGGCGTTCTACCTGCCGCTGCTGCTAATGCTGGCGGGGCTGATCCTGCGTGGTGTGGCGTTCGAATATCGCTACAAGACCGAGCGGCTGCGCTGGATGTGGGACGCCGGGTTTGCCGGGGGGTCGCTGGTCGCGGCGTTTATGCAAGGGCTGACCGTCGGCGCGCTGGTCAAGGGGCTGCCGATCTCCGGCGGCCAGTACAGCGGCGGCGAATTCGGCTGGTTCAGCCCGTTTGCCGCCCT
>Ga0210390_10001983_pt1 | contig 18673 bp, 22 predicted proteins | sample IncBWH11OmetaG_FD_161050 | JGI IMG/M metagenome (GOLD analysis project Ga0210390, IMG submission 161050) | Forest soil microbial communities from Barre Woods Harvard Forest LTER site, Petersham, Massachusetts, United States - Inc-BW-H-11-O ... | reverse complement strand
ATTATTTACCTGAAAGGCGGAGAACTGAAAAAAGAATTAGGAAAGCTTGCGGGTGATGCAAGAATTACCCCTATCAGCAAATGGTTTACCGAAGATTATTTCGAAAGTAAAATGATAGTGCATATACGCACTACCTAGCTGATTTTACATCAGCAGCAGTAACGGTATAGCCCTTATTACCAAAAGAGTGCGAGATATAATTCAGCACGGCAGCAGCATCGTCATCACTAAGTTCTTGTGCTGGCATAGTGCCGCTGTATTTTTTACCATCTACGGTAATTTCCTCCGAAGTACCTTTTATAAGTTGGGTAATTGCCCTTTTCTTATTGCTTAACAGGTATTGAGAACCTGCCAAAGGAGGGCAAATGCGTGTAGCAGAACCCTCTGCTGTATGGCAACTTGCACATTTAGCTATGTAAATGGTCTTACCTGTATAGTATGGTGAATTCTTTTCAGCATTTGCAGCAGAATCCTTTACAGCTTTCACATCTGCCTCGGTAACGGTAAATCCATTATTATCGAACGAGTGATATACGTAGTTTAATACTGCGGCAACTTCATCATCCTTCAAATTACTTTGGGGAGGCATTACACTATGGTATTTTTTTCCGTTTACGGTAATTTCATTTGATGAACCTGTAATAACCTGTAATATGGCCTTGTTCTTATTAGCCAACAAATAATCTGATTTTGATAATGGAGGGTAAGTGCCTTCCATACCTGTGCCATCAGGTTGATGACAAACTATACAAGTTCTTTGGTATACACCTTTACCGGCAGCATAGGGTGAATTATCCACCGGTGCAGCAGGGGTATTATTTGCAGGCACACTGTTATTAGCAGCTGGTTGGCTATCATTACAGGCAATAACAAATGCTGCAATAGCGAATAAAAGAATTGTAAGCTTTTTCATGTTTGTTTTATTTTATTCTCAGCCCTGGTCGTAATCAACTACAACCACCGGAGAGGCAGGATGTGACTGGCAGGTAAGTATATAACCCGAAGCAACTTCGTCATCGGTAAGTGCATAGTTCATAGCCATTTCAACTTTACCTTCTTTCACCTTTGCCCTGCACGTTGCACAAACTGCACCTTTGCAAGAGAATGGGGCATCGACGCCCGCATCAATTGCGGCATCTAAGATAGCATCGCCATTTGATGAAAGCTGAAAGGTGGTTTCAGTACCATCCATTATTACCGTAATTTCACTTATAGCGCCAGGGCCCGATGAAGTATCTTTCTTTACCTCTTCAACAATCGAGGTAAAGTATTCAATATGTATAAAATTGCGGTTTACATTGTTGTTCTCAAGCACCTCTTTTACATTATCCATCATAGGGCCTGGGCCACAAATAAAGTACTCAATAACCGGGTTGCGCTCCACATACTTTGATAATAATGTTTTCACTACGTCTTTTGTCAGCATACCCGTAAGCTCAGAAGGAAAACCAGCAGTTTGTGGTTTTTCAAAAACATAATGCACAGTAAGGCGGCCTGCATTGGCTGCTACCAGTTCGTCTATTTGCTTTTTAAATATGGTAGCCTCTTCGTTAAAATTACCGTAGAACAGAGTGAGCTTGCTATTTGGCTCCGCTATTAATGTGGTGCGAATAATAGAAAGCATAGGAGTAATGCCACTTCCACCTGCAAAAAGGGTATAGTGCTTGCGGTTGGTATTCTTAAGCTCTGTATGAAAATTCCCCATAGGGGTCATTACCTCAATGGTATCGCCTTTCTTTATCTTTTCATTAACATAATTCGATCCTACTCCATTCTTAACACGTTTAACTGCTATGCGCATCGGTTCTTTTAATCCTGCTATAGTGGCAGGGCTGCAAATAGAATACGAACGTCTAACCTCTTTACCGTCAATAGTCAGTTTAAGGGTAAGGTGCTGACCCTGTATGTACGAATAATCTTTCTGGAGATCTGAAGGAACATCGAATGCTACTGAAACGCAATCGGCGGTTTCGGGTCTAACCTCAGAAACAACTAGTTTATGGAATTTACTCACAAGCTTTATATTTTAAATTTGAAAAGCCCCCAAAATTAGAATTTTTGGCATTATATAGCTATGAATTCTATATGTAATGGTTGCCGTTAGAATACAATTATGACCCAAAGCACATTTTGGGCTAAATCTTATTCGTAAATTCATATTTTATAAGATGAATATTTTATATTTGTAAGATAGAAAACCCGCACAGATTATGCCAAATCTTTCAACGCAAGAACTGGAAACAAAATTCCAGCAAAAGATAGATGCCAACGAATATATAGAGCCAAAGGACTGGATGATGGATAAGTATCGTTACAACCTTATCCGCCAGATATCACAACATGCCCATTCTGAAGTGGTTGGTATGTTACCTGAGGCAAACTGGATAACCCGCGCCCCTAACTTGCGCCGCAAAGCCGCCCTTTTAGCTAAGGTGCAGGATGAAGCAGGCCATGGTCTTTACCTTTATTCAGCAGCAGAAACATTAGGCATTAGCCGAGAAGAATTACTGAACCAATTATTGACAGGCAAAGCAAAATACTCTAACATATTTAACTACCCTACCCTTACCTGGGCCGATATTGGCGCTATAGGTTGGTTGGTTGATGGTGCTGCAATCATTAACCAGGTTATGTTGCAAAGAGCCTCTTATGGGCCTTATGCACGTGCCATGATCAGGATCTGCCGTGAAGAAAGTTTCCACCAAAGGCAAGGGTATGAGATAATGATGACCCTTTGTAATGGAACACCTGAGCAAAAAGCAATGGCACAGGACGCGCTTAACCGTTGGTGGTGGCCATCGATGATGATGTTTGGGCCAAACGATAAGGATTCTCCGCATAGCTCAGATATGGCTAAATGGAGGGTGAAACGTGAAAGCAATGACGACCTTCGCCAACGTTTTGTTGATCGGGTTGTACCTCAGGCAGATTATTTAGGAATTACTGTACCTGATGATAAATTAAAGTGGAACGAATCAACCAAACATTATGATTTTGGAGAAATTGACTGGACAGAATTCCACCAGGTTATAAGTGGTAATGGCCCATGTAACCGCGAACGCCTCAATGCCCGTATTAAAGCCCATGAAGAAGGCAAATGGGTAAGAGACGCAGCGGCAGCATACGCCGATAAAAAACGCAAGAAAGCAGCATAACATATGGAACAAAAAGACAACCAATGGCCTCTCTGGGAGGTATTCATCCAATCGAAATCGGGTTTACCTTATAAGCATGCCGGAAGCGTGCATGCAGCAGATAAAGAACTTGCACTACTTAATGCAAGAGATGTTTATACCCGCCGCAATGAGGGCACCAGTATTTGGGTAGTTCCTGCAGAATGTATAGTGGCATCAACGCCTGAAGAAGTAGGTTCATTCTTTGACCCGGCTAATGATAAAGTTTACAGGCACCCCACCTTTTACGAAGTACCTGAAGGTGTAAAGTACCTGTAACCTGCAATTAGCCTGTTACATATCTTAAGCTGTTAAATACGCACAGTAGCCCCATGAATGCGACAGCTTTTACAAGATTTATTCTCAATCAGAAATTATTGTTCTGCGTACTTATTATAGTTGCAGTTGGCATTTCTATGCAACAATACAATGTGCGGCACATCGGAAACGAAGCCATATTCAAAATATCTTTTTACAACCTTATCAATCACAGGGACCTTTATTTAGGCAGTGAGAAGTTTGATGGCCAAGCCCTTGACCTGTTTAAATACAGCCCCACATTTGCCTTGTTATATGCTCCAATGGCAATTTTACCTATGCCTGAAAGCATGATAGCATGGAACATATTGAATGTGATTCTGTTCTTCTTCGCTATAAAGTCATTGCCTTTTGATGGTAAAAAGAAATCAATAGTTCTCTGGTTATGCGTACTTGAAATTGTAACCTGCGTACAGAATAGCCAGAGTAATACTTTGATGGCTGCATTGCTCATATTTTCTTTTGCAGCTATGGAAAAGAAAAACATTCTTATGGCTACCTTATGTATTGTATTATCCATCTACATAAAGCTTTTTGGAGCAGTAGCGTTATTACTATTCTTCTTCTACCCCAATAAACCAAAGTTTATGGCATATACCGCCATGTGGTTCGTGGTGCTTTTTTTATTGCCCTTAATTGCGGTTCCATTTAATGTGCTCATTAGTAATTACAGAGAATGGGGACACATACTTAAGGGTGACGAATCAATATCGTGGGGGCTATCAATAATGGGTGTATTAAAACCCTGGATAGGCGCTGTTATTTCTAAACCTATTATGCAAACAGGGGCTGCGATAATCCTGCTTATTCCTTTAATAAGTACCAAATCATACAAAAACCTACAATTCAGGTTGCTCTATTTATGTTCCATACTCATTTGGGTAGTTACATTTAACCATAAGGCCGAATCGCCATCATTTATTATTGCAGTTGCTGGCATGTCCATATGGATGGTAACACAAGAACTGAAGCCCATTTATATTGCATTGGTAGTATTTGCAATAGCTGTTACATCGCTCGCCCATAGCGATATCATTCCACGTGCTTTCCGCGATAATTATGTCGATCCTTATGTAATAAAAGGAATACCCGCTTTTGTTTTGTGGGTAGTAATACAGACCAATATTTACTTGTTGGCCTTTAAGCCTCATCCTTTACGGATGCAAGACTCCACTGATGTATCACAAAAATAGTGGATGCCAGTAGCAGGAAAGCTCCTGTTTGATGTAATACACCCAATACCACAGGTACAGAATTAATAAGCGTGTAAACACCCAGTATAAACTGTACGAACAGCATACCAAACAATACATTAACACCGCGTTTCTGGGTGGGTAACAAAGCCATTTTACGAGCTTTGAACCAAACTATAAATACCAGTACGGTTACTATATAAGCATTATACCTGTGTATAAATTGCACTCCCGCAATGCCATCAAAGAAATTACGCCATACTGGTGTAAGTGCAGTTATTTCCGGCGCTATCCAGTTATCGCCCATTTTGGGCCAGGTAGGGTCAAATTGCCCTGCCCTTAGGCCGGAAGTAAATGCACCATACATAATTTGAACAGCAACGAAAAAGAGTAATACGTAACTCCACTTTTTTATAGAAGAGTATTGTCCGCTAGTATTTTGCCGTGGGTAAATCAAATCTAGTGCCACCCAAAAAGTAAAGCCAAAAGAAAGAAGAGCTGTCATGAGGTGCGCTGCCAAACGATAGTGACTTACGTGTGGTTCGTTAATTAGTCCGCTGCTTACCATATACCAACCCAGCAAGCCCTGCAAACCTCCCAGCAAAAAAACCCCCACAAGTTTTACCATGAGTGGCTTTGAAATTCTTTTTTGAATAAGAAAAATCGCAAATGGAACAAGAAACACAACACCAATTAAATTACCGATTGCACGATGTATATATTCCCACCAGTAAATTGATTTATAATCTTCAATGGAGAAATAACTATTAATGAGTTTGTATTCCGGTGAGGTTTTGTAATGATCGAATGCTGATTGCCATTGCTCGGGAGTATGAGGAGGGAATCCTCCAACAAATGACCATGTAGTAATTGATAAACCCGAATGGGTAAGCCTTGTTATGCCACCCACAATAACCATGGCCCAAATAAGTATGCAGCCCATAAAGAGCCATGCTACTATTCCTCTGTCGTATGTTTTCATATTGGGAGCGAAATTACTAAAAAGTAAAAGCCGCTACTTATGACGCATATCAGTTTCAACTATGCTTGTCGTCAGTTTACACAATACTCCGCTCAATCCCATCTTCTATATAACTCGGCCTGCAAAGAGCTAAGGCAATTACCACTATTATAGTTCCGTATGTAATTGACTTATAATGTTGGGTTATCTGGCTCCAATGGTAGCCTATGAACATATCGCTGGTAAGCGTGTTTAAAATAAATGACAGAGATACCAGTACAATGACAAATACCCATCTTGAATAACTAATGCATTTAAACTTAGAGTGATAGTGGTAAACAATAAAGTATGCCATATAGGTAAGTGCCGGAGCCGCCAGGAAAAAGGCATATTTTTGTTGGTGGGGAAATACCAATGGAGCAATGAGCACTATATAGCTCAACTCCCAAAACATCCTGAGTTTTGATTTTGCTTTTTTGAAGAATGTAAACCCTGTAAAGTATAACGTAAACACTATAAAAGCAGCTCTGGCTATATTGATTACCCAGTTAACTGTTGCCATATCAAGCTCAGCAATGTTTCTTTTATAGGATAGCTCGCCCCCGGTCGTTTTCATCAGTAGTGTTGCAAGCCAAGGCGTAAGACCCTGTACACCATAAGAAGCATCAATACTATTATCGTTATTAAGTGGGTTAATCACTTTACCCCATTCCCTTATGAGGAAGTTATTAAACTCAAACCCCAGAAACAAAGCAGGTAGGTATAGTAATACAATAGAAAAGGCTACAATCCATAAGACAGGTATAAATCTTTTCCTCAGCAACAAATAAGGAATAATAACTATGGGCATTAGCTTAATATTAATTGCCAGTGCAAGTAGAAATGCACCACTCTTATTTTTACCTTTTTCAAATAACAACAGGCTTTCAAATATGGCCCAGAGCAAAAAAATGGTCATTTGAATGTTGTCGAAATTATAAAGTAAAAACCGCATGGAAAGCAAAAGAGCAATAACAAGGAATAGATATAATTCCTTCTTTGTAAACACGGTAATATCAAGCTTCAATGAAATGAACTTCCATATCCGAACCAGGAAATAAACATTGGCGCAGAGCCAAATAAAACTAATTACATAGGCCGGAAAAACGATAAAGGGCATAAGTATTAAGGCAAATAATGGGCTGTAGAAATATTTGGCACTGCCCTCATTCAGCCATATACCATACATAGAATGGTGCTCTTTCAATGTTTTTGCAGCATCAAGAAACACTTTAAAGTCACCTTCGCGGAAACATTCCTTGACCAGGAATGCCGCAAGAAGAACTAGTCCTACATAAGGAATGAATTTGTATCTCTTATTATTGAAAAGCTGCATTATTGTATTTAGTGGTTTGGCTTAACTAACGAAGAAATAGCACCAATAGTATTGAATTACAATGAAATATCAAAATTCCATAAGCTCTTCGTAAAGCTCTTTCATAGGCAGGCCCATTACATTGGTATATGAGCCTTCTATCTTTTCAATACCTACTAACCCTACCCATTCCTGTATACCATATGAGCCCGATTTATCATAGGGTTTGTATTTCTTCACGTAATATTCCCGTTCTTCCAGCGATAGGGGCTTGAAATATACATCAGTAAGCACATGAAACACTTTCTTCTTTGTGGTTGACCTAAGGCATACACCGGTTGCAACCCTGTGCTTTCTGCCCGAAAGCTTACCCAGCATATTTATTGCATCCCGTTCGTCAGTTGGCTTAAGCAGTGAGCCACCATCAAGCCAAACAATGGTATCAGCGGTAATTAATATGTGTCCCTCTGGTAATTCATCATTTGAAAAAGCGGCTGACTTTTTCTCGGCAATATATCTTACCACATCTTCACATTGCAGTTCAACAGGGTAAGATTCATCTACATCTTTCACCTTCAGTTCAAACTTCAAGCCAATTTCTTCAAGCAATTGCCTGCGTCTCAACGATTGAGAAGCAAGAATTATTTTCATTTTACCTGATATAAAGTCTGTAAAGTTCATAGGCTTAGCGTAGACAAATGTATGCGAATACAAATAAATAGGAAATACCTGAAAGCATAAGTAATTTTAAAACGCCGCTTATTTTATGAAAGTCGCGAGAAGAATTTGCCCTGTTTAGGCCAAGCATATTAATAAGCACAGGGATTTGAATAAGGCACACTATATATACTATCGACCAACCATCCTTTATTTTCCAGAACTGAAATATCACATAACAAAGCAATGCAAAAAGAATTATCAAAACAAAGCCTGCTGCTTTTTTACCAGATGCTGTTCCCCATACAATGGGCAGAGTGCGACAACCTGCTTTAACATCGCCTTCTATATCTTCCATATCTTTTACTATTTCGCGGACAAGGGTTATAAGGAACGCGAATACCGATATAGCTGAAACACCTTTTAGAAGAAATGAAAAATTTAAATTATTATGCACCGAGGGCATATTTGTAACGCTTGTATATAGTTCTACAAAGCCTGCAGTAAAAGGAACAAACGCAATGAAAAGAGATACTAATACATTTCCTACTAAAAATAAATACTTGAAAGAAGTAGTATAGAACCATAAACCTGATGCATAGAAAAAGAACAAAAGGCCAAGCATGGGCAACCCAATCTTGGTAGCTGACCAGCAGCCCAGGCATATTCCGGTAATGGTAAATATCCAATACAACATTAAAGCTAAATCGGGCGAAATGGTTTTACCCACTATTACCTTTTCAGCAGGTCTGTTAATATTATCTGCTTTCACATCATAATAATCATTAATAATATAGCCACCGGCCGCCATACAAAGAAAAGCCAATGAAAAAACCAGAAAAATCGATTCAGGTAATTGTAAAGTAAAACCCTGTGACTTGTAATAAGGGGACAATAATGCAAACCTTACCATATACTGACTGAACAATATAATAATGAGATTAGGAAAACGGATTAGCCTGAGGAAGGACTTTATCCAATTCATAAATTACAGAAATATTGCATAAGACTTATGCTTGCGCGGTAGGCCCGCCAAAGTTCATGGGTATAGCGTTCACTTCAGTATCTTCTACAGTGCCATGTACCGATTCGAATTTGGTCATATTATCTTTCAATGCCCTCATTAGCCTTTTAGCATGCTGCGGGGTAAGTAGTATTCTCGATTTCACCTTAGCCTTGGGTACACCCGGCATTATTCTGATAAAGTCAATAATAAATTCAGAGTTAGAATGGGTAATGATAGCCAGGTTTGAATAAATACCCTCAGCAACTTCTTCAGGTAATTCAATATTAATATTTACTTGGTTGGCCTTGTTATTGTCTTCCATATATATATGTATAAATACTTATGCTGCAAAGGTAATATTTATAGAATTCAATTCCTTTAATATGGCTTAACGCCGCATAAATTAAGACAGGAAGTGATAAGTAAACGCTTAATATAGATAAAACAAACAAAATCATGAATTTTTAACATAATTCCTAAGTTTTTGTCATAAAGCTATTTGTATTCCATTTTTATTATTTTTGCAGCCAATTTAAAAATGACGACCATGACAAATAAAAATGATGCCTCTATCGAAGCAAGAGTAAAAAAAATCATCGTTGACAAATTAGGCGTTGATGAAAAAGAAGTAACCCCACAGGCTAGCTTCACCAATGACTTAGGCGCTGATTCTCTCGATACAGTTGAGCTTATCATGGATTTTGAAAAAGAATTTAACATTGCCATCCCTGATGAGCAAGCTGAAAAGATTAACACTGTAGGCGAAGCTATCGCATACATTGAAGCTAACGTTAAGTAATACTTCCCTGCATTTTCAATGCATTTAAAACGCGTAGTAGTAACAGGAATAGGTGCCCTTACCCCCATTGGCAATAACCTGGCAGAGTATTGGTCAGGACTTACATCTGGGAAAAGCGGCGCTGCTGCTATTACGCGTTTTGACCCCGCTAAATTCAAAACCCGTTTCGCCTGCGAACTGAAAGGTTTCAAGGTTGAAGACCATTTTGAACGCAAAGAGGGGAGAAAAATTGATCCATATGCCCAGTATGGTTTAGTGGCTGTTGATGAAGCCATAAAAGATTCAGGATTAGATCTGGAAAAGATAAATCGCGACAGAGTTGGCGTGATTTGGGGATCAGGCATTGGTGGCCTTGATACATTCCTTGAAGAATGTGTGAATTTTGGCCGTGGTGACGGAACACCCCGTTTCAATCCTTTCTTTATTCCTAAAATGATCGTGGATATCCTTTCCGGCCATATATCAATTAAATATGGCTTCAGGGGACCAAACTTTACTACTGTTTCAGCTTGTGCATCATCTACCAATGCATTAATAGATGCTTTTACCTATATACGATTAGGTAAAGCCAATGTTATTGTATCGGGGGGGTCTGAAGCTGCAATTGACCAGGCAGGTATTGGTGGTTTTAATGCCATGAAGGCATTATCAGAACGTAATGATTCTCCTGAAACAGCATCGCGCCCTTTTGATAAAGACAGAGATGGCTTTGTAATGGGTGAAGGTGCCGGATGTTTGATACTGGAAGAAATGGAGCATGCACTTGCACGTGGTGCAAAAATATATGCTGAAATAGCCGGTGGCGGAATGACTGCTGATGCCCATCACATGACCGCCCCACACCCTGAGGGGCTTGGAGCTATTAATGTTATGCGATTAGCACTCGAAGATGCAGGCTTACAAACTACAGATATTAGCTATATTAATGTTCATGGTACATCTACCCCATTGGGAGATATTGCTGAAACAAAGGCTATTTTAAAAGTTTTTGGTGAACATGCCTATAATCTTAATATTAGTTCTACCAAGTCTATGACCGGCCACTTACTAGGTGCTGCCGGAGCTTTAGAGGCCATAGCCTGTATAATGACCATTAAAGATGGTATTGTTCCTCCTACCATCAATCACTTTACCGACGATCCTGAACTTGACAACAAGTTGAATTTCACATTCAATAAGGCTCAAAAGAAAACCGTAAATGCTGCTCTCAGTAATACATTTGGTTTCGGAGGCCATAATGCATCAGTTATAGTTCGCAGGTTCGAGAAATAAGCAAAGCTTATTATTTCAAAATTAAAAACCAGAACTTCTCAATTAACTTTATCAGGCAATTCTTTCTATAGATGCCATGTAAAAGCCATCGTGGCCTGATTCTGAAGGAAGTATTTTCTTCTCTCCCACTTTCTTGTAACTCGGATTCTCCTGGATGAATTTATCCACCACCTTTTCATTTTCAGATGGTAAAATGCTGCAGGTGGCATAAATAACCCTGCCGCCTATCTTGGCCATTTTAGAGTATGAGGTAATTATATCATGTTGTTCGATGGCAATTCTGTCAATACTATCTTTTGTTAGTTTCCATTTATTATCGGGGTTACGCCTTAGCACACCAAGCCCTGAACAAGGTACATCAAGCAACAAACGGTCAGCAGTTTTTTCCATGCGCTTGATCACTTTCGATGAAGTGATAGGCCTTGGTTCAATAATACTTACTCCCGCTCTGGCTGCACGTTTTTGCATCTCTTTCAATTTCCATTCATGCAGGTCGAGTGCAAGTATTTTGCCTTTATTTTGCATTAACGAAGCCATGTGCAAGGTCTTTCCTCCGCCTCCGGCACAAGCATCAACCACACGCATACCCGGTTTCAGATCCATAAAGTACGCCACCTCTTGTGATGAAGCATCCTGAACTTCAAACAATCCTTCATTAAAACATTTAGTTCTGAAAATATTTTGCCTTACCTCTAATTGCAAAGCATCAGGGTAAGCAGGCAGCCTTATAGACTCTACTTCCTCCTCTTTCAGAGCTTTTTGCAACTGGGCTATTGTAATCTTAAGCGTGTTGGTCCGAATAATTACGGGGGCGGTTTCATTAAGTATGTGAATCTCATTCTCCCATTTATCACCAAGTTCTTGACTACCCAATTCATCCAACCAGTCAGGGATAGACTCTCTCAACACTCTATTGCTTTCAACTTCTTTTAGTATTTCCTCCAATGGTCTGTCCATAATGCCATCAAACTCTTTCCATGCTGGTAATTCATACCCTGACAGGTGAAAATATATGCCCAAGAGCCTCCATAATCTCTGTTCACTAAGTTCAGGCTCTTTACCATATATAGCCCATAATTTTCTCCACCATCTTACAGTTTCATATACCGTTTCTGCCAGAAATTTCCTATCCTTTGAGCCCCATTTAGGATTCGACTTCAACATATTCTTCACTACAGCATCTGCATATCTATCACCTCCAAAGATCTGCTGTAAAGCCTCTATTACCGCTCTAATCAGGTTAGGATGGAGCCTTTCATGGGCACCTGATTTTATTTCTCCACGGCTATTTTCCATAATTATACAATGAATTCTATGTACTGTAAAAGTACTTTAAATAATAATCAACTATAAAAGGATTTGCTATTAGAACTTGGCTCTTCTTCTTCTTACCTTGAACCTGTTCTTACTGAACAAGCCTGAATAATGGGCACGATAAATATTACTACGCCCGCGAATAACATAGCCAACATCAATTGTAGTAGTAATGAAACTATCCTTATTACTAGGATCTCCACGCTGCTCTCCTTCCTGTCCGTATTGGTCGAGCCCTACACCACTTGCAGAAGCAGCCGTAGAACGATTTGAAAAATACGCAGCTTCAGCCGCCATTTGAGGGCTAAACCCATGCGCTTTCCAAAAATTAGGGTCAGGATAAACTGAACTAATATCATCCAGGTAATCTGTAAAAGTTTTTGTCCATGTAATTGACCATCCAATACGATATCTTTTTTTAATTGTAAAGTTAACTCCCGCTCCAACCGGAATACCAAACTGAATAAGATGATAATGTACTCCTTCTGTTTCTAAAGGATGGAGATTAACCCATAAAGATCCTCCACCTTGCTGAATTTGGCCCTGAGCATTCCAGCTATAGCGGTTCGGGTTATAGGCAAAAGGATCCTGGTAAAATATACTGAACCCTGCACACAAATAAGCAGAAAATGCATTTTCATACCTGTAGGTATTACCCAGATCGGGGTTTTCAAAAAATGTCCATTCACCTAAACCATTGAATTGAAAAATATCATTTCGGAAATTAAGGTTCCTGCCCCTCCTTGGGTCATATGCTTTGGTAAGACTGTCAGCACCCGAGACTCTCACCCAGTTAAGCTGAGCCTCAACTGACCATGGGTCTCTGATCTTGTAACGCACAAATCCGCCAACGGCCCATCTTGTTTCCTGCATTTTCATGTCAAGCACAAAAGGGCGTTTTGACTGGTTAAGTCCACCAATATCGCCAAGGTAATTTGATGCACCCAGTTTCAGTCCGTAATCCCAATAGTATTGACTGAAGCCAATAAATGGAGTTAGAAGAAATAAACATGCTATGAGTATCAGTTTGCGCATCAAGCCAAATTAGACCCACAAATATATACTTTTCTGCGAGAAAATCCATATTTGACTGCAATACACTTTGGTATCATAGCATGTATATGCTAACGCCTGTCTTCTAAGCCTCTCCTAAAGCTTTCTTAACCTTACGGCTGAATTTCTTGGAAGGCTTAAACGATGGTATATAATGTTGAGCCACTTTTATTGGTATGTTCCTTGGAATATTTCTGCCCATCTTTGCAGCTCGTTTTTTAACTGCAAACCGGCCAAAACCACTTAAAGCAACATGCTCATTATTTATCACATGTTCTTTTACCGATAACATAAAACTTTCAATAACTGTTTCAACAGTGTGCTTTTCAATAGCAGTTTGTTTTGCTATTTCCTTAATTATCTCGATCTTTTTCATAAATAATATTATTCGTTAGTATTAGAATTTCAGGGAACACCCCTGATTCATCATTTGCAACAATGACAATGGGTTTGAACCGACAGCTTGGAGTTTAAATTCCAAACTGCAGTTACTTTATACTAACAAAGTATTGGTGGAGATCGAAAAGATGATGACGAAAGAAATTCTGGTGGCAGTGCAAGAAGATGTGAAAATAACAAGACATATTTAATGTGCCCTGCATTGACAAAAGATATATCAACTGATCCTTCATGGCTCAGAGATAGTTTTTGATTAAAAGGATAGAATATCAGAATACCTTTCTCATCAATACCCTTTCTGAAAAGGATCAGAACATGGTCCTTGTCAGGTACACTCCCATTCATAGTTGAAATGGAATGAGAAGTAGAAATATATTGCTCATCCCCCACCCCACTGTATAGCTTACTAGTGTAACTACATTTAGCAACAACAGTAAGGCTTCCTAAAGAAAAAAGAAGAAGAACTATTTTAAAATACTGCTTCATACTGAGTGAGGCTCTTATGCTTTTCAATAAGCAAATGTATTACAAATTAACATTCAAATAATCTATGTTTTTACTTTTTGCAGATAGAACTAAATATGCGAAAATGGCTTTTAATTAACCTGATTTCTACTATGGTAATTTTTATATAACTTAGCATAAAATTAAAACTCCCATGATTAAAAACTTCCTCTTAATTGGACTCGTTTTAGGCGGTATTGCTATTTTTTCCTCATTCAGCACAACCCTAAAAACACTTTATGATTTCAAATGCAAAACCATTGATGGCAAAGATTTTGACCTGTCGAGCCTGAAGGGCAAAAAAGTACTTGTAGTAAATACTGCATCCAAATGCGGTTTTACACCCCAGTATGCCGACCTTGAAAAGCTATATAAAGAATACGGAGGTGACAAGTTTACTATTATAGGTTTCCCTGCCAATAATTTCGGACACCAGGAACCCGGCACTAATGATACTATTAAGGCTTTTTGCACAAGAAACTATGGTGTTACTTTCCAGATGATGGAAAAGATATCGGTTAAAGGTGATGATATGGACCCTTTATATAAATGGTTGACCGAGAAATCAGAGAACGGTGTAAAAGATGCGCCTGTAATGTGGAACTTCCAGAAGTTTATGATCGATGAAAATGGCCATTGGGTGGATGTAGCTATGAGCCCTGAAAAACCTGAGTGCGATAGAATAGTGAACTGGATAAAAGGCAAATAACTTTTATAAGAGTACCAAAGAAAGTCCCCTATAGCACATGCTATAGGGGACTTTTCATTTAAGACTATTGTAAGCTTAGCAATATTGGTCGAAAGCCGCTTTAAGGTTTTCGGCAACCATATTTGCTGAATGACCTTCAATATGATGGCGCTCGATAAAATGAACAAGCTTACCATCTTTAAACAATGCTATTGAAGGAGAAGAAGGAGGATAAGGAAGAGTATATCTCCTTGCCTGTGCAGTAGCTTCAACATCGAACCCTGCAAATACAGTGGTAAGATGGTCCGGTTTCTTCTCATTCTTCACTGCTAAAAGAATTCCGGGTCTTGCAGCACCTGCTGAGCAGCCACAAACAGAATTAAATACCAGCAAGGTAGTTCCGGGCTGGCGTATTGCGTTATCAACTGCAGTTGGTGTTGTTAGATCTTCAAATCCTGAGCTGGTAAGCTCCGATTTCATTGGCTTTACTAATGTTTCTGGATACATGGCTTATAAATTTAAGTATGCAAAGGTAGTAAAAAATAGGGCTACTCCGGTTAATATTTATCCCTTTTACTCTGAAAATAGGAAGTAAGAATGGTAGAGCACTCCTCCTCCAGGATACCAGTAGTGATAATGGTTTTAGGGTGTAACAGCCTTGTACCTACCGACATAAACCCGCGTTTAGGGTCCGCCGCACCATATACAAGTCGCCCTATCTGGGCCCAAAAAGAAGCCCCGGCGCACATAATGCAAGGCTCAACGGTAACATAAAGGGTACATTCCTGTAAATATTTGCCACCCAGGTGGTTAGCTGCCGAGGTAAATGCCTGCATTTCGGCATGGGCCGTTACGTCAGTAAGTTGTTCGGTTAAGTTATGGGCGCGGGCTATTATGGTACCGGCACAAACTATTACAGCCCCAATAGGTACTTCATCTTTATCAAAGGCACGCTTGGCTTCCTTCAAAGCTTCACGCATATACCTGATATCTTCAGGTAAGGGCTCCATATATTTATTCTTACTCTCGGTCATGATTATTATAGGCTCACTTTTTTACCTTCTTCAGCCAAATAGGTTTCTGCAAATACTTCCTTAGCCTCTGCAAGCAAAGGCGCTAAGTCTTTATAACGGGCCGAAAAATGCCCAAGTATTAATTTACCCACCTCTGCTTTTTTAGCAATGTTAGCAGCATCTTTAGCGGTAGAGTGCATGGTTTGCTTAGCACGGTCTCTCATGTCCTCCATAAAGGTAGATTCGTGATAAAGCAGGTCAGATTTACTTATCAATGGAATTATCTCTTCATCATACACGGTATCAGAACAATATGCATATTGGCGCGGAGGCAGTGAAGGAAGCGTCAACGTATCATTGGCAATCTTTTTCCCATCAACAGTAATAAAATCCTCTCCTGCTTTCAACTTCTCCATCTGGTCAACCGGCACAGCGTACTTTTCTATCTCTTCTTTTATCAGTTTCCTTGGCCTTGGTTTTTCGGTAAACAAAAAGCCGCAGCAGGGTATACTATGCTTTAAAGGAATAGTAGTAACTGTGAGCTTTTCATCCTCAAAAAGCAATTTGCTTTTATCAAACTCAAGCGGATGAAAAACAACAGGGTATTGTAATATACTGCGCGAATGTTTGTTGGTAGTATTTATAATATCAAGCAATACATCCTCACCATAAATATGAATAGGGTCGGTACGGCCCAGTAAATGCAGGCTCGATAAAAAACCCGAAAGGCCCAGGAAATGATCACCATGCAAATGGCTGATGAAAATATGATTGATGCGCTGGAATTTGATAGAGAACCTGCGCAGTTGCATTTGGGCGCCTTCACCACAATCAACAAGCAAAAACCGGCCTGCAATGTGTACCAGTTGAGATGTAGGAAATCTGCCAAATGCAGGTGTTGCCGAACTGCAACCTAAAATAGTTACATCAAACGCATCCAAATCTTAAAGGCTTGTCTTGGCTGCACCAATAAGGCTAATACCTTCTTCAAGGGTCAGGGCAGTGTTCAGTATGCTATCGAGTTGCGAAATAAGTATCAGTTTTTTTACCGATTCCTTAAGCCCGGTAAGTACCAGCATGCCACCCGAATTTTTGCAAAGGCGGTTACCCACAAGTATAGCGCTAAGGCCCGAAGAATCGCAATAACGGGCATCACTCATATCAATAATAATATTTTTTGCTCCTTCAGTACTGATATTAACCAACTCCGCTTTTAGTTCAGGTGCAATAAGGCTGTCCAATTTCTCGGAGTTTATTTTGACAACCATGCAACTTTTTTGTTTTTCAATCTGAAGAATCATCTTTGGGTAGTTTACTCGTTATTATTACAAATATATATTTCTTTCCCGAATATGCAAACTTTTCAGCCTCTCTCTGTCGCTGCTTTATTTTTACATTCTATCAACAATATTGTTTGTATTCGGCACAGTTCTTTGTCCGCCAGCTGGCGGATGTCAGTTTCCTGTTCATTACCTTTTCACCTCACGTGCCGGTACTTGTCCCCCTTTGGAGGGTGCAATTTGGGGGAGGAATAATCCCTAACGCAAATACAGACTTTTCACTCTTCACTATTAACTTTTCACTCTTTGTTCACCTCACGTGCCATTAGCCCTGAAAGGGCATACTATGCCAACACAGGGCATCGCCCTGTGAAAAATGAGAAACCCTGAAATTGAAGCCCTGAAAGGGCATAATAAATAAACCCAGGAATTTAATAACGCCCTTTCAGGGCTTATACAGGTTCTTTTGCTTCTCCGATGGGCTACGCCCATCGTTACTATATTCTGCCCTTTCAGGGCAAAACAGCCCGTAAGCTTAGAAATGTACATACCTGTATTATTGGGTGTCCATTCTTAGTTATTAGCTCTTACTTTTTAGTTGAAAGTCGGTATCCATTTTTTGCCATTTGTATACCAACATCATCCTGATTATCAATAAACTATTCCACTTTAATTTTGTGCAAATTGTATACCGACTTTTACTCGTTAGTGTCTATGTTTAGCTGACCACTTTTAGTCGCTGCTGCCTTTACAAACTCCTCTAACTGGGTAAGGTTTTCGGGCGATAGGCCCTGAACCATCTCTTCGGTAAAAGCAAGCCCGTTTACCATTATAGCATTGGTATTGTTTATCAGGTTAGTGTTTATGGTATTATGGCTGCGCTTTATTACACCCATAAGTTCGAGGTATAGCCTGGCGGCTTTCACATCGCCATAGCAGGCCTTACGGCACAGGTGCTCCACTACCTCCTCCATCATAAACTTATTTACACCACCCATTGTTTTTTGTACAGGGTTTGGGGCGCTCTCGTTAAGGTGCCTGTATATGGTTTTGCGGGTTAGCCCTGTTAGCTTGGCAATATTGGTTATGGTAGCTTTTACCTGCTTGCGCTGCAAGTAGCGCAAAGCTTCAGTTATTTTTTCATGGTTAACTTCCCATATAAGCTCCTTTCTTTCTTCGTCGCTTGTGGGCACAGGGTCTTGCTCCGTATTATTTAATTCTTCCATTTGAGTGGTGTTTGTGGTTATTACGCAAATTTAAACATTATGCTTATTACATATAAATATTTAGTTTATTATTTATTAACACCTGGGGGAGTTAATAATGTATTTCAGTATACGTTTTATAAATCTTGGTAGGGTCCTAAAGAAAATGGCACACTTGTTCAAGTGATAAGTTTATTGTAGAGCTGTAAGTAATTTCTCTTTTTTTGGTATTTTTAATTAATCATATTTAAAATCACTTGCTAACCTATGGAAGTTCCTCTTATTTATTGTCATTCAAATCCTAGTCTGGATTTATCTTCTAATCCTACTTTTTGGGGAATTATTATTTCAGCCATTTTAGCCGTTAGCTCATGGTTTATAATAGCTTTTCTAAACAGAAGAAACGAAATATTCAAGTTAAGGCTCTCTGAGCGATTTAAAGCAAGACAAACGATGTTCAATCTGTATGTAGAATTCCAATTAT
>Ga0210390_10001982_pt1 | contig 18685 bp, 19 predicted proteins | sample IncBWH11OmetaG_FD_161050 | JGI IMG/M metagenome (GOLD analysis project Ga0210390, IMG submission 161050) | Forest soil microbial communities from Barre Woods Harvard Forest LTER site, Petersham, Massachusetts, United States - Inc-BW-H-11-O ... | reverse complement strand
GTTCGCTAAAGGTCAGGAGTCGGCCGTCACGAGCGAGCGCGGTTTGGCCGGGATAGAATCGCAATGCCCGGCCGAGAGAGTGAACATAGATCATCTTCTGTTCTCATTTTTCCACCCTCCGCGTCGCCGCCTGAGGGAAACAGATTTAATCCGCTGCAGCGTTAGTCCCAGCGTGTGCGTTTTTTTCCCCTTTCGAGCGAGTTGCAAGCAATTCGAGCAACATACTGTCACGCTCCCGCTCGAGTTCTGCGATCGAACGGCCATTCGCTTCCTTCAATACGCCGTTGACAATGGTTTGCTTCACCTCGGGACTGAATTCAGTAATCGTGCCGAGATCTTTCCACCATGTGGCGACGGGTCCGGACAGGTGTTCCATGAAGTGTTGAATCCCGCCTTCACCGCCTCCGAGATGGAACAGCAGATTGGGGCCCATCAGACCCCAGCGTAATCCAGGTCCCCAAGACACCGCGGCGTCGGAATCGGCGACATCCAAAACGCCTTGTTCGATGAGGTATACGACTTCACGATAGAGAGCAGCCTGAAGGCGGTTCGCGACATGGCCAACAACTTCTTTACGCACGTGGATCGGCCTTTTACCGATCGAGGTGTAGAACGAGATGGCCCGCTCAACGGTTTCCGGGGAGGTTTTCGCGCCAGCGACGACCTCGACCAGAGGAACCATATGAGGTGGATTAAACGGGTGGCCAATCACACACCGCTCCGGATGCTTACAGGCGGATTGCATCACGCTCATCGTCAGGCCGGATGAACTCGAAGCGATGATGGCATCCGTCGGAGCTGCAGCATCCATGTCAGCAAATAATTTGACTTTGAAATCCTTGCGTTCCGGTCCGTTTTCCTGAACGAGATCGGCGTCGGCAACGGCTTCTTTCAGGTCGAGAATGAAGCGCAAATGATCACGCGAGCCGTTGGGAGAAATCCCCAGCGCCGTCAAGTCCTTCCATGCCGCATCGATGTATCGCCGCAGATTAGCTTCAGCGTTTGGCGCCGGATCTGTGGCGACAACATCAAGGCCACGCGCCAGGTATAGAGCAGCCCAACTCGCCCCAATGACTCCGGTCCCAACAATCGCTACATTCTTTATTTCACGGGACTTTGTGTTTGCCATTTGATCCTCCAATAAATTTTCTTCAAGCCATCGCAAGTTTGTTTCCGAGACCCTTAGCTGGCTCGGAGCGCCTCCACGTTTTTGCCTGGCTGTGCACCCGGGATTGCGCCGCTAGCACGCAAGCTTTGGATTTCGTTATCTCCAAAACCAAGCTCTTTCAGGACTTCATCGTTATGCTCGCCGATTCGCGGGGCACGCCTGGCAGGTACTTTCGAAACTCCGTGTACTTGAATAGGACTGTTGACGGTCGAGGTCAGCTTCTCGCCGGCTCCTTCGAGGGGAACGACAATGTCATTCGCCCGCAATTGCGGATCATTCACGACTTCCTGCGGGTCGCGCACGGCGCCAAAGGGGACATGAACGCCGTTGAAGACTTCATACCAGTGCGACATTGGCTGCGAGCCAAAGATCTCATCGAGCATTGCCGTCAGTTGCGGCCGGTTCTGCGCCAGCTTGGCTGGATCGGAGAATCGGGGGTCCGTCAAAATGTCCTCACGACCCATTGCTTTCAGGACCGCGGGTACCTTGTCCGGAGTGGCCACAAGAACGAACCAAGTGCCGTCGGAGGAGCGATACGTGTTCAAAGCTGCATTCGCGGGATGTGTTCGATCGTGCAGCCCATAGAAACTCGCACCACAGAGAGCAGCCTGGATAAAGACGCTGGCAGACCAGACACCCGCAGCAAGAAGCGATGTCGTGACGTAGGATCCTTTGCCTGTGCGTTCGCGACGATAAAGCGCGGTCAGAATCGCGGCATAAATGCAGACCGCGGTTGCATTGTCGCCGCTACCTGCCACTGGCCAGGTCGGTGGCTCTCCAGCATCGCGCGTCATAAATAACAAACCACTTCGCGCCCAGAAAGCCGTGAGATCGAATCCCGGGAGAGAAGCGTCCGGACCTTTCTCTCCGAAGCCGGTGAGATCGGCATAGATCAGGCGAGGATTCCCCTGCGCGACATCCTCGTATTCGAGCTTCAATTTCTTGCGCGCGGAATGCGGTGTGTTGACGATGAACACATCGGCCCACTTGGCTAACCGTTCGAGAACCTGCTGCGCACTCGCAGCTTTCAGATTGAGGGAAACGCCACGCTTGTTACGATTCGCCAATTGGAATGGATAAGCCTGTTCCGAATGGGGCTGGGGTGGGATCTTTTGCCCCTTTCTCCACGGCTCGCCCTCGGGCGGTTCGATTTTGACGACGTCCGCGCCGAAATCAGACAAGATGGTTGCAGCGCTCGGGCCGGCAATGAAGCTCGACAAATCCACGACCTTCAATCCTGAAAATATGTTGCCTTCAGTCATTTGTGTCCCCTTCTTCCCGATCACTACTTGCGATGGCGAGTCACTCAGAACTTCGAAGTGGCGCGCAAGGTTCTCACCCTCTCACGCCGCGTCCGGCGCCTTTTGCCCATAGTCGGTATAGAACCCTTTTCCCGTCTTAAGGCCCAGCCGTCCTTCCTTGATGTACTGTTTGAGCAGTTCACGCGGTCCCGATGGGAGCTCGGGATGGATCGCTGCATAATGCTCTTCGATGTCCAGCACGACATCGAGTCCGACTTTATCCATGAGACGGAACGGCCCGCCATGGATTCCAAGCAGAACTTGGAAGATATGGTCCACCTCGGCCGGGGTCGAAACCCCTTCTTTGACCACTTCGAGCGACTCCCGCTTCACGGCGGCCCAGATGCGGTTAAAAATGAACCCGACGCTCTCTTTCCTGACATGGAACGGAACAACCCCGTAAAGTGGCAGGCGCTCCATCAAGTCCGCAACCACTGCCTCTGATGTCTTTCCGCACGACATAACTTCGACAGCATTCTGCTCGGGAGGCATGTAATAGTGCGTATTGACGACGCGAGAAGGTCTCGTAACGCGCTCAATGATCTGGCTTGAGGGGTAAGAAGAGGAGTTGCTTGCCAAAATCGCATCTTGCGGCGCAAGACGGTCGAGATCGTTGAAAATTGTTTTCTTAAGATCGAGTCGTTCCGGCACGGCCTCCACCACCATCCATGTGTCAGCGATGGCGGGCTCAAGAGTCTTTGCAAATACAATCCGTCCAGCAACCGCGCCCGCACGTGACTTCACTAACTTGGGCAACTCGGGGTCTATGAATCGCTCTGCAATTTCAAGTTGTGCTGCCTTGGCATCGTAAAGCCGCACTTCTCCACCGCTGCTGGCAAGCATCAGTGCAATACGTGAGCCGAGGGTTCCCGCTCCGATCACGGCCGTCGGACGAGTTGTTGGGTTGAACTTGGATTGACCGGTTTGTTGATTCATTCAGTTCCTCCTGGTTATGGCAGCGAGTCATTTGAAGCTTTGAAGTGGCGCGCAACGCCCTACTTTCCCTGAAACTTCGGCGCGCGTTTCTCGAGGAACGCGGACGTGCCTTCTTTCTTGTCTTCGGTCGAGGCGCAGACTGCGAAAAGCGAGGCTTCGATCAGCAGGCCTTCGGCTACGCTCGTCTCCAAGCCTTTGTTGACCGCCTCAAGCGCGTACTTCAGGCTAAGCGGTGCATTCGCAATGATCTTCTTCAAAACAGTTTCAGTGCGCTCGATCACGTGCGCGTCCGGCTCCAGTTCGTCCACCAGGCCAATGCGATAAGCCTCGGCTGCATCGATGATCTCGCCGGAGAGGATGAGCTTGAGTGCTCGGCCCTTTCCTACCAGACGAGGCATGCGCTGCGTGCCTCCATAGCCAGGCATGACTCCGAGCTTCACTTCTGGCTGACCGAACTTCGCGCTCTCGGCAGCGATCCTGATACTGCACGCCATAGCCAGCTCGCATCCCCCACCCAGCGCAAACCCATTCACTGCAGCGATGACCGGCTTTCCAAGGTTCTCGATGAGATCCGTCAATGCCTGTCCCCGACGAGTCGCCGCTTCTGCTTCTACCGCTGTGTTATTGGCGACCTCTGCGATGTCGGCGCCGGCAGCAAATGCCTTGTCCCCCGCGCCCGCGAGGATGACTCCACGGACGGCGGAATCGTCGCGTGCGTCCTCGAACGCCGACCGCAGTTCGTTAATCGTCGCCTTGTTCAGCGCGTTCAAGACCTTAGGCCGATTCAGCGTCACGTATGCAATCGGACCTTTCTTGTCATAGAGAACGTTGTCGAGTTTTAGAGCGGAAGCCAGCGAGCTCATTACTTCTCCTTATCAATCGTTGCGGCTATGTTGGTGTTTGTGATTACGCGGCCGGAATTTCGGCGTACACAATGCCGGTCAAGTTTCCTTCCGCCGCAAGCACTGTCTTCTTGTTAGACCCGTCGAGATTCGCGCTATAGACCGATCCACCCAGGTCGGTCAGAAACATGCGACCGCCTTTGAGATCCAAGGCGATACCGATTCCCTCCATCAAATGGTCGAAAATAATCACTGGTTCTTTCTTTGCATTTCCCTGAGCTGGATCCATGGGCGCCCGATTCACCGTGTTGCCGCGCGGTGGATCGCCGCGGTCCGTCCAGTACATCGTCCTGTGGGCAAGGTCTAGTTCGAGGTCGATAGGTTCTGGCAGGCCCTCGTAGAGGAGTTCGATGTCTTTTCGATTCGCGGCACTTTGCCCCTTGGGAATTTCGAGATTGGCTCGAAAGATACGTCCCTCGCCGGCATTCTCCGGTCCCTTCTGCGTCCAATAAAGTTTGCCGGCTTCGACGTCGAGTGCGATTCCCACGCACCATTTCTTAACGTCTTTTCCCGGAAGTGCATCGCCCTCACTTGTATCGATTAGCGTTTCGATCTTGGAACCATCCAGGTTGGCACGCATGACACGCATCCCTTCACGATCGCACCAGTAGAGCTTGCGGTTCTTCTCGTCGAGTTGCAGTTGCTTGGGAGTGAAGGTGCCGCCCGGAGGAACAATGTGGATAACGTTTTTTCCATCAAAATCCGCACGCTCGATCGAACCGTCGTTGGCACTGGGGTTTCCCATGTTGGTCCAGTAGAGGTAACCTGCGTCGGCGTCCACCACGATTCCATCGGGAAGCCGCCTTCCCTCGCTCACGATGACCTTGAGGTCGGAACCGTCGGGGTTCACAGAAAAAACCTGGCCACTGCTCACACTCAGAAAGAACAAGCGGGGAGTCACGGCCTTTGCTGTGGTTTTCTTGATTTCCCATTTAGAAGATTTAACTGCCATGATTTTCTTTGCTCCTTTATTTATTGCCTTCAGTTCTTGGCAGACAGGTTGAATAAGAAACCGGACTTCACTTCCATTCCGCTACACGAAGGAGCTGAACCCGGTTATGGCTCTGCCCAGAATCAGGTTCTGCATTTGGAATGTTCCCTCGTAGGAATAGAGCGCTTCCGCATCGGCGAAGAAACGGCCCACGTTGTAGTCGGCGACGATGCCATTACCGCCCAAAAGCTCCCGCGCCCAAGCGACCGTCTCGCGGCACTTGGCAGTGGTGAACGCTTTGGCAAGCGAGGCGTGCGCATCGGTCAGCTTGCCTTCCGCCTGCAGTTGGGCCATTCGCACCAGCAGACACTGCGAAGCGGTGATGTTAGCGAGCATTTTCGCGAGGAGGTCCTGCACCATCTGGAATGAGGCGATCGGCTTTCCGAACTGAAGGCGTTCCTGACAATACTTGAGTGCGTTCTCATAGGCGCCCATGGCGCATCCGGTTGCCTCCCAACCAACCATGAAGCGCGTCATCTTCAGAACGCGAGCCGTGTCGCGGAACGACTTGTCTTCCTGCAACCGGTTCGCTTCTGGTATTAGGCAGTCCTCCATGGTAATGAGGCCGTTCTGCACGACCTTGAGCGCGATCTTGTTCTGAATTTTTTCAACTTTGAAGCCCGCCGTGGTCTTGTTCTCCACGATGAAAGCTTTGACTTGGTTGTCCGCTACGTCGCGAGCCCAGATAACAGAAATGTCACACCACGGAGCATTTCCGATCCACTTCTTCTGACCGTTGAGGATCCAGGTGTCGCCATCGCGTTTCGCGGTCGTCAACATCCCGCCGGCAGTTCCGGAGCCAACGAGCGGTTCAGTCAGGCCGAAGCAGCCAATTTTTTCCCAGCGAGCCATGGGCGGGAGCCATTTCTGTTTTTGTTCCTCCGACCCGCCTAAGTAGATTGAACCCATGGCCAAACCGTTGTGCACACCGAAGAATGTCGCAATCGACGAATCAAAGCGCGCCATCTCCATGGCGATCAAACCAAAGAGCTGCACACTTCCGCCTCTGCAGCCATAACCCTGCATGGCAATGCCGCCAATATTGAGTTCTTTGACCGCGGGCAAGATTTCGAATGGGAAAGCATCTTCGACCCAGTACTTGGTGATGATGGGCGCGACTTTCGTCTCCATGAAAGTGCGCACCTGTTTCAAAACCGCCAACTCTTCAGCGGGCAGTGTTTCAATGAGGCTGTAGAAATCGCTATTGGGCGCCGGTAGCAGTACAGGCTTTTTGTCTTTTACTGGGCTTGCCATCAAAAACCCCTCCCTTACTGTTTATGTCTTGCCGCTGGCGGCACTTCATTCAAGGCAAGTGGATCGCCAAACGCGTCCGGAAATTGCCTGCTGAAAATAAGCGAGTTGCAAACTAAACGCAGGCGTTGAATCAATAAATCAGTGTCATGAATAGATCAGTGTCAAATTTCACAGCAGCCAGCTCTTTAGCCGGCGCTGTTTCGATGAGCCGTAGAAATCGCTATTGGGTGCCGGTAGCGGAGCAGGCTTTTTGTCTTTTACTGGGCTTGCCATTAAAAACCGCCTTGTTAACGCCGGGCCCCGCATGCCGCAGAGTGGTCTTTACCGCAAGGCGAAACGTGGTGTAAATGGAACATCAGTGGAATCGCGATGGAATCGTAGTGGAATCAGCAAGTTATTGATTCTTATGGAATTAACCAAGTGTCTTGACGCATTTTGTGTTCGACAAATTCCGGGCCGCATTGGTACATTCACATATCTGGTATTTAGTGTGTCTTTATTTTGAGTGCGGCACGTATGTACACCCAACCCACAGAGCGCGTTCGATTCGGAGACTTTGAGCTCGATCTCCGTACTGGCGAACTACGATCAATTGAGGCGCCCGATCCCAACAATACGGTTCTCCTCAGAGAACAAATGTTTCAGGTTATGCGGATGCTCGTTGAAGGTGAGGGCCAGATTGTCTCCCGCGAGGAGATCAAGACCAGGCTGTGGGGGAATGATACGATCATCGATTTCGATCAGGGCATCAACTCGACGATCAAGGCCCTACGCCGTGCCCTGGGGGATTCAGCGGACAACCCTCGCTACATCGAGACCTTGGGACGGCGTGGCTATCGATTGATGCTGACCATCGAATACCCAGAGTCAACGACGAGTACCGCACCCGCACAGCCCGCCGCGGAGGCGCCCTTTCAACCAAGTTCCCTTACCGGGAAGAAGGTTTCGCATTACCGCGTACTCGATGTCATCGGGGGCGGTGGCATGGGAATGGTCTTCAAAGCGGAAGATCTCAAACTGGGTCGGCTGGTGGCGTTGAAGTTTTTGCCGGAAGAGTTTGCCGGTGATGCAGTTGCTCTCAAGCGTTTTGAGCGTGAAGCCCAAACCGCCTCGGCATTGAACCATCCCAATATCTGCACCATCTACGAAATTGGAGAGCATGAGGGACAGCCTTTCATTGCCATGGAGCTTCTTCAAGGCGACAACCTGCGGGATCACCTGTCTGCCTCGAAGCAAAACTCGCTACCGTTGCCTGAACTGCTAGAGATTTCGGCCCAAATTTGCGATGGCTTGCAGGCCGCGCATGATAAAGGGATCATTCACCGCGATATCAAGCCGGCCAACATCTTCCTGTGCAAATCTGGCACGGTAAAGATATTGGACTTCGGATTGGCGAAGTTGGCCGGAAGCGAATTGGGTTTGGTGAAAGGGGAGGCCGCTAGCACCACTACCGAAGGCGCAACCCCTTCGACCGAAAGCCTGAAGAAGGCGCTCACGGGCTCAGGAGCTATCGGAGGCACGGCAGGGTACATGTCGCCCGAGCAGGTTCGGCATGAGGAACTCGATACACGAAGCGACCTGTTCTCGTTCGGATTAGTGGTTTATGAGATGGCCTGCGGACAGCGGGCATTTACAGGGCAAACGCTGGTGGATGTTCACGAGGCTATCCTGCATCAGCCTCCCGTTCCGGCCAGAGCCCGCAATCCAATTCTGCCGCGCAGCCTCGATCTGTTGCTGGCGAAGGCAATCGAAAAGGACCGCAATCGACGTTACCAGTCAGCGAGAGCACTGAAGGACGATCTGAGGCGGATCACGCGGGAGGTCCATCCAGTGAGATGGTGGAGGGGACGGGCCTTGGCCATAGGTGTGCTAGCCGCGGTTGGCGCGCTCGCGGTCTGGCGCTACGAAGTTTACCGCCATCGCATCACTCTCGCTCCCACTGACACGATCGTGCTGGCCGACGTCGACAACCGAACGAACGACCCTGTTTTCGACGGCGCCTTGAACACTGCATTGCGCTATGAAATGGAGCAGACGCCATACTTAAACCTGCTGGGATTGGATAAGACGTATGCCACCATGGGGCAACTGAAACTTGCGCCGACCACCAAAATCACCCCGGAGGTGGCAAGCCAGATTTGCAGTAAGACCAATAGCAAGATGGTCTTCTCTGATTCAATCGCCGACGCCGGTAACGGATATCACTTGGAGATCCGGGCACTCGACTGCGGATCAGGAGCGATCCTGACTAAGGAAGGGGCCGACATTAGCGTTCGTAATCAAATAGTCCATGAGTTGGGAGCGACGGCCGCGCGCCTTAGGAGGAAGCTCGGGGAGCCGGCCAAATCGTTGGCCCGCTTCAATCAGCCTCTGGAAACAGCGCTCAGCCCCTCCCTGGAAGCACTCCAGTCGGGCAATGAGGGAGTCAAGCTCTTCCTGGCTGGCAACCCGCAGGCAGCGCTCTCCCTGTTTCAGAGGGAAGTCGAACTTGACCCTAACCTTGCCATCACCTACGAAGGGATTGGCGCGGCCCAGGGAACTCTTGGCCATTACGACCTCGCGGCAGCTTCATTCACTCGCGCTTACCAATTGCGCGACCGCATGGCAGAAAAGGACAGGCTGAATATCGAGCTTCTCTATTACAGTACCGTGACTGGCGAACTCGACAAGTCCTACTCGGTTCTACTTCAGGCGCTGGAACTCTTTCCTCGAAATGTATACTTTCATACTAACCTGGCGAGCACGCTGGTTAGAGTCGGCCAGCTCCACCGTGCGGCGGACGCGCAGGATGAGACAGCGCGTCTGGGGCCAAGTCCACTCTATTTTTCCTGGGCTGCCTCTTACAACATAGTCGCTAGCAGGTTCAAGGAGGCGAGGTCATGGCTGGCTCAAGCGGATGCCCTTAAATTTGACAGCCTCGGACTACGAATCGATAGATTACAACTCGCATTCATCGAAGGTGATAGGGGCACTCTCGACCAGATCTTCGACGGCGAAGCACATGGCCCTAATCGTGTCGTCTTCATGCGCAAGCGATCGAAATTTGAAGCTCAGCAGGGTCACTTTGATTCCGCAGATCGCTTACGACTGATGGCATTGAAGCTGTCAGACCCGGAAAATATTTCCCAGGACCTTGTTTTTTCGGCCCTTCGCAACGCTGAGGCGGGCCGGACAATCCAGGCGCGCAAAACCCAGGATCAGGCGCTTCAGAATAAATTGGAGCGAAACGAAAAAATGGTTTTGGCTCTCTCGCTCGCCCGGTCGGGGAGAACCGACGAAGCCAACCGGCTCGCAGACGAAGTCAGCCAGGAAGCGCCATTGGACACTATTGTGCAGAAGTACCTTGTTCCCACAATTCGCGCATCGGTCAAGTTGCAGAAGCATGATCCTAACGCCGCCATCGATCTGCTCCGCGGGGCCATTCAGTACGACCTCGCCTTCACCCAGTCGTTCGATTATCTCTACCCAGCCTACATCCGCGGCCTGGCCTACCTGGAGTTGGGCGATGGCCGGTCAGCAGGGGGCGAGTTCCAAAAGCTTATCGACAATCCCGGTTTGTGCTCGGAATTCATAACCGGCCCGCTGGCCCGGCTTCAACTCGGCCGTGCCCAGAGAATGATGGGCGACAACGCATCCGCCCGCAAATCTTACGAAGAATTCCTCAGCACTTGGAACGATGCCGACCCCGATCTTCCCGTCTATCGACAAGCCAAAGCCGAGTACGCTCAGCTCCAAAAATCTAGGTAACAAAATTCGATTGACTACGGCACCTCGGTCGGCAAGGTGAAATGAAAGGTTGCACCTCGTGCATCGTTGGCGGTCACCCACAAAACTGCGGAAGTGGCGGAGGGTTTCAGCATTCGTGGAGTGGCGCAACTCATCGGCCCGTGCATGGTGGCCGAAGGCCTCGGCACGTGCCTAGCAGAGTCGGTTGCTGGACAGTTTACTGTTGAGTGCTGGATCGACAGTGCTCTCCTCGGGCAGTCGAAGGATCCTGTGCTTTTTCATCCGCGCGATTAGCGTAGTGCGCTTCAAACCCAATCTTGCGGCTGCGCCATATGGTCCGCCGACCACCCATCCCGACGTCTCCAATGCGCTCAAAATCAGGGTCCGCTCGGAGTCGCTGAGCGTTGTTCTCACAGGAAAGCCAATAATCGAGGCGGCGCGAGTCGGGCGTAGAGGATTGGGAAGCACGCCTTCATTAGAAAGTACCACCGCGCGTTCGATCATGTTCTGCAACTCGCGAATGTTTCCTGGCCACGAATACGACTTGAAAGCGCTAACGAATTCGTCTGGGATGTTTTCTATGTGCTTTCCTACTCGACGGGAAAAAACTTCAACGTAATGCTCAACTAGAAGACCAATATCTTCGACTCGCTCACGCAGAGGCGGCACTGTGATGGGAAATACGTTCAGGCGATAGTACAGATCGCTGCGAAATTGGTCACATTTGACCATTCGTTCAAGGTCGCGGTGGGTTGCAGCGACGAGCCGCACGTCGACACGATGCGTGCGGCCACTTCCTAAACGCTCAAATTCCTGCTCCTGTAGAAAACGCAAGAGTTTGGGCTGCAATGCGAGTGGTATGTCTCCGACCTCATCAAGGAATAGCGTCCCTTTATCGGCCAATTCGAAGCGGCCAATTTTCGGCGCAATGGCACCCGTGAAAGCCCCCCGCTCATGGCCAAAGAGCTCACTTTCGAGCAAATCAAAGGGAATGGCGGCACAGTTGAGCTTGATCAAAGGTTGTCCGCTGCGAGGACTGGCATTGTGTATTGTGTGAGCGATGAGTTCTTTCCCTGTTCCGGTTTCTCCTTGAATGAGTACTGTGGTATCCCCAGCTGCAACGCGCTCCGCTTGTTCCAGAACAACTCTCAAAGCTGGACTATCGCCAACGATCTGCTCGAATCTGCGGGCCCCACGATCTTGATCAACCATTTTCATCGGTGCGACTCCCAAAACCCCTCGCGCTTTCGCGAGCTAGTTTTCGACTGCGGCATGGACGATCTCTAGCAAAATTGCGTCATCGAAAGGTTTGGTCAAGAACTCCACTCCCCCCTCACGCATGGCAAGAATCCGCATCTCGGCGTCACTATGCGCTGTAATGAAAATGATCGGTATTCGGCATCGTTCTCCCTTGAGCTTCGCTTGCAGTTCAAGTCCGGACATGCCCGGCATGCGAATATCGGCGATCAGGCACGCAGCCTCGTGTCGGGCGGTGGACTCCAGAAACTGTTCCGCCGAACCGAAGCAGCGCGCGGACAACCCATCTGATTCGATCAGATCTTGCAGTGCCCTCTGCAGTGACTCATCGTCGTCCACGATTGCTACGAGTCCTGGTTTTTGCCGGATACTCATTGGACGAAGAGTAGCGCCATCAGAAAACGGGCACAATCCGGCCTTAGTCGTGTTAATTACGACTAAGGTCGTAGTCGACCAGAAGTGGAGAACGTCGGAAAAACCGACAGGCTGAAAAGCGGGCGAGGCTATGTGCGAGGGGAGAGTTTGAGCTTGTCAGCCATACGGACCAACTCTACTAACGAACCGGCCTCCATCTTCTGCATCACATGACCGCGATGGATTTTTACTGTTGCCTCGCTGGTTCCGAGTTCGTAGGCGATCTGCTTATTGAGCAGTCCTGAGACCACGAGAGTCATAACCTCCCGCTCTCGTGCGGACAGCCCGTGATAGCGTTCCTGCAATTTGTGCATCTCGGCCTGCTGCTCTCGCGCGGCACTGTCACGCTGGAGGGCCAACTGAATCGCGTCCGATGTCGATGATTAGCTCGTTACTTGCTTTTTGATTTCCCTAAATGCACGGTTCGACCCGAGAGCGATGGCTGGAGTTGTGCGAGTCAGCCGCCGCAGAAACAGACGCCAAACGGTTCATGGCGATTGTTGAGGAAATCATCGCGGGTTGCTCGAAGAAAAAGAGCGCCGAGTTATCGTGGCGACAGACGAACGAGCCCGGCACACGCTCCAAATTCCAGTCCGCCTCTCGGGAACGACGGTCATGAAGAAGAAGCGCAAGCGGCTCCATGGCATCGTGAAGAAGGTCATCAAGCCAGTGGCACTCGATGACCCGGAAAAAGCCGAGATCAGCATCAAGGAAGCCGATGACCTCTACCGCGAAATTCGAATCGAAAACATTTTGACTGACGAGAACGATGAGAAGGTTAGCCTCAAGCCCGGAGCCGACGTTGATATTGTGCTTGAAGCGGACACGGACGCCACGACGAAGAAACCGGACTAGGCTAACACTCTGAGATTTATACCCTTGGACCCGAGTATGCGCGAGGCTGAGAGAAGAAGCGCCGGACGCAAAATGCTGTGACTTCCCCTTCTACTGAAGAACCAACAGTGAGTCGGACTTCTGCCGGACGCCAGAGCGGACTAGGAGTAAAGACCCGCGCTTCAAGGAGCCATCCAAGAACAACGCGGGTCAGCGATGGGCAGGGTAACTTTCACAGGGTACGCCCATCGACGGGTGATAAGAAAAGCTAGGTAGGTTCCTTGCAGGGCTCTGAAGCAGGAGGTTCGCACTCGAATAACGCCATCTCAGCTTGAGCATCCTCGCACACAAGGTGGTCAGAGACTCGACCGCAACTTAAGCAAAACCATTCCTCAAGCTCTGGATTCCACCTAATTTCATGTTTCATTTACGCTGGGCCAAAGGGCGACAGCATTCTCCTTTCGCGGTCAGCGAATTCAAACCCGTGGCGAAAAGCGTTTCTATTTCGCACGACGGCTTGTTGGTTCACTGGCCCAAGTGGGAGGCTGATGCGTAAATTAACTACCTCCCCGACAGGCACCTCGACGGGCAACACAGCAGACATTCCAGAATCGCTCATTTCTACCGACATACCGGGAATCAGGCCCAACGTTGGAGACTTCACCGTGACATCCACTTCCAATCTGAACCGAGGGTACCGCCGCGCCTCAGTCACTCCTTCCGACCTAGCTTGCTCGTCAAAAGCTCGCCCCTTCCTGTTTAGTGCCTTCCACGCCATTTCGGTTATACCCCGAAATTCTGTTCCGATTTTGTAACAAATCGGCAGGAAAGGACGGCGCTGAAGATCAATTAAGCTTCACTTAAGGTTGGGCAGTTTTGATGTAGCCGAGGCCGTTGGTTTCGCCAGCGCAACTGGCTGCGATCCGTTCTTAGCCCTCGCCCATCGCGCCCGTTGCGCCCGCGCCATCTTGCGCCGTGAGGCTGCGGATATGATTCGCGTCGGTTGGTTTGCCTGCATTCCAGAGTCAAGAGATTTCTGGCTTTAGACGCCGTCCAGCTTGGATAAGATCGGCCCAAGCGCATAGGCAACGAAGAAGCCAACGACATAGATCACGGCTGAAGCCCACAGCAGAATCTTGCTGAGACGGCTGGCTTCCGCGCATCCGCTCGGGTTATCCGCGCTACACTCCTTCGTTCTCAAACGTGGAACAATGTAATAGGTGTTGACGAAGCTCAACGCAATCAAGGCACCAGATATGGAGAACGTCCAGACCTTATGTCGTGAGAGTGTCACCAGCCAAGGAAGGAATGAGAGCATCAATGCAACTGATGCTCCGAGCCCGAACAGAACGAGCAATGATGGAAGCGCACAGCAGAGCAGGGTGCCCGCCGAAGTGAATAGGGAGAGATAGTTGAGCACCGCTGACCGCTTGCCAGTCGTTGTTGCGACATTCATTTTGAGTTCTCTTCCGTTATGGATTGATATCGAAGGGAGTCAGGTGCCTTGCCTTTTCCTGCTTCAGGAATCGTGCCAGCTACCAAAATAGTTTTACCGATCATCGACACTGCGTCCGTCACGGACGCGGACTGAGGCATCAGTTTGAGCAGGTCATTGGAACCCGAGACCTTCAATATCGCTTTGCCATCCATTTCAACGACAGTGCCAACGACGGTCGCAGTCGAATCCTTCATGGTGAATCCGTTCTTCGTGATTGCTTCGTTCAGTTGCTTGAGCGTGGCTGTGTTGCCGGGTTTCATCTTTACGACCGCGAGACCCTTTTCAAGACTTACGTCAACCGAGTCAACGCCAGCTACCGATTTCAATGACACGCGCACGGCGTGGGCACAAACTTCTCAATCCATGCCAAAGATTTTGATGTCAATCGACTTGATTTCGGCGGACGCAGAGGCCGCTACCACTAAAAGAAACGAGAGCAAAATAGTCATCTTCTTCATCTGAATCTCCTCAATGCGAATGTCCGTGCTGAAACAGCAGGTAACTGAAGTTGACCGCGAACCGAACCCGCTCCTTGGGAAATGCCGCTCCCACATCCTGATAGATCGGGAACTGGGCACCGAAGCTGACGGTGTAGTTGTGAAAGATTCCGAGCGCAGTAGGACCAAGAAACACTTGGCTGGCTTGGGTGTTTGCTACCGGAGCGTTTGATTGGAGGAATCGGTTGGAACGCTCCCCAACCAACTCAGCAAAGACTCGCCAGTCCCATTTGTCTGGTGGTCTGCGCCACTTGGGGGGACGATAGCCGTAGACCAGACTGTAATCGAACACATCGGGTCGCTTGTCGCCGCTGTGCTCGTAGAACTTGGTGTATGTGCTCCCGAGCCAAACGTAGTTGCTACGAGATGCCATGCCAGTCACGACGCCGATCATCGTGCCGGGAACGTTTGTGGTGTGGGCGATTCCTTTGAAGCCCGACTGCGGGCCGGGGACAGCGAGACCAGCGAAGGCTGTACTTTCAAAGCGAGTGCCAACTTTCGTGGCTCTGTGCTGGAATCGCCACGCGACCGTAGTGTCAAAATCGTCGCCCGGCTGGATTCGGGTAGGCGGAAGAGTGGTGTCTCCTATCACCACAGGGAGGGTGAGAGAAAGTGTCAGGTGTGGAGTGACGCCGTACGCAACCAACTCCCGAACCGATGCTTGCGTGCCGAAGGGCGTGCTGCGACCGAAGACTCCTTCGTCGAAACTCCACTCGCCTTGCGAGTTTGTAGGTGTCGCCAGCCCAAACACCGGTCCGTGTGCTGCGGCATTGGCCAGTAAAGGCAATCCAAGAACCACGAGCAAAACTACTGCACGTCTCATGTTTTCCTCCGCGATGTATTGGCACACGTATGCGTTTCGCTGTGTGCGGATCAGGACAACGCGAAGTCTAGATTCTTAGGATTGAGTTCGGACCGGGTGGTGCGGGCGGGTGCAAACCCAAATAGACCTGAGCAGATTCACCAGCCGAGATAGGAACAACTTCGAAAATCGTGGTCACTGCCTCGACCGCGAAGCCGGGATGAACATGCGAACCTGCTGCCTGCACTGATGCAACGGAAGAAGGCGCGGGCGAGATCATCTTGCAGCAGGGATGTTGACCCATCCCCATATGACAATCGCCTGCCATCTTCTTGCAACACGCCATTTCGGCAGCCGTCATCTGCGAGTTAGGCAGGCAAGCCAGCGCCGGAGAGCCGATCCACAGGCAGATCAGACCCAGCGCCACGATGTGATGTAGTCTCGACACTCATTTGATGGTACCGCCTTCCGGAATGTCCGTAAAGTGCTCAGTCGCAACCGCATGTGTCGGCTCTAAGGCCCCGATAACCCTCGTGGGCGATGATTGGCACCATCACGAGACCCGCAACTGGGTCAGCCCACCACAGGCCAAGAAGCGCGTTCAGGACGAGACCAAGTAGCAGGATTGCGGAAAGGTAAACGCAGAAATCCGTCTGCTTTGCGTCCGCCTGCATTGCCACGCTGTTAAGTTCTGCGCCCACATTCTTCTTCGCTCTTGAGAGTATGGGCATCACGATGAGGGAAATGCAGGCGATCACGATACCGAACACGCTGTGCTCCGGCGTATTGCGGTTCAGCAGATCGCGGATGGACTCAGCGGCGACGTACACGGCGAGGGCGAGAAAACAGATACCGACCAAGCGAAGTGCGATACGCTCGTTTCGTTCCCTCTGGCGTTCGTTAGCATCGACCGACATCCGCCACAGCAAGACTGCCCCGGATGTCACTTCGATGAAACTATCAATGCCAAAAGCGGTGAGCGAAATGCTTCCTGCGATGACACCAGCCGCGACGGCAGTGGTTCCTTCCATCGCATTCCAGCCGACCGTGAAATATTCGAGCCGCTGACCGCGTGCTGCAACGTGCAGGCGTTCCGCGTTCACGTCAGACATAGGATGAGGATAAACGAATCATGAAGTCCTCGCATGGCCTGACAATATAGCCCACAGACAGAGATAGCCCCGAAAGGCGATTTGCCCTTCGGGGAATGTTTATATGATCGTTGCGAGACATAGTCAGACCAGCGTGAAGCCTTGCAGGGCTTCGAGCACGGCCTGCGCCTGCTCGTCGCCCGCGTCCGCCATGCGCTTGAGTTGCGATAGACTTCGCAGACGGTCAACCATGATCGCTGAGGCCGTAACGGCCACAATCGCATGTGACCGCACTGGTCCATCGCAATGGGGCGGCACAAATCTGGTCTTCGCCATGGACGTTGAGTGTTCCATGCCTTTGGGGATGTACAACGGAGTGTTGTCCGGCTCACTGCTGAGATGCTCCGGCAGTTCGACGCGCTGGACTGTCAAGCCTTCGGGTGGGTTCTGCATGGTCGTGCGTTGATCCTTGGGCATCCAGTTGTCGGATGGGTAAGGGTATCCAGATGATTTCATGCCGCCTCCTCTTCTCGGAACTGTGGGATTGTTGTTGTGTTCATGATTCCTTTCGTCCGTCCTGCCATCCTCGGGCATACTGCTCGGCTTGATCCATCTTCCTGTCGAGGATGTGCTTGACCAACGTGTCGATGTAGCCGTGATCGCCTTCTGGCGGATAGTTCTTGCCCACGAAGTCAGCGAGGAGTTGCGGCCACGCCTGTGCAGCGGCTTTGTGAAAATCCTCCTCGCTCATTTCTGCGGGCGAGGGGAACTGTACGACCGGAGCGTCTTCCGCTGGCTTACCTGTCGCAGGGTGCGGATACACGACGAGACGATAATCAGGCTGGACCGCACTGTCGTCGGTATGAGTGTTGTCTGACATTACTTGCTCCTGAATTGCTTTGAGCAGCGAGGACAGTGCGGTCATGCTGACTCTCGTGGCTTTCTCCCAAGCCTTGTGTTGGTTATCTGCCGTTTCGTGCAGCGGCTTTCCGTTCGTCTTCGGCGAGATACAAAGCGTTAATCGCGACGGCATTTGAGCCATTCCGTAATGCACGTTTCTGGAAATCCGACGATTGTCGATCCCACGTACGCAAATCCATCACGACGGCCTTTCCGTCAATGGTCAGTCGTACCCCTTGCACCTTGGCGGGCGCGACTTCGATTGGCGACTCTTCTGAGAACTGATCGGCTGAGGACAGCCACCCCGTGCTGATCCCGACAGTACGTACGGCGGGCGCAGGCTTGGGCTGCTCGACCACAGGAGCCGGGGCAGGAGTTCTGCAGGAAATAGCGCCCGGCAGAAACAGGCTGCTCTACTTGTGGGGACATCTGACAGCCATTCACGACGCGATGCTGCCGCTGCTGGGGATGGGAAAACGACTTTATCCTGAGTTTGACGTTGCCTTCGTCATTAATCCTGACAAGTCGCAGACCGTCACTCCCGCGCACGAAGAGATTCGCCGAGCATGGATTACCGTAAACGGTGAATTGTCGAAAGGGTTCGAAAACATGTCGTCGTCCGACTGGCTCCAGCGGCACTCTGCCTTGTCGGAAGAAGAGTTCGGGACAGATCCTTCGCGCAATCGCTTCTCCATCCTGCTCAGCCGTACAAATCATCTGTCCTATCACCTCGGCCAGGCGGTGCTCGGGCTCAAGTGATCGAACGTGGAGCATCGGAGCGGGAGAGTCCGAGCTCAGCAACAACGGAGAAAGGTAATGACTAAAAAGCTCGAAGGCAAGACCGCCGTCATCACCGGCGGAACAGAAGGGATTGGGTTCGCTACGGCAAAACTTTTCGTCGAAGAGGGTGCCTATGTCTTCATAACGGGCCGTCGCCAGAAGGAACTCGACGAGGCTGTGAAGGCAATCGGCACCAACGTTTCTGGCGTTCAGGGCGACGTCGCCCAATTGGCCGACCTTGATCGTCTCTACGAGACCGTCTCCAAGGCCAAGAGGCGAATCGACATCATTTTCGCTAATGCCGGCGTGGGCGAATTCGTTGCCTTTGGAGCCG
>Ga0210390_10001981_pt1 | contig 18693 bp, 15 predicted proteins | sample IncBWH11OmetaG_FD_161050 | JGI IMG/M metagenome (GOLD analysis project Ga0210390, IMG submission 161050) | Forest soil microbial communities from Barre Woods Harvard Forest LTER site, Petersham, Massachusetts, United States - Inc-BW-H-11-O ... | reverse complement strand
GATAGGTGGCGGGGTGGGCGCCATCGGCGGTGCGGCTACCACGCCACGGCCGCCGCCGCCCGCGTACTACTCGCCGCCTCCGCCACCGCCTCCGGGCTACTATCCGCCTCCGCCGCCCAGCTACTAGGCGTCGGCGAACATCGCGACTGGGGCACCCCTTACGGGAGCCTCGGCGCGGAACAGTCCGCCCAGCGTCGGGTGCTGCGCCAATGCTTCAGGCGAGCGGCCCTCGCGCAGCGACGTCACGTAGAGGTCGCCTTCCGCGAAGCACGGCATGGTCGGGCCGGGAACCGGGAACGGCAGCTTGCTCAGCAATGCACCCGACGGCGAGATGCGGTTGATGCACCCTGCGGAGGGTCCGGCCGACCAGTAGACGCCCGCCACGTCGACCGCAGCGCCGTCGGGGCGACCCTCTTCATTGCTCAGCGTCGCCAGCACGCGGTGGTTCGCGAGCGCTCCGCTGCGGGTGTCGAAATCCCAGGCCTCGATGATACCGGCTGTGGAATCCGAATGGTACATAACACTGCCGTCAGGAGACCAGGCGAGGCCGTTGGACACCGCGTAGCCCTCGGCCTTGCGCTCTATGCGGCCCTGCGGCGTGACGCGGTAGAGCGCGGCGGTCTTCTGGCGCGGCGAATTCTCATCCATGCTGCCTACCCAGAAGCAACCGTCGGGACCGACCTTCCCATCGTTGAGGCGATTGGTCGGCGGTTCGTTCACCGGGTCGGTCAGATGCTCGATTGCCTTGGTGCGCGGATCGAACAGCACAACGCGATGGCGCAGCGCGACGACCAGCCGGCCCGACCGGCAGAGACCAAAACTGCCGACGACTTCAGGAAAATCCCATGACGTGTGGGAGCCGTCGTCCACCGACAGTGCGTTGATGCGCTTGCCGGGAATGTCGCAGAACAGGAGGCGTCGGGTGGACGCATCCCACACCGGGGACTCGGCGACGCCGCAACGGGAATCCCAGGCCAGTTCGAATTCGGGCATGCTCAACTCCGCTGGTTCCAGAACACGGGACTGCCTTGCAGCAGCCCGGTCAAGTTCACCTGATATGCGGTCGGTATGAAAGATTGGCCGAGTGGGAGTAGGGGACATCCTCGAACACCCGTAGCTGGAGCCGAGCGACTGCAAATGGGAGTGTGATACACTCCATGCGAGGTGAGGACCGACCATGAGCGAGACCAGCATTTCGTCCGCGCCACGCCGGCATCAGCACGTGTTCCTCGGCGCGGAGCACGAGGCGAGCGAACGCAGGACATGGGCCGTGATCTGGCTCTGCGGCGCAATGATGATCGCCGAGATCGCAGGCGGTCTGCTGTTCGGCTCGATAGCCCTCGTGGCCGATGGCATGCACATGAGCACGCATGCCGGCGCGCTTCTGCTCGCCGCGCTCGCTTACAGCTACGCGCGCAGGCATGCCGATGATCCGCGCTTCACTTTCGGGACTGGCAAACTGGGCGACCTCGCCGGGTTCACCAGCGCGATCATTCTGGCGATCATTGCTGTGCTCATCGGCTATGAGTCCATAAGCCGCATCTTCGCGCCGGTGCCGATCCGCTTCGCCGAGGCGATTCCGATTGCCTGCCTGGGGCTCGCGGTCAATGTCGCCAGTGCGCTGCTGCTCAGCGGCGGCGGGCACCATGACGACCACCATCACCATGATGATGATCATGATCATGACCATCATCACGATCATGGCCACGGGGCGGCGCATCAAGACAACAACTTGCGGGCCGCCGTGGTGCACGTGATCGCCGATGCGACTGTCTCTGTCATGGTCATCGTCGGTCTGCTATTGGCCCGCGCCTTCGGGTGGCTGTGGATGGACCCGCTCGCCGGGATCATTGGTGCGTGCGTCATTGCCAGTTGGTCATTCGGCCTGATTCGTGACACCGGAGCCATCCTGCTCGACATGAATCCGAACCGGCATATGGCTGAAAATCTGCAAAGGACCATCGAGAGCGACGGCGACACGCTCACTGACCTGCATCTCTGGCGTCTGGGTCCCGGCCATCTTGGCGCGATAGTTTCGGTGGGCACGCACGCGGAGCGCGGTCTCGACTACTACCGGGCGAAGCTGGCGCGATTCAGCTCGCTGTCGCACCTCACCATCGAGGTGCAAAACTACTGAATCAAACCTGATCGTAGTCGATCACGACCCGATCGGTGAGGGGATGTGACTGGCAGGTCAGCACGTATCCCGCCTCGGTCTCCCAAGGTTCCAGCGAATAGTTTACTGCCATCTCCACCCTGCCCTCGACCAGTTTCGCGCGGCAGGTGCAGCACATGCCGCCACGGCATGAATAGGGCAGACTGCGACCTGCCCGGATCGCGGCGTCAATGATCGCCTCGCCTTCGGCAACCGGAAATTCGAAGCGCGCACCCTCGCTGATCACTGTGGCGACCGACTTCGGCGCCGCGAGTGGTTGCACGACCACCGGACGTGGCCGACCCCCGACACCTGGTGTGAATCGCTCGACATGCACCCACTCGTGCGGCATGCCGACAATGGTCAGCGCTCTTTCCATGCCTTCTATCATCGGTTGTGGACCGCAGACGAAAGCCTGGTCCACAGTCGCAGCCGGCACGACCGAACGCATCAGCACCCCAACCTTCGCCGCATCCAGATGGCCATTCAGCATTTCGATGTCCTGCTGCTCGCGCGACAGGACGTGGAACACCGACAGCCGCGCAAGATAGCGGTCCTTCAGGTCCTCCAGTTGCTCGCGGAAGATGATGTCGGCCGCGGTGCGGTTGCCGTAGAACAGGAAGAAGCGTCCCGCCTCACGTCGCAACACGGTCTTAAGGATCGCCATCACCGGCGTGATGCCCGACCCCGCGGCGAACGCCACGAGCGTGCGCGTCGACCCGGGCTCGATCGCGACGCCGAAGCGTCCGTCCGGTGTCATCACCGACAGCGTATCGCCCGCACGTAATTGTTCGTTCACCCAGGTCGAGAACGCTCCGCCCGCCAGCCGCTTGACCACAACGCGCAGTTCGCCGTCGTCCAGGCCGGAGCAGATCGAGTAGGATCGCCGCACATCCTCGCCGTCGATCGTGCCACGCAAGGTAAGATACTGGCCTGGCGTGTAGCGATACGCCGCCCTCAACCGCTCCGGGACGGTAAAGGCGAGCGACACCGCGTCCGGCGTTTCGCGACGGACATCGGCAATCGTCAAGGTGTGAAAGCGCGGCCGGGCCATGGTGGGCGTCTTGCGCGTTCAGCCCGCCCGGCACAAGTCTTTATCATGCGCCAGGCAATGCATCGGCTGTCGGTGGGGGCCAATGGTCAGGGTCTCGTCGATATCACTGAACCCGTGTGCCACTGGGTTGCGACGCAACGGATCGCCGTCGGGCTGCTGACGGTCTGGTGCCGTCACACGTCCGCGTCCCTGCTGGTGCAGGAGAAGGCCGATCCCGACGTGCGCACCGACCTCGAGGCATTCTTCAACCGTCTGGTGCCGGAGAAGGCCGGATACCGTCACGAGGACGAGGGGCCTGACGATATGCCGGCGCACATCAAGGCAGCGCTGACGCAGACGCAGCTTACCGTTCCAGTGGACGATGGACGCCCTCTACTCGGCACCTGGCAGGGCATCTACCTGTTCGAGCACCGCGCCGCGCCTCACCGGCGGGAGATCGTTCTGCATCTGATCGGCGAGTGACGCAATCGCACCAAGGGCCCACCTCGATTCACTCACTGCCCAGCAAGCCCTATCGTTCATTCGGCATGACGATACGCTCTATGCATCGTGGACAGATGCCATGGCTGACGACCACGTCGCTCAACCCGCCGCGGCGATAGTAGTCTTCGATCGCGATCCAGATTTGATTTTCCTGTCGAGCACCGATAGGCCATGCGACATCGTGACAGAATGAGCAAAGCGCCACCTGCTCGCCAGAGGACTGCGCCCCGGTCGCGACCGCACGATGTTTCATCGACATCAGCCCCAACGGCAGTCGTGGTGCCTCAGCCAGGAGTTGGGATTGGTACAATGCCATGACCACGTTGCCCTTTCCCGCGACCGGGCTGATCGACATGCGCATCCGACGCTCCACATCGGGCCCGTCGCAGCGATATTCATAGGCGATGACCGGTCGCTTTCTCTGGAACACAGAATCATGCAGCCGCTCGCAGGCTTTACGCACATCGCTTCCATCGATGCCTGCGAAGACGGACGTCCCGATGACGGAATCGACAGTCAGTTCCGGCACATCGTTCTGCGTTGCGAAGCGCTTCCAGGAGATGGCGCCGATCGCGTGGATGATGCCGCTCGAATCGACGAGGTAGGCGACCCCGTCGATCGCATCGAGCAACTGCTGTGTGTCGACGGCCGGTGTCATGATTGGTCAGGCGATACGGGGCGCCCGCCGCGCCAACCCGTCGAACAGGTCCAGCATTCGCTCCCGCCAAACCGAGATCGGATCATCGCGCTCGAGCAGCTCGAACCGACTGACGCAACGCGGCCATTGCAGGCTGCCGAACACGATGTAGTCGGCGTAACTCGGCGCCTCTCCACCGAGCCAGTCCTGCTTGCCGAAAACCAGCCGCACGGGCAGCAATGAAGCGCGAAATTCGGTCACCCGCGTCTCGCGCCCGGCCTGCACCGCCTCCAAAGTCATGCCGAACCGCGCCTCGCGGCTCTCGCGGAAATACACCTGATCCTGCGGCGCGACCACATCCAGCAGGTCACGCAGGATCAGCCGCGCGATGCCGCCCATCATCACGCTGTCCGCCCAGGCATTGACGAACCTCGCATGCGCCAGGCCCGTTGCCCCGCCGAATAGGCTTGGCCGATGAGGATACGTTTCCTCGAGGTACTCTGCGATCGCCCAACTGTCCGACACCACCCGATCGCCGTCACGGATGACCGGCACGCGACCTTGACCGGAAAAGGCGAGCGCAGCCTTATCAGTGAACCGCCAGGGGATTGTCTCCACGGCCAGCCCTTTATGGGCCAGCGCCATGCGCGTCCGCCAGCAATACGGGCTGAACCGCAGTGCCGGATCTTCTCCCGCGAGATCATGCATCATAATGGCCATCGCCGGTTCCCCTTGCTTTGCCAGTCGTGATACACAGAATCCCGCCAGGGAGAGAAGCGGTTGGACGATCGAACTGTCCTGAACGATGCGAGGCGGCCAAAATGCGCGGGCTGTTGAGCTGGCAATGATCGCGGCATGAACATCCTCGCACCACCAAAGGCGCGTCTCGGCATCGAGATTGTCCACGATCTGGTCTGCCCATGGTGCTTCCTCGGCGTGCGCCGGCTGATGCGCACAATGCGGCGCCGGCCGGACCTGCTTTTCGACCTGACCTGGCGACCCTTCCTGCTCAATCCCGATATGCCGCGAGGCGGCATGGCGCGGCCGGATTACATTATTCGCAAGTTCGGTGGCGAGGACCGCGCGCGGCGGCTTTATGCGTCGATTTCGGAGATCGGCCGCGGCGAGGGCATTCTGTTCCGCTTCGACCGCATCCGCCGCACGCCGTCCAGCGTCGACGCCCATCGCCTGGTGCGTTACGCGGCGCGCTTCGGCCAGGCCGACGCAATGGTCGAGGCGCTGTTCTCAGCGCATTTCACCGACGGTCTGGATATCGGCAATCACGCCGTGCTGGTGGCGATCGCCGCGGCGTGCGGCCTGGACGGTGCGGCCTCGCGACGCTTCCTCGTCGGCAACGACGAAGTGGATGCGGTGCACGCCGATAACCTGCGGGCGCATCGTCTGGGCATCAACGGCGTCCCATGCTTCGTCATCTCCGGCCGCCACGCCATCGCCGGCGCGCAGGAGCCCGAGGTGATCGAGCGTCTGCTCGACGTGGCGGCAGTCGAGGCGGCCGAAGCCGGCTAAGCCGCCTTCGCCTGGCTGGCAATGCGCTCGAGATTCCCCAGCGCGTCGCGCGCGAAGCGCAAGCGCGTCGCCACATCCATCTCGCGCGAGATCGCCAGCTTGTGGTCGGGGCGCAGGCGCACCAGACCGCCCTTGCTGGCAAGCCAGGACACCAGCCCCGCCGGATTGGAAAATGCATTGCCGCGGAAGCTGAGCAGCATGCCCTTTGGCCCGGCCTCCAGCTTCTCCACACCCGCCTCGCGGCACGCGCGCTTCAGCGCCACCACCTGTAGCAGGTTCTCGACTTCCTGCGGCAACGGTCCGAAGCGGTCCACCAATTCCGCCGCCATCGCCTCAGTCTCGGCATCCGACGCCAACGCGCCGATCCGGCGATACAAGCCGAGCCGAACCGGCAGGTCGCGCACGTAGGCTTCGGGGATCAGCACCGGCAGACCGAGAGAAATGTTCGGTGTCCAGTCGCGTTCCTGCCCGCCGCGTCTCCCCTCACCGGCACGCAGTTCCGCGACAGCGTCCTCCAGCATCTGCTGGTAAAGCTCGATGCCGACCTCGCGGATATGCCCGGACTGCTCGTCGCCCAGCAGATTGCCGGCACCGCGGATATCCAGGTCGTGGCTGGCCAGCGTGAAGCCCGCACCCAGCGCGTCAAGCGTCTGCATCACGGTCAGCCGCTTCTCCGCCGCAGCAGACAGCCGCATGTTCGGCGGCCAGGTGAGGTACGCGTAGCCGCGCTGCTTGCCTCGCCCGACGCGGCCGCGCAACTGATAGAGCTGCCCGAGCCCAAACATGTCTGCGCGGTGAATCACCAGCGTATTGACCGCCGGCATGTCCAGGCCGCTCTCCACGATGTTGGTGGAGAGCAGGATGTCGAACCGCCCGTCACCGAACTCGGTCATTACCCGTTCGAGCTCGGTGGGTGCCAGCCTGCCATGCGCCTGCGCCATACGCGCCTCCGGCACGATCTCGGCGAGGCGTTCGGCGATGCGCGGAAGATCCTCGATGCGTGGCACGACGCAGAACACCTGGCCGCCGCGGAAGCGTTCGCGCTGGAGCGCCTCGCGGATGACCACCGCATCGAACGGCATGATGAACGTGCGCACTGCCAGGCGATCAACCGGCGGCGTACTGATGAGACTCATCTCCCGCACGCCCGTCAGTGCCAGTTGCAACGTGCGCGGGATCGGCGTTGCGGTCAGCGTCAGAACGTGCACATCCGCCTTGAGCTGCTTCAGCCGTTCCTTGTGCGCGACGCCGAAATGCTGCTCCTCGTCCACCACCAGCAGCGCGAGATCGGCAAACTCCACCGACTTCGCGAGCAGCGCGTGCGTGCCGATCACGATGTTGATCGTCCCGTCGGTGATGCCGCGCCGAACCTCGGCTGCCTCCTTCGCCGGCACCATGCGCGAGAGCTGTGCGACCTTCACCGGCAGACCGGCAAAACGCTCGGAGAAGGTGCGGAAATGCTGCCGCGCCAGCAGCGTTGTCGGCACCACCACCGCAACCTGCCCGCCTGACATTGCGGCGATGAACGCCGCACGCAGCGCCACCTCGGTCTTGCCGAAGCCCACATCGCCGCAGATCAGCCGGTCCATTGGCCGCCCCGAGGCCAGATCCTCCAGCACGTCGGCAATGGCGCGCGCCTGATCGTCGGTTTCGGCAAACGGGAAGCGGGCGCAGAACTCGTCCCACGCGCCTTCGCTCGGCGCCATTATCGCGGCATCGCGGATCTTGCGCGCCGCGGCGATGCGGATGAGCTGGTCCGCCATGTCGCGGATGCGCTGCTTCATCCGCGCCTTGCGCGACTGCCAGGCGACGCCACCCAGCTTGTCGAGCGCGACGCCCTGCGATTCGCTGCCGAAGCGCGACAGCATTTCGATGTTCTCGACCGGCAGGAACAGTTTCTCGCCGCCGTCGTAGATCAGTCGCAGGCAATCATGCGGCGCACTGGTGACCGTCAGCGTTTCCAGCCCGTCATACCGGCCAATGCCGTATTCCTGATGCACCACGAGGTCGCCCTCGGCGATCTCCGTCGCTTCCGCGATGAACTGGTCGGCGCGCTTGCGGCGGCGCGGCGGTCGGCTGATGCGCTCGCCGAGCAGGTCCTGCTCACCCACCAGCGCGAGTTCATCGGCGACAAAGCCACGCTCCACACCCAGCGTGACCAGCGACACCGAGCCCACCGGCTTGCGGCGGATCGTCGCCCAACCATCCTCCTGCGCGGGGTCCTTGAAGCCGTGCTCACGCAGCAGGTTGGCGAGCCGCTCGCGTGAGCCGCGGGTCCAGGCGGCCACGACGATCCGACGGCCCTCGCCATTCCAGCGTTCGGCCTGACCGTGCAACTGCTCGAACACATTGGTGCCCGGACCGCTGCCGCCTTGGAAGAACACCGGTCCCGGGCGGCCGCCGCCATCGACGCCGACCGCGCCGTCCGGCCTGGCGAACGGCGAGAACGCAAACAGCGGTCCCTCGGCCAACATCGCGTTCCAGTCGGCCTTGTCGAGATACAGCCGATCAGGTGGCAGCGGCCGATAGGGAACCTCGCCGTCACGTGGCACCAGGCGGCGTGCGGCGTAGTGGTCCTCGATCATCTCCAGCCGCGCCGCCAGCACCTCGTCTGCCTGGTGGTCCAGGCTGACCGAGGCGCCCGGCAGATAGTCGAGCAGAGTCTCCATCCGATCATGGAACAGCGGCACCCAGTGCTCCATGCCTGGATGTCGTCGGCCCTCTGAGATTGATAGGTAGATCGGATCCTCGGCCGCCGGCTGGCCGAAGATGTCACGCCAGCCCGAACGGAAGCGAGAGATCGCATCGGGGTCGAGCGGCACCTCCGACACCGGCCGAAGGGTCAGGCGCTGTCGGCGATCGGCGCTGCGCTGGGTGGCGGGATCAAAGATCCGGATCGACTCGATGGTGTCGCCGAACAGGTCGAGCCGCACCGGATCGGACTCACCGGCGGGAAAGACGTCGATGATACCGCCGCGCATGGCGTATTCGCCCGGCTCCATGACCGTGCCGGCACGGCCATATCCGCTGGCTTCCAGGAAGCGCGCGAGCTTCTCGGGCTGCACGGTGCCGTTGGTGCGCAACTCAAGGCTGGCACCGCCAAACGCGGCCCGTGGCGGCACGCGCTGCACCAGCGCGTTCACCGTGGTCAGCACGATGCGCGGACCGGTCGGCTTCTCCAGCAGGCGAGCCAGCGTGGCGATGCGCTCCGACACCAATGCAGGATTCGGCGACACACGGTCGTACGGGAGGCAGTCCCAGGCGGGGAAGCGCAGCACTTCCGCTTCCGGCGCCACGAAGGCCAGTGCCTCCGCCAGCCGCGCCATTCGCGCGTCATCGCGCGTTACATGGACGACGGGACCCGCAAACTCACCACGACGGCGGGCGAGCAGGAAGGCGTCCCAACCCTCGGGGGCGCCGAAGACCGGTGTGGCGGTCATCGCTCGCCCCCTCCCCCCGAGCCCCTCCCGCAAGGGGAGGGAGAGGACTGTGCACCGCCGGCCTCGCTCTGCACACGCCGCAGCGTCGGGCTGTCCGCCTCCGCCGGGATTGGCAGGCGCCCGGTGAGCCAGTCCGCCAGGTCGTTTTCCGGCAGTTCGAGCAGTGCCTCCAAAGCCGCAAGCTCCGACTCGCGCATTGAGTCTATGTGCCGTCGCACGAAGCCCCCGAGCAGGATGTCGTTCTCGTACGTCCCGCGATGGGTGGCGCGATACAGGAGACGGCGGCGCCTCGCATCCATGGAGGCTGATTCTGGTTCACTCATCGGCGCGGTGTCATATAGCCGCGCAATAACCCGATGTCAGCCCGTGGACCATGATCCGCTCACGCCGCTGTTCTCGCCGCTGACCACGCTGAAGGGCGTCGGCCCGACGGTCGGAGCACTGATCGCCAAGGTGGCAGGCGGCGAACGCGTGATTGACCTGCTGTTCCACCTACCCGAATCCTATCTGGATCGCCGCCAGCGCCCGACAATCGCTCAGGCGCGACCGGGCCAGGTCGCGACCTTGGCAGTGGAGGTGGTGCGAATCGAGCCGCCCGCCAATGCGCGTCAGCCATGGCGGGTGGTGGTGATCGACGGGACCGGGTCCGCCGATCTGGTCTTCTTCAAGTTCAATCGGGAACGGCAGATGCCGGTCGGCGCGAAGCTGCTGGTGTCCGGCAAGGTCGAGCTGTTCAGCGGTCGCCGCACGATGTCGCATCCCGAGCACGTGGTTCCCGCCGACCGGCCCGAACTGCTGCCTGCGATCGAGCCGGTATGGCCGCTGACCGGCGGCCTCTGGCCACGTCAGGTCGCCACCGCGATGGCGCAGGCGCTGACGCGGCTGCCTTCGTTTCCCGAATGGCACGACGTGGCCCTGTTACGGCGAGAGAAATGGCCGGACTTCGCCGAGGGCCTGCGCGCGGTTCAGGCGCCGTCGGAGATGCCGGCAGCCGTCAACCGGTCCCGGCTCGCCTACGACGAACTGCTGGCCGATCAGGTGGCGCTCGCGATCATCCGCGGCCGGCTGCGCCTGCGGCCTGGCCGCGGCCTGACCGGCGACGGCACGCTACGCGCCAAGGCGCTTTCGCGTTTCGGCCATGCGCTCACCGGCTCGCAGCAGCAGGCGCTGGCTGAGATTGACGCCGATCTGGCGTCCGACCGGCGGATGCTGCGGCTGCTGCAAGGTGACGTCGGTTCCGGCAAGACTGTAGTGGCGCTGTTGGCGATGCTGCGTGCGGTCGAGGCCGGGAAGCAGGCCGCGATGATGGCGCCGACCGAGGTGTTGGCGAAGCAGCATCACCGCACGCTGTCGCGTCTGTCGCCGGCTCCAGTGGCGCTGCTGACCGGTGGCGTGAAAGGGCGCGCCCGGGCGCAGTTGCTGCGCGGACTGAAGGATGGCTCGGTGCCGCTTGTCGTCGGCACCCACGCGCTGTTCCAGGAGAGCGTGGAGTATTACGACCTGGCGCTGGCAGTGATCGACGAGCAGCATCGGTTCGGCGTGGATCAGCGGCTGCTGCTGGGCGGCAAGGGCGAACTCACCGACGTGCTGGTGATGACCGCGACGCCGATCCCGCGCACGCTGCTGCTGACGCAATGGGGTGAAATGGAGGTCAGTCGCCTTACCGAGAAGCCGCCCGGGCGGCAGGCGGTACGAACGTCGCTGCACTCGCTGGGCACCTTGCCCGACCTGTGGGATGCAGTGGCACGCAAGCTGGACGAGGGCGCGCAGGTCTATTGGGTGTGCCCGCTGATTGCGGAGAGCGAGGCGGTCGATCTGGCTGCGGCCGAGGCGCGCTTCGCGGTGCTGCGGGAACGGTTCGGCGAGGTGGTGGGGCTCGCGCATGGCCAGCAGGACGCTGCGGTCCGTGATGCGACGCTGGCGGCCTTTGCGGCGGGCGGCTGCCGGCTGCTGGTGGCGACGACGGTCGTGGAGGTCGGCGTCGATGTGCCGGCGGCGACGGTGATGGTGATCGAGCATGCCGAACGCTTCGGGTTGGCTCAATTGCACCAGTTGCGCGGGCGCGTCGGACGTGGGGTCGCGGCGAGTTTCTGCCTGCTGCTGCACGAGGAGTGGGTGAATGACGTGGCCAAACGCCGGCTGACGTTGCTGCGCGATACCGATGATGGATTCCTGATCGCGGACGAGGATTTCCGGCTGCGCGGCGGTGGGGATTTGCTTGGGACGAAGCAGTCGGGAATGCCGGGGTTCCGGTTGGCCGATCCGATCGAGCACGAAGGACTGCTGCACATGGCAAACCGCGACGCCGCTGTGCTGCTGCAGAACGATCCGAAGCTCACGTCGGATCGCGGGCGCGCCGTGCGCATTCTGCTGCGACTGTTTGAAAAGGCCGCGGCGATGCGCACGTTGGCTGCCGGGTGAGAAAGGAAGAATTTAACGCAGATAAGAGTCAGATGCACGCAAAACACGCAAATGGTCCGGTGTGGTTCACAGGTCTCGGACTACACGTCGGATCTCCAGGCGCGATCTGCCAAAGTTCAGCAGCAGACAAAGCCGCAGGCCGGTCGCTTTGAGATAGTTTGCGCATTGCATCCGGTGCGCGTCGTCCAGTGCCTTGACAACCTTCAGCTCAACCAATAGCACATTCTCAACCAACAGGGTCCGCAAAGTATTCACAAACCACTATGTCATTGTAGTGCACCGTGACACTACATTGCTGCACAACCGCGAAGCCCGCGGCACGCAGTTCGTATGCCAATGATTCTCATAGACCTTTTCGAGGAACCCAGTCCCGAGCGTGTTGAGCACAGTGAGCGCGCAGCCGATCAAACGCCCCGATAGATCATTCAGTCTGTCGCTATTTGCGTGTTCCGCGTGCATCTGCTTCTTATCTGCGATTACTGTAATACTTACTTCCTTGCCAATGCTGCCCACCGGCTGGTTACGGAAGTGTCGATGGATTGCGTCAGCTATTGCCTCGCGCTCGGTGCCGGTTCTAGCGTCACGCTCTCGTCTCGGAAGCAAGGAGTTCCACGCCATGCGTTCCTGGATCCACCACACCAAGGGCCGCCACGTGCGTCAGGCTCGCGTCGGTCTCGGCGACCTGCGCGAAGAGCACATCAGCCGCCAGGGCTTCGCGGGCCCCGTCGCGATGATCTATCGCGAGCGCGGGCCCAATGAGGTCGTGCGCGTCGAAGGCACGCTGTATCCACGCCGTGTCGCGGATACCGCCCGCGTCGAGCCCTCCGACATGACAGATCCGCGTGGCATGCCGGAGGTGATGCTGTCGAACGCCGATGTCAGCGTTGCCGTCAGCCGGCGCACCGCGGCAATGCCGTACGCATACCGCAACACCGATGGCGATCTGCTGTACTTCGTGCACCAGGGCACCGGCCGGTTCGTCACCGAGTTCGGGCCCCTCGCCTATGAACCGGGCGACTACGTGCTGATCCCCAAGGGAATCACCTTCAGCGTCATGCCGGATGCCGGGGACAGCCACATGCTGGTGGTGGAGTCCCCTGCCCCGCTGTCACTCACCGAACATCAGCAAGTCGGTCGCCACATGCCGGTCGATCCCACAGTGCTGGTTCTGCCGGAATTGCACGACCAGCGCTGGCCGCAACGCGACGAATGGGAGCTGCGGGTCAAGCACGGCGGCGCGCACAGCTCCATCTTCTATCGCAACAACCCTTTGGCGTCGGTCGGCTGGAAGGGCGACCTGTTCCCCTACAAGCTGAACATCCGCGACATCATCCCGATCAGCTCCGATCGCATCCATATCGCGCCGTCGGCCTGGTGCACGTTTCAGGCGACGGGCTTCGTGGTGATCAGCTTCGTGCCGCAGATCGCGGTCGCCGATCTGAATGCCGAGGAGCTGCCGTCATATCACCGCAACGTCGACAACGACGAGAGCGTTTTCGTGCATCACGATCAATCGGGTAGTCGCAAGCCGGGCATGCTCTCGCACACGCCGCAGGGCATCCTGCACGGCGCCGACGAAGCAACCCGCGCCGCATTCCAGAAGCGGCGCACGCCGGGAATGCGGCGAACACTCTGCGGGGTCAGCGTCGATACCGACCGGCGGCTGATGGTGTCAGCGGTGTATGAGCGGCTGACGCAGTAGCGCCGTCAGTCCTTGTAGTCCGGCTCCCGTTTGTCGAGCATCCGCTTCAGCGCATCGAAGTGCCACTGGTACGGCGGCCGGCCGCCGTACCCTTCGCCCTTGCGATAGGCCGCGAACGTCGCCTCGATCACATCGTCCGGCAGGAACCTCAACGGCCGCCCGCTCGACATGGCGAGAATCTGCACCTGCGCCACGCGCTCGGTGTAGTAGAGCAGATCATACGCCTCGGCGACCGACTTGCCTACCGTGGCAACGCCGTGGTTCGCCATCATCAGCACCTTCTTGTCGCCGATCACGCCGGCCAACCTTTCGCCCTCTTCCGGATCGATCGCCGGTCCGGCGTAGGTGTTGTCGTAGCCGGTCAGCATCATTATGCCGAGTTCGGTCTGGCCGATCGGCAGGATGCGCTGGTCCTCCAGCCGCGTCAGCGCACTGGCGTACGGCATGTGCGTGTGGAACACGGCGGCACCGTCGGGCAGCAGCCGGTGCATCGGTGCGTGGATGCAGTAGGCCGAGCGCTCGATCTCACCCTCACCGGCCAGCAGCGTTCCGTCGTAGCCAACCTCCATGAAGCAGCTCGCGGTCACCTCCGACCAGTGCAGCCCGAACGGGATCTGATAGTAGCGATCGCTGCGGCCGGGCACGCGCAGCGTCAGGTGATTGAAGATGCCCTCCTGGAAGTCGTGCATCACCGCCAGGCGATGCGCCGCCGCCAGATCCACCCGCGCCTGCCACTGCGTCGCGGCCACGTCGGTGTCCACATTCCGTTCGATAGATTCCAAAGGCATCGATCTTTTCTCCTGCTGGCGGTGCTGCAACGCAGCATAAGGGCGCGTTAAGCCTTTGTCATCCTTGCCACCGCAGCTTGCATTACCTCAGAATTCCGTTATGCCGCCGCCCGACAGTAGTACGATGGGGAGGTGCGCGGTGAGCGGCGATGGCCAACCCGTGCTGATCGAGATCGCCGGACTGACCAAACGTTTCGGCAGCTTCACTGCGGTCGACAACGTCACGTTTAACGTGTCGCGTGGCGAGGTACTGGGCTTTCTAGGGCCCAACGGCGCGGGCAAGTCCACCACTATGCGCATGCTGGCGGGGTTCATGATCCCGACCGCTGGGACCGCGCGCATCTGCGGCCACGACGTGCAGAGCGACGGCGTGGCGGCGCGGCGCGTCCTGGGCTTCCTGCCGGAAGGCGCGCCGACCTATCCCGAGATGACGGTCGCCGGATTTCTGACGTTCTGCGCCAAGGTGCGCGGCTTCGTCGGCAAGGACCTGACGCAGCGCTTCGAGCATGCCGTGGAGCTCACCCGGCTCGGCGGCGTGTTGTTGCAGCCGGTGGAGACGCTGTCGAAAGGCTTCAAGCGCCGCGTCGGTCTGGCGCAGGCGCTGCTGCACGATCCACCAGTATTGGTGCTTGACGAACCGACCGATGGCCTGGACCCGAACCAGAAGCACGAGGCGCGCAGCCTGATCGCACAGATGGCACCGCAGAAGGCGATCGTGATTTCGACGCATATACTTGAGGAGGTCGACGCGGTGTGCACGCGTGCGATCATTATCGCGGCGGGGCGTGTGGTGGCGGATGCAACGCCGGCGGAGCTGCAGAGCAAGCATCCATCGGGCAAGCTGGATGACGTCTTCCGGCAATTGACGATGGAGGCCGCGTGACGCGCCCCCTCCCCCCAACCTCCTCCCGCAAGGGGAGGGGGAGGACGAATTACACCCTTCAGGAGGGGTAGAGCGTGCGCAACGTCTTCATCATCGCGGGACGCGAACTTGGCGGCTACTTCGCAACGCCCGTCGCATCGGTATTCATCGTGATCTTCCTCGTCCTGCAAGGCGCACTCACATTCAACCTCGGCGGCTTCTTCGATCGCGGACAGGCCGACCTGAACCCGTTCTTCACCTTCATCCCATGGGTATTCCTGCTGCTGGTCCCCGCGATCACCATGCGCCTCTGGGCCGAGGAGCGCCGGCTCGGCACCATCGAGCTGCTGCTGACCTTGCCGATCACGCAGACCGAGGCCGTGCTCGGGAAATTCCTCGCCGCATGGGCGTTCTGCGCCATCGCGCTGATCCTGACCTTTCCGTTTATCATCACGGTCAACATCCTTGGCCAACCGGACAACGGCGTGATCGCATCGGGCTATGTCGGCGCATTACTGGTCGCCGGCGCATTCCTCTCGGTTGGCGCTGCACTCTCGGCGCTGACCAAGAACCAGGTGATCGCCTTCGTCCTCGGCGTCGCGGTCTGCTTCGTGTTCGCCGTCGCATCCTACCCGGTGGTCACCGATTTTCTGTCACGCAACACGCCGGCGCTAGCCGAAATCGCGCGGCGCATCGCGGTGATCGACCGCTTTCAGGATTTCACCCGCGGCGTGGTCAGCCTGCGCGACCTCATCTTCTTCGCCACCTTCATCGCCTTCTGGCTGTTCCTCAATGCCGTGATCGTCGAACAGCGGAAGGCGGATTGACGTCATGCGCCGCCGCATCTGGTTCTCCATCATCGGTGTGATCGCCGTCGCCGCGATTGCAATCGGCATCAATATGTTCGCCGACGCACGACTGGCGAACCTGCACGTCGATCTGACTCGCGGCCACATCTACACGCTGTCCGACGGCACGCGGAAGATTCTGGCCGACCTCAAGGAACCGATCACGCTGCGCCTGTTCTACTCGCGCCGCCTCGGCAGCACCGTGCCGGTGTACGGCGCCTACGCCGACCACGTGCGCGAGATGCTGGGCGAATACGCCGCGGTCTCCGGCGGCAAGGTGCGCCTGGAGTTCTACGATCCCGAACCGTTCAGCGATACCGAGGACCGCGCGCTGGCATACGGCCTTCAGGGCGTGCCGCTCGATCAGGGCGGCGTGCAGGTCTACTTCGGCCTGGCCGGCAGCAACCTGGAAGACGATGAACGGACCATCGCCTTCTTCCAGCCGGAGCGCGAGCGCTTCCTGGAATACGATCTGACAAAGCTGATCTACGACCTGTCGAACCCGAAGCGACCGGTGATCGGAGTGATGTCGTCGCTGCCGCTGGACGGCGATCCGCGCGCGATGATGATGGCGATGCGCGGCCAGCCCGCCGCGGGCGGTCAGCCCTATGCCTCGACGACGCTGCTGCGGCAGACCAACCAGGTGAAGACCGTCGCCACCGACGCGCAGCTGATCGATCCCGACATCCAGGTGCTGCTGGTCGCCGAGGCGCAGAACCTGTCGGACGCCACGCTGTATGCGATCGACCAATTCGTCATGCGCGGCGGCCGGCTGATGGTGATGGTCGATCCCTGGAGCGAGGCGACGGCCGCCACTCCCTCGCCCACCGGCATGCCGCCGTCCGATACCAGCTCGAATTTGAAGAAACTGTTCGACGCCTGGGGCATCGAGTTCGATCCCACCAAGGTGGTCGGCGATCTCACCGGGGCGTGGCGCGTGCGCGCCAATGCAAATGACGAAGTGCAGGCGGTGAACTATGTCGCCTGGTTCAACATCCGTGACGGCATCAATCACAATGACCCCGCGACCGCTGACCTCCAGCAGGTCACGGTCGCGTCTGCCGGTTCGATCAGCAAGGCACCGAACTCCTCGATCGACTTCACGCCGCTGCTGACCAGCAGCCCTCGATCGGGTGAGATACCGGTGGATGAGGTCAAGATGCCGGATCCCGCCAAGGTACTGGCGGACTTCAAGCCGTCGGGCGGCCCGCGCGTGATCGCGGCCCGTATCCACGGCGTCTTGAAATCCGCGTTCACCGGACCACCGGAACTGGCGAAAGACCAGAAGCGGCCTGAGAACTTCCCTGCCCACAAGGCGCAGACCGATGGTCCCGCCAATCTCGTCGTGGTTTCCGACAGCGACATCCTGGCCGACCGGTTCTGGGTGCGGGTCTCCGACTTCTTCGGCCAGCAGACAGCGATGCCGTTCAGCGACAACGGTCCCTTCGTCGCCAACCTGATCGGCACGCTCGCCGGTGGCGACGCCCTGATCGGATTGCGCTCGCGTGGCGACAGCAACCATCCGTTCATCCTGATCAACCAGATGCAGGGCGAGGCGGAAGCCAGGTTCCGCCAGACCGAGCAGACGCTCCAGAAGCATCTGGACGACACAGAGAAGCAGTTGAGCACGCTGCGCCAAGGGCCCACTGGCACCGATCAGGCCAACGCGCAGGCGGTGATCACGCCGGAGCAGCGCACCGCCATCGACGCCGCGCGCAAGGACATCGTCGATACGCGACAGCAGTTGCGTGCTGTGCAGTACGATCTGAACCGTGACATCTCGCGGGTCGAGACCGAGCTTCGCGTGTTCAACATCGTGCTCGTACCGGCGGTGCTGGTGATCGTGGCGATCGTGCTCGGTGTCATGCGCAGCCGCCGCCGCGCGAGGGCAAGGGCATGAGACCCCGCACCCTCCTTGCACTCGTCGCCATCGGGATCGTCGCCATTGTCGGCGGTTGGTATTTTGGCACCGCCCAGCAGCCTGGCGAGCAACGGGCCTACAACCAAGGCCGGCTCATGTTCCCCGGTCTCGCGCAGAAGCTGCAGGATGCCGCGCGGGTCGAGATCAGTCATCAGGGCAAGACCACCGCCATCGTGAAGCACGGCGACACATGGGGTCTCGAGGACCGCGGTGGCTATGCGGTCCAGGCGAGCAAACTGCGTGGCATGCTGACCGCGCTCACCGAGTTGCGGCTGGTCGAACAGCGCACCGCCGATCCCGAGCAGTTCAGTCGCCTCGGTCTGGAAGACCCGAACGGCAAGACCGCCAATTCGAACCTGCTGCGCGTGCTCGACGCGTCAGGCAAGCCGATCGTCGCGCTGATCGTCGGCCATCGTCGCGTGCGGACGCAGGGAAATGTGCCGGAGCAGGTCTATGTGCGTCGGCCTGACGATAACCAGACCTGGCTCGCGGAGGGCAGCCTGCAGGTCGACGCTGATCCGCAGCTCTGGCTTGAGCGCGACATCATGAATATCGACCACGGACGCATCGCCAGTGTTGCAGTGACCCACGGCGATGAGAAGATCGACATGGCGCTCGACGGCCAGAAGCTGGTGTTGAAGACGCCGGCGGATCATCCCCCGGTCGATGACTACAAACTCGATGACGTCGATCGAGGGCTGGAGCTGCTGACATTCCAGGACGTGCAGACCGACAAGCAGCCGGTCGGCGACAAGATCGGCCAATCGGTGTACACCACAAACGACGGGCTGGCGGTGACGGCGACGGTGTTCAAGGACGACAAGGACATCTGGGCCCGCTTCGCCGCCACCGGAA
>Ga0210390_10001980_pt1 | contig 18713 bp, 15 predicted proteins | sample IncBWH11OmetaG_FD_161050 | JGI IMG/M metagenome (GOLD analysis project Ga0210390, IMG submission 161050) | Forest soil microbial communities from Barre Woods Harvard Forest LTER site, Petersham, Massachusetts, United States - Inc-BW-H-11-O ... | reverse complement strand
ATTGGCATCCGCGGCGAAGACCCCCAGGAGCGGCTGCAAATGGCGCTCGTAATTTCGCCAGCGCCCGAGCGAGCGGCTGAAGACCGGCTGGCGCACCTGCCACAGGCTGGCGGAGAATACCGGCCGACGGGTGCGATGGAATTGGAGGCAGCCGGGCTCCCAGTCGAGCCCCAGGAACTCGAACAGGCGCCGGCTTTCGCCCTCGGGGTCTGCGATCAGCGCCTCGTAGTCGACGGTCAGCATTGCAAGCGGCAATACCCGGCGCCAGTGCTCGGCCAGCCGCTCGGTTTCGAGACACCGCCGCGCGCAATCGGCGAGATCGTAGGCGAAGGCATTGCCCTCGCCAAACCGTTGGAAAAAGCACGACAGGCAGTTGTCGCGCGGGTCGCGCCGGCAGAAGATGACGCGAGCCGCCGGGAACAGGACCGCTACCGTCCCGAGGTGCAGAATATTGTCGGGCATCTTGTCGGTGACCCGCGACGCACCGCCGGCCAGCCGCTGCAGATCGGCGATATGCCGATCCGCGAGCTGCCACGCGACGTCCACGTCCCATTCGTCGACCGACCGGTCGCGGTTATGCGCGAGCACCGCGGCAGCTAAGCGCGAGATCTCCTTGCGCTCCCCACCGCCAAGGACTTGTGAGTGGCTGGCGGCGATCTGCTCGACGAGGCTCGTCCCCGAGCGCGGCATGCCGACGACGAAGACCGGGAGCTCGGAGGGGTTCCCCCGCTCGGCGACCGCCGAGAACAGGCTCGGGGTGCAGCGTTCGATCAGGCCGTCTACTTCGTGGGCGAACCCATCGGGGTCGAACTGCTCCCCGGCGTCCGCGAGCAGCTGCCGTTGCAGGCCGTTTGCCGCCGCCAAATGGGGAAACGCGTCGTCGTGCCGCCCGGCGTTGTCAAGAAACCCGGCGGCGGCAAAACCGGCGGCGACGCGTTGCGCCACCGGACGCTCGGCATCGCCCGCGAGAGCGCCGAGGCGCTCCAGCTGCGCCTCGCCGGCGAGCTGCCCGCTATAGGCCAGCGCCTCATGCGCTTCGGCGTGATCCGGGTCGACCGCAACCGCGCGCCGCAGGCACGAAAGGGCGTCGTCGACGCTGCCGGCGACCAGCTGCAGGCTGCCGAGCCAGTACCAGGCCGGGGCGAGATCCCGGTCGAGCGACAAGGCGCGGCGAAAGCTCGCCTCGCTGGCCGCCAGTTCCTGTGCCTGGAACTGGGTTCGTCCTAGATCGAAGTGCAGCAGCGGGTCGCCCGGCCGCAGGTCGATCGCTTGCTCGTGGCTCGCGGTCGCCTCATCGAAGCGGCCGAGCTCCGCCAGAACCGCGCCGAGACGGCTGTGCGTGGCTGCTCTCTGCGGCATCAACTCGAGCGCCCGGCGCAGAGAGCGCTCGGCCGCCTCGAACTGTCGCTGGCGGGCGAGGGCGTCGGCGCGATTGAGGTGCGCCTCCACAAGGCCCGGCATCAGCGCGACCGCCCGCTCGGCGCTCGCCAATCCGGCCGCCAACGCCCCCTGCTCGAGCTGCACCGCGGCAAGGTTGCAGTGCGCGACGGCATAATTGGGGTTGAGCGCGATCGCGCGATGATAGGCGGCGCTCGCCGCGGTTCGCCTCCCCATCGCCTTCAAGGCGCTGCCGAGATTGGCGTGCGCCGCCGGGAAATCCGGCGCGATGGCGAGCGCCCGCTCGATCAGCTTGACGGCGCGCTGGTGCCGCCCACGCTGATGCGCGATCAGCCCGAGCAGGTGGAGCGCGTCGGCGTGATCGGGGGCCTTCTGCAGCACCTTTCGATAGAGCGCCTCGGCCCGGTCACGCCGGCCCGCCTGGTCGTGGGCAAAGGCCGCCTGAAAGTCGCGGAGCACCTCGGATGCCCGCCGGGGATCTTGTGGATCGCTTGGGGATGCCATCTTTGAAAGCTTCCGAACCGCCGCCTGTCGTGCGCGGACGGCAGAAAGCATAATCGTCGCAGTGGGATTAAGCGTTGGTTTCTAGCCCGCCCGTCGGATTGCGACACGCACCGGTTGCGCTCGGCGGCGCCGGACAAGACGCGCCCCAGGGAATAAACTCCCCGCCGCGGGGGTCGGCATGACGTGGGGCACAGTCCGGCGATGAACTGGATCGCGGAGCGGCGGCAGCGCACCCGGTTCGAGCGGCTGGTGCTGCCGCACCTCGACGCCGCCTATTCGCTGGCGCGCTGGCTGACGCGTAACGACGCCGACGCCGCCGATGTCGTGCAAGAGGCGTATCTGCGGGCGTTCCGCTATTTCGAGAGCTATCGGGAGGGCGACGCCAAGAGCTGGCTGCTCCGGATCGTGAGGCGCACCTGCTACACCTGGCTCGAGCGCAACCGTCCGGCCGAACTGGTGGCGCTCGACACCGTTGACGATGTCGACGACGCGAGTGCGGCGGCACCGGGCCCGGCAGGCGACGCCGAGGCGCTGCTGATGAGCCGGTCGGATCTGCGCCGTCTCGACCGGCTGATCGAGACATTGCCGACGCCGCTGCGCGAGGCGATCGTGCTGCGCGAATTGCACGAGCTCGACTATCGCCAGATCGCCGAGGTCACCGGCGTGCCGGTCGGGACGGTGATGTCGCGGCTGCACCGCGCCCGCGCGGCGTTGCGCCGGGCCTGGGAAGGAAAGGAAGCGGCTGATGGAGTGCGATGAGAGCCGCCGTCACCTCGACGCCTATCTCGACGGCGAGCTCGGCGAGCCCGAGCGGGCGGATCTGCGCCGGCACCTCGACGGCTGCGCCGAATGCGGCCCGGAGGCGGCGGCGCTTGAACGGCTGCGCGACGGCATCCGCCGGGCCGCACCGGTTTACCGCGCGACGCCGGCGCTGCGCTCGCAGATCCGCTCGGCGCTGCGCCGTGAGGCCGGCGGGGCATCGGCGCCGGCGCGCGGGCCGGGCTGGCTCGCCTTCGCCGCCTCGCTGTTGATCGCGGTCGCGGTCGGCTCGGGCGGGACGTGGTTCATCGCCGGCGCGCGCCAGCAGGACGCGATCGCCGGCGAGGTCATCGACAGCCATCTGCGCTCGTTGCTCGCCAATCACCTGACCGATGTCGCCTCGTCCGACAAGCACACGGTCAAGCCGTGGTTCGCCGGGCGGACGGAATTGTCGCCGCCGGGCGTCGACCTCGCGGCGCAGGGTTTCCCGCTGGTCGGCGGCCGGCTCGACCTGATCGCCGGCAAGCCGGTCCCGGCGCTCGTCTATCGCGCGGGAAAGCACATCATCAATGTGTTCGTGCTGCCGGCGGCCCCCGGCGACCATGCCGAGACCGTCACCCGCCGCGGCTACACCCTGCGCCACTGGGCCAAGGGCGACCTCGGCTACTGGGCGGTGTCGGACGCGGCCCCCGACGAATTCGCCAAGTTCGAGGACATCTTCCGCGCCGCCGCCGGCGGGTGATCAAAGCGCCGTGGCGATCCGGGCCTGGCGTCGCGGTTTCCCGGTTGTTGAAGCTCACCGGCAGGTTGCCGACCGGGCGCGGGGCGTTATGCTGACCGCGACATGCTGATCGCGACAGCGACAAAGGAGCGTACCGGATGAGCCCGCGCAACGTTCCCGACCGGATCGAGGACCGGCTGATCGTGGCGCTCGACGTGCCGAGCGTCGCGGAGGCGCGCGGTGTGGTGGAGCGGCTCGACGGGGTCGTCTCGGTCTACAAGATCGGGTTGTGGCTGATGTTCGCGCCCGGCTTCGACCGGCTGCTCGACGAGCTCGTCGGCCAGGGCAAGAAAATTTTCCTCGACAGCAAGATGTTCGACATCGGCGAGACCGTCAGGCAGGGCGTGGCGCGCGCCGCCGAGCGCGGGGTCAGCTTTGTCACGGTCCACGGCGACAGCGCCATCATCCAAGCCGCCGCCGAGGGCAAGGCCGGCAGCGCCCTCAAGATTTTGGTGGTGCCGGTGCTGACCAGCCTCGACGATCGCGGGCTGCGCGAGCTCGGCTACGCCGCGAGCGTCTCCGAGATGGTCGTCGGCGGCGCCCGCCTCGCCGCGGCTTGCGGCTGCGACGGCATCATCGCCGCGCCAAAGGACAACCCGAATGCGATTCGCCGCGCCGCGAATGCCCCGGGCCTGCTGGTCGTAACCCCCGGGGTCAGGCTCGCGGGCAGCGCGCTCGACGACCACAGGCGCGCGGGAACCCCGGCGCAGGCGATCGCCGACGGCGCCGACTATCTCGTCGTCGGCCGCCCGATCGTCAAAGCCGCGGACCCCGCCGCCGCCGCAACGCAAATCGTCGCGGAGATGCGCCGCGCGGCTGCTCGATCGTAAACCCAGCCGAGACGCTGTTACAGCGCGGCCGAATCCGACCAGCCCGCTTCACTTTACCGGCATCGGGGCCGAGACGGTGCTGTCGGGCTTGCCGCTGATGATGTCATAGGCCGTGCGCGCGGAGACGTTGACACACCACGCGGCGGGCGTGCAGCCGACGATCGGCGCTTTGGTTGGCGTGTTGGAGTAAGGCGGTGCTGAGTTGAGAGTGAACTGATACGGCTTGTTGGCGCTGTCCGTAAAGCTTACCCCGACGGGATAAGGCACCGTGGCTACGTCAAAGCTCAGGAAACCGGGATTGACGTTCTGGTTTGGCGTACAGGTTGCGCCCGGCGAAATGCCTGGGCAGATGCCATACTGGTTCCATGTCGGGAAACCCGCCAGTGGCGCCCCAAAGCTCACATGAACGACCTTGTCGCGCTGAAATGGGGCCGAGTTCTCCAGCCCGGTCGGCCCTCCGACGGTCATGATAAGCCCGCGGCCGGCTACCAGCATGTTGCCCAGATCGTCGTCGATCGAATACGCGTACGCATTCGGCATGTTGAGATAGAACGGGCCATGAATAAGCCGCACGTACTGGTTGAATCCATTCCACGTGCTATTCTGTAATGTCTTGTACTGGAACGCGACGGCCTGATACGCCTCGCTGTTATTCGCCGTGTAGCCGGGGGTCAAATTAATCAGATTCGTTATGCTGCATTTCGCCGAGGCCGGAGCCTCGTTGAAATCAGACCAGCCATAGACGTGCAGCAGCATCAACGCCAAGCTCGGCGCGGCGGCCGGCGGCGTTCCCTGACAGCCGTTTTTTGTCCACAGCGCCAGGTAGTTCGCATAGTTCGCGTTAAACAGCTGTGCGACGGCGTTGATTTGACTGCAAGTAGGGCTCGTATCGCTCGGCGTCGTCGTGCAGTAGACCCACAGACCCTGCATATCGGTTACCAGCTTGCCCGGTTTGGTGAGCTGTGGGTTTTGCAAATTCGCAAAGATCGTGCCGGCCGACGGGATCCTCAGAAACGGATTGCCGTCGAAGTCGAGATAGGTTTGCCACGGGTATGCGGTCAGGAAGTTATTCATCGCCTGCCTGAAGACCGCCACCAACTGCACCGTGCCGACATAACCGATCGACGGGTTGGCGAACGGCTCCAGTGCAACTGGAAGATACGCCTGATCGACATAAGAAATATCGTAATCTACGGTATTGACGTCGAGCACGTAAGGTATTTTGTTTGTCGCCACGGCCCCCACCGAATATTCAACCAATTGATCGGGGTCGTTAGACGGCAGATTACCGGTTTTATCTCCAAATATTTGCAGCGGCTCCTTGCATCCGACACACGTGATAAGAGGCGAGCCGGCGATTGGTTGACCCGCCGGCAATTTGTTATTCAGCAGATCATTGTCGTAATCGGCTTTTATGGCCCCGGGGCTGTCGTTTAAGGCGACACGGCCGCCAGACCACCAGTCGATGAATTCATCCAAGTTGAGGCCTGTCGCACCTGCCACGCGTTGCGAATATAGCGGGACCGTCAAGGTGACGGAGGCGTGCGGTGGAAGGCCGCCGGTCGTCGGGTTGATGTACACCCGATACGTCACCACGCGCCCGTAGGTCCGTGTCCCCAGTTGCGCCTGGGGAACCTGAAACTGCGCCTGCAGCCAGATATCGAGGCCGGTGTTACCAGTTGAAATCACAGGATAAATCGTGCAGCAATCGGAATTGTTGTAGATCTTGAACGTCATCGGGGTCGGTTGTGCGGCGGCGTCGCCGACCTGCCCGAGGATCAGTAATCCCAAGACCGTCGCAAGCCCCGCTATTCGTTTGATCACCCGGGTTTGTCGCATTGCCGACATTCCTCTGTTTGTGCTTCCGCGAGCCCGCCTGGCCTCTGCGCGATCGTGGCGGTGCCAAGCCGATCGGGTGCTGCCGAGCGAATACTTTCGGGTAGGCTGTCTCCCAACCGCCGGGCACACTTCTACCACATGATGCGACCATAAGCATATATTCGACCGCTCAACGCCCACGTCCAAAAGCCGTCCAAAATACACTTTCACATAAATTACCGAGGTTGGCGGCGACGCGGCAAAGATCGGCGAGCGCGCCTCGCCGATGAACAGGGCTGGGTAGACCGTGCGACGCGGGAAGCGGGCGAGGCCGGCAGCGGGTTCCCGCGGCTCGCCGGCCGAAAAGGCCCGCAAACGGGGCGCCCGGCCCGGCGATATCGTTCTACCTGCCGCGCGGTCGGCATCGGCGCGCGCCGGTTGATTTCGCGGTACCGTGCGCCGATCCGCGCGCCATGCGCAGCCCGGTCGAGCGCCGGGCCGGTCCGACGACGAGACGCCGACGATGAGGCGCCGACGATGAACAGACCCCGCCGCAAGGCGCCGTTCGCCGACGCGCAGCCGCCGCCCGGCGCCTCCGCCGCGGCGCGCACCGCCTGGCTGCTGCTGGCCGGCGCCTTTGCCGCGTTCACGGTCAGCGCCGGGCTGATGCACTCCTACGCGGTGTTTCTGGTCGCGTTCATCCAGGCCTTTGCGTGGAGCCGGGCCGAGACCTCGGTCGCCTATTCGGTTTCGCAGCTGGTCGCCGGCGCCAGCTCGCCGCTCGTCGGTGCCCTGGTGGACCGGCTCGGGCCGCTGCGCCTGTTGCTGCTCGGCAGCTCGTTGCTGATCGTCGGGCTCGTCGGCTGTTCGCACATGGCGTCGCTGTGGCAGGTCATCATTCTGTACGGGGTGGTGATGACGTTTGGCGCCAACTGCCTCGGGCTCGTCGTCTTTGTGCCGCTGCTGTCGCGGCGTTTTGTGCGCCGGCGCGGCATGGCGATATCGGTCGTGCAGTCGGCGAACGGCTTTGCCCGCGCCGTCTCGGCGCCGCTCGTGCAATTTCTGATCTCGGCGGTCGGCTGGCGCGAGACCTATCTGGTCCAGGCCGGGTTCATGGCGGTGATGGTCGTGCCGCTGGCGGTGCTCATTCGCCGCGGCGAGCGCGCGCCGCCGAGCGCACCGCCGCAACCGGACCGCGCGGTCCCCGCCGTCGGCGCCGCGCCCGCAGCACCGCCGGGAGCCGGCTGGACCCTCGCCGAGGCGGTGCGCACACCGCATTTCTGGCTGTTGTTCGCGGTCTACCTGTTCACCGGGCTCGGCAGTTTCCTGGTGTCGTTGCACCAGCTCGCCTTTGCCGTCGATCGCGGGTTCGACAAGCTTTACGCCGCCGAAGTCCTGGGCATGGGCAGTTTTTTGGCGATCGCCGGGACGATCTTTACCGGCTCATTGTCGGACTATATCGGGCGGGAGTGGGCCGCGATCCTTGCCTATGGCATCTCGATCCTGGGGGTCGTTTGCGCGCTCTTTATCACCAACTCGCACCAGGGCTGGCTGTTGTGGCTGTTCGCCTGCCTTTTCGGGCTCACCTGGGGTGCGCGCGGCCCGGCAATCACCGCCAAAACCGCCGATTTGTTCCCCGGCCGCCAGCTCGGCACGATCCTCGGCGTTATCACGATCGGGTCAGGCATCGGCTCGGCGGCAGGGTCGTGGGCCGCGGGTTGGATCTTCGACGTGTCGGGCAGCTACGAGGTGGCGTTTATCCTGTCGATCGTTGCCTACGCCTGCGGCTGCGTCGCGTTCTGGGCGTTGCGCCGCCCGCCCGCGCGCCGGCAGGCCGCACCCGCCCGCTAGCGGCGTGCTGGTGACAATCGGGGAGGGCTTTTGGCTAACCCAGCGCCCGCAGCAAAGCTTGGGCACCGGCAACGGCGCCAAAAACGCCGCCCTGCATCTTGACCATCTTAACGGCGGCCTCGTGGTTCGCGCGGTCGGTGGCGCCGCAGCAATCCTCGAGCAGCAGGCACTCGAAACCGCGGTCGTTGGCCTCGCGCATCGTCGTATGCACGCAGACATCGGTGGTGATCCCGGTCAGCACCAGGTTGGCGACGCCGCGCGTGCGCAGCAGCAACTCGAAGTCGGTGGCGAAAAAGCTGCCCTTGCCCGGCTTGTCGACGACCGGCTCGCCGGCTGCCGGGGCGAGCTCGGGGATGATCTCCCAGCCCGGCTCGCCGCGCACCAGGATCCGGCCGCACGGGCCGGGGTCGCCGATGCCGGCGCCAATCCGGCGCGAGCGCCAGCGCTTGTTCTCCGGCAGGTCGGCGAGGTCGGGCCGGTGGCCCTCGCGGGTGAAGAAGACGTGAAACCCGAGCCGGCGCATCGCCGCCAGCACCGCCGCGATCGGGGCAATCGGCGCCCGGGTCAGCGACAGGTCGTAGCCCATGCGGTCGACATAGCCGCCGATGCCGCAAAAATCGGTTTGCATGTCGATGACGACGAGCGCGGTGTTGGCGGCGCGCAGATCGCCGTTGTAGGGCCACGAGTACGGGTCGGCCGCGACCTGGCGCTGGTCCATCGGCAATGCCTCCCTTGCGAAGCGTGGGTTCGAGAGGGCAGTTTCGCCTTCGCCCGATTCCATTCAAACGGCATGCCGCCGAGGTTTGCACGATGACCCTTTCCGCCGATCGCGCCGGTCTTGAAATCCTGCGGCTGCGCCGCGCGATGCTCGACGGCGCCTTGTCGGCCTCGGCGCTGGTCGACCGGGTGCTGGACAAGATCGCGCGGTGGGACGACCCGGCGCTGTGGATTACGCGGGTCGAAGAGGACGCGGTGCGAGCCCGCTGCCATCAGCTCGACGCCGCCGCCATGGCCGACCCGGGATTGACCACGCGGCTGCCGCTGTTCGGGGTTCCGTTCGCGGTCAAGGACAATATCGACGTCGCCGGAATGCCGACGACCGCGGCCTGCCCGGCGTTCGCGTACACGCCGGCGCAATCGGCCCCCGTAGTCGAGCGGCTGTTGGCGGCGGGCGCGGTGCTGGTCGGCAAGACCAATCTCGACCAGTTCGCGACCGGGCTCGTCGGCACCCGCTCGCCCTACGGCGTGCCGAGGAACCCGTTCGACGCCCGGTTCATCCCCGGCGGGTCGAGCTCCGGCTCGGCGGTCGCGGTGGCGGCGGGCCTGGTCGCCTTCGCGCTCGGCACGGACACCGCGGGCTCGGGCCGCGTCCCGGCGGCTTGCAACAACATTGTCGGGCTCAAGCCCAGCCGCGGGCTGGTGAGCACGCGCGGTGTCGTCCCGGCATGCCGCTCGCTCGACTGCGTCTCGGTCTTTGCGCTGACCGCGGTGGACGCGGCCGCGGTGCTCGATGTCGCCGCCGCCTTCGACCCGGCCGACCCGCTGAGCCGGATGGCGCCCCTGCCCGAGGCGAGACGCTGCGGCGCCAGTTTTCGCTTTGCGGCGCCGCCGGCCCGCGAACTCGAGTTTTTTGGCGACCATGGCGCCGAGGCGCTTTTCGAACAGGCCGCCGCGTCGCTGGAACAGGCCGGCGGTGTCCGAACGGAAACCGGTTTCGCGCCGTTTCGCGACGCCGGCCGGTTGCTCTACGAAGGCCCGTGGGTTGCCGAGCGGCTGCATGCTACCGAGCGGTTGCTGAACGAAAATCGGCGGGCACTGCTGCCGGTCACGCGCGCGGTCATCGAAGGTGGCCGGCGCTACAGCGCGCTCGACGCGTTTCGCGCGCAGTACGAACTCTCCGCCTTACGGTGCCACGCCGACCGCGCGCTCGCCGAGGTCGACTGCCTGCTGCTGCCGACCACGGGCACGATCTACGAGGTCGGCGCGGTTGCGGCCGAGCCGGTGCGCCTCAACGGCAATCTCGGGCTTTATACGAACTTCGCGAATCTGCTCGACCTCGCGGCCGTGGCGCTTCCGGCCGGATTCCGCGACAACGGATTGCCGTTCGGGATCTCGCTCATGGCCCCGGCTTTTGCCGAGGGCGCGCTTGTCGAGCTCGGGGCGCGCTTTCAAGCGCGGAGCGGCTTGCCGCTGGGTGCCGACCGGCATGGCCTGTGATCTGCCCAAATTTTCTGCGCTGCACCTTTTCTAACCAATTGTCGTTAAAGTCGGTTTTAGCCATTATTGTTGCGTCGCAACATGATTTGCGGCTAACGTCGCGGGGCAAGCACAGGGACCTGCGCGATGACCGACACGTTGTTCACGCACCAAAAGGCCAACTCGCCGGATGCGCGCTACGCCGAGGACGGGCTGCGCGCGTTTTTTGCCTATCGCGACATGGGGGTCATCAACGCGACCCACGGCAAATTGCGCGTTCAGCTGGTTCGCGCGGCGCGAAAGTCGTCAGAAGCAAAGGGCGGCACCGGGTTTCACCTTCACACCGCCGACGTTCATGTCGTCTACATGCTCCGCGGCTGGGCCAAGTTCGATTACGACGGGGTCGACACGTTGGTCGAGGCCGGGGACTGCGTCCACCAGCGGCCGGGCATCGTCCACAATCTCTACGACTGGTCGGACGACATGGAGTTTATGGAGATCATCGCGCCGGCCGACTTCGAAACGACCGAGATCACTTCGCCCGCGACACCCGCCACGCGGTAGCGCAGGCGGAGCCGGACCCGGCGTCAATTCAGTCGCTCGAATATACGACGTTGCGCAGCATCGGGTAGATAAAGCGGTTCCAGCGCTGGCCGTTAAAGACGCCGTAATGGCCAACCCCGGTCTGTATGTGATGCCGTTTCATATAGGGCCGCAGCCCGCTGCATAATTCCTGGGCAGCCATGGTCTGGCCGACGGCGCAGATGTCGTCGCGCTCGCCCTCGACCGTGAACAACGCGGTGCGCCGGATCGCGCGCGGGTCGACCCGCCCGCCACGCCATTTCAGCTGCCCCAGTGGCAAGGCGTGCTCCTGAAACACGCGCTTGACGGTCTGCAGATAGAATTCGGCCGGCAGATCCATGACCGCCAAGTATTCGTCGTAGAATTTGCGGATTGCCGCCGCCTTCTCCCCCTCGCCGTTGGCGAGGTGGCAAAACAGGTCGAGCTGCGCCTTGACGTGGCGGTCGGGGTTCATGCTCATGAACGCCGCGAGTTGCGTAAAGCCGGGGTAGACGCGGCGCCAGGCCCCGTTGTAGCGCGGCGGGACGACATCGATCAGGGTGCGCTCGAACCAGCCGATCGGGCGGCTGGTCGCGAGGTGGTTGACCTCGGTCGGGTTGATGCGGGTGTCGATCGGACCGGCCATCAAGGTCATGCTGCGCGGGGTCGCCGGGTGGTCGTCCTCGGCCATGATCGCCACCGCGGCCAGCACCGCGACACAGGGCTGGCACACCGCGACAACGTGCGCGCCCGGGCCCATGACCTCGAGAAACGTGATCACATGGTCGATGAAGTCGTCGAAATCGAACCTTCCGTGACGCAGCCCGACGTCGCGCGCGTTGTGCCAGTCGGTGATGTAGACGTCGTGCTCGGCGAGCAGCGTACGCGCGGTGCCGCGCAGCAAGGTCGCGAAATGGCCGGACATCGGCGCCACCAGCAAAACCCGCGGCCGTGCCGTCGCGATGTCCGTTGCAAAATGCAGCAGGGTTCCAAAGGGCGTGCTGTGGGTCTTGACCTCGTGCACCGCGACCGGCCGGTTCGCGACCACGACCTCGTCGATGCCAAAGGCGGGCCGGCGATGGCTGAGGCCGGCGCGGGCGATCATCTCGCAGATCGCTGCGATCGCGCGCTGCACGGTGTTGCGCGAGGTGCCCGGCACCGGATTGGCGAGCGCCGCGGCGGCGAGGTTGGCGAGCCCGCGCAGCGGCGCCACGCTATCGGCATAGGTCTGAAAGTTCTGGTAAATCATCGCGCGTCGCCCGCCCTCGCCACGTCGCACGGTCGTTGATTGGCGCGCCGCTTGCGAGATCGTTTGCGAGCGAAATCGGGGTTGTGGGACAATCGAACCTCACCTCGTCCGTCTGCGATGAAAGGACCACGGTCATGGCCGAGGCCATCCTGACGATCAGCAGCAAGAATTATTCCTCCTGGTCGCTGCGCGGCTGGCTGCTGTGCAAGATGGCCGGCTTGGACTTCGAGGAGGAGGTCGTGCCGGTCGAGGATCCGGCAAACCGCGCCGAGCTTTTGCTGCTGTCGCCGTCGATCCTGGTGCCGTGCCTGACGCATCGCGGCATGCGCATCTGGGACACCCTGGCGATCGCCGAATATCTGAACGAGATCAGGCCCAAAGCCGGGTTGCTGCCCAAGGAGCACGCGGTCCGCGCCCGCTGTCGCTCGATCTGCGGCGAGATGCATTCGGGCTTCGCCAATCTGCGCTCGGCGTTGCCGATGAACCTGAAGGCGCGCCATCCGGGCTTTAAGGTGTGGTCTGGGGCGCAGGCCGACATCGACCGGATCACGGCGATCTGGCGGGAGTGCTTTGCCGAGCATCATGGCCCCTATCTGTTTGGCAAGCTGACGATGGCCGACGCGATGTACGCGCCGGTCGCGACCCGCTTTACGACTTACGATGTCCGGCTCGACCGCGACTGCGCCGGCTACTGCGACCGCATCATGGCGTTGCCCCACATGATCGCCTGGCGCGAGGCGGCGCTGACCGAGCCCGACGAGCTCGAAGAGCTCGACATGGAGTTCTGAGCCGGGGAGTTCTGGGCCGGGGAATTCTGGGCCGGGGAATTCTGGGCCGGGCGTCTCGGCCCGCGGAAGCGCTCGGCGGCGGCTGGTCAGTCTTCGCCTGCGGCTGCCGCGTGCTCGGGTGCGGCGAGCGTTTGCGGCAGGTGCTGCCGTCCGACCGCCAGGCACACCGCGGCGATGATCAGGTAGCCGACCGCGACCGGCGTCGAGCTGCCGATGCCGAGCGACGTGCCGTGGATGAAGCCGAAATACGACAGCACCGCCCCGGCGCCGGCGAACAGCGCGGCGCGCTCGAACTGCCGGTCGATGATGAACACCGCGACCGCACCGAGGATCAAGCCGGCGAGCACCGCGCCGCCGCCGAGCAATGCCATGCCGTGGTAGACGACGCCGACCGCGCCGAGCTTGGCGAGGCCGATCTTGTCCGCAGAGGACGCGGCGGCGCCGAGCGCCCCGTCGATCTGGGTCTGCGCCCACGCGGCAATGTTCGGCAGCATCGCCAAGACGATCGCCGGCGCGTGGCGAGCGGGGGTCGTCTGAAACGCCTGCGCGCCGATGACGAGGCCGATATAGAGCAGGATCGGCAGGATCGTGACCAATGGGATCACCGCCAGCAGCAGCGCGGTCAGCCCGAGAAAGCAGACGATCCCGATCACGACCCCGGTCGCGAGCGAATAGCCGATCCGCCCGCCGACCGCTTTCCATCCCGGATGACCGATGTAGACCGCCGGCGGAAAGGGGCTGCCGAGCAATGCCCCGACAATGGCCCCGGTGCCGTCCGCCAGCAGGATCTTGCGCAGGCTGTACTCGTCGCCGGCGGCGGCCGCGCTCTCGACGTTGTTCATCCCTTCGGTGAAATTGTAGATGCCGAGCGGCACCGCGGTGACCAGCAGCGGCCCGATGTCGCCGATCGCCTTCGCGAAATCGCTGGAGGGGTAGGGCAGGTGCAGCCCGAACTGCCCGATCGCGGCAACGACCTCGGTCGGTTGCATCAAATTGTCGAGGTGAACGAGGCGCGCAAGCCAGGCGAGCGTGGTGCCGACCACCACCGCCGCGAGCCCGCCCGGCAAGCCGAACGGCAGCCGCACGCCCGCCATCCAGCTGATCAGGACGATCACCAGCGACAACAGAAAGAGCCACGGCTCTTCCCAGCCGAGAAAAGCCGGGCGCATCGAGATAAACGCGATCGAGATGCCGGCGAGCGTGCCGAGCATCGCCGCCCGCGGCGTGTGCTTGCGCACCGTCGGCCCGACAAAGGCGCCGAGCAGGACGATGGCGCCGATGACGATGCACCACGCGAGGCCCGCGCGCCACGCCAGCAACGGGTCATGCGTCTTCAGGTAGGTCGGCAGCATGATCAGGAAGACGACGATGAACATATGGGGCACCGACGGCCCATAGGGCATCGCGGTGACGTCGCTGCGCCCCTCGCTTTTGGCGAGGCTCCAGGCGAGCCACGCGTAATAGAGGTTGCCGAGCGGCAGGGCGATGCCGAGCGCCGGCAGGATGCGCCCGTAAACGATGTCGGCCGGCAGGTTGACGACGTGCAGGCACAGCCCGGTCAGCACGATCACGTTCAAGACGACATTGGTGAATAGGCCGAAAAAGCCGTTCCAGTCGCCCGGCACCCACCAGCGCGGCGCCTCGGACATCGCGGCGCTCGTCGTCGGCTCACCGATCGCCGCGCTCATCGCCAGCCTCCCGGCGCGTCCGGCGCCAGTGCAGCGACAACCGCCTCGCTCGAGGCGACCCAGCCAAAAATGCCGCCTTGCGCCGCGATCATCTTCAAACCGATTTCATGGAACTCGGGAAAATAAGAGCCGACGCAGTCGGCCACGACCACGCAGTCGTAGCCGCGGTCGTTGGCTTCGCGCACGGTCGTGTGGACGCACACCTCGGTCGTGACCCCGCACACGATCAGTTGGGCGATGCCGCGGTTTCTCAGCATCGCGTCGAGGTCGGTGGCGTGAAAGGCGCCCTTGCCGGGCTTGTCGACGATCGGCTCGCCGGGCCGCGGGTAGAGCTCGGGGATGATGTCGTGCCCGTCTTCGCCGCGCACCAGGATGCGGCCCATCGGCCCGGGGTCGCCGATCCCGGCGGAGAGCCGCCCGCGCGCTTTTTTCGCCGGCGGCAGATCGGCGAGGTCGGCGCGGTGGCCTTCGCGCGTGTGGACCACCGTCAGCCCGGCGGCGCGGGCCTTGTCGAGCAGCTGCCGCGACGGCGCGATCGTCCGGCGCAGCAGCGACACGTCGTTGCCAAGCGCCGCGCCAAACCCGCCCGGTTCGAGAAAGTCGCGCTGCATGTCGATGATGACGAGCGCCGCTCGCGGCGGCTCGAGATCAAACGGGTAGGGCTCCGCCTCGATCAGCGCCATGTCTCACCCCGTCGTCGTGATCGGTGCTCGCGCTCTTACGCAGCCGCGCTCACTCGCGCGCCTGGGGTTTAACGCAACATGCGAGCCAAGCTTCGGCGAGGCCGGCCGACAAGGCGGGAGGGTAGGGCGGCCGGCTAAAAATCGTCCAGCCGGCGGCTGAACCTGCCCAAATGCCGGTCAGCCCCCCGTCGCCGCCGCGAGCTTCTTCGCCCCGGGCCGGCTGCGCGCGTGGTAATAGGAAGGCGCACGCGCCGCCGGGTGTCACCCGGTCGCTGACGCCAACCCGACAGGAGTTTCGATGTCGAGCGTCACGCCGCTTTCCGGTCTCGTTGCGATCGAGATCGGGCACAGCATTGCCGCCCCTTACGCCGGGATGATCCTCGGCGAGCTCGGCGCCGAGGTGATCAAGGTCGAAAACCCGCGGACCGGCGATGCCGCGCGCGGCTGGGGTCCGCCCTTTGCCGAAGGTGCCGCGACCTGCTTTCACGCGGTCAACCGCGCCAAGAGCGGGATCACGGTCGATCTCGCCGATGCGGGGGACGCCAAAAAACTGAAACAGCTGGTTGTAGATCGCGCCGACGTCGTCGTGCACAATCTAAAGTTTGGCGCGCTCGAGCGCTACGGGCTGTCGGCGCACGCCTTGCTCGCGGAAAAGCCGGAGTTAGTCTACTGCAACCTCGGCGCGTTCGGTGCGGTCGGGCCGCTGCGCGGGCGGCCGGGCTACGACCCGCTGATGCAGGCCTATGGCGGGCTGATGAGCCTGATGGGCGAGGACGGCCGGCCGCCGGTGCGGGTCGGGGTGTCGATCGTCGATCTGGCGACCGGCATGTGGGCGGTGATCGGTATCCTCGCCGCGCTCGCCGAGCGGCAACGCACCGGACGGGGCGGCGTCGTCGACGCTTCGCTCTACGAAAGTGCCCTTGCCTGGATGACGATCCCGATCGCGGCCTATCTCGTCGACCGCAAGGTTCCGGCGCGCCAGGGGTCGGGGGTCGAGATGATCGTCCCCTACCAGGCCTTTGCCGCGTCCGACGGCTACCTGATGGTGGCGGCCGGCAACGACAATTTGTTTGGCCGGCTGTGCCGCGTCGTCGCCCGGCCGGAGCTCGCCGAAGACCCGCGCTTTCGCACCAACAAAGACCGCGTGGTCAACCGCGCCGCGCTGATCGCGACCCTCGACGACATTTTTGCCGCCCAGCCGATCGCCGAGTGGGAGACCCGCCTGGAGGCGGCCGGCATCCCGAATGGGCCGATGCAGACGGTCGACCAGGTCGTCGCCGACCCGCAGACGGCTGCGCTCGGCATGATCCAGCAGCTCGCGGCGACAGAAGGGTCGCCCGGCCCGTTGTCGCTGGTCGGGCTGCCGTTGTCGTTTGACGGCGCACGGCCGCCCTTTGCGAAACCAGCACCCGCTCTCGGCGAGGGCAATGCGATGCTCGCCGACCGAAACCGATGAGCCGGCACCGTCGCGGGCTCGTCGTCGCGGCCGTGGGCGCGGCGCTCGCATCTTGCGCTCCGCTGGCGCCGCCCGCCGGCACCGCAACCACGAGTTCGACCGCGGCCGGCCCAGCCGCGGTCGCGGTGCGCGAGCACCTGTCGGGGCGCTATCTCGCGCTGATCGGCCCAAAGGCCCAGCACGACGCGCCATACCTCGACACGCCGGAAACGAATTTCTTTTGCCTGCGCAGCTTCGTCGACCGACAGACCGGCGAGACCGCGCACCAGCTCTATGTCACGGCGAGCTACGACGCCAACCGCGATTGGGACAGCGCGCATGACGGTGCCGGCCAAAAGCTCGAATTTATGTCGATAAGCCGCTACAAGATCGCCTGCCAAGGCGGCGATAAGGATTGTTCTTACGCCGAGGAGTTCGCCGCGGGTCTTCCCGAAAGCGAGCTGCGCCAAAACCCTGCAGGATTTTCGGTCGTCTTCACCGACCAGGCCGGCGACAAGGAAACGATCGCCGTCTCAGCCCAGCAAATCGCGGCTCAGCTCACAGCACTCGCGCAGCAACAGAAAAACGGCTTTGCCGCGCCCACGGTCAGCGAAAGCGAGTGGGCGCCGCCTCCTCACCAGCCGTAGGACGCTTCGGCCTCGGCTTGCGCCAGGGCTTCGCCGACCGTCTGGCAATTCGGCGTCGCCGAGGCGGTGACATCGCCGGGCCCGGCACAACTCGGATCGTGGCGCGGGATCACGGCGCCGACCAGGCTTTGTTGCTGCGGCGTCGTCACGTGGCGAGAGGCCAGCGCCTGAACCCCGGCGAACAGCAGCACGAAGACCACCGCCATAGCCCAGGCCGAGGCGATCACACGCCAGCCGCCCAGATACCGCTCCGCCAACCCTGGCTCGCGCTCTTCCTCGATGTATTCCGGCATGACGGCACCACAAAATGAATCTGGTGCAGTGCAATATAGGAAAACACGGCTGACCTAGACAGACGCCCTACGACATAGCTGGCTTGCGCATCACATATGTGTGAATACGGAATATGAACCAAATTCATAAGTGGTTCACCGGGGACCCGCGACCCCGTAGGCGGTTGAGACACGCCAGATTGATTTCGGCTGTCGTGGCGACAACCCGAGCGGCTGCACCTGCTCGGCCGCTTTGGCACGCTTGCGCACATATATCGTTTGCGCGGCGACGGTGGCGGCGAGACGGGTCGCCATATCTCGGTCGCCACGGGCAGCTTTCGGGAGGGCAGGCATGAAATTCGGGCTATTCGGCGGGGCGCGGGCGAAGGGCGGGCCGGCTGGCGACAGCCATGCCTACCACGATTTTGTCAACTACGTCGTCGAAGCCGAGAGGCTCGGCTTTTCGAGCGTGTTTCTGGTCGAGCACCATTTCACCGGGTTTGGCCAGGTGTCGGCGTCGATGAGCCTGTTGGCCTATCTCGCGGCGCGCACCGAGCGCATCCGCCTCGGCACGGCGGTCGTCGTCTTGCCATGGCACAACCCGGTCCTCGTCGCCGAGCAGGCGGCGACCCTCGACCTGTTGTCGGACGGGCGGCTCGATTTCGGGGTCGGCAAAGGCTATCGCAGCTATGAATTCGCCGGCTTCTGCATTGCGCCCGAGGAGGCGAGCGAACGCTTCGACGAGGCGATGGAGGTGATCCGCACGGCGTGGACCTCGCCGGGCCGGTTCTCCCATCACGGCAAGCGCTGGCGGTTTGACAATGTGGTCGTCGAGCCGAGCCCGATCCAGCAGCCCCACCCGCCGTTCTGGCTCGGCGCCGGCAGCCCGGAATCGATCCGCCGGGCGGCGCGTGAGGGCTATAATTTGTTGCTCGACCAGATCGCGCCGATTGATCTCGTCATCGACCGGGTCAAGGTGTTCCGCGAGGAGTGCGAGGCGATTGGTCGTGCCTATGACCCGATGATGGTCGGCGTGACGCGCGGGCTGCAGATCATTCGCAAGGAATCCGAGCGCGCGCAGGCGATCCGTACCCGGCGCGAGGTGTTGAAGAATATCGGCGATCTCGCGCGCGGGCCGGGCGCCGAGCGCTATCATCACATCAAGGAAGACGCCGACGCGTTCGTCCTTGATGACGCTCCGCTTTTGGGCTTGCCTGAGGAGATCGTCGGCCAGTTGAAGCGCCTCGAGGCCG
>Ga0210390_10001977_pt1 | contig 18744 bp, 18 predicted proteins | sample IncBWH11OmetaG_FD_161050 | JGI IMG/M metagenome (GOLD analysis project Ga0210390, IMG submission 161050) | Forest soil microbial communities from Barre Woods Harvard Forest LTER site, Petersham, Massachusetts, United States - Inc-BW-H-11-O ... | reverse complement strand
CATGACGATCTCCCCCGTGAGCACCACCGCTGTGACGAGTGGGACGAACGGCGTCACGCTGACCCTCTTGGGCAATCCGACCGCCCAGGGCACGTTCTCCCTGAATGCGGTATCGAACAAGTCGACCCAGTACACAGGTCCCGCAGATCCTCCGGCCACCGTCCCACCCACCACGTCGACGGCCTCTGCGGGCTCCAACCCGGTATCGATCGGCTCGTCGTCACCGACCTTCACCTTCTCGGCCGCCACGGGCGCCAACGCCGACGTCAGCGCGACGATGGGAGTGCTTGATTCTGCCTACGCTCCGGTCCTGCAGGCGCTCGGCCTCACCGTGGGCGGCGCACAGGTCGCAGCCCTCTCCGCCAACTGCGGCACCGTCTCTCTCGTCCAATGAGCGCGCCGCTCACCATCCTCGGTGGCGCTGCCATCGGCATGGCGGCCGGCTCGCTCATCGTGCCCTTCACGCGGCGCTCGCTCGCGGCGTCAGTCGCACGGGCCTCGACGACCGGAGATCCCGGTGCGGCGCCGGTTTCCGTCGTCACCGCGACCGAGGTCGTCGAGCCGCCGCGCATCACAACGTGGCAATGGGCCGCCCTCGCCGTCGCTTCGGGCCTCCTTCCCGCCTACGTGCTGCACAAGGTCGGCTGGTCCATCATCGCCTTCCCACCGCTGCTCTTGCTGGTCGGGCTGGTGCAGCTGGCGTACTGCGACCTCGTGCAGCGCTTGCTGCCCAAGGCGCTCGTGTACGCCCTCAGCGCGGCGGTGATCGTGAGTGGCATCGTGATCGCAGGCGTCATGCACGAGTGGCAACGTCTCGTCGTGGCTTCCATCGGTGGCGCCGCGTTCTTCGCCCTCTTCTTCGTGATAAACCTCGTGAACCCGCGCTGGATGGCCTTCGGTGACGTCCGCCTGTCTCTCGTCGTGGGCTTCGGCCTCGCCTGGGTGAGCTGGGTCGCCCTGATCGAGGGGCTCTTCTTCGCCAACGTGCTGGCCGTGATCGTTGGGTTGTCCCTGATCGCGGCGCACAAGGCAGAGCGGCGTTCGGCCGTGCCGTTCGGGCTCTATCTGGCCCTGGGCACGGCGTTGGTCCTGGTCACCTGGAGCTGAGCAAGCCACACGTTCGGTGTTGGTTCAGCGCCCCGGGAGCCTGAAGTGGCGCTCGATCTCGTTGGCGTAGCTCCGCCCCAACGTGTCCGCATGCTCGCGGATCCAGGCGCTCACCGAGATCGTCCCGGTTGCGGGGCCGTCGGTGTCGGCCATCCCCTCGGCCATGGCCCGGAACTCCTCACCGGTAAGCAACACGTCCCGCAGCATGAGACCCAACAATGAGGCCAGCGCAGGCACGGCAAAGCCGGGCACGCGCACGACGAGGGAACGGCTCCCGACCACCTCGCGGATGAGGGTGACCAGCTGGAGGAATGTGAGCCGGTCTGGGCCCACCGCATCGATCACGGTGTCGCTGCGCTCTGCGCCCGCTGCGACCGCGAGTGCCGCGAGGTCGTCGATGTGTACGGGCCGGATCCGGTAGTCGCCTTTGCCGCCCACGCCGAAGACGGGCAGGTGCCGCAGCAGCCACGCGATGTTGTTGATGAGGACGCCGTCACCGCCGAAGAGGATCGCGGGGCGGAGCACGGCATAGGGCACCCCGACCTCGGCCAGCGCGCGCTCCACCTGGGCCTTGCCCCGGAAGTAGCCGTAGGGGGACGCGATGCTCGGATGGGTGATCGACACGTGCACGATCCGCTCGACACCGGCCTGCCGCGCCGCGTGGAACAGGGTGCGCGAGTTGGCGACCGCACGATCGTGATCGTCACGGCCATGCGGGAAGCGCACCCAGTAGGTGTTGTAGAGGGTCGTCGCACCGTCGAGCGATGCGGTCAATCCGACGATGTCGTCGAAGTCGAGCGGACGGACGTCGATCGCGGTCTCCGTGTCGGCCCGGCCGGGATGCCCCGTGAGCGTCCGCACCCGCCGGCCCGACCGTTCGAGCGCACCGGCAATGGCGGCGCCGGAATAGCTGAACGCGCCCGTGACCACGTCGAACCCCTTCTCCGGGAACGTCCCTCCGCGCACCTCCTTACCTTGTACCCCGAGCATCGTCGTGTCTGTCATGGCTTCTCCTCTGGTCCCGGCTCTCCCTCGGGAGAGCCACTCAGCGCTTGTACGAGCACCGCCAACTGCCGGGCGCGGGCAAACAGCGCCATGGCAGCGGTGCGATCACCGTCGAGATGCGCCAGCATCTCGAGCCCGAGGTAGAGGGCCACGACCGCATGGGCCGCGACGTCAGCCTCGACGATCGTCGCGAGCGGGGTCTCGGAAAGAACGCCGCCGAGCGTGTCGGACGCGAACTGGCGCCACGGGGCGATGCGGGCCGCCACCTCCGGCGCCAGCCCCGGCGTCGCGGACGCGCCGGCGATCATCTCGGCCAGCACTGCGATGTGGCCGGCGTCGAGATCCTCCTCGAACACCTCCTCAGCTGCGTCCACGAGCTCTCCGAGCCCTCGGGCCCGATCGACCAGAGCTTGGTAGTGGACCTGGCGGACCGCACTCACCTCGTCGAGCGCCGCCAGCAGGAGGTTGGTGACAGAGCCGAAGTGGTAGAAGACCAGGCCCTGGTTGCAGCCGGCCCGGCGGGCGATCTCGCGGGCGCTCGCACCGGCGAATCCCTCTTCCTTGAGGGCGCCGATCGCACCGCTGATCAGCGCGTCGCGGGTCTCCTGCGCGCCGCCGCTCTCGGGCCGCCCTACCGCTGCCTTCGTGCCCGACTTCGCCATGTGCACTCCTGCCTTCAGCGATCGTTTTGAGCGATTGCTCAATACCCTAGAGCCGGCGGCTCCAGGGGGCAAGAGGGCAGGCCAAGGGCGCTCATTGGGGTGCGGTGGACAAGCGCCACGACAGAAGGACGTCGCTAACGTGCGCTTCCGTGCCACCATTCGCCCTCGATCCGGAGCTCAAGGCGCAGTGGGACACCGACGGTTGGTGTGTAGTGCCAGGTGCCATCCCGGCCGACGAGCTGGCTGCCGCACAAGATGCGGTGCACCGCTACTTCCCCACCCCCGCCGAAATGGCCGAGCTTGGCGGTGCCCAGGCGGGCCGATGGCACACCTGGGACGCCCCGTGGCCCGAGTTCCCGTTCCACAGCAAGCGCCTCAACGCGCTGGTGTTGCACGACAACGTCGTCAACCTCGCCGAGTCCTTCCTCGGCACGACTGACCTCGCCTGCTACATGGGCATCGTCACCGCCAAGTACGCGCATCAGGCGTCGGGCTATAACCAGCTGCTCCACGCCGACTACCCCAACCACATGATGGTGGTGCCCCGCCACGAGCTCGGCTTTCAGCAGGTCGAGTTCTTCGTGTACCTGACCGACGTCACCACCGAGGACGGAGCCACTCGCTTCGTGTCATGGCAGAAGACGAAGGACATCCCCGTCGAGCAGCACACGCTGAATTATGTGGACCACGCCGCACTCTACGAGGACCCATCGGACGCGGCGGCACCGGCCGGTTCCGTTGTGGCGTACCGCCCCGACATCTATCACCGCTCGCTCGACCACACCGATCCCACCCGGTACCGCGTGATGATCCATGTCTCGTTCCGCCACCGTGACGCGGGATGGGGCGGCTACCAGTCGTGGCCCTTCCGCGGTTTCTCGCCCGAACTCACCAAGTACGTCAAGGACGCAACGCCCCGCCAGCTGGCACTGCTCGGCATCCCTCCCCCGGGCCATCCGTATTGGAACGAGGAAACGGTCGCCGGCGTGCAGGCGCGCTATCCAGGCCTCGACATGTCGGCTTGGCGCGCCGCGCTGCCCACCAATTAGTGGGTGAGCCGCGGCGAAATTCTTTACGCCGAGTGCGGAGAGCCGGGCGCCACCAGCGGCCACGGCATCTCACGCTCGGCGGCGAGTGCGAGATCGAGCAGCAACGGCTCGCGATGGTGGCCCGCCAGCACCTGCAGCCCGACCGGCAAGCCGTCGACCGCACCGGCCGGGAGGTTGATCGCTGGACTGCCATTGAGGTTCGAAGGTGCCGTCAACGCTGCGTTGTTCATGATGGCGCGGGTGAAGCCGATCTCATGGATCAGGTCGCGGCCCGGCAAGGTGGGCGGCGGCGGTCCCTCCGCGCTGAAGGCCACATCGGGATGGGTCGAACAGAAGACGAAGTCCGCCTCGTCGAACAACGCCGCCATGGCCTCGTTGAGCTGCCGCCGGTAGAGCTCGATGGAGGCTGCCCGCTCTAACGTGTAGCGCTCCTGAGCGCTACGCAGTCCCATGAGCATCTCGGGCGACATCTCTTCCACGCGGTCGGGGTAGGCGTCACCCAGATCCACCACCATGGGAGGCATGTTGGACAGGGCCCACGCGCCGCGCAACGGCGGCAGCATCGGCCGCACGGCGACAATCCGCAGTCCCGCGGCCGTGGCCAGGTGGGCGGCAGCCGCAACCACGACATCGGCAACCTCTTCGCGGACCTGCGCGATCCCGAGGTCCACGATGATGGCGGCCGTCATACCGCGGAGGTCGTGGCTGCCGAGGCCCGCCTCCCAACCCTCGACCCGCGGGAGGCTCAAGGGGTCGCGCCGGTCGAAGCCGTTGCACGCATCGAAGTAGCGGGCGGTGTCACGCACCGAGCGGGTCAGGCAACCGAGCACCGTTGTCATCGGCTCGATCGTCCCGTCAGGACCTTTGGGGATCCTGCCGTAGGTGGCCTTGAGCCCGAAGAGGCCGCTGAAGCCCGCCGGCCCCCGGATGGACCCGCCGCCGTCGCTCCCCGTCGCGATGGGCAGGAGGCCGCCGACGACCGCAGCCGCAGTGCCGCCCGACGACCCGCCTGGGGTGCGCTCCTGGTTCCACGGGTTGCGGGTCGTGCCGTGCAGCACCGTAGATGTGCAGTTGATGCCGCCGAACTCCGGCGCCGTGGTCTGTGCCGCGAGCACCGCACCCGTGGTGCGCAGTCGCACGACCGAGGTGTCGTCGTGGCCGGCGATTCTGTCCTTGAAGATGACGGACGCCTCGGTGTAGGGCCACCCCGCGACCTTCTCGAGTTCCTTGACACCGATGGGAACGCCACCGAACGGCTTGCTGATATCCGCGTGGGCGGCTGCCTCGCGGGCCCGATCGAAGTCCGTGAAGCTGAACGCGTTGAGGGGCGACTTCGCGATGGCGTCGATGCAGTCGTCGAGCGCCTCGAGCGGCGAGAGCTCCCCGGCGCGGAATGCGTTCACCAAGCTGCAGGCGTCCCCCAACCACGGCGTGCTCACGAAGGCGGAGAGTACCCGAGTGTCTCCCGGCTCGTCGGGCCGGATCGGGGGTGGCTCGCTAGCCTCGCCGGCATGAAGATCTCGGAGCTGACGACACCGGCGCTCGTGGTCGAGGCCACCGCCCTCGACGCGAACCTCCGCACCATGGCGGACGCGCTCCCTGGAGGGCGGTTGCGTCCCCACGTCAAGGCGCACAAGTGCACCGCGCTGGCCACACGCCAGGCCGCTCTCGGCAGCAGGGCGTTCACTTGCGCCACCGTCAAAGAGATGGAAGGCATGGCCGGGGCAGGCCTCGGAGACGACTTATTGCTGGCCAACGAGGTGGTCGACGCCCGTCGGCTCGGCGCGTTGGCAAGAGCGGGGGCACGCGTCACCGTGGCGGTGGACTCGGACGCGACGATCGACGCTGCCACACGAGGCGGCGTGGCCGAGGTGCTCATCGACGTGAACGTAGGGCTCCCCCGCTGCGGCTGCGCGCCGGAAGACGCAGGGCGGCTGGCCGAGCGCGCCCGAGCGGCCGGGCTCGTGGTGCGCGGCGTGATGGGGTACGAGGGGCACATCGTCGGGCTCGAGGACCGGGCGACACGACGGGAGATGATCGAGGTCTCGATGGGGCTATTGGTTCGCGCCCACGAGGACGTGGGCGGCGACATCATCTCAGCGGGCGGCACGGGGACGTACGACATCAACCGATGGGCGACCGAGATCCAGGCGGGGTCGTACGCCTTGATGGATACGGCGTACGCCAAACTCGGGCTTCCGTTCGGCCACGCGCTGAGTGTCCTGTCCACCGTGATCTCGGTGTCGACGGACTGGATGGTGGCCGACTGCGGGCTCAAGGCGCTCGGCATGGATCACGGCAACCCGTCGGTCGAGGGTTCGGAGGTGTGGTTCTGTTCCGACGAGCACCTCACGATGGCGCCGGGCGCGCCGATGCGGGTGGGCGATCGCATCCGTGTGTTGCCGGCACACATCGATCCGACGGTGGCGTATCACGCCGCCATGCACATCGTTGACGGCGACGAGGTCGTCGATCGCTGGGAGGTCGACCTGCGCGGGTGGTGACGACGCAGATGAACGTCAGAACTGGAGGACCAGCCGGCCACGAACGCCGCCGGACTCGAGCAGACGGTGGGCTTCCGGTGCCCGGTCGGCCGTGAGCGTGCGCGCCACCCGCATCGTGAGGGCGCCCGCCTCGGCAAGGAGCCGCAGCTGCTCGAGCTTTGCCTGCTCTCGGGCGTAGTGCCGTACGTAAATCGGGTGGAACGTGATGCCGCGGTGACCGGGCGGGTCATAGCCACGCAAGGTGACCACAGCCCCACCCTCACGTACTGCGCCGACAGCTCGCGCATCGAGGAGCGCGGTGTCGATCAATGCGTCCGCGCCATCGGGCAGCACGCTGCGCACTTCCGCCGCGAAGTCGTTGCCGCGATGGACGATCACCTCGGCCCCGAGCGCTCGGACCAGATCCTCGTCGGCGGGCGCGGCGTCGGCGACGATGCGGAGCCCTCCGACACGCCCCATTTGCACGGCGTAGCCGCCAACGGATCCGGCGGCGCCTGTGACGGCGAGGGTCTGTCCGGGCTCGAGCGCGAGCGCATCGAGGGCGCGACGGACGGTAAGGCCGTTCATTGGCAGCGTCGCCGCCTCGGCGTGGGTCGAACCGACAGGTGCCCGCACGACTGACTCGACCGGCACGACCACGCGCTCGGCATAGGCTCCGTGGTGACCGAGCGGGAGCACGATGGCCATCACACGGTCACCGAGCCGGAGCCGTGCGTCGACACCGTCGCCGATCTGATCGAGGATCCCGGCCGCCTCCATCCCGGGGACGTGCGGGGGCGCGATGTCCCTCAGGCGTTCGGCCCGCCCGCCGCTGCGCAGCACCGTGTCGGTCGGGTTCACGGTGGCCGCGTGCACCCGGATGCCGACCTCGCCCGGGCCGGCCACGGGGTCGGGCAGCTCGACGACTTCGAGCACGTCGGGCCCGCCGAACGCCATGATCCCGATCGCCCGCATGCTGGGCCGAGCCTACGGTCCGAGGAGTAGACCGGTGTGGTGCGACCACAGCGCGTCCCGCTCCTCGCGGGCGTGGTGGCGCTCGCCGCATGGTGCGGCTGGGTCAGCGGGTTCCCGCGCAGCAGCACGCCAGCCGAGGTCACGTGGACCTTGTCGCTCGCCGTAGTGATCGGGGTTGCCGCGCTGATGTGGCTGGGAAGGCGGGGCGCGGCATTCGGCTGGAACGTCGGGATGGCGACCGAGCCGTGGCCGCGGCGGAGCCACGGTGGGGGCTGCGCAGCGCTGAGGGGGGTCGCGCCATGGTTGGGCGTCATCGTCATCGCGACGGCGTGGGACGCGTTGGGTATCGACACCGGCCCCCACGAGGCCCACTTGACCATCAGCGCTCTGTCACAGACGTATCGCCCCCTGAACGCGCTGCTCCTCCTCTTATGGATGCTCGCGGGAATCGGCTACGCGGCAGCGCGAGCGAGAGCACCATGCGGTACGAGTCGACGAGATGGGTCCCCTGGTCGTGACTCCGACGCGGAGCCGCGGGGCGGCGCGGGCCTGTGTGCGGCGGGCTCGGTGCCGGCCGGCGTTCACGCGGCGACCCCCGCGCTCCTGTTGCCGTCGGACCGGCCCCTCGGCGTCGTGTTCTGGGTCGGGCTCCTTCTCGTGGCCGTGGGGATCGACGTCTCCGCGCGGCGCTCGGCGGGCCGGGTGGCGACCGCCGAGGAGTTCACCCGCTTCATCTCGACGGCGGCCCTGGCCAATGCCGCATTGATCGCGGCGTGGGCCTTCGCCGGTTATCACCTCTTTGCCCGCTGAGCTCAGGGCACTTTCTGGAGCCGGCGTTGCTGACTGATCTCACAGAGGCCGTCGGAGCCCACACCGAGGCCGATGTTCGTCATGTTGGCCATGTGTTCGCTGGCCACGAGATAGACGATGTCGCAGATCTCGCGCTCGCTGAAGTACCCGGACAGGCGGGCGAACGTCTCGCGCTCCACCGACTTGTTGGTGGTCAGCTCGCGGGCATAGTCGAGCGCAGCCCGCTCGGCGTCGGTGAACAGTGGGCTGGCCCTGTAGTCGGAAAGGGCGTCGAGGCGGACCAGGGTCTCCGGGGACTTCTTCAGCCCGTAGTAGCGGCCGATGTCCATGCACGCGGTGCACGTGTTGATGCTCGCCACTTCGTGGCGGACGAGATACGTCGTCTCTGTGGGAAGCTTGAGCTTCTTGTCCAGCCGATAGGTCTTGGCGTAGAAGCTCATGAACGCCGTTGGCATCCGAGCGGTGAACACCATGGTGCCGGTCGGCACGATGCCGAACATCCGGCGCATGAGACGGTAGGTGAGCTTCTTCAGCATCCCCTTCGGCTTCTCCACCGGGGGTAGGTACGTCGCCATCGCTGCGGCTCCTCTCTGCCACGCGGGCGCGCGGCCTCGGGTTGCTCCGTGCGTATGACCCTGCGGAAGCCGGGAGTGTGACAACGGCCCGCCCCGGTGTTGGCGGCGAGCCCGGGAAGGAGGCTGCGTCGCCTATGGGCATTTGCGAGAGCGGAGAGATTCGCGGACGACTAGTCAGCCGCGTGCGATCATCCGCCGGAGTTGGCGCCCGCTCCGCTGTTGCCGTCCGATTTGCCTCCGAATCCTCCCGCCTCGTTGAGATTGATCGAACCGGGTTGCAGGGGGCCGGAACTGAATTTTCCGTTAACGAAGCCGGTCTTCTTGGTACAGAGGGTCGTGGCCACCTGAAAGATCGGGTTGGCCGGATTCAGGTCACTCCCACTGGATACGTGGACGGTGCTGTTGTTGCCATTGCCACTCGGATCCGGATAATCAGGGACGCCGTTGGCCCGCATGCACTGCGCGAACTTCAGCGCTGTTGCCTGGTCCGATGACCCGGGAGGCGTGCCACCTCCCAGCGCCGTCTGGGCCGCGTTCAGGTATGTCCCGCACATCCCGCCGTGCAATCCACCGGCGTATCCAGCCGGCAATGTGATCTGAATCACCTTGGTCGCGTCCACGGTGGGGTCGACCTGCCCGGGATCCCCGTGGCTGCGCATGCACGCAGCCCACTCGTCGAGCAACTGGGCCGGACTTCCCGTGGGGAGGGTGGTCGCGGCCCGACCAGCGGCGGTGTCGCCGCTGCCTCTGCCCAAGCTCGCGACTTGAGGAGAGCCGGAGCCGGAGCACGCAGTCAGCCCGATGGCTCCTGCGACGAGGAGCGCAAATCCGCTCAATCGCCTCTGCGTGTTCGTCATGTGTCATTTCCTTTTGAGTGGATTGGATCTTGGTGGGAAGCCTGCACTCGGGCCGTTCGCATCGCCGACTGCGGCACAGCGAGTGGCAAGCCCGATCGCATGCCGGTCGTCACGGCGCTCATACCGTCCGCAGGGCTTCGGTTGGTGACATGCGGGCGGCCCGCATCGATGGGTACAGGCCGGCAACAGCACCGATGGCCAGGGCGGCGCCCACGCCGCCGTAGAGCGCCACTGCCGGGATCTGTACCGTCCAGCCTTGGCTGCGCGCATAGACGGCGGTCGCGACCAAGCCAAGGATCGTCCCGACCACTCCTCCGAGCACGGAGAGCAACAACGCTTCGGCCAGAAATTGCTCGGCGACGTGGCGTCGACTGGCGCCGAGCGCGCGGCGCAGCCCGATCTCCGAGCGCCGCTCGAGGACCGAGATGACCATGACATTGGCGATGCCGACTCCGCCGACGAGCAGGGCCACCGCGCCGAGACCGAGCAACAGACCGTTGTAGGCGCCCTTTGTGACCAACTCCGCCTTCAAGATGTCCGCCGGCTCGGTCCACGCAACGGTTGTTGGACTGGCCGGATCCACGGTCTCGGGCAGTACGGCCGCCACCGCGCTCACCTGCGTGTACACGCTTCGGAGGAACAGCTCAGTGGGATGGCCGTCGAAGGAGAAGTACTGCTCGGCGATGGGAACCCCGATGAACGCCATCGAATCCATCTGGGAGACGAGCTGTACCGGATTCAAGATGCCGATCACGGTGAACCAGTGGCCACCGATCCAGACCTCGGTCGGATCGGCCAAGTCGTCCACGCCGAGAAGATTGGCCGTCTCGGCCCCGAGCACAACAGCCGGGAAATGGGCCGTCGCTGCGTTCAGAAACGTCCCGTGCGCGACGGTGACGCCGAGTGTGGACGGTAGCGCGGCGTCGGTCGCGGCGACCGAGATGCCATTGGTGTCGATGGCAGGGACAGCGGGCGTTCGGTAGACGTAGGTGCTCGAGAGCGCGCCGATCTCGGTCACATTCGTGACGGGTCCGATGCGAGACACCATGCCCTCGGCCGTGGTGGGCAGCTCGGTCTGCTGGCCGAAGGCTGTGTTGCTGGCCTGCACGGTGAGCAGGTTGCCAAGTCTTCCCAACTCGTCGAGCAACCCGGTCTTCGAGGATTGGGAGATGCCGAGCACGCCGACAATGGCGGCAATGCCGATGCTGATCCCGAGCGCTGAGAGCAAGGCCCGAACCCGGCGGCTACGCAGGCCGATGCTGCCCACACGGAGGAGGTCGCGCCCCGACAGCCGGGAGCCACCCGTGTCACGAGCGGGTCGGCGTATCACCGATGATCCTCCCGTCCTTGATCTCGATCCGCCTCTCCATGGCGGCAGCGACCTCGTGGTCGTGGGTGATCACCACGATGGTGGTGCCCTCGTCGTGCAGCTCACCCAGCAGCTCCAAGATGGACGCGCCTGTGGCCGAGTCCAAGTTCCCGGTGGGCTCGTCGGCCATGACGAGTGCGGCCCGACCGGCCAACGCCCGCGCAATGGCGGTGCGCTGCTGCTCTCCGCCCGAGAGCTGGTTGGGGCGATGACCAAGGCGGTGGCCGAGTCCGACTCGCTCGATCGCCGTCCGGGCCAATCGGCGGCGCTCGGACTGCCGACCCCCCCGGTACAAAAGCCCGTCTGCGACATTGTCGAGGACGCTCAAGCCATCGAGAAGGAAGAACTGCTGGAATACGAACCCGAGTCGCCGTGCGCGCAATCCAGAGAGTTGCGGGTCGGACATGGCCGATGTGTCCTCTCCGGCGATGCGGACGACGCCGCGGCTCGGCCGTTCGAGGGTTCCCATGACGTGCAGCAGCGTGCTTTTGCCCGACCCGGACGCACCCACGATGGCGACCAGCTCACCCTCGTCGATGCGAAGGTCGACGCCGGCCAGGGCAACGACGGGGGGGTCGCCGGGGTATTCCTTCGTTACGTCGATCAGCTCCAAGACCGGGGCGGCGGGGTCCCGCGCTGGGAGCCGGAGGGTCGGGTCGGCGGAGGCGAGGGTCACGTCGACGGCACCTGCACGCGCATGCCGGCCCTGATTCCCGAGCCGCTGACCTGGACCATGTTGTTGGCGTAGAGGCCGGTCGTGACCCCGACCAGGCGACGGGTGTTGCCGGCCACCACTTGCACGCCGTAGCCGCCGCCTTGGAGAGCCAGGAGAGCGTTGACCGGCAAGGCGAGGACGTTGCTGGCTGTCTGGGTTGTGATGTCGACATTCACCGGGGCCTCGTCCAAGGTGGCCCCCGGTGGAGTGCTGTCCAATGTGATGGTGATAGGCACGGTCGGCCCGGAGTTGGTGCCACTTCCGTCCGACGAGCAGGTCGACGGGCTCGCCGAACTAGTCCCGGCTTGCGCGCCAGCACCTGAACCCGTGCCCGCGCCGCTCGGGCAGGTCGCGACGTTCCCAACGGTCTCGATGTGCCCACCCACGGTCGAAGTGCCGTTGGGGAGCACGATGCTGACGGCGTCGCCCTGCTTCACCAGGTATTCCTGGGAGACGTCCAGGTCGACGGTCACGATGGGCGTGGTGCTCGTGGCCGTGAGCACCGTGCCTCCCGCCCCGCCGCCGCCGTTGGCGGCGCTTCCGCCGCCACCGCCGACCGCCGAACCCACCGAAGGCGTGACCGCGGTGATCCGAATTGGGCCGGGTTCGAAGACGACCTCGCCCAGGAGAATCTCACCGGTCGCGGGGAGGCCGAGCGCGCTTTGCCAACGTTCGACCGCAGCCGCGGTGGCCGACGAAAAGTGATTGGACTGTGTCAAGCCCAACCCAAACCCGAGAGCGATCAGATCGGATGTGAGATCGCCGACATCGGGACCATCGGACATGCCCAGGTAGAACGCCCGATACGCAGTCACCGAACCGTAGAGCAGAGGTACCGGTTGATTGCTCACCGAGTAGACGCTCTTGTCCTCGGTGATGACGTCGCCCACACTGGGCAGCGCCGTGTAAGTCGTCCCTGGATTGGTTGCATTCTGCTGAGCCAGGGCCAACGCGGCCTCGTCAGCTTGCAGCGATGTCTGATCGGACTGGACTTTGGCCTGACCGTCGTCGTGATCGCGGGTCGTACTGTCCTGCGCACTCGCTAGTTGCTGTTGCGCCTGGGTCAGCTGATTCTCGTCCTGGTCCACCTTCTGAGTGTCCGAACTGCAGGACGGGCTGGAAGACCCAGGGCCGGCACAGTCCTGGGCCTTCTGGGCCTCGTCCGAACTCAGGTTCGCCTGATCGGCGTCCATGTTGGTCTGCGCGGCGAGGACGGTCTGGCTGTCAGCGGTCGACGCATCGGATTCGGCCTGCTCGTCGGCGGACAGGCTCTGCTGGTCCTTGATCACGGCCTGCTGCGCCTGGGCGAACTGCTGGGCGCTCGTCCCCGTCGGGGCGGCAACGACGTATGAGCCGCCGAAGCCGATAGAGCCACCAACCTGCACCGACGTCGTGAGGGTGGTCCGGACCACTGGTGCGGTTGTCGTCGAGCTGCTGTCGGCCGAGGACGCGGCCGCGCCGTCACCGTTGCCACCGTTTGAGGCGAGGGCGACGACGCCTGCGACCGTTCCACCGACCAGTGCACCAGCGATGGCGGCAATCGAGACGATCCGTCTCAGGGAGTACTCAGCCACTGGCACCTGACCCGGAGTTCGTGGAGACGCCGCCGTTCTTGGGAATCAGGCCCCCTGGCGCTCCGTTTCCGCTCGGATAGCGTGGAGTAGCGCTCGGCCCGCTCCCGACCTGAATGTCCCCGGCGTCTCCTTGCGCCGAATTGGCGACGTCGTGGATCCCGAGCTTGTTGTCACACTTGTTGCTCGCGGTGCTGACCTGCGAGCTGTTCGGGTCGATGCCGGTGCCGTTGAAGTTCGTCTCGCTGTCGTCGGGACCCGAAGGGTTGGGCCAGGTTGGGAACCCGTTCGCTCGCATGCACTCGGCGAACTGCACCTCTTGAACCGCGCTCGGCGGTTGCGGGAATGGCTCACCGTTCCGCAAAGCCATTTGGGCCGCCACCAGATACTGGTTGCAGGGAGCGGTGCCGCTGTGAACCTCGTTGGACAGTTGCTCGTTGCCGGCACTCGTATCGATCCAAATCTGGATGTCTTTGTCGGAGTCAATGGTGGGATCGGACTGATTGGGATCTCCGTTGCTGCGCATGCAAGTCGCCCACTCGTCAAGCAGCCGAGTCGCGTTACCACTGGGCAGCGTGGTAGTGCTGCCGCCACCCTTGTCGGATGTAGTCGCCAGGCTGGCGACATGCGCCGACCCCGTCGGCCCACCACCGCACCCGGCCAGCCCGATCGCGGCCGCCGCGCAAATGACCGCGACGCCAGAGAGCCGGCGACGCGTGGGTCGCTTCGCTTGCTCGACGCTCGCTGCCGGTGCTTCCTTGACTCGCACGAGGATCGTTGTACGAGATCGACAGTCACAGGCTGGTCACACGTGTGACCTGCGTGTGACCTACGACCTGCGATTCTGTGCCTCAGACGAGCCGGTTCCGACGGGGGCGCCCCTTTTCGGGGCGTAAGCGGTGCCACGCTTGTGAACAGGAGAAACGATGAGGGTACTCGTAGCCGAAGACCATGAACGCCTGGCCCGGTCGGTCGCAGCAGGGCTGCGCCGCTACGGGATGACGGTGGACCTGGCATTTGATGGCGACGACGCGCTCGCCCGCCTCGGTGACTGTCGCTACGACGTGGTGATCTTGGATCGGGATCTCCCCGGCACCCATGGAGACGACGTCTGTAGAAGCATCGTGGCGCGGCGCTCCGAGAGTCGGGTCCTCATGCTCACCGCCGCCGGCTCAGTGAAGGACCGCGTCGAGGGGCTCGGGTTGGGTGCCGACGACTATCTGCCCAAGCCGTTCGACTTCTCCGAGATGTTGGCCCGGGTTCAGGCGCTAGGGCGACGACCTGGAGCACCCCAAGCAGGCCGATTGGGCTTTGGTGACCTGCAACTCGACCCCGCCAAGCGGGTGGCCACCCGAAACGGAAGAACGCTTGCTCTGCGCCCCAAGGAATTCGCGGTCTTGGAGTGCCTGCTTGTCGCCGAGGGCAAACCGGTTTCGGCCGAGGAGCTCCTGGAGCGAGTTTGGGACTCGGTGACGGACCCGTTCACGACGACCGTCAAGGCAACCGTCAATCGGTTACGAGCCAAGCTCGGAGAACCGTCGATCATCGAGACCGTCCGCGACAGTGGCTACCGCATCGGAGGACCATGATGGCCATCTCCCGTCCTAAGTTCAGGCGACCCGCCTGGCTGCACACGCCAAGGCGAACCGCCCGGATCCGCCTCACTGCTCTCTATGGCGGGCTCTTTCTTTTCTCCGGTGCGGCGTTGGTGGTCGTCACCTACTTCCTTTTCGAGCGGACGACCGCATTCACGAAGCCGGCGTTGCCCAAGATCCCCCACACGCCCTCACTTCAGGATCTACAGAACCTTTCTCTGCCACAGGCCTTCGCGGCGGTGCAAAACGACCAAAGTCGGGTGGTCCATAGTCTGACTCTGCTCGGACAACCCGCCGGAACGGGTCCGGCCTCGTCGGCCAATCAGCCGCTCGAAAGCGCCGGACCTATTGGCACCTTGGAGTCTCGCCTGGAACAGGACCAGCACCAGCTGGCCCAAGCCACCGGTCACCTGGCGCAAGCGGTGCACCATCTCGCCCAAGCGGGCACCATCCAGGCCGCACAGCGCGCCACTGACTCGCACGAACTCCTCGTGAACTCGGCGATCGCGCTCGGGATCGTCGCCGTGCTTGCCCTCCTCGCCGGCTGGCTCGTTGCCGGCAGAATGCTGCGACCCATACGCACCATCACGCGGACAGCACGGAGGATCTCCTCGACCAGTCTTCATGAGCGTCTGGCTCTGGACGGTCCACAGGACGAGCTCAAGGAGCTCGCTGACACCCTCGACGGGCTCTTCGCTCGACTCGAAGGTGCCTTTGAAGCTCAACGCCACTTCGTTGCGAACGCCTCCCACGAACTACGCACTCCACTCACCGCGGAACGCACCCTCTTACAGGTTGCACTCGACGACCCGACCACGACGAGCGCCGATTGGCAAGCGACCGCCAAGGAGGTCCTTGATTCGAACGACGAACAGGCACAGCTCATCGAGGCCCTGCTGACGCTCGCCAGCAGCGAGAGCGGGCTGCGTGCGCACGAGACTGTCGACCTGGCCGCCGCGGTCGGCGCATCCCTTGTTGACCTGCGGCCCGAGTTGAGCGAACGCAAGATCCACGTCGTTGGGGTTACCGCGCCGGCTTTCCTCGACGGTGACCCCGTGCTCGTCGAACGCCTGGCGGCAAACTTATTGACGAACGCGGTCCGCCACAATGTCGCCGACGGGCACGTCGAGGTCGCGACCGGGGTGGACGAGGGCAAGGCGATACTGACCGTGACCAATTCCGGAGCGGTCATCCCGCCTGACCAACTCGGAAGACTGTTCCAGCCCTTTGAGCGGCTCGACTCCCGGAGGGCGCATTACAAGGACGGGCACGGGCTGGGACTCTCCATCGTGCGGGCAATCGCCGCCGCGCATGGCGCCACGATCACCGCGAAGCCTGGTCGGAACGGCGGGCTCTCCATCGAAGTCGTATTCCCGCGACCGACGCCCAGTCCCCAACTCGGTGCAGGGCCGGACATCGCCCGGCGAGCGATAGGCAGCCGCAGCGAAGACGTCCGACCGGACCCGGAGACCGATCCGGAGCCCCAGGTCACCTCACTGCGCGGCTAGTCCTTCCACGCATGTCTTCAGGTGCCCTGCTGGTCCGAGTGTTCCTATTACTCATGGCGTCTGAACCGGCCAAGCGGAGCGGGTGGAGGTCAAGGGACTCGAACCCTCGGCCTCTACATTGCGAAAGTGTCGCTCTCGGTATTTTGACAAGGCCCTTTCAAAGCAGATGCCTTGTAGCGGCATTGCGGTCCCTTCAGGTCCCCTCACGATCCCTCCCCATCCCTCTCGATAAGGTCACGTAAGGTCACGCTGGAGAGGCTCTGGTTACGCCCATTGCGGACCGGTGATGATCACGTCGGGATTGCTGATCGATCTCACAAGGATCCGAGGCTCATGGCGCGCCGAACGGACTACCTGGGTGCAGGCGCCATGAGCCCAAATGATTCTTCTAGTTTGGCTGGCCCTCGCCGGCGGTGATCAAGCTCCGCAAACTGCGCCCGATGTAAAAGCCCCACGCGTTCGAGCAGTTGTCGAAGCACTCGAAATCGGGAACCAAGCCCAAGTGGGTGAACCGGACGCTGGTCTTGTCCCCTTCCTTCGTGATGTCGAAGGTGATGTCCGTGCCGGTCCACTCCTCTTTGTCCTCGACAAAATTGAGGTAGCCGTCCAGCACTTGCCAAGCAACCCTTTTGCCCGGGATCAGCTCGGTGACCTTCTGCTTGGAGTAGTGAATGTCCTTGTATCGGTAGGTCCACTCTTCGCCGAGCTTGTCGGTGCTGCCTTCAATGTCTCCTGACCACCATCCACGAACATTGTTGATGGCAGCAAAAACCTCTTCAGGAGATTGATCTACCGTGAACGTGGCGGTGAAGCTTTGAGCATTCATGACTTCCTCCATTTCTGTTTATTTGGGAGTGAGTTCTAAGCCCGGGACCGGGATCCAGGGTTGAGTCGCCCTCGGGTGGGTGTGGTAGGACAACTCCGGTCGAGGCTTATCCGAAGTGCGCTCGGTTCGTCAGCGTCGGGCCGACCCGGTGTCGCACCGCGTCCGCCGGTTGACTACGCGCCGACGGCCTCTGGCGCTACGAAGGCTGCGAACTCGTGTTCGAACGCCTTGGCCGCACCACTGCACCAGCTCTCCGCCATGGACTCCGACATCGGATCGGGGAAGATGTCCTCCTCGCCGTGCTCCACCCCGTCCAAGATGCCTCGGGCAACCGACTGCGGCGAAGCCTTCGGGATGTCGAAGCCTCGGGTCATGTCTGTGTCCGTGGGCCCGGTCAGAACGGCATGGACGGTCACACCCTGCCAGGCCAGAAGCGCGCGCAGCGACTGGGTCAGGTTGAACGATGCCGCCTTCGAGATCGCGTAGGCCGGAGTGACCGGGAAGGGGGCGAGCGCCATCATCGACACGTTGTTGACGATCGCGCCGCGGGATCGGCGCAGTAACGGCAAGAAGGCCCGGGTCACCTCGTAGGTGCCGAAAAGGTTGACGGCCAAGTGCTGTTCGATCGCGGATCGATCACTCAGGTCGTCGAAAAGTGCGACACCTGCGTTGTTGATGAGGATGTCGAGAGACTCGACTCTCCCAACAGCGGCTTGAATCTGCGCCGCGTCCGTGACGTCCAGAATCACGGGCGTGACTCGTCCATCCAGCTCGGTCAAGGCGCTGCGCGTGCCTGCGTACACTTGGCGCGCACCTCTCCTCAAAGCTTCTTCTACCAACGCTCGCCCTATTCCGCGGTTGGCCCCGGTCACCAGGACCGTCTTGTTTGCGATTGTCATTCTCGGCTTCCTTTCAGTCGGGCATGTGTTTGGATCGCTGCTTGAAGTTCGATGGTCAACTTCTTTGGCAATAGAAGGCCCGGATCCTTCTTTCCTCAACATCTCGAACAAAGCTCTAAGAAGTTCAACGCCGTGGGAAATCAGAATCATCGGCCTTCGGGAATTTTTCTCAGATCGCTTCAGGCTGGCGCATCGGTATCCGATCGGCCTTCGGCTGGCGAGCGCGACGAAACTAATAGCGTGGTATCAGTCGCTGGCCCAGCACGAGAAAACGGACAGCGCCACTTCGCTAAGGTGCGTGTTGGAGTCCCCAACAAGGGAATCTGGGACATCAGACGTCTCGTGGAGGCCCTCCAATTGCTCGGCTCGTCCCTCCGAACAACCTTGCTCTTCGTGGTCAGCCATGCGTTTCGGGGCGCCCCGATCTGGGAGGACCATCAGGGAATTGGCGTTGGCCCGATTAATTCGAGGCTCCTATGGCGTTGAACTTATGAGGGCTCATTTCGGAGAGGATCAACATGCTGGACACGACCCTTGCGCGCGCGAAGGCTGGTGACGGAGAGGCTTTCCGCGAGCTGGTCGACCCCTATCGCGGCGAACTTCAGTTGCATTGCTATCGGATCCTCGGATCCTTACAAGACGCCGAAGACGTCGTCCAAGAAGCTTTTCTCTCGGCGTGGCAAGCAATTCCACGATTCGATGGGCGGCTCCTCAGAGCGTGGCTATACCGCATCGCCA
>Ga0210390_10001975_pt1 | contig 18753 bp, 12 predicted proteins | sample IncBWH11OmetaG_FD_161050 | JGI IMG/M metagenome (GOLD analysis project Ga0210390, IMG submission 161050) | Forest soil microbial communities from Barre Woods Harvard Forest LTER site, Petersham, Massachusetts, United States - Inc-BW-H-11-O ... | reverse complement strand
GTGATCGCCGCGGCGCGCGAATCGCGCCGCTTCATGCGCTTCAGGATCAGGTCGTCGCCGGACTGCAACGAGAAGTGCAGGTGCGGCATCAGCCGCGGCTCCTCGGCGACGAGCCGCCACAGCTCCGGGTCGATCTCGGCCGGATCGAGCGACGACAGGCGCAGACGGCGCAGCTCCGGCACGGCGGCGAGCAGACACCGCGCCATCTGGCCGAGGCTCGACGTGCCTGGCAGGTCGGCGCCGTAAGCGGTCAGGTCGACGCCGGTCAGCACGATCTCCTGATACCCCGCCGCGACCAGCCGGCGCGCCTGCTCGGCAACTGCTCCCACCGGCACCGACCGGCTCGGGCCGCGGGCAAACGGGATGATGCAAAAGGTGCAGCGGTGGTCGCAGCCCTGCTGCACCTGCAGGTAAGCCCGGGCCCTGCCCTCCGGCCAGCCCACGGCATCGACCGCGGCGGCGACGACGGGGGAGGGTTCGGGCGAGGATGCGCGATAGCTCTGCGCCAACAGCTTGGCGCGATTGCCGAGCACGCGGTCGACCTCGGGCATCGCGGCATAGCGCTCCGGCATCAGCTCCGCGGCACACCCGGTGACGATAATATGGGCGTTGGGGTTTTGCCGTCGGGTCCGGCGGATCGCCTGGCGCGCCTGGCGCTCGGCTTCGGCGGTGACGGCGCAGGTGTTGACGATGACGGCGCCCTCAAGCCCGCCCGCCGCCGCCGCGCCGCGGATGATTTCGGCTTCGAGCGCGTTCAGCCGGCAGCCAAAGGTGATGATTTCGTTGCCGCCCATGCCGCCGTCAGCCGCCGGTCAGAAGGGTGGGGTCGAAGCGTCCCTCAAAGCTCAGCGCCGCAGGCCCGGTCATGATGACGTGCCCGTCTTCGCGCCACGATACGTCGAGCTCTCCGCCGTCGAGCTCAACGGTGGCACGGCGCCCGGCGAGGCCGCGGCGGTGGGCGGCGACGAGGGCGGCGCAAGCGGCACTGCCGCACGCGCGGGTCAGCCCGGCGCCGCGCTCCCATACGCGCAGCCGGATCGCTTCACGGTTACGCACGCTTGCGACGCCAATATTCGCCCGCCGCGGGAATATCGCGTCGTGTTCGAGCGCCGGGCCGAATGTCGCGAGGTCGACCGCCTCGGCGTCCTCGACGAAGAACGTCGCGTGCGGGTTCCCGATATTGGTGCAGACCGGCGCCGACAACGGCCCCAGCGCCAGCTCGACGCGGTCGGTGTCGGCGGCGCGCGCGAGCGGGATGTCGTGCCAAAGGGTGCGCGCCGGCCCCATGTCGACCGCGATCAGCCCGTCCGGCGCGATTTCCGCCTCGAGCAATCCCGCCGCGGTCTCGATCCGCACCCGCGCCTCGCCGGTGTCGCGGTGCACCAGCCAGGCGACGCAGCGGGTGGCGTTGCCGCAAGCTTCGGCCTCGCCGCCGTCGGGATTGCGGATGCGCATAAAGAGCTGCGCCGCCGGATGGCGCGGCGGCTCGAGGACGATCAGCTGGTCGCAGCCGATGCCGGTGTGCCGATCCGCCAGCGTGCGCGCGCCCGCCGAATCGACGGCGATCGGATCATCGCGCGCGTCGAGCACGACAAAATCGTTGCCGAGGCCGTGCATCTTCAGGAACGGCACGTAGTGCATCGCGCCGCTTATATGGCGGCCGGGCGGTGTCTGTCCAACGCCGCCGGCAGGCGGGGCGCCCTAAGGACGAGGGGCGTTCTGGCGGGCGACGTTCACTTGCGCGCCGCGATGATCAGAAAGGGCGGGCGCTGGCGCTCGTCGGCGAGCGCCGGGGTCGCGGCGATCTGGTCGTCGGACGGGCCCCATTCCTCGAGATGGGTGAGATCGAACCCCGCGCGCAGCAGCAAATTGACGTAGCTCGCCACTGTGCGGTGCTGCTTGACGACACCTTGCGTCAGCCAGTCGGTCCGCCGCGGACCCTCGAACAGATAGTTGTCGACCGGCCAGGTCTTGTGGCCTTGCGGATCGACCGACCAGCCCGGCCGTGCTGGTGCAGTGAAGATCGGATGCTCGACCGAGAACACCAGCTGCGCGCCTGCGCCAAGCGCGCGGTGCACCCTGAAGAAGAGCCCGGCCAAATCCGCGACATAGTGCAACGCCAGCGAGCTGTAGGCGAGGTGGAACGAACCTTCGGGCAGGTCGAGCCGTTCCATGTCGCCGCGGGCGTAATCGACTGCGGCGCCCGCTGTTGTCGCCCGCGCCCGCGCCAGCATCTTTTCGGACACGTCGACGCCGAGAGCCCGCGCCGCCCCCTGTTCGCATGCCCAGCGGCAGAACCAGCCATAGCCGCAACCGAGGTCGACGACATCGCGGCCGCGCAGGTCGGGCAGCAGCGCCCGGAGCGCCGGCCATTCGGGGGCGCCGTCGAGACCGGCGACCGAGCGTGGCAGCCGGCTGTAGCCCTCGAAAAATTCGGGGTTATCGTAGATGTTTTGGGTCATGACCCACCGGCCCATGCAACCCGGCTCTGCGAGGCACCCCGAATTGCGCGCCCGCCGCGCGCCGCGCCGCCGTCGGCGCCCATCGCCGAAATCACCCTCTCCTGGACGAGGATTTGGCCGCGGCATGCCGGGGAACCGACCGCCCCGAGCGTGCGCTGCCGCCCGGCGTCAGGCGCGCTTTCGCCGAGGCCTGGATCGCGTGCTGCGAATGAGCGGGTCGGCTGGATCGGGTCGCGGTTGCGCCCCGCCCGCCTCGCGCTCGGGCCATCTCGGTCGCGCGGCCCCTGCCATGCGCACCCGCCGCGCGTGCTTCATACCGGTGGCCGGCAGGGCCCGCATGGCGTCCCTCCGCTCGGTTCGCGTGGCGAGGTTCGGCTACCTCCGCCGCGGGCGGCGCCGAGTTGTCGGCGCCCTCGTCGGCGCCCTCGCTTTCCGCCGTGCCGATGACCGCGCTGCTTTCGTTCGTGAAATAGGACGGAGTGGCGCCTCCGGGGTCGAAATTCTTGGTTCCGTAATCCGGCATGCCGGCCCCCGATGCCGGGACGGCGGCGCCGGCAAGTGCCGCGGCGATCAGAAACCTTGTCAGCATAGACGGCATCGAGCCCCCCTTCTGCCGTTGCGATGTCCCCTCAACCAAAAAATTTTCCCGTCGAAGCCTGCCTCCTTGAGCCGCTTGGCGGCCTGCAGCGTGTCGAGCGAGGTGGTCATGTTCGAGCCGGCGGATCATATCACCCGGCGGCTTGCGGAGACACCGCGGGCTGCTCCTCGCCTGCGCCACCCGACCGTTGCCGGGCTTCCCAGTCTTCCCGGCTGAGCCGGTCCATCAAAAACAGATCGCTGGTGCGCGCGTACCAGCCACGCCCGTGCATGCGGCCGATCAGCCCGATCCGCTCGGTCGCGACATAGAGCTTGGCCGGGTCGACGAGGTCGTCGCGGATGTGAATGTGGATCACGCGCCCGACTTCGAGCATCGAACGGGGCCCCAGCGACAACCCGGTGATGCGCCGGCATTCGAAGCTGACCGGCGACTGCGCGATCCGCGGCGGGCGAATCTCGGCCGAGGGGGCCGGCGTCAACTCGGCGATGTCGAGCTCGGCGACGTCGTTCGGAAAGTCGACCGCGCAGATGTTAATGCGCTCAGCCAGCGCCTCGTCGACGAGGTTGACGACAAACTCGCCGGTCTCGCGGATGTTGCGCTCGGTGTCCTTGTAGCCGTCGCCGCCGTTGACGCCGGGGCTGATGCCGGGCACGACCACCGGCGGCACCGAGCTGACCGCATTGAAAAAGCTGAACGGCGCGGCATTGACCCGGCCGTCGCGGTCGACCGTCGTCGCGAGCGCGATCGGCCGCGGCACCACGGTCGAGACCAACAGCTTGTAGGCATCGCTCGCCGGTATCTTTGCCAAGTCGAAATGCATGCGCTTCCCCAATTTTCCAAGAAAAACCGCGTCCGCCGGCATAATGCGGACTTGGCGCTCGAGCGCGCAAGCCGATGGGCTCGCGCCCCCGCGTGGAAAAAAAAGCGACGGCCGTGTGAGGCACCTCACAGGTCGGCCGAACCCGGCGCAATACCTCAATAGCGCTGTTCCGGCCGCGGTCGGGAGCGCGCGCTTATGGAGGGCGCCATGCCGAGGGCAAATCCTTGGAATAACAATCTGGCGCGGGCCGAGCTCGACCAGCGGGCGCGCGACTCCCGCCTCCGCCTCGAGCGCGTCGAGCGGCTGCTTGCGCCAAGGGACCGAGGGTGGAATTCGCGGCTCGGGCGAATCCTTTCCCGCCTCCGGGTCAGCGCCATTGGTCGGCTACGGCCTGACCGCGCCGGCGGGCCGCTGAGCGATCGGCGGTCTTCGCGCACCTTGCGCCTTCGCCAAGCCGTGCGGCGGCTGTGCGGCTGGTCCTCGCTCCGGTCGGGTTCTCGCCCCGCGGCCCTTCCGCCGGACGACGCGACAACCGCCGCCGCCCGTAGTTCGGACACGATCACCGAGCGTCGAATTTCTGTCAGGACTGGCGCAGCGCGCGCTCGATTTCGGCGATCGGGACCCCGCAGACCTCGGCAACCTGCGCGACGGTCATGCCGTATTTCATCCAGCCGCGGATGCGCGCCAGCTGGAGCGCGGAGAACTCGTGCCGCGCCGAGGGTTTGGGTGCGGCTGCCCCGATCGCCTCGCGGCGCACCGGCGCCGGCGCCCGGGTAGCCGCCGCGGCCTCAGGGTCGGGCGACTTTGGGGCGAACAGCGCCTCGGCCGCCGCACGGGCGCGGTTGGCCCGCTCGCGGTCGTTCGGAAAGCGCTCGCCCGGCTTGGCGCCTTGATTGCCGGGACGATGGGGCGGGCGAGTTTCGGCCATGGCGTCGGCGCACGATAACCCATTGACCAAGCGCGCGCTCGCGGAATTTTCTGTGACCTCGGCGGTGGCTCTGTCGTTAGGATGATGCGGGATCTCGACGGGGTCGGCTCGCCCGTTCCGCCTGGCACCCCGGCCCTTGCCCAAAGGCCGCCCAAATAGTCGAAGGCGCTGCCGCTCCGACCTCTGTCAGGGCCGGCTGCAGCCGCCGCGGTTTTTCTGACTTTCCCGCGGCCGGGCCGGCTCGGGGCAGGTGCGGCCCACCCGATTGTTAAATCGTTTAACGTACCGGCGGGAGCTGCGGCGCGCCGCAATGCCCGAAGCCCGTGCGCGAAACTTGCTACTTTTGGCTGACATCGGGTATTGTTAATTCGCCCCCCGATTCGGGCTCCCCGCAAAAGCTCCGGAGGCCCCCGATGAGGTGCCCTCATTGCGGCGTGGACAGTTCGGCCGGCATGAAATTCTGCGGCCGGTGCGGCGCGTCGTTGCCGCTCGCCTGCCCGTCTTGCGGAATGGCGAGCCCCGCCGAGCATAAATTCTGCGGGCACTGCGGGGCGCTGCTCGACGCGCCCGGTCTGCAAGACGCCGCCGCGCCCTGGGTTGCTTCCGGCGCCGCCGGCCGGCCGGGCGAGATCAAGCAGGTCACGGTATTGTTCTGCGACATCGTCAACTCGACCGCGCTGACCGAGCGTCTCGGCGCCGAGGCGATGCGCGACCTGGTCGGCTCGTTCATCGACGCTTCGCTCGCCGAGGTGCACCGCTATGAAGGCAGCGCCCCGCAATTCAGCGGCGATGGCTTCATGGCGCTGTTCGGAGCACCCTTGACCCAGGAGGACCATGTCCGCCGCGCGCTCCTGGCGGCGCTCGCGATCCGCCGCGCCGTCAGCGGCGAGGGGGCCGAGGCGGACGGAGATCGCGGCCTCGATCTGCAGATCCGGATTGGCATCCACAGCGGGCCGGTCGTGTTTGGCGCGATTGGCGGCGGCTTTCGCATCGAGACCGCGATTGGCGACACCGCGAATGTCGCCGCACGCCTTGAGCAGGCCGCCGAGCCGGGCGCGATCCTGCTGAGCGAGGCGGTGCGCACGCTGGCGCAGGGCTACGCCCGCACCGAGCCGGTCGGGCGCCTGACCCTCAAGGGCAAGTCGGACCTGGTCTCGGCGCATCGGCTGCTCGGCGTCGCGCGTTGGCGCTCGGCCCGCGATGCGGTGGCGCCGGCGCGCGTGACCGGGTTTGTCGGCCGCGACCGGGAGCTCGCGTCATTGGAGAGCCTTCTACCAGGGGTCGAAAGGGGTTGCGGCCGGGTGGTCGGCCTCGTCGGCGACCCCGGAATCGGCAAGTCGAGGCTGCTCGGCGAATTCCGCCGCCGGGCGTGCGAAGGCCGGCGGATGACCTGGATCGAGGGTCGGTGCCTCTCCTACGGCGCCGCCATCCCCTATTCGCTCGCCCTCGACTTGCTGCGCAGCCATTGCGACATCGTCGAGACCGACAGCGCCGAGGCGATCGTGCAAAAGGTGGGGGCCGGGTTGCGCGCCGCCGGCATGGACGCGGAGCAGGACAGCGCGGTCCTGCTCCATCTCCTCGGGGTCAAAGGCGGCGCCGGGTCCCCAGCACCGGCCAACCCGGAAGCGATCAAGGCCAAGAGCTTCGAGGTTCTGCAGCGGCTTTGCGTCGAGGGCAGCCGCCGCCGACCATTGGTGCTGGCGTTGGAGGATCTGCACTGGATCGACGCGATTTCCGAGGAGCTGCTCGGCGCGCTGGCGCGGCGGGTCGGCGACGCCCGCATCCTGCTGCTGGCCGCGTACCGGCCGGAATACCGCCCGGCCTGGGCCGATGGCCTCAGCATGACGGAAATTCCGCTGCCGCCATTGTCGCGCGGCGACAGCTTGCGGATCGTCGGCGCCGTTCTCAATGCAGAGGAGATCGCCGAGCCGCTGACCGAGGAGATCGTCGCGCGCGCCGACGGCAACCCGCTGTTCCTGGAGCAGCTGGCGTTGCATGCCGGCGAGGCCGGTGGCCGTCGCGCCGACGTGACCGTGCCGCAGACGATCCACGGGGTCGTGATGGCGCGCATCGACCGGCTACCCGAGGCGTCGAAGCAGCTTCTCCAAATCGCCGCGGTGATCGGGCGCGAGTTTTCGCTGCGGTTGCTGCGCGCGGTATGGCGCGGCCGCGGCGTGCTCGAAACGCGCCTGCGCGAGCTGGCCCGCCTCGAATTTCTCGACGAGTGGCCCGACGACGACGGGACCACCTACGTCTTCCGCCACGCGCTAACCCAAGAAACCACCTATGCTAGCCTTTTAGAGCGCGAGCGGCGGCGCCGGCACGGCGACATCGGCCACTCGCTCGAACAGCTTTATTGCGGCCGCACCGACGAGGTGGCGGAACTCTTGGCGCTCCATTTCGGACGGAGCGACGAGACCGACAAAGCGGTCGATTTCGCGATTCTGGCCGGCGAAAAGGCCACGCGCGGTTGGGCCAACAGCGACGCGTTGGCTAGTTTCGAGCACGCGCTCAGCCGCCTCCGCGTGATGCCCGATAGCGAGGCCAACCGGATGCGCCGCATCGACGCCGTACTGAAGCAGGCGGAGGTCAAGTTTGCACTGGGACAGCATGCGGAACACATTCGTGCTCTCAACGAGATTCGCGAGATTGTCGAGGATTGCAACGACCTGCGCCGCCGCGCGGCTTGGCATTATTGGGTCGGGTTCCTGCACATACTTACGGGAAGTCCACCGGATGTCGCGACCCATCACTGCAACGAGGCCAGGGCGCTGGCGGCGGCTGTGGGTTCAGACGAGATCAAAGCCATCGCGGAGTCATGTCTGGCCCATGTGCATACCGTCGCCGGCCGGCTGCGGGAGGCGGTCGAGGCGGGCGAACACGCGCTGACGAGCTTTGAAGCACGGGAAAGTCTCTGGTGGGCCGGCCGCACGCTTTGGAGCCTGAGCGTAGCCGCGAATTGCCTGGGGAGATGGGACGAGAGTCTCGACTATTGTCGACGGGCGCTCGACCACGGACTCGCTCTCAACGACCCGCGCCTCGTGGCCGTCAGTTGGCTGCGGATGGGGTCCGCTTATATTCAACGGGGCGATCTAAAACGCGGGTCGGAGTGCTGCAACAAGGCTCTCGCACTCGCACCTCCCCCTTACGACGCGGCTATGGTCCGGGCAGCGCGCGCCTACGCGGACATCAAGTCAGGAAGCGTCGAAAACGGTATCGCTGGATTGAGTGAAGTTCTCGCATGGTCTAAGCATTCGAATCTTAGCTATACCCGCCTTCATCAAGCGTTATGGCTCGCCGAAGGTCTTCTTCGCCGATGCGAGCTCGCGCGAGCCCGAGTCGTAATCGAAGACGTGCTGAATACAAGCCGGACCGCAGGCTATATTCACTTTGAAGGACGAGCGCTCTGGTTGATGGGTGAGTGTCTTGCCCGCGAAGCGGTCGAGGTGGCGGACGAGTGGGTCGGCGCTGCAATTTATATCTTTGAAGGAGTCGGCGCGCGAAACGATCTCGCCAAAGCAATGGTTACGCGGGCGGCGGTGCGCCAGAGAGGGGGGGACCGCGATGGGGCGCGACGGCTGCTCGGCCAGGCAAGTGCGATTTTTGAGGCGCTTGGGACACTGGACGAACCGGCCCGTGTAAACGCAGCGGTGGTGGCACTCGAGCGTGGGTCGCAGATCCCCCTACTGGAAAGCTAAATACAATGCCCGAGGCTAGCGCGCCTGCCGCCGAGACGCCCGGGCCTCGTTGGAGGCATCGCCGATCGATAAGTTTTATCTCGCGCACTAGCAGGATGCTGAAAAAGTGTTTTCAGCCATTTGTCTGCACGCTGGGTCAAAGGGTTAGATGGCATGCAGCGTCCAAGTTCGCTTCATGTTCCGCCTTTTTCAGCGGCCTGCTAGCCGGCGTCGCGCCGGAAAATTTTGTCAGCGTGAGCTAGGTCACACACCTAGACGGACGGCCATCATAAATTGCTTAAAACTAAAACTTTCGGCCACGGCCTCGTGATCCTAGGCCATCCAAACCAAAGCACAGAGGAAGTTTCTGCTCCATCTGTTCGGGAGTGTCGAAAATGTCGATGGAAAAACAACTTGGGAAACTGATCGTTTCGTTGAACCCGTACACTGACGCGGCGCTAAAGGTTATGCAATTTGGGCACGCCGGTGCCGCTGCTGATGCGGCCGCAGCGGTTAATGCAGCGGCATCAGTTAATAACGCCGCTGATTTCGAGTTCGAGATCGCAGACAAATATGCGGAAATGTGGAGTTTCAAGGGCGAGTCTCAGAAGGTCAATAAAGCAATTCGAATGAAATATCGTTGGCCGAAGCTGGATCCTCAAGATCAAAAGAAAATACTTTATTGGGTTACCGACTACCTGTTGATCGGCTTTGAGGGAACCGGCGGCAACTAGTGGTCCAAACCAGACAGATCGCTCCCGGCGTTACGAGCCTTGCCCGAAATTGCTTCGTCGCTGCGCTTTCTCGCAATGACAACCACCGATGCTGTCATTGCGAGCGAAGCGAAGCAATCTGGATCTGCCATGAACGGATAGCAAGTGTCAGGTTTGCACCACTAGTGGTTACGAATTTAACACTTGGTACCCATTCCTTTTTCGTCATGTCCGCTTCCGCTCGGGCGACGAGGAGGAAAGCACCGGTACCATGTGCCTGGATCGTACCACTAGTCACGCTGCGAGTCCGGGTCGGCCCGCGAAAAGTCGACGATCCGTCCCTCTCTGGAAGGATCGTAACCCGGGTCGGTTAGCAGGAACGAGGCGCTCGATACCCACGGCCCCGGCGCGAATGGATTGCGGAATTCCTCGAACCGCGCTGGGAAGCGCGACTTTAGCGAAGGCGCGGGACGGCGGCGCTGTGAAAGAACCAGATCTCGGGAGTAGACGCCCTATGCATCAACCGATGTTGGACCTGGCCGATATTCAAGGTGACATTTTGGTCGGGCTGCAAAAATATTATGAGAGTTTCATATTCTTCAACGTCATTGATCTTAATTATTTCAAACGGCTAACGGCACAACGTGTGTGTGAACGGATCACGAGTGTCGGTCAAGCGAGCCATTGGGATCTGGTTATTCAACATGGTAAACGCTCGAACCTGCCGACGCTTGGTCCGTTTTACGGGCTGAATTTGGGCTTCACCCGGCATGGTATCGACCAATTGATGACGGCCGGGCGGCCACAACTTGGGTCGGCGTTTGAAAGAGGGGCGGACCACCAGGACACGATCAGGATTCTCAACGATCCACCGATATCGCGGTGGCTGGCCGCATTCATAGCCGACCCGATCGACGGCGTTTTTTTAATCACCGGCCCTGATAGGGCATCTGTGATGTCTCAATCCGGCGACCTGCTCCGGCGCTTGGGCGGCTCGATTAGAGTCCTGTATTCGGAGATCGGGCAGGTGCGGCCGGGGAGGGAGCGCGGGCATGAGCATTTCGGCTTTCTCGACGGCGTCTCGCAGCCCGGCATCCGCGGGCTGACGCGGCCGTCGAAGCCGATCTATCGGCCCGACGAGGGGCTGCCGGGTCAGGATCTTTTGTGGCCGGGCGAGTTTGTGTTCGGCTATCCGGGGCAAGACCCGAATGACCCGGTCAAGCCGGGAAAGGCGCCCGACATGGCCGCACCATGGATGAAAAACGGGTCCTTCATGGTGTTCCGGCGGCTCGAGCAGAAGGTGCCGGAATTTCGTAAATTCGTCGCCGAGCACGCGGCGCGGCTCGGCATGGACCGCGAATTGCTGGCGGCGCGCATGGTCGGCCGCTGGAAAGGCGGCGCGCCACTGGAGCGCGCGCCGTTGCGCGACGACCCCGCAATCGGCGCCGACCCCAACCGCAACAACGATTTCGCCTACGCCGACGACCCGTTTCAGCGCAAATGCCCGTACGCGGCGCATATCCGCAAAGCCTACCCGCGCGACGACACCGGCAACGAGGCCGAGGTGCTGCGCCACCGCATCATCCGCGCCGGCATCCCGTTCGGCCCCGAGGTCGAGCCCGGCGAGACCACGACGCGGCACAGCCGCGGGCTGATGTTCGTGTGCTATCAAACCTCGATCGAGCGCCAGTTCGAGTACATCCAGCGCCGCTATGCCGACAATCCCGACTTCGCCACGGGCAAAATGCGCCCCGGCGGCGGCGCGGTGACGCCGGGCTACGACCCGGTCATCGGCCAGGCGCCGGGCGACGAAGCCCGCTACATGGACGAGCCCTACCCGAACTATCCGGCCGGCACTCGGCGCACCACCCTCGACATCCCGAGCGAGTTCGTGGTGCTGACCGCCGCCGCCTATTTCTTCATGCCGTCGATCACCGCGTTGCGCACCGTGCTGACGCGCTCTTTTTAATTCTTTTCTCTCGAGTCCCTAACTCTTGCCGCCTGGCGTCGAGGGGGTGACGGCGCGGCGCGGGGACCAGGGGACATCGCGGATGTGGTCGAGGTCGATCGCCGGCATCGCGATGCCGAGGGCGCCCGCGACCCGGTTGGCGAGGTCGTTGTAGCTCGCGAAATTGTGGCGCAGCCGGCCGCGCCAGGCCGGGACGCCGCCGCTCGCGTGCAATTCGAACGCCGACTCGCGGCCGTCGAGCGCCGAGGAGACGTGGTCCCACGCCATCTGCAACAGGGCTGCGCGCTGCAGCGCGGTGTAGCCGCCGCCGCCAAACGAATCTTCGAGGCCGTCGGCAAGCTCGGGGGCGGCGAGGTCACGGTCGGACGGGGCGACGACCAGGGACGAGCCCGGCACGATCCGCAGGATCTCGGCCATGCGCGGGCGCGCGCGCAGCATCGCGAGCCCGCCGGCGGCGAGATGGGCATGATTTGGCACGCAATAGCCGCTCGTGGTAAAGCGCGGGTCGCGCTCGCACGCGACAAGGCAGCTGCGCACCGTCTGCACCTCGATCGTCAAATCGAGCAGGTAGTCGATCGTCTGGTCGTGCCGCGCGAGGCCCATTGCGTGCGACAGCGCCAGTGCAAGCCCCAGGGTAAACTCGGCCTTTGACAGCCAGCCGTAGAGGTGATGCCAGATCAGCCAGCGCACGACCGGCTCGGGCGACTGTCCAAGGAAAAACACGCTCTCCCACGGCACAAACACGTCGTCGAGCCACATCTGCCCGTCGAGCTCGTCAAACCGGGTCGACAGCGGGGCGACGAACGGGTTGTTGTCGCGCACCGCGATCTTGCGGCACAAGACGGTGATCCCCGGGGCGTTGACCGGCACGACAAAGGTCACGTACTGGCCGTCGACCTGGAGCCCGGAAACGCTGCCGACGTAAAGATCCTCGGCATAGGCGGGGCTCGTATGCATGCCGATCTTGCCCGAGAGCACGAGGCCGGCGTCGGTCTCGCGCACGATCTTAAGCGCCACGCGGTCGGCCGGGTTCTCGCGCATGCGATACCCAATCGTCGGGGCACCACCGCAAAACGTCAGAAACCGGCCGGTGTCGGCGATCATCTCACGGTACCGGGCGGCGTTGGCGGCCTGCTCGGGCGAGACGCCGCGCTCCTCGACCGAGCAGAGCAGGCCGAGCGCGATCAGGTGCCCGTAGGCCGGGGTATGGGTGATGTTGCCGGCGCTCAAAAAGGTCGAGGCGGAAAAGAACCGGCCCATCGCCCCGAGCTCGTCAGCGGTCTTGGGCGCGACATAGGCCCACGGGGTGCGCCGCCCCCGCCGATCGGGTGGGGCGAGCGCGACCTCATGCCAGGCCGGGTCGGAGTGCAGATCGTACCAGGCGACGTATTCGTCGACCATCGCACGGGTCGCGGGATGGGTCGTCACGTCGTCGATCATCCCTTGGCCCATGACCCACACACGCCGCCCGTCGCGCAGCGCCTCGCGGTATTCCGCCCCTGTTCTCATCGCCCGCTCCCAGCAAGCTTCTGATCGGTGCAAGGAGCTTTACCGCGTGGGTGCCGGGTTGCAAAGCAATGGCTTCGGCTTTTGCGCCGGCGACGGCTCGTGGGGCCGCGGGCCGAGCCTCACGGCTTAAACTCGCTGTGGCCGGGCTTGTCCCGGCCATCCGCGTCTTCCTGGTGTTGGTCGGGAAATCGGTTGTTGGCAGATGCCAAGACGTGGGTGGCCGGAACAAGTCCGGCCATGACGATTTATAGGGTGGCCGGAACAAGTCCGGCCATGACGATTTATGGGGTGGCCGGACCAAGTCCGGCTATGGCTATCTCGGAAAACAGATATTTTGAACGTTCACCACATTATCATGTGGACCCTGAACTGTCAGGCGGCGGCGTTCATCAGGCTCGCCACCGTGTTGACCAGCTCCTGGTTGCTGAACGGCTTGCGGATCGTCGGGCGGCCATGGTGCTCGCCCGGCAGCGAGTCGACGGCGTAGCCGGTCACAAAAACAAACGGTATCTGTCGCCGCGACAGGATCTCCGCCACCGGAAACACACGGTGGCCGCCCAGATTGATGTCGAGCACGGCGGCGTCGCAAGTCTCGACTTCCGCCGCGCTGACGGCCTCGGCAAGCCGCGGGATCGGGCCCGACACGACGCAACCGGCGGTTTCCAAAATATCCTGAATTAAAGTCGCCACAAGAAATTCGTCTTCTACGACTAAAATCCTGAAGCCTTGGAGCCCTGCTGTCATGAGGCAGCTTCCTCTCTGTCCTCTTTTTGCGCCGGCCACCCGAAAACCAGACGTTCGGGATCGGCCGGGACAATCATCTTGCATTGCAGGCTTCCGTCGACGACTTCGATCTTAGCCTCTCCCTGCAACTCGAAACGAACCCCCCGTTCGATCAGTTCCGTTCCGAAACCGCGCTTCATCGGCCCGGCTATCCTTGGTCCGCCATGCTCGGTCCAGGTCAATTCGAGCCACGGCGGAGCACCGCCGATGATCCTCCAGGCGACGTCGACCCGGCCGCCAGCGACCGAAAGGGCGCCGTATTTGGCCGCGTTCGTCGCCAGCTCATGCATCACCAGCGACATGAACAGAGCCGCCTGCGGCTTCATCATGACCGGCGGCCCGTTCATCCGCGGCTCAGCCCCCTCGCCGACGAGGTGCGGCGCCAGCTCGGCGCGGATCACATCGCGCAGACGGGCCTCGGTCCAGCCGGCATCCGCCAGCAGGTCGTGGGTGTGCCCCAGCGCATGAAACCGGCCGATCAGGTCGGTTTTGACATCCCCCTGCGGCAAGGTGCGCTCGGCAATCGACGCAACCACCGCCAGGGTGTTCTTGACGCGGTGGCTGAGCTCCGCGGTCAGCACCTTTTGCTGCTCTTCGGCCGCGACGATGTTGGTCACGTCGACAAAGGTCAGCACAATGCCATCGATCACATTGTTACGGTGACGATAGGGGAGAACGCGAGCGAGATAATGGCCGTTCCCGCCAGCCAGTCTCACCGGCCGCTCGATCATCTCCCGGCCGCCCAATACCGCACTCATATCATTTTCGAGATCCGGATAGGCGGCGCGACTGACGATATCGCTCAGCGGGCGGCCTCGGTCGCCGGGAATCAGATTGAAGATCCTGACGATTGTCGGCGTGAAGCCGCGGATCAGGAGGTTTCGGTCGAGAAAAATCGACGCGATCCGGGTGCTCTCAAACAAGTTGTTCAGATCGCTGTTGGCGCGGTCGAGCTCGTCGATTTTGTGGCGAAGCTCGTTGTTGACGATGTGCAATTCCTCGTTCGTGGATTGCATTTCCTCCTTTGAGGTCTCGAGCTCCTCGTTAGCCGACTGCACCTCCTCGTTGACCGACAGCAGCTCCTCGTTGGCAGAGCGGAACTCCTCGTTGGCGGTTTCCAGCTCCTCGATCGTCGCTTGCAGGCGCTCCTTGGTCTCCTGCAATTCTTTCTCGATCTGTTGAACGGCGACGCCTTCGCTATCGTGACGCTCGGCGCTGTTTTCATCCCGCGCCGTGGCGGGGCCGAGGTCGATGAACACGGCGCCGTACGCGGTCTCGCCGCCTTCGACGATCGGCTCGAGGGCAAGGCTGATCATCTGGACGCCGCCGTCGATCTGCACCGCGACGCGGTCGCGAGTCACCCGCCGGCCCGTTTCCTTGGCCCGGTGGAGTGCCGCGCGAAGATCGGCGCGCAGCCCCGGCCGCGCCATTGCCACGATATTGCGAGTCGCGGGGCCGGCCGCAGCCTGCAAATATTTTCCCGTCCCTCCCGAGAAATACAGAGCCTCACCGGTCTCGTCGACGATGACATAGGGCGGGGAAAAATGCTCGACGATCGTGCCGGCCACTTTTCGCAGCAGGTCGGAGCGCGGCGACGATGCGCGCTGGCTCGCCGCTGACGCGCTCCCCTCCCGCGGTAGGAACTGCCGCAGCGGCAAAGCCTGGCGCACCACCAGATCGCGGCAGCGGAAGAGGCGGTTCTTGCGGTCGACCGATAGAAACAGATCCCCGTGCTGGGCGACGTTTTCCGAAAGCCCGAGGAACAGATGGCCGCCCGGCAGCAAGGCATAATGAAACGTCGAGACAACCTGTGCCTGTAGCGCGGGCTTCAGGTAGATCAGCAGGTTGCGGCAAGAAATCAGGTTCAGGCGCGAAAACGGCGGGTCGCGGATCACGCTGTGGGCGGAAAAGATGCACATGTCGCGCAACTCCTTCGCCAGATGATAAGTGCCGGCTTCGGCCACGAAAAAGCGCTGCAGCCGCTCGGCCGAGACTGCCTTGACCGAATTGGCCGGATAGCGCGCGGCGCGGGCGACGCCGAGAGCGGTCTCGTCGATGTCTGTGGCAAAAATCTGCACCTTCGGGGCGGCCTCGATCTTGTCCATCTGCTCGCGCAGCAGGATCGCGATCGAATAAGCCTCCTCGCCGGTCGTGCAGCCGGGGACCCACACGCGCACCTCGTCGTCGGCACCCTTGTTTTCGAGCAGCTTCGGCACGACCACGGTCTCCAGCGCGTGGAAGGCCGCTTCATCGCGGAAGAAATCGGTGACCCCGATCAACAAATCGTGGAGCAGGGCGACGGCCTCGTCCGGCTCCTTTTGCAGCAGGTCGACGTAATCCTCGATCTTTGGGGTCTGGACCACCTGCATACGGCGCTGGACGCGGCGCTGCACCGTGCGCTCTCTGTAGTCGCTGAAATCATGCCCGGTCCGGGCGCGCAGCAGCGTATAGACCTTGGCCAAAAAGCCGTCGGATTGCTCGCGATTTAAGACTTGCCAATTTTGCGCATAGGCGAGGATCCGCCCGGGGATGTCCTCGACCGGCAGCAGCAGGTCGACAAAGCCTGCCGTGACCGCGCTCGCCGGCATGTCGGAGAAGCGCGGCCGCGTCCCGTTGGAGCCCTGTGCGACGCTCAACCCGCCATTCTCCTTGATCGCCTTCAAGCCGAGGGTGCCGTCGCTGCCGCCGCCCGACAGCACGACCCCGATCGCGCGCTCTCCCTGGTCCGCGGCGAGCGAGTTGAAGAAAATGTCGATTGGCGCCCGCTCGTGATCGGCGGCGTCGGTGCGGCGCAGCTGAAGCCGCCCGTCGCGAATGGTCAGGATCGCATTCGCCGGCAGGACATAGACATGCTGCGCCTCGACGGTCTCGCCGTCGCGAGCGTTGACCACCGGCATTTGCGCCGCACGGCCGATGATCTCGGCCAGCATGCTCTCGTGATCGGGCGCCAGATGGGTGACGACGACGAACGCCATGCCGTTGTCGGCCGGCACGGCCCGAAAGAAGGCGTCCAGCGCCTCGACGCCGCCCGCCGAGGCGCCGATGCCGACGATCGGAAGATCTGATGCCATAGGGTTACCCTAAACCCCTGCTTTCATCGCATCAAACATGTGTTTTGAGCTGGTGTTACAGAGACCCCTCTGGCCGCTCCCGGCCTCCAGGCGCATTCGATCGCGGAACGCGCGCAAGCATGCGGTGCTAGCGTTGCGGGAGCACGGAAATTCCGTCTGAGATAATTGCCGGAAGAGCGCCAGCGATGGCGCTCTCCCTCGTCCTCAGGGGTCGCCCATTTTGAGGGCGGCGATAAAGGCAGATTGCGGGATTTCGACCTTGCCGAACTGACGCATCCGCTTTTTGCCTTCCTTCTGCTTTTCGAGAAGCTTGCGCTTGCGGGTCACGTCGCCGCCATAGCATTTGGCGAGCACGTCCTTGCGCAATGCCTTGACCGTTTCGCGGGCGATGATACGGCCGCCGATCGCGGCCTGGATCGCAACCTGGAACAGTTGCCGCGGGATCAAATCCTTGAGCCGCTCGCACAAGGCCCGGCCGCGGCGGTCGGCGTCATGGCGGTGGACGATGATCGACAGCGCGTCGACCGGCTCGCCGTTGACGAGGATGTTCATCAAGACGAGGTCGCCCTCGCGGTAGGCGTCGATCTGGTAGTCGAAGCTGGCGTAGCCGCGGCTCACCGATTTGAGCCGGTCGTAAAAATCGAACACGACCTCGTTTAACGGCAGGTTGTAGACCAGCATCGCCCGGTTGCCGGCATAGGTCAGGTCGACCTGCTCGCCGCGGCGCTCCTCGCACAACGCCAGGATCGGCCCGAGATAGGCGTCGGGGACCAGGATCGTCGCCTTGATCCACGGCTCCTCGATGTGGTCGATGCGGACCGGGTCGGGCATGTCGGCGGGATTGTGCAAGGTGCGAACGCTGCCATTGGTCAGATGCACGCGGTAGACGACCGAGGGTGCGGTCGCGATCAAATCAAGGTCGAACTCCCGCGCCAGCCGCTCCTGAATGATTTCGAGGTGCAGCAGGCCGAGAAACCCGCAGCGAAAGCCGAAGCCGAGTGCCGCCGAGGTCTCGGGCTCGTATTCGAAGCTCGCGTCGTTGAGGCGCAGTTTGGCGAGGCTGTCGCGCAGCCGCTCGTAATCGGCGGCGTCGGTCGGGAACAGACCGCAGAACACGACCGGCTGCACCGGCTTGAACCCCGGCAGCGGCGCCGCCGCCGGGCGGCGGTCCTCGGTGATCGTGTCGCCGACCCGGCAATCGGCGACGGTCTTGATGCCGGCGGTGATAAAGCCGATCTCGCCCGGCCCGAGCGCATCGACCGCGACGCCTTTTGGCGTGAAGACGCCGACCCGTTCGACGTTGTGCACGGCGTCGGTCGCCATCAACCGGATCTTTTGCCCGGCGTGCAATTCGCCGTCCTTGACCCGAACCAGAGTGACGACGCCGAGATAGGAATCGTACCAGCTGTCGACCAACAGCGCCGTCAACGGCGCCGCTGCATCGCCCGTGGGCGGCGGGAGGCGGGTGACGAGGGCTTCGAGCACCGCATCGATGTTGACCCCGGTCTTTGCCGAGATCAGCACCGCGTCGGCGGCGGGGAGGCCGATCACGTCCTCGATCTGCTCCCTGACTCGGTCGGGCTCGGCCGCCGGCAGGTCGATCTTGTTCAGGACCGGGACGATCTCGTGGCCGGCGTCGATCGCCTGGTAGACGTTGGCGAGGGTCTGCGCCTCGACCCCCTGGCTCGCGTCGACGACCAAGAGCGAGCCCTCGCAGGCGGCGAGCGAGCGGCTGACCTCGTACGAAAAGTCGACGTGGCCCGGCGTGTCCATCAGGTTCAGGACGTAATCCTTGCCGTCCTCGGCACGGTAGTTGAGCCGAACCGTCTGGGCCTTGATCGTGATGCCGCGCTCGCGCTCCAATTCCATCTGGTCGAGCACCTGCTCGCGCATCTCGCGCGCCTCGAGCCCGCCCGTCGCCTGGATCAGCCGGTCGGCCAGGGTCGACTTGCCGTGGTCGATATGGGCGATGATCGCGAAATTGCGGATTTGGGCGAGCGGGGTCATGCGAGGGCGAACATAGGGCCGCGGTGCCGCCGGATCAACGCGGGGCAGACCGGAAGCCGGCGGTCACAACGCCGCGAGCGGAATCTCGAGCGCCTGCGCCGCGGCTAATAGGCGATTGTCGTAGCTGGCCAATTCCACCGCCTCGCCGCGCACACGCAAAAATTCGATGGTCGCGAGATGCAGGGCGTCCAGGGTCCGAACTGCAGTCGGAAACGG
>Ga0210390_10001973_pt1 | contig 18761 bp, 13 predicted proteins | sample IncBWH11OmetaG_FD_161050 | JGI IMG/M metagenome (GOLD analysis project Ga0210390, IMG submission 161050) | Forest soil microbial communities from Barre Woods Harvard Forest LTER site, Petersham, Massachusetts, United States - Inc-BW-H-11-O ... | reverse complement strand
GCAGCGCGACTACCACCATACCCGTGAAACGCCCACAGATAACGCCAAGCAGGACCGTGGTTTCAAAAGATAAATCGCCTGCCAGGAAACTTGTCTGAATAAAGCGGACCCACACCCCCAGAGCCATCGGAACGCCGATCCACAGAATTAGGTAGACGCGATGCTTAAGCGTGCAGCTTTCTCGGAACAGAAGAGATTTAAACTCCACCGAGCGGACAAGAACGCTGGCCACGGCTGCCGCTACGCCGAGCTTGATCAGCAGATTGATGAGGATGAGGCGTTGTTCCATTTTCAACCGAATGAAGAGATCCGCTGTGGAGAATGTAGCACGGCGCTTCCCGTGAGGACAGCGGCTCTCGCGCTAATCAGACCGTGGAAACGCAGCTCGCTACGTTTCTGGTTACTCGCTCAGCCGTGCCCCATGCTCGGCAAGGGCTGCTTCCAATCCTTCGATTTGCGCAGGTCCGCCCTGCGCCATGTCCTTGCTTCCGCCGCCGCGCCCACCAAGGCGCGCCAACGCATCCTTCATCAGCGCTCCCATGTCGAACGGCTGCCCGGGAGACTGCGCAAATACCAATGCAGGCGGATTGGAAGTAACGCCCAGCAATGCAACTACTCCCGCACTCTGACGAGTCAACCTTCGAGCCAACAGCTTGATGAATGTCAGGTCGCGATCGGGAAAGGTTTGGATGATGATTTTGCGTCCGCTGTTCTCGGGAGCCTCTCCAAGCAAGCGGCTGGCAGATAAGTCCGCCAACTCCTCCAGCAACTGCTCGCGCGATCTTCGCGAAGCTCTCGATTCTTCCTGCAACTTGCGTACCTGTTGCGGAATATCCCAGATGTGGCTCGAAAGCAGGCCGCCAGACTCCGCTAGTACTGTGTAATCCCGGCGGGCCGTAGCCGCCGCGCGTTTGCCGCAAACGAATTCTACTCGCCATCCCTGCCGCGTCTTTTCTGTTTTCCGAAGCAGGATGCACCCGATCGCCCCGGTTGCGGAAACGTGGGTACCTCCACAAGCGGTCAGGTCGAAATCATCCACGTCGATGAGCCGAAGCCGCTCTCGCTCGACCGCCGGAATCTTTCGTAATCCCAACCCGCGCGCTTCTTCCTGCGTGACGAAACGAATGCTGACAGCCCGGTTTTCCATGACGACATCATTCGCCAGTGCCTCTGCGGATTCGACTTGCGCGCTAGTCAGCGTCTTCGTATCCAAATCAATGGAACACGACTCCACGCCCATATGAAAAGAAACCGTGGGCAGGTTGAACAGGTGCACGAACGCTGCCGAGAGCACATGCTGACCAGAATGCTGCTGCATGTGATCGCGGCGCGGGTCAACGTCAATCAGACCATGAACGCGGATGCCTTTTTGAATCGGTCCCACATTTTCGAGGATGTGGAGGATCTGTCCATCGTCTCGCTCAACCACGTCGAGCACGCGCAATCGGTTGTTCGCGTGAAGGATCCAACCCGTGTCAAAAACCTGCCCGCCGCTAGTGGGATAGAAGGCGGTTCGATCCAGAATAACCGCGGCGCGCGAATCAGGATTCGAAGCAGGCAGTAGATCCAACACGTCCGCGTCGAATTCATAAAGAAAAGAATCGTGGTAATAGAGACGTTCGGTCATATGCGGGATTGTGCGATAGAAAAGCTGAATGCTGAGTGCTGACGGCTGAATGCTTCTTTCAATAAGGTCCAATAATTCCGCCAATTTGCCGCGAGGCGAGAGCGGACTCCTGCTCCGACTTCTTTTGGCGATCGATCACGTCCAAGTACTTCAATCCGGAGCCTGTATTGAATAGCACCACCACATCGTCCGGACCGAAGAAGGTGTTTGCGCGCAACTTCCGATATGCGGCCAGCGCGGCTGCACCTTCCGGCGCGGCGAAGACTCCTTCCATACGGGCCCATTGGCGCAATGCGTCCATGATTTCGTCGTCGGTCACGGACAGTGCCACGCCGCCGCTTTTCTTCAGGATGTCGAGAATGAGATAGTCCCCGTATGCCTTTGGCACGCGAAGACCCGCGGCCAGGGTGGCGGCGTTGGCCCAGAATTCCGCGGTGGGCATCGCATCGTCCCACGCCTTCGCGATCGGTGCGCAATCTGCGGCTTGGACTGCGATCATCTGCGGACGCTCCGCACCGATCCAACCCAAATCCTGCATCTCTTCAAATGCCTTCCACATCCCAATTAAGCCGACTCCGCCTCCTGTGGGATAGATGATGCCCTGCGGCATCCGCCAGCCCAATTGTTCCGCCACCTCGTAACCCATCGTCTTCTTGCCTTCCACGCGAAAAGGCTCTTTGAGAGTGGATACATCAAACCACCCTTCTTTTTCTTTTCTCTCGGCAACCATGCGCGCGCAATCGCTGATCAAGCCGTCAACCAGGGTGACACGGGCGCCGTAGCTTTCGCACTCCACGCGATTCGCGAGCGGCACATCTTTGGGCATGAAGATGTGAGCCTCAAGTCCGGCCACAGCCGCATACGCAGCCAGCGCGCTCCCCGCGTTTCCCGCCGAGGGGGCAGCCAACTTTTTCATTCCGTACGCCTTCGCCATCGTGACCGCAACCGACATGCCGCGAGCTTTGAATGAACCAGTCGGATTTAAACCTTCATCCTTTATGTAGACGCTAGGAAACTCGCGAGACCGGAGCATGGGAGTAAAACCCTCGCCCAGCGAAACGGGTTCGGCCTCCGGCAGCACCTCGGCGTAGCGCCACATGGTGGGAATGCGTCCGGGGAGCGAAGCGGTCGTGAACTTGGGTTTCAGCGCCGCGATCTTATAGCGGACGTAGAGCACGCCGCCGTCTTTAGGGCAAACCGTCTGCGGGCGCGCGGCGTCGATCGATGCGCCGCATTTTGTACATTCCAGATGAGTGATGCGGGCCACGATTAAAAGTTTAGCAAACTTTCTAATGGAGGCCGGGCGTCCTCGCCCCGTCTGGTCTGCGATGCCGGCCCTTTCACCCGGCCGGGAAGAGGCGTCCGGGGCTACGTGATTCTGCTCCTACTTCATTGGGAACTTGGCGTCCAGATCTAGATTCAGCTCGAGCACGCTGACTCGCGGCTCTCCGAGCAGGCCTAGCTGGCGCGATTGAGTGTGCTCTTGAATAATCCGCTTTATTTGATCTTCAGAAGCTCCGCGCTGGCGTGCCACTCTCACAGCCTGGAACTCAGCCGCTGCTGGAGAAATATCGGGATCGAGACCGGAGCCCGATGTCGTTACTAAATCCACGGGCACGGGCTGGCCCGGATTATCCGCTTGGTTGGTGGCAACGTCCGCCTTCACGCGGTCAATCAAATGCTGGTTGGTGGGACCGAGTTGGGACCCGTTGGAATTCGCGGCGTCATATCCGTTTCCCGCCGAGGAGGGGCGAGAGTGAAAATAGCCCGGCCCGACGAAGGCCTGGCCAATGATCCGCGAACCCACCACTTTGCCGTTTTGCACAATCAGCTGGCCATTGGCTTTATCTTTAAAAAACAATTGCGCCAGTCCCGTGACCACCAACGGATAAACGATTCCCAGCAGAACCGTGGTGGCGATTGTCATCAGCACCGAAGTTATCAAGTTCTTTTTCATAACGATTCTCTTATGCCATCCCCACGCGAGTAATGAGCATATCGATCAGCTTAATTCCGACAAACGGCACAATGATGCCGCCAACCCCATAGATCCAGAGATTGCGGCGCAGAAGTACGGCAGCGCCCATGGGCCGATACTTCACGCCGCGCAGGGCCAGGGGAATCAAGGCGACGATGATCAGAGCATTAAAGATTACAGCCGACAAAATTGCAGACTGCGGAGTCTTGAGCTGCATGATGTTCAGCGTATTCAGGACCGGAAACGTTGCGGCAAACATCGCCGGAATAATGGCGAAGTATTTGGCTACGTCATTGGCGATGGAAAACGTCGTTAGTGCGCCGCGAGTCATCAGGAGTTGCTTGCCGATTTCCACGATCTCGATGAGCTTGGTTGGATTGGAATCGAGATCGACCATGTTTCCCGCTTCTTTGGCGGCTTGCGTACCCGTATTCATGGCCACGCCGACGTCGGCTTGTGCCAGTGCGGGAGCATCGTTGGTGCCATCGCCGGTCATCGCCACCAGTTTGCCCTGCTTTTGCTCGCCGCGGATCAAATCCATTTTGTCTTTCGGAGTCGCTTCGGCGAGGAAGTCGTCCACGCCTGCCTCTCGCGCAATCGCGGCCGCGGTCAGCGGGTTGTCTCCGGTGATCATCACGGTCTTGATTCCCATGGCGCGAAGCTGATCGAAGCGCTCGCGCATTCCACCTTTCACGATGTCCTTGAGGTGAATCACGCCAAGCGCGCGGCGATTCTCAGCCACCACTAACGGCGTCCCGCCTGAGCGCGCGATGGTTTCCACGGCAGCTTGAATTTCTTTCGGAAGCATTGTGCCGTGCTGGGTGAGATATTTGGTGATGGCATCGACGGCGCCTTTTCGAATTTCGCGGCCGTCCATGTCTACGCCCGACATGCGGGTTTGCGCGGTGAAGGGAATGAATGTGGCTTCCTGCGAAGCCAGTTCGCGACCTCGAAGACTGTAGCGTTCTTTGGCCAGCACGACGATGGAGCGGCCTTCCGGAGTTTCATCCGCCAACGAAGAAAGTTGGGCCGCGTCCGCCATCTGCGCTTCGGTAATGCCCGGCGCGGGAACGAATTCCGAGGCTTGCCGGTTTCCTAGAGTGATAGTGCCGGTTTTATCGAGCAGAAGGGTATTGACGTCGCCCGCAGCCTCGACCGCTCGACCAGACATGGCCAGCACGTTGTGTTGTACGAGGCGGTCCATGCCGGCGATTCCGATCGCGGAGAGAAGTCCGCCAATCGTCGTTGGAATCAGGCAAACCAGCAACGACACGAGCACGAATACGGTTTGGGGCGAGCCGGAGTAAATCGCGAACGGCTGCAAGGTGACAACGGCCAGCAGAAAAATAATCGTCAGGCCCGCTAGCAGAATGTTCAACGCGATTTCGTTGGGCGTCTTCTGGCGCTCGGCTCCTTCTACCAGAGCAATCATGCGATCCAAAAATGTTTCGCCAGGGTTGGATGTAATTTTGACTTTCAGCCAATCCGACAACACCCGGGTACCGCCAGTTACCGCCGAGCGGTCGCCCCCAGCTTCGCGAATCACGGGCGCCGACTCTCCGGTGATTGCCGATTCATCTACCGAAGCGACTCCCTCGATAATCTCGCCGTCACTGGGAATGAACTCGCAGGCGTTAACTATGACCAAGTCGCCGGAGCGCAATTTGGAGCTGGGAATCTGTTCCGTCTTCCCATCGGCAAGCAGACGCGTAGCGAGTGTCTCGGCCCGGGCCTTGCGCAGAGAGTCGGCTTGCGCTTTTCCCCGACCCTCCGCCATGGCCTCGGCGAAATTCGCGAACAAGACTGTAAACCAGAGCCAGAGTGTGATCTGAAGATTGAAGCCGAACGCCCCTTGATGCTGGAGCACATCGCGAACCAACAAAATAGTCGTGGCCACGCTGCCCACTTCGACCACGAACATTACGGGATTCTTCATCATGTTGCGCGGATCCAGCTTCACCACAGAATCTAAAAGCGCGCGGCGCACGATCTTCAAGTCCCAGATGGATTTCGGTTTTTTCTCTAGCATATTTCCTCAGAAGTCTTGCCAACAGACATCAACAAGTGCTCCAGAATGGGGCCAAGGCTCAGTGCCGGGAAAAAAGTTAGCGCCCCCACAATCAGAATCACGCCCACCAGCAACACGCTGAACAGTGGCGTGGTCACCGGAAACGTGCCCAGCGACGGTGGAACGTATTTCTTTTTTGCCAGATTTCCGGCGATAGCCAACATCGGAATGATCATGAAGAATCGACCCACCAGCATGGTCATTGCGCCCGAGGTGTTGTACCACAGAGTGTTTCCGTTCAGCCCTCCGAAGGCCGAGCCATTGTTGCCTGCCATGGATGTGAAAGCGTACAGAATCTGGGTTAAGCCGTGAGGACCGGGATTGCTGATGCTCGACGTGCCAAAGCCCTGCACCGACGAGATCGCCGTAAGCACCAGAATCACGAGAGGAAAAACCAACGTGACCAGCATCGCCATCTTCACGTCATAGGCTTCGATCTTCTTGCCCAAATACTCCGGCGTGCGACCCACCATGAGGCCCGCGATGAATACAGCCAACACAACGTAGATCAGAATGCCGTAGAGCCCGGCGCCTACTCCACCGAAAACGGTTTCGCTGAGCATGATGTTGGCCAGTGGAACCATTCCACCGAGCGGAGTAAAAGAATCGTGCCAACTGTTAATCGCTCCGCAACTGGCATCAGTCGTGACGGTTGCAAAGAGAGCAGAGTCGGCAATGCCGAAACGCACTTCCTTGCCTTCCATGTTGCCGCCAGGCTGCGACATACTCACCCGTTGATCAACTCCCTTCAGCAGCGGATTGCCACGCGCCTCGGCCCAATAAGCGGTTGTTACTCCGCATAGAAATAAGAAAGCCATCGCCGCCCAAACCGCCCATCCATGGCGTTGCGATCCAGTCATGCGGCCAAGGGTGTAGGTCAAGCCCGCAGGAATAATGAAAATGGAAAGCATCTGCAGATAATTGCTGAGGGGCGTAGGATTTTCGAACGGATGCGCGCTGTTGGCGCCAAAGAAGCCGCCGCCGTTGGTGCCCAGCATCTTGATCGCTTCCTGGGACGCGACTGGGCCTTGCGCGATGGTCTGGTCCGTTACCGTATCCATAACAGGCTTGCCGTCCGGACCGACCATCGGCTTTCCGTCTGCTCCAGTCTTCTGGACTTGCTGCGGCTCAATCAACTTCACCGTGTCATACGGCTTGAGGTTCTGAACAACTCCCTGCGACACCAGGGCCAGCGCGTAGACGATGCACATGGGCACCAGCAGCCAAAGCGTGGCGCGCGTCATGTCCACCCAGAAATTGCCGATGGTCTCCTTCTCGCGCCGTGCAATGCCGCGGACGAACGCAATGGCCAGCGCGATGCCGACGGCCGCCGATGTGAAGTTGTGATACGCGAGTGCGGCCATCTGGGTGAGATAGCTCATCGTGGCTTCACCCGAATAGTTCTGCCAGTTGGTATTGGTGGTGAAAGATGCAGCGGTATTGAAAGCCAAGTCCTGAGCGACGGCTCCAAATTTCTGCGGATTCCACGGCAGCCATCGCTGCACCCGCTCAATCAAATACAGCAGCAGCATGGAAACGCCACTGAACAGCAGCATGGAGACGGCATATTCCGTCCAGCGCATCTCGTGGTTCTCGTCGACCCCGGTCACGCGGTACAGCACGCGCTCGATGGGCCGCACAACCGGATCAAGGAACGTGCGTTCGCGATTGAAAACCCGGGCCATGAATATGCCAAGCGGCTTGGTGACCGCGAATATCAACACCATGAATACGAGGATCTGAACCCAACCATTCACCGTCATCAGAACTTCTCCGGCATCAATAACGCGTAAAGCAGATAGACCATCAGCAAAACGCAGACGGCCAGCATGAGAATCGATTCAAGATTCATGACAGTTCACCTCACCGAATCCGATCGCAAAATCGTACGTAAGCCAGCGCAATGGCGAAAAATGCAAGCGTTGCGACAATAAAAACCGTGTCTTTCATGAACAATCTCCGGGGCCCCTAGAACTTGACCAAAATATCGAAATCAACGAAATGCTCGTCCCTGCGCAGATCAGGGAACCATACCGAGCTGCCCTGCGCAGCGCAGGCCGTTTGCGCGGCGCTAAGGCCCAATTGCATCGACGAATTTCCGTCGTTGCAAGCAAAGAATTGCGGATATCCGTTATTCGTATAAGGCACTCCACCCGAACCCGGCGGCGTGATTCCTCCCGCGCCCGTCCAGTAGGGCACGTTGGCGTGACGATAATCGTATTCCCAGCGGAAGGTGACGTACTGACTGGGCATGTAGTCAAACGTAATCGATGAATCCCAAGCCTTAAACGGGTCCGAAGGGTTGCCGGTAAAGTAGGGCGCACTGATCGCAGCCGACTCTGCCGTTTCCCCGTTGACGGGCGGGACCAGAACCAGATAGCGTCCAGGATTGTTGATCTGGCCTCCGCCGAGGGTCAATCCGAACCGGTCTCTGTGGAACCAAAAGCGGTTATAGAACATGTAGCCGATAAAACTCTGTTTAGGATTAATTCCTGCCTTAAAAAAATCGCCCCCGACCGATTTCGCGTCCTTGGTGTTACCGAGGCAGCCCACCCCCTGTAGATACACGCCTGTCTTGGTGGTCGTGCTGGGACCAAACTCGCAGCCCATGTCGCCGGTGAAACTAAACGCCATCTTGTCGAGAAAGTTTCCCGGTTTGTCGAAATACTTGATCTCAATGCTGTCGTCGGTGTGGATGCGGCCCCGGTTCGGTATATAAAGGTCATCGTGCCCGAGTCCGTAATTGTTAGAGATGACGTTCATCCAGGGATACGGGGTCCACTTAATCTGCCCACCTACACCCTTCCTCGAGTTAGCGGAACCATACGACTGCCACCCATTGATGAACCACGGCTCAATTTTCAAATGAGGGTTGGGGAAAATTTGCACTCTCAGTCCATTGAAAAACCAAGGCGTATTGGAGGAAACATATGAAGGTTGGTAAGCCCAGTTGTCAAAGTTGTAATAGCTGAACAGGCCAATGTAGGACATGAAGATTCCCGCGTCGATGTTGATACCATCCAACGCGTTGATGTGATATCCGCCGTATGCCTCCGAGACGTAACGATAGGCAGTGTCGAGATCCCACTGCCCCTTGGCCGGACTGGGGTCGTTGCGGGGCGTGGTCTCGGAATACATTCCGAACTGGGTCATCAATCGAGCGCGAACATTGTCATAGTGAAAGTCGCCTCCAACCCCGAGTTGCTCCAATTGGATTTCATTGGACCGAAATATTTCGCTCGATCCGCCTATCGAGTTGTCTTTTGGTTTATTGAAATCGTAGGTGTAGGTTACGTCGGCACGGATTTCCGGGGTGAAGAATTTCGAATCGAAAGCTGCGTCCTTGGTGCGCGGATTGCCGTTCAGCCAAGTCCAGTCCCAGTCCGAGAAAGGAACGATCTTTGCTTTTTTTACGGCGGTGGCGCTCGAGGGACTGATATTCAACGACTGCTCCACTGGGGCTGCAGCCGGTGCTACGGGTGGAGCAGGCACCACCGGCGTACTCGCCTTTGCGCTCTGAACAACCGTGGTCGGCTGCTCCGCCGCCACGTGCTGCTTCAGGGCGGCTTCGAGCTGCTCAATGCGTTTTTTCATGACAACGAGCTCTTGGATGATCTCCTGGTCGGTTTGTGGAGTTGCTGCGCTCGCCTGCGGGTTAGGCGATACCGAAGCCGCGGCCGGAGCGTCCGCGGGAATATTCTGGCCATGGAGGGGTAGCGTCAATAGCACGGCGGCCAATACAATGAGCGCCGCCCGTTTGCCGGTTTCTGTTGCAGATTTATTCACAGAGTTGTTGGAATTCATGATGATCAGTTCTCCACGCCGCTTAGCTGGATTGAATTTCGCGAAATACACTCTTATCGGTCGAGGCGACGGACTCTTTTGCTCCCTCAGAAGGGCGGAAAGAAAGCGCAGCATGAAAACCGCCGCGCCTGCACACAAGAATGTGAAGACCAGTTTCATTCTGACCGCCCAAGCACAATTGTCAGGAAGAAATCCCGAAAGTCATTTGACAACCACAGACGTAAAGTTTGTCTAAAGGGTTCGTAAAGACTTCGTAAAGAATGTCGGCTTGGAACCAGCCTTGAAAACCTAGCAGCCCCAGTCTGCCTCACCGGGTTTGGCGAAATACTGGCGATTGGCTTGCTCGACCTCAGACGTTGCAGCCAGTTCCAGCAGCGTTAACCGCGCGGCCGCGATCATCAGTCTGCGTTCGGTTTGAGGAGCCTGTTCCCAGGAGAAGTCCGCTTGCCGGCTGGCGTGACCGTGGAAGTCGTTTTCGAGAGCCTCATGGTAGTGATGAAAAAGTTTTGCCAAATCTTCCGCGGATACATTATGAATCGACGACATAAACCTTCCTTTCAACTTCACTTTGATTGGATAACGAAAGGCGTAAAGATTGAATAAAGAGTTCGTAGAATGTTCATTAAGAGGTCTGAGATTGAAGATAGACGACTTAATTCCCGGGCTCGAAACGGTAGCCAACCCAGGGTTCGGTGACGATGTAGCGCGGCGAGGACGCCTCCGGTTCCAGTTTCTTGCGGAGTTGGCCAACGAACACGCGTAGATACTCGACTTGTTCCGTGTTCTGTCCACCCCAGATTGCGCTTAGCAGCGTCCGATGGGTGATTACTTTCCGGGGATGTCGCGCGAGATAAACGAGCAAATCAAATTCCTTGGGCGTGAGGCGGACTTCTTGACGACGCACAGCCACCTTGTGCGCCGCAAGATCGACGCGGAAATCACCAATCTCAATTAAAGATGCCTGTTCTTCTTCGCCGGCTGGGATGCGCCGTAGACTGGCGCGCACTCGTGCCAGCAATTCCTCGATCCCGAACGGCTTGGTCACGTAGTCGTCGGCGCCCGCATCCAGCGCCTGGACTTTGGTTTTCTCTTCACCCCTGACGGAAAGAACGATAATGGGAATCCTGCTCGAAAGCCGCAATTGCCGGCACAGTTGCAATCCATCCATGTTGGGCATGGAAAGGTCGGTAATAACCAGATCCGGGATCCAGTCTTTCATGATCTCCAGCGCGGTCTCGCCGTCGTTGGCCACGCGAATGTCGTAGCCCTGGCTGGAGAGACTGGTGCGGAGCACTCGCGTGATCTGAGGCTCATCGTCCACCACGAGAATGCGGCGATGTTCGTTCATGAAAGCATCAGGAAGGTTCCTGCGTCACAATGTGCACGTCCACCGCGGGCGCATCTCGCAGGAATTTATTAATGGCGGTGAGGTACAAATATTTTCTCCATCCGCCTGTGGCCGACCGTCCGAACACAACCTGGGTGACGTGTTTTTCGCGCACGAAGTCCGCCACTGCGTGAGCCACGCTGCTTGCCTTTAGCTTGGTTACGTGTGCGCCCACGTTTTCCGCAAACTGAATATTCGCGGCCAGGGTTTTCTGGTTGGCCTCGTTGTTATCCTGGCCCAGATCCACATACACGACGTGCAACTCGCCGCCCATGGCCTGGGCCATGCGGGCGCCGCGTGCGATTAAATATTGCGCCGCGGGATTGGAGCTGATGCAGACTGCAATTCGCTCCCGCACCGCCACGGTTCCGCTGGCTTCATCCTTTTCGCGATAGGATTCAAGGCTCTGGTCCACGGCTTGCGCCACTTGACGGAGCGCCAGCTCACGCAATGCGATCAGATTTCCTGGACGAAAGAAATTACCTAGAGCCCGTCCCACCCGGTCCAGCGGATAAATATCTCCGCGGCGCATGCGACTCTGCAATGCTTCAGGCGTCAGGTCCGACATCACTACTTCGTTCACTCGTTTCAGCACCCAGTCCGGCACCGTCTCCCGCACGGTGATCCCGGTAAGGCTCTGCACCGTGGGCGTGACGCTGTCCAAGTGCTGAATGTTCATGGTCGAAAGCACATCAATGCCGGCGTCGAGCAACTCCAGCACATCCTGATACCGCTTTCCGTGTTTGCTGCCTTCCACGTTGGTGTGTGCCAACTCGTCCACTAAGGCAACACTTGGCTTTCGGGCAAGGATGGCATCGACGTCCATTTCTTCGAACACCGTGCCTTTGTACTCCAGCTTCTTTCGCGGAACGGTTTCGAGTTGGCCGGCGAGTTCGGCGGTCGCCTTGCGTCCGTGCGTTTCGATGACTCCAATGACTACGTCTTCGCCCCGAGTATGGCGGCGGATGGCTTCACTCAACATGCTGAACGTTTTGCCCACACCCGGCGCGTAGCCCAGGAAGAGTTTGAACACACCGCCCTTCTTGGTGGGATCGGCCTCTTCCAGCCATTGCTCAGGCGTTTTTGGCATCGCGGCTATTGTCGTCGAGCAAATGGAAATTGTCGAATGTCCTGATCGGCAACCGACCTTATGTGACCCAAGTCAATGTGGGCTCGGCCGTCCCACGCCTCTGCAGGCTATGGGGGAAAATAGCTAGTGGTGCCGAACGGCGCTAGAACCGGAAGATACAAGATATTGACTAACCACACGAAGATGGCTAATATCATGCGGTTTGCGCTTCAACGCTCCCCCCAGTCGCGACAATCATCTACGGCGCGACCGAGGAAGAAATATGCCCGACCGTGGTACTGCTTTTAGCCAGCCACGTTGAGCTTCCCGCGTGTGCCTGCAGTTGCCAGCCGGCGACCTCGATCACGCGCAAGATCGGAGGAGACACAATGTCGCTAAAAATATTCCGTTTTATGCGGAGTGCCGCTCTTGCATTTCTCGCTGTGGGTCTTTTGCTAAGTGCCGCATGGGCCCAGAAGGAGACGGTACTTTTCAACTTCACCGGGGGGCTGAACGGGATAGCCCCCGCCGCAGGACTGATCTTCGATGCCAAGGGAAACCTCTATGGGACGACCGAGCACGGTGGGCAACACGATGCCGGCGTTGTTTTCAAGTTGACCCCGTCGGGCGTAGAGACTGTGTCTTACACCTTTTGCCGTCAAAGCGATTGTGCAGATGGGGCCTACCCACTCGGAGGAGTGATCGTCGACGCGAAGGGAAACCTCTATGGGACGGCCAGTGAAGGCGGCAATTCCAACGGCAATTACTGCGACGGCGGTTGTGGCGTGGTCTTCAAGTTGACCCCATCGGGCAAGGAAACCGCGCTTTACACCTTCTGCTCCACTCAACACTGTGCGGACGGTGCCGAACCTTACGCAGGTCTCGTGTTCGATAAGAAGGGGAACCTTTATGGCACGACTGTGTCGGGCGGCACCGCGTGCCAAGGCGGCACTTGCGGATACGGAACCGTCTTCAAGGTAACTCCGTGGGGCGAGGAGAGCGTGCTTTACAAGTTTTGCTCCCTACGCCGTTGCCGCGACGGGGCCAGCCCTATCGCGGGGCTGGTCTTCGACTCGGAGGGAAACCTATACGGGACGACGGTCGCGGGCGGCGCCCACGAAGACGGTACCGTCTTCAAGTTAACGCCATCGGGCAAGGAGACCGCGCTTTACAGTTTCTGCCGTCAAAGCGGTTGCACTGACGGAGTCGAGCCTTATGCAGGACTAGTTCTCGACAAGAAAGGAAACCTCTACGGGACGACCATCGCGGGCGGCGGAGGCCTGTGCGCTGAAGGTTGTGGTGTCGTCTTCAAGGTGACTCCCTCTGGAAAGGAGACGACGCTTTACAGCTTTGCCGGCTACCCGGACGGGGGTGAGTCCGTCGCGGGACTCGTCCTCGACCAGGAGGGAAACCTTTATGGGACGACCTACTATGATGGAGCTTACAAATGGGGCTCCGTTTTTAGGGTGACCCCGTCGGGCAAGGAGACGCTATCTTACAGCTTCCACGGCTACCCGGACGGGCTTACCCCTGCCGCAGGTCTCGTCTTCGACAAGAAAGGAAACCTCTATGGGACGACCTCCGCGGGTGGCGATCACGATTACGGGACGGTGTTCAAGCTGAAGCCGTAGTACCGTGTCCCAGGTTAGCCTCCGCTCGTTGCGTCTGTCTACCTTTAACGGGAATTCTCATCCCTTGTACCGTCTCACCCGGACGCAACATCCTTAATGGCAGCAGATCAGCTACAATCGGCGGCGTGAACCAACCGCTGTTCAAGTCGGCTCTGCGCTATGCTGCGACGGCAGCCGCTGTGGTGGTCGTCGTTTTCGCCTACCACGTTGTGCCCAAAGTGAACCCCACCACCGTCGCGCTTACTTTTCTGGTGGGCGTGCTCATCGTTTCGGCGAACTGGGGCCTGCGTCCGGCTATATTCATGGCCTTGGTCGCCACCCTGGCTTTCAATTACTACTTTCTTCCGCCGGTCGGGACCTTGACCATTGCCGACCCTCAGAATTGGGTCGCCCTGTTTGCGTTCCTGGTCACTGCCATCATCGCCAGCCAATTGGCGGAGCGAGCGCGCCGGGAAGCACAAAGAGCCAACGAGCGCCGGCAGGAAGCTGAACGGCTTTACAAGTTCAGCCAGCAGTTGCTTTCGAGCGACAACGTGGTCGAACTCCTCAATGCGATCCCGCGTTACATTGTGGAAGGTCTCGGCGTTGAGGCCGCGGCCATCGCGTTGCCCAACCGGCCGGATGTGTACCGTTCGAGCCCCGCCATCCACGACTTGCAGCTCCATGATTTGCAGTTGGTCTGCATGCGCGGCGAACCCATGACCAACCCTGAGAAGCGGGTCGTGTTCATGCCTCTGCGAATGGGGGTGCGGGTTGTAGGCAGCATGGGTGTTTCCGGCGCGTTGCTGTCTCGCGAAACCCTGGAGGCGATGAGCAGCCTAATCGCGATCGCAATTGAGCGCGCGGGGGCAATCGAGAAGCTCAGCCGCGCCGAAGCCTCTCGCGAAAGCGAACAACTGCGTTCCGCTTTGCTTGATTCTGTCACGCACGAATTTCGCACGCCGCTGACCGCCATCAAAGCCTCAGCCACCTCGCTGCTCTCAAGTCCCGGACTGGACGCGGATCAACGCCTCGAACTTCTCACCGTGATCAACGAGGAGAGCGACCGCTTAAATCGCCTGGTGGGTGAAGCTGCCGAGATGGCGCAACTCGACGCGAACCAGTTCGAGCTTCATCTGGGCGCGCACCCAATCCAGGAAGCCGTCGAGGCCGCACTCGAGAAAGCAAAACCGGCGCTGGGGCAGCATCCCGTCGATGTCCGTCTGCCCAGTAACCTGCCGCCAGTCCGCATGGACGAAGGCCGCATCACGGAAGTCATAACCCAATTGCTGGAAAACGCAGCCAAGTACTCCTCGCCCGAATCTCCCATTCAAATCACCGGAGAAGTTGGGAACCGCATGGTGATGACCAGCATTGCCGACCAGGGACCTGGGATCGACGATTTTGAACAGTCCCTGATATTTGAAAAATTCTATCGCGGCCGCGATCAGCGCCTGCAGGTGCAAGGCACAGGCATGGGGCTGGCAATCGCCAAGGCCATCGCCGAAGCTCATGGCGGCAAGATCGGCGTTACCAGCCAACCAGGCCATGGATCAGTCTTCTACTTCACCCTGCCAGTAGCCTAATGCAAATCCGGCGCGTGCGTTCACGCCGCGCGGGAAGAAGCAAATTTACAGAAAGAAGGAATCCTCGCCTCCACGCAACTAGCGCGAAGGCGAGGGTTTGCCGTTTACGGCAAGTAGTAACGGAACGACGTTAAGAACATATTCTCCGTCGCGTTCGGGTCTCCACCCACGCCAGCCCAGGTATTGCGGTTGATGTAGGAGTACTGCGGTCCCCACTGGATCCTGCCCTTCGGGCCACTGTAGATGCGATACCAAAATCCAATCGTGCCTTCAATGATGTTGCGCGTGTCGCCGTTGCAGTTCGACAGCCCGCCGGGATTGAATCCACCAGTTAAAGGCGTACCCACAGAGCCTGGAGTCGGAATAGTAGCGGTGCCGCCAGTCGGGCTGCTGGAAGTGGGCGGAGTTGCAACGGTCGTGCTGGTCGCCGCAGGTGGCGTCTCGGTGCCGCAACCTGAGTTATTGAACAGCTGTGATCCGTATCCAACGCCCTTCTTGGAGGAGTTGACGAACGCAACCCGGCTTTCATATTCGCCGCCAACATTGGTGTAGACGTCCAGTCGTTTCGAGTGCCACTCCAGCGTGCCTAGCGCTTGATAATTCCTCACCGGAACCAGCACCCCATCCGGTCGCGCAATCACGTCCACCAGCCCCGCAGTGCCGTAGCGGCCAATGCCATTCCCGCCCAGGAAGTGCACGCCCACGTCGATGTGCTTCGCGAGGGTCCCGCGGAAGTTGCCGCCGATACCGCCGTCCGGCGCTGAGTTGTTAAACGCGCCTGTCGCCGAAGGCTTGGTCGCTGTCCCCAGCGGATAAATCCGGTCGCGGAAGTCGGTGAATATGCCGAATACCTCGAAGTGCCCCCATCCCGGCTCCAACACAAGCTTGCCGATGAAGTCTGGCGAAGGGTTGAAAGAGTAATTCGCAGTGGGATTGTAAAGACCGCCGCTCGTTCCTTGCGAGCCGAGGACGAAGTTGTTGCTGGCGCCGTGGCCACCAAGCGTCGCCTGCGAATTTTCCACGGCGAACGCCAGCCAAGCCTTGTTGCTAAGGTTCTTGGCCACGCGGAAACCGTACTGCCGGGCCCAGCTAAAGCCGACGGTATATTGCGGATCGATGGTCATCGGCAGCGCTTCGCTGCGGTTGTCAACGCCCTTCTTAGTCTCAGTGACCAGGCTCCACATTTGCCCGCCGGTAAAACTCCAACCGTCATCCAATGCAGCCTGACCCCACGCCTGCCGTACACGAAGCCCATAGCTGTTGCTCTCGTTGTTGTTCGAGGTAATTCCCGACGTCAGAAAGTCGGTCTCGACGTAGCCAGTCAGTTTAGCGGTATTCAGTTTGCCCTCGGCTAACATCGAGAGTCGCGATTGGCGTCCCGACCCAAAGAACTCCGACATGTTACTTTGCGCGGCGCCCGGGAAGGGAATCGAGTTGAACGGCGTGTTGATGTCGGAACCGAGCGCATGCTGACGCCAAACGGTTTCTGCCGCCAGGAAGCCTCCCGGAGTTATGGTGATCCCTTTGTAGTGAATCGCCAGCGGGCTCTCCAGCGCATCCTTGATATTCTTCTGCGTCTCCTGCAAAGAGAGCGCAGCATTGGTGGCGTTCTGCTTCAGGTCGGTCACGTCGGTGCGCACCGATGCGACGTCCTGTTGCTCCTGCGCACTCTGTGAAGCCGCAGTATCGGCCTTCTGCGCCGCCTGGCTCGCCGCGCTTTGGACTTGGCCGACTTGCTGTTGCAGTTGCTGGATTACCGCATCGCGACTCTGTAGTTGATTCATGAGCTGTAGAATCTGCTGCTGCTGCGCATCGATCGCCCGTTTCATTTCACCGAGTTGGGTCGAAACGCTGGGTGCAGCCGTCTTGGCGGCCGCCTTCTTGTGCGTACTCGTGCTGCTCCCCGCGGTCGTGTCTTGCGGTGCGGGCGCCGCGAAAGCGCCCGCTACCAGCGCAAACGTCAACGCCAAAGCCATTGCGTGCTTCATTTCTCCTCCTGAATCACTCGAAGATGGGACAACCAATAAAAAAACTGGTGCGACTTCCCGTGCGGGACTTGTGGGACCGTTGATGCTAGCGGTCCTTTATTAAAAATTGATGAATATTCGATAAATCTTAGGTGAATTGGGAGTTCCTATTACTGAGGACCTACACAACAGCTCAACCTCGTCAGAGATAGAGATTAAGAGCTGAAACGGCCGCAGTTCTATCCTGTGTTTTAGCGGTTCAGGCGGGTACCAACTCAAGCAGAAGAAGTTTCGCAGCGGCTCCGTCAATTGAGCAGGCCAAGAACATCCAGTTCGCTGCCTGTGCCTACATATACCTTTCCGTTCATGACCGTGGCTACTGAAAAAATGATTCCGGGTCCGAGCATATCCCGTGTTCCCGCCTGATTCGAGTTGTATAACTCTTTGGAAACGTTGGTGGCATCGTACGCGTGCAGGATCTCAGGCGGGATTACATCCTTAACATTAGGTGGCCGCTCAATCGCCCAGACAATTCCGCCGCTCAATCCGTTGGCTGAAATTGAAGGCGTACTACCTCGAGCGAACTGCGTCGGCGCTTGATAAACCGCACTCTTCGAAAGCAAGCCTTTGGACAAAGCGTACTGGCTGAGGAAATCTTCTCTACCCGAATAGTAAACGTTGTTGTTCCAATACGCCGGGCTGCTCCAATAGCCGGCGCCGGAACCGCGCACCGTTTCGATCACATTGTTCTTCTGGCTGTCGAACCCTCCCATATGGGATCGATTCACCAGGTATATGATTCCTTCTTTGCCCGCGCTGATCATTTCATTGGGGAATTTACCGCTCTGACGAGGCAACAGCAACCCCGCCCCCGATCCCAGATCGAGGTCGTCCTTGGACAACTTCAATTGATCGTAGGGAGTGAAATAGTCCAACACCGTCAGCGCCGCATCGAACTTAAGGAAGCTGTCTCCCCGGTCGCTGCCTCCTTTATTAATGTCGAAGGTTCCGTTGCCCGTGAGTAAATAAATGTGCCCGGCCGCGTCTACCGACGGAGCCCCGCCGCTCTGCCACACGCCTCCGTCGGAACCGTTCGAAGTGCTGTTGAAGACTGCGATTTGACTGAGACTCGCGGCCCCGTAACCGAGGATCCAGCCGTGGAATGGCGCAATATCGCCGAACGAAGCCCATCCAATATAAACAACTCCATTCCACAGCAGCAGTCCCGGCCGCTGCGATTGGTGGTGGGCATCGAAACTCACGATGCCGTGTTTATTTCCCGCCCCGGTTCCCGGCACCGAGGCTTCGATCTGCACCGGCCCCCCGAACTTTTCCATTCCGCTGGTGATATCCAGCGCATGAAGCCGGTTCACGAACTTGCCGTTCTCTTTCGTGGCCGCGATCAGGTAAAGAGTTCCGCTGCCGGAATCAATCACGGGCGTCCCGGTAATGCCAATCACCGAAGCGAAGGGACACGGATCAGCTCCGGTGTCCGCGCATGGGATGGGCGTTATGCCCTGGCTGGGATTGATGAAGCTGTCATGCCATACAGGGGTTGTAGCGGAGCCGTCTGCATCGAACGCATACACACTGTCATTCTCGGTGGTCACATAAACGACGTTCATCGTGCCCTTGCCAGGAATGGCCACGCTGTAGACATACAGC
>Ga0210390_10001972_pt1 | contig 18780 bp, 16 predicted proteins | sample IncBWH11OmetaG_FD_161050 | JGI IMG/M metagenome (GOLD analysis project Ga0210390, IMG submission 161050) | Forest soil microbial communities from Barre Woods Harvard Forest LTER site, Petersham, Massachusetts, United States - Inc-BW-H-11-O ... | reverse complement strand
TTGGCAACGTTCGCGCACACAATCAGGAGTAAGAGCACGCACACTCCCATCAACAGTTTCAGTGGCGCCATGAGCACGCTCTGCGGACCGAAGTGTGATCGCGACATGGGCAGGAGAACAGCGTTCAGTCCCTCGTTGGTATCAGCGTCGGCGACGGCCATGCGGATGGCCAGGGCGTGGAGCTCCTGCTGCGCCTGCGCGAGCGTTACGCCGGGCTGGAGGCGGGCGATGCCGAGCATGTTGCGGTCCTTGCGATCGCGCAGCATCCACTCGCCTACGCCGTTGAGCTGGGGCTGCATCATGTACGGAACCCAAAGATCGAGGGCTTCTCCGGCGAGCGATCCATGAAAGTCGGGCGCGGCGACGCCCACGACGGTCAGCTCGTGCTTATTGACACGGATTGTCTTGCCTACGACGGCCGGGTCAGCCTGAAGATGCGAGCGCCAGTAGCGGTCGCTGACGACGGAGATGGGATATCCACCGGGCTTGTCGCCGTATTCAGCGGGCAGGAAGACGCGGCCCAGCTGCGCCTTTACTCCCAGCACAGCGAAGAAGTTTCCCGAGACCAGCTCGCCCCACACGCGCTCGGCATGATCCTGCGGACCGACGCTGAAGGCGGCGGGGCGGCTCGTGGCAACCTCAACAAGCTTCAGGTTGTCGCGGAAGTCGATGTAGTCGGGGTAGGAATTGGTGACGAAGTCGCCGCCCGGGGTGGTCGTTTCGAGGGAGACCAGGCGGTCAGGGTCCTGCACGCCGGAAAGAGGGTGCAGCAGGATGGCGTCGACCCAGCGGAAGACGGTCGCGTTGGTCCCGATGCCGATCGCGAGCGTCAAAACGGCTACCAGGGTGAAGCCCGGATTGCGTCTCAACATGCGCAGGCTGTGCAGGATTTCCTGCCCAAAGGCGTTCATACATGCTCTCCCGAAACGTCCAGCTTAGTGCATGCGGAACTCCAAACGCCGGCCTGCAGGGCATTGAAAGCAAAGCGGTCACGCATGCGAGTGCGTGGGGGCGCGTTCGTTCCTGAACAATCCTGTCCGTAAATGGGCGGAGCTGAGGGGGTTGCGCCAAAGGAAAACGCCCGCACGCGGCGGGCGCTTCATTGGACAGCCAGCACTAGATCGAGCTCATGTTGAGCAGGAACTCGGCGTTGTTGCGGGTCTTGCCAAGCTTCTCGACGAGAACCTCCATCGCTTCGACCGGCGACAGCGGGTTGAGCACCTTGCGCAGGACCCAGATACGGCTGAGGTCTTCCTTGACGATGAGCAGCTCTTCCTTACGGGTTCCGGAGCGCTGGATATCGATGGCCGGGAAGACGCGCTTGTCGACGAGTTTCCGGTCGAGGATGATTTCCATGTTGCCCGTGCCCTTGAACTCCTCGAAGATGACTTCGTCCATGCGCGAGCCGGTATCGACGAGCGCAGTGGCGATGATGGTCAACGACCCACCCTCTTCGATGTTGCGGGCCGCGCCGAAGAAGCGCTTGGGGCGCTGCAGGGCGTTCGAATCGACACCGCCCGAGAGGACTTTTCCTGACGGCGGAACGATGGTGTTGTAGGCGCGAGCGAGACGGGTGATGGAATCGAGCAGGATGACCACGTCGCGCTTGTGCTCGACCAGGCGCTTGGCCTTCTCGATGACCATTTCGGCCACCTGGACGTGGCGGGCCGCGGGCTCGTCGAAGGTAGAGCTGATGACCTCGCCCTTGACCGAGCGCTGCATGTCGGTGACTTCTTCCGGGCGCTCGTCGATGAGCAGCACGATGAGCACGACATCGGGATGGTTGGCGGTGACGGAGTTGGCGATGGACTGCAGCAGCATCGTCTTGCCGGTGCGGGGCGGGGCGACGATCAGCCCGCGTTGTCCGCGGCCGACGGGGGTGAGCAGATCCATGACTCGGCCGCTGATGTTCTCGCGGACGGTCTCCATCTTGATGCGCTCCTGCGGATAGAGCGGCGTGAGATTGTCGAAGAGGATCTTGTTGCGGGTCTCCTCGGGCGACTCGAAGTTGATGGCCTCGATCTTGACTAGCGCGAAATACTTTTCTCCCTCGTGCGGCGGGCGGACGTTGCCGCTAATGGTATCGCCGGTCTTGAGGTCGAATTTGCGGATCTGCGACGGGGACACGTAGATGTCATCGGGGCCGGGCAGATAGTTGTAGTCGGGTGAGCGGAGGAAGCCGTAGCCGTCGGGCAGAATTTCAAGCACGCCCTCAGCGAAAATGTGGCCCTCTTTTTCACTTTGAGCCTGGAGAATCTTGAAGATCAGGTCTTGCTTGCGGAGACCGCTCGCGCCGGGGATTTCCAGGGTGCGTGCGATACGGCTCAGCTCCGTGATGTTTTTTTCTTTTAATTCGGAGATGGTCATTCTTCACCTGCGGTGGGATGTATGGAGGATGTTAAAGAGGAAGGGGGTTGGTGATGGAGAAGAGCTTCTAGGAGAGGAATTTCACTCGAACTTGTTTCTCAGGACTGTGCGATCTGGGGGAAGTTGAGGTGAAGCAGGGCCGCGCTTAAGCTGCGCGGCGCTGCTGGATTGGGTGCTGTTCGGATGCGCGGGCGTGATTTGCAACCGGACTCGCCTCATGGAAGCGAACCAGAACGTCGTTCGTCGTATCCTGGAGGCGCGTATTCGGCTTGTGCAGCTTGCGTGTTGCCTTGGAGGCCAGCTGGCACAACTGGTAGCGGTTCTTGACGTGGGCAAGCGCCCCAAATATTAGGTCGGATCTCATTTCTATCTCCTTATCTTCGGCCGTTACCAACCAACCGCTCCTCTGCAAGCAACCAGCGTGGATAGGTCAGGTTACTCCCGGTTGGGTTCCTCTAATGGATTGTTGGGTGGGCCTGTTTGTTATCTGTCTGATTAGACGCGCGAGACAGTGTTACTGGTCAACATTTTTCTTCCTGGCGTATGGCGACCGAGTCGACCCTGCGGTACGCGACGCCTGATGCATTATGCCCTTTGTTTTGAGAACCTTCGCCTACTTACTCTCCATGGAAGCTGCTTCAGAGACTCGCCTGGAGTCCTGAAGAGAAGCTCGCATGGTCGGAAACATCTGTGTCGTCGATTGGATCTACAGACGGCTCAGTCTGGCGGAAAAGCTACATTTCGCAGGGCCGCAGTTGCATCGGCACTGTTGAAGTTAAACCCGTTACCGGTTCGGGGTCAACCTTTTTTTTCATAGATGTTGGCGGTGAAGATTCCGGAAATGGGAAATTCCGCGCAACCCTTCCTTATATATAAGTCGCTTGCTCTGGGAGACTTCTGTCAGCGGATAGCTTGCCTTATGGATCTCATACTATTTTTCATATATTCGACCCTCAGATTTAGCTGTTGACAAATCATCGATTGTACTATTGTATTAGTACAAATGATTTTCCGAGTCTCTCCAGCGTCCGGTGTTCCCCTTTATCTGCAGATTGAGTCGCAGGTGAAGCACGCGATCGCCGCGGGCGCTGTCCGGCGCGATGACGCGCTTCCTCCGGTTCGAAAGATGGCGGCGGACCTGCGGATCAATCCGAACACGGTGGCGCGGGCGTATCAGAATCTCGAACGCGATGGCGTGATCCGCACCGTACCCGGCGGGGGTTGTTATGTGAACGGCGATTCTCCGGGGCTGCTGCATTCGGAAAAGATGCGCCGCCTGAAACCGCTGGCCCTGCAACTTGCGGTCGAGGCCAGGCAATTGGTGGTGGACCGGAAGGACGCGATCACGTTGGTCGAAGAATCCTTTGCGGAACTGGGAGAACAGCCGTGAGCGTTGGAGAAATGTCATGAGCGAGCTGGTTGTAGAGACACGGTCGCTGGCGAAGTACTTCGCCGGACTCGGACAGAAGCCGGTGACAGCGGTCGATGGACTGAACATGCACATCGAGCGCGGCTCGATTTACGGCTTCGTCGGGCGAAATGGCGCGGGGAAGACCACCACCATTCGTATGCTTGCCGGACTGAACGCTCCGACGAGGGGGTCCGCCCGTGTGCTTGGCTTGGACCCGCAGCACGAGCGGATAGGGATTCTGGAACGAACCGGGTTTGTGATCGACCGGACAATGATGCCTTACATGACGGGCAATGACCTGGTGCGCTTCAATCGCGGCTTCTTTGCGCGGTGGTCTAACGAGATGGCGAAGCGTTATGCGGACGCGCTCGAGATTCCGATGGATCGCAAGTTCAAGAAGCTGTCGCATGGCAACAAGACGAAACTATCCCTGCTGCTTGCTCTGGCGCAGAATCCGGAGCTGCTGGTGCTGGATGAGCCGACAGCAGGGCTCGATCCAGTAGTGACCGACCAACTGGTTCGCGTGCTGGTCGAAGACTTCGCGAACGATGGCCGCACCATCCTGATGTCGTCGCATCACTTGTCGGAGGTCGAGCGGGTCGCCGATTGGGTGGGCATCATCGATCGCGGCAAGCTGCTGCTGGAGGCGCGGCTGGACGATATCCGGGCGAATTATCGGCGGGTGCGCGCAGTTGGAGAGCGGCTGCCGGAACGTGCGGCGGAGATTGTAACCGTTTCGGCGACAGAAGGCGTTTTCGACTATGTGCTCAGCGCGGGCGCGGAGGGGTTTGCGGCCTCGCTGCGCGGGCAGGGCGCAACGATTCTCGATGTGACCCCGATGAATCTTTCGGAGATCTTCCTGCAGCTGGTCGGAAAGGAGTCCCATGTACCTGTGGAAGTATTGGCGTGAGAGCCGGATTGCCTTCGGCGTGAGCATGCTTTGCGTTGTCTTGCTTGCGTGGCTTGTCTTCAAAGGGGTCTGGCATATCGACGATCCCGGCCACTCTGGGAGACCTGACCAAACGACGATTGCCAAGATGCTCATGGTGTCTTTGTATCTGCAGGTGCCGGTGTCCGCTTTTCTGGCCTGGGTGATGGGCAGCTTTGGAGTCGGACGAGACCTGGGCGAGGGCAGCGGCTCCTACCTGCTGACCCGGCCGCGTCGGCGGCGGTGGTTTTTGTGGCACGACTGGGGATTTGGTTTCCTGCAATTGGTGTGGACCATTGTGTTAGTCAACCTCCTTATCGGATATCTCGTGCACCGGCTGCTCGGCGCCGGAGGCAACCCGCTCAGCGGCTCGATCATGCTGCGAGACATGGCCTCGCCGGTGCCTGTGGCGGAGATCATCGGACTGAACTGCCTGATCATCGTTCTTTTCGCCGGGCTCATCTTCGGCGTCACGGACTTCTCAACTATTGCCGTGAAGCACGCACGCGGAGTCATGCTGGGAGCGGGCATCATTCTTGGCTATCTCGTTCTGGGTGCCCTGATGCATCACTACTGGCCGGCTATCGAGCTTCCCAAACTTGTTATGCGGGCGTTCCAGACCTCGCCCGTGTCGAATGAGCCGGTGAGTCTCGCAGGGCAACTGGGCATGTCACTTGCGGTGAGGGCTGCTGTCATGCTGCTCTTCCCTTTTGCCGCACAAGTGATTCTGGAGCGCAGCGACATATAAAGTGCGCTCAAACTTCCAGACCAATGGAGCGCATGAGCAAAAGCGCGTTGGTGGTCTGAACGATACCCGGCGCGAGCTTGTAATCGAAATAAAGCCTGCCGTCTTCGAAGCGGTCTGAAAAGTGAAAGTTCGCGGCAGCAGGGCCGATGCCTTCGGCGATCTCGGCCAATGCCAGATCGTGGGTGGTGACAAGACCGATGGCTCCACGCGTGAGAAGGCTGCGGACAAACGATTCGGTTCCGATGCGCCGGTCGTAGGAGTTGGTTCCGGAAAGCAACTCATCGAGCAGGAAGAGCACCGGCACACTTCCTTTGGTCAGCTCGTCAATCTGCTTAAGCCGCGATATTTCGGCATAGAAGCGTGAAAGTCCGCCCTGCAGGGAATCAAGAATGCAGATCGACGCGGTGACTTGCAGGCCGGAGAGCGTCATGCTGCGCGCGCATACCGGCGCACCTGCCTGCGCCAGGACCGTGTTGACACCAACGGCGCGAATGAATGTGCTCTTGCCCGCCATATTGGGCCCGCTGATCACCACCAACTGCAGATCGCTGTCGAGCCTGAGGTCGTTAGAAACGGATTTGTCCCTCGCCAGCAGTGGATGGGCGAGTCCCTCAGCGTTGAAATATGGGCCGCCTTCGACGAACTGAGGAAATGCATCGGCTGGATGCTCGTAGGCGTAGACGGCCAGAGCGGTCAGCGCTTCTACCTCTCCGGTGACGGCGAGCCATTCCCGGATAACCTCGCCATGACGTTCGCGCCAGGCTTCGATGGCGGCGACGCAATGCGGAGTCCAGAAGACAAATGGATCGAAGATTTTTACGAACCAGTTGTCGCGAGAGTCCAACCAGGCCACGCGCCTGCTCAACTCATCAATGGCTTTCGATGCGAGCGCACCGGAACGGGCGAGCAGGGTCTGCAGTTGGACGAATTTCGGCGCGGCGGCGGACTCGTTCTCGATGAGTTTCAGGATGGCCGCGAGCAGAACTAGGTCATGCTGCGCTCCGTCGATAGCCGCTGCAACGGGATCGAGTTTCGCGCGCCACCGATAGCTCACACCGAAATTAACAATGCACATGAAAAACGCTACGCCGATCCAATCCCACTTCCACCAGGCAGCCAGGCTCAGGAACCAGAGGATGGCAAGCGAGGTCGCCGTGATACGGATCGACATGCGGTTGAGGGAGTGCGCAGCCTCTGCCCAGCCGATGAGCTTGTCCGAATGAACACCAGCCCTCGCTTCTTCGCCGGCGAGGACGAGCCGTTCGCGGAAGTCAAACCGAGGCGTCAACTCCTGAACAGCCTTCTGGCGCGCCGCCACTTCCGGGATGGAAGCCGCGGACTGCAGCCACGCGGCCAGAGTTTCCTCGCCGGAGCGCGTGCGGGCGGTGCAGAGAAATTGAAAGAGACTGGCCGGGCCAAAGATATCAAGGTCGCGCGCGTAGGGATGTGAGGGGTCGAGAAAGCGCTCGCCGGTTTCTCCCGTGCCTGCCCAGCGATTCTCGATGCGGCTGATGCCTTGCTCGTAATAGGCGCGCAGCCGCGCATGGTCGCGAAGACGACGCAAGACACGCTCATGCAGCACCGCGAGGACGACAAAGAGCAGGACAGGGATGAGCAGAAAGAAAATTTTCGGCGCGTGATACTTCACAAGCCAGATGGCCGCGAGGACAATGAACAGACCGAGGACGAGCTTGGTTACGGCAAGGAGATTGTCGCGCCTCCGGTACCCCACCGTTGAGTCGGCAATTGCTCTCAGGCGTCGGTTGTACTCGGCGACCGGCGACTCACTCTGCACCCAGCCATTATCTCAGCTAATGTGAGCCGTTCGATGACCCTAGGGCCACGAAGAATTGAAGCCGCGCGGCCAGGTCAGCTCCAGTAACTGCGGTCGAGGGTGCGGTACTGGATGGCTTCGGCGATGAGCGCGACGGTCAGGTTCGGCTGGCCTTCAAGGTCGGCGATGGTGCGGGCGACCTTGAGGATGCGGTCGTGGACGCGGGCGGTGAGTCCCTGCTGCTGCATGGCGCGCTCGAGAAGCTTCTCGGCGTCGGGGCCGAGTTCACAGAAGGCGCGAATCTGGCGGGTTCCCATCTGAGCGTTGGAATAGATCTTTTCCTTTGCTTCGGCGAATCGCTGGCGCTGCAGCTCGCGAGCCTTGAGGACGCGGTCGCGGATGACGGCGGAGCTTTCGCTTGCTGCTCCTCCGCGCAGCTCGCGGTACTGGACAGCGGGCACCTCGATGTGGATGTCGATGCGGTCGAGCAGCGGTTCGGAGACCTTGGAGACGTAACGCTGGATCAGCGGCGGTGTGCAGTGGCACTCGCGGGACTTGTCATTGAAATATCCGCAGGGGCAGGGATTCATGGCTGCGGCGAGCATGAAGGCTGCGGGAAAGCTGAAGGACATGGAGGCGCGCGCAATGGTGACGTTGCGGTCCTCGAGAGGCTGGCGCATGACTTCGAGGACGTTGCGGGGAAACTCGGGCAGCTCGTCAAGAAACAGCACACCGTTGTGCGCGAGCGAGACTTCGCCGGGGCGAGGAACAACTCCACCTCCAATCAGGCCCGCGTCGGAGATGGTGGGGTGCGGGGAGCGGAATGGCCGCTGCGCGACGAGCCCGGCTTCCGCATCGAGCACTCCGGCGACCGAGTGGATCTTGGTGGTTTCGAGTGCCTCTTCAAAGCTGAGCGGCGCGAGGATCGACGGCAGTCGTTTGGCGAGCATGGTTTTGCCGGAGCCGGGCGGGCCGATCATGAGGATGTTGTGTCCGCCGGCGGCCGCGACTTCGAGCGCGCGCTTGGCGGTCTGTTGGCCGCGCACATCGGCGAAGTCGACTGGGTGATACTGCATTTCGCCTAGTAGCCGCTCCGCTTCGACCCGGAAGGGCTGGGTATGAATACCTCCGTTGGCGGCGGCGTTTAACAAATCGCGTACTTCGTTTAGGCTGGCGACCGGGTAGACGTTCACTCCTTCGACGACTGCGGCTTCGCGCACATTGGACTTGGGAATGACGAGGTTTTGATGCCGCGCTCGCGTGCCGCGACCGCGACGGGCAGCATGCCGGAGACGGCGCGCAGTCCGCCGTCGAGTCCAAGCTCGCCGACGAGGAGGAACTGGCTAAGATCGGTGAGGTTGAGCGCTCCGTAGGCGCCAAGGATGCCGATGGCCATGGGCAGGTCGAAGCCGGAACCCTCTTTCTTGATGTCAGCGGGCGCGAGGTTGATGGTGATGTGCGTCGGCGGCACATCGAAGCCGGAGTTCTTGATGGCGGCGCGGACGCGGTCGCGGCTTTCGCGCACTGCTGCGTCAGCCAGGCCGACGGAGTGGAGTGATCCTGGTCGGTCTTGATTCCGGAGAAGTCGACTTCGACGTCGATGATGTTCGCGTCAATCCCGTAGACAGCAGCGCTGAGGGCTTTGAAGAGCATAAGGTTGGGTTTGGTGCGTGGAGTATACACGGTAGAGTGCAGGGCGGCGATGAAGAAAGCGCGGACAACCGCCGGCAGCAGGTAGCGTTGGTAATGTGCGCCGAGAGAATAGAATGAGCTGTCGTGAAGACGAGTCTTTTTGATCTCTATAAGGTGGGAATTGGGCCTTCGAGCTCCCATACGATGGGGCCGATGCGGGCGGCGAACCGGTTCGCTCTTGAGCTGGCGCGCGAGGGGCTACTGGATAGGGTGGCCAGTGTAAGGGTCGATCTCTACGGGTCGCTGGCACTGACCGGCATTGGTCACGGAACGGATCGCGCGGTGCTTCTAGGGCTGAGCGGCGAGGAAGCGAGCAAGATCGATCCGGCGACGATCGAGCCGAAGCTCGAGGCAATTCGGGAGACGGGAAGGCTGTCTCTGCTGGGTACGCGGGCGATTCCCTTTCGCGAAGCGAAGCACCTGATCTTTCATCGCGACCAGATGTATCCGCCGGGCGCGAAGACCAGGCATCCCAATGGCGTGCGCTTTACGGCATTCGACGCGGCCGGGAATGTTGTGCGCACAGATACATTCTTCTCGATCGGCGGCGGATTCATTGTGGCGGACGCGGAGGGCGCGGGCGATGCTCCGTTGATGACAACTGCTGCGCTGCCGTATCCGTTCCGCAGCGCGGCCGAGTTACTGGATATGGCCTCGCGCGAGGGGCTGGCGATCTGGCAGGTGATGCAGCGGAATGAATGCGCGCTTCGATCCGAGCATGAGGTAACCGAGGGGATCCTGCATATCTGGGAAGTAATGCGGGCATGTATCGACCGCGGTATGGCAACAGAAGGGATTCTTCCCGGCGGGCTGGGTGTCCGCCGCCGCGCTCCGCGGCTGGCGCAGCGGCTACGCGAGAAAGAGGGCGCAGGCAAGAGGTCGGGCGATCCGCTGGCTCCCCTTGATTGGGTAACGGTCTACGCGATGGCGGTGAACGAAGAGAATGCCGCTGGAGGCCGCGTGGTGACCGCACCGACCAACGGCGCGGCGGGAGTGATTCCGGCAGTGGCGCGATATTACGCTGGTTTTTGCGGCGGCGCCGACGAGGCAGGCATCATCCACTACTTTCTCACGTCGGCTGCGATTGGCGTGCTCTACAAGGAGAACGCCTCGATCAGCGGCGCGGAGGTAGGCTGCCAGGGCGAAGTGGGCGTGGCGTGTTCGATGGCGGCAGGCGGCCTGGCTGCGGCGCTAGGCGGCACGAATGGCGAGGTCGAGCATGCGGCGGAGATAGCGATGGAGCACAACCTGGGCATGACATGCGACCCCATCGGCGGCCTAGTGCAGATTCCGTGCATCGAGCGCAACGCGATGGGCGCGGTGAAGGCGGTGCATGCCTGCCGCATCGCGATGAACGAGACGGAAGAGCATAAGGTCTCGCTCGATCAGGTGATCAAGACGATGTATCAGACCGGTCTCGATATGCAGTCGCGATATAAGGAGACGTCGCTGGCGGGCCTGGCGCTGAATGTGATTGAGTGCTGATGGGTCAGCTCAGTTGGCCATAGCAGACCGCGCTTTCGTATTCCATGCGAACGTGACCGCCTGTTTCGTTCCCGGCGAACAGGGCTGCGGTTGCGCGAGACATTGCGTCGTATCGCGGCTGGCCGGGCTGGGGCATGTAGGACGAAGAGAGTACCCGGCCCATCAAAGCGTCGAGCGTCAGCTCCCGTGAGTTTTCGAAGCTCGCAGTGCGCATCGCGTTGGGCGCAAAGAAAGCGGCGAGGCGATCTTCGGTCATGTGGCTGTGCTTCACCGTCTCGTAGTCGTTGCCGAATTCGATGAGGATTCGCTCGTAGCCTTCGTGGAAGGGATCACCGGAAATGCGGCGATTGTTATAAATGATGGCACACCGGCCTCCAGGCTTTAGGACACGCGCGAATTCGCTGCGCGTGCCCGGGAGGTCGAACCAGTGCATCGCCTGCCCGACGGTGATCAGATCGACGAAATGATCAGCAAGACCGGTTGCCTCGGCGGTTCCTTTCACACATTGCAGCTGCGGATATTGTGAAGTCAGCGTAAAGCACGCCTCGCGCATCTGTTGATTCGGCTCGACGGCGATGACGTGAAAGCCGCGTGCGAGAAAGATTTCGGTGAGTAGGCCGGTGCCCGCGGCTACGTCGGCGATGACCGAACTCCTGCTGAGCCGGCACTCACGCGCCAGAAGATCAACGATGGCCGGGGGATATCCGGGACGGTGAAGGCGGTAGCTCTCGACGCGGCCGGAAAATCTTTGCGTTGGATCGATCGCAGTCAAGGCTATCTTTCGATCGCCAGTGCGACGGAGTTGCCTCCACCGAGGCAGAGCGCGGCGACTCCGCGATGCACGTCGCGGCGAATCATTTCGTAGATCAGCGTGACCAGCACGCGCGCGCCGCTGGCGCCGATGGGATGGCCGATGGCGACGGCTCCGCCATTCACGTTGACCTTGTCGAAGGGAATGCCGAGCTCGCGGGTGACCGCGATGGCCTGCACCGCGAAGGCTTCATTCAACTCGAAGAGGTCGACGCTGTCGGCGGACCATCCCGCGCGGGCGAGCACTTTTTGCACACCGGTGACCGGCGCCATCATTACCCATTGCGGATCGACTCCGCTTGAAGCCTGCGCGCGAATATGCACCAACGGGGTGAGCCCGAGCTCCGCGGCCTTTTTCGCCGACATGACGACAAGAGCGGCGGCTGCGTCGTTCACTCCCGGAGCATTCCCGGCGGTTACGGTTCCGTCTTTCTTGAAGGCGGGCTTGAGAGCGCGCAGGGCTTCGAGGCTGGCGTCTTCGCGAATGGATTCGTCGCGCTCGACGATGATGGGCGGCTGGCCCTTCTTCTTTGCAGGGACTCCGACGGGCACGACCTGTGACGAGAAGCGGCACTCCTTCCACGCGGCCGCGGCTTTGCGATGCGAGTTGAGCGCGTACTCGTCCTGCTCTTCGCGCGTGATGTTGTACTTTTCTGCAACGTTCTCGGCGGTGATCCCCATGTGGTAGTCGTTGAAGGCGTCCCACAGGCCATCGTTCACCATGGAGTCGACGGCGACGGCGTTGCCCATGCGGAAGCCGCTGCGCCCCTGAGGCAGCAGATACGGCGCGTTGGTCATCGACTCCATGCCGCCGGCGACGACGATCTCAGAGTTGCCAGTCTGAATTGCCTGTGCGGCAAGCGCAACCGCCTTCAGGCCTGATCCGCAAACCTTGTTGATGGTGAGGGCGCTGACTTCGGGTAGAAGACCTCCATTGAGCGCCGCCTGGCGGGCAGGATTCTGACCGAGTCCGGCGGAGACGACGTTGCCCATAATACATTCGTCTACATTTGCCGGCTCAATGCCGGCACGCTTCACGCTTTCGCGCACGGCGATGGCCCCGAGCTGCGTGGCGGAGAGTTCGGAGAAGCCTCCCTGAAACTTCCCGACGGGTGTGCGAACCGCGGACACGATGACGATGTCTTCCATTACCTGCATAACTACCTCACTCATTCGATGCACCGCCGCATACGTTGATGCAGCAACCGTTACACTCAAGATGCGAACTGATGAAGATATCAGAGAATTCAGCCGAAGAACTACCTGTGCCAGCGGAACAGGGCGCGAGCGGGTGGCCGGTTCCACCGCAGCCTGTCGCGCCCTGGTGGCACACGGCGATTGTGATCGCGGTGATCCTGGGCGTCTCCGTGGTGAGCAGCACACAGGCGAAGGCCAGTGCTCTTGCGCAGCACCACATGCAGCATTACGCATTCACGATGGCATGGGAGATCGCGCTGGGGGTGCTGACCTGGTGGGGCATCCGGATGCGCCGCGTTCCCCTGAGACGCCTGCTGGGCGAGCGGCGCGCGGGAGTGAGGGCGTGGTTCACGGATTTCGGCGTCGCTCTGATCTTCTGGCTCATGGCAAGCATCGTGCTCGCAGCAATTGAGGGTGTGCTGCGAGTGCTGCACCTTGTGCGGGAGCAAAAGACCATACTCGCGATTGCCCCACAGACCGGGTGGGAAGTGCTGGTGTGGGTTGCGCTCTCAACCACGGCAGGCATTGTTGAAGAATTTGTGTTTCGCGGTTATCTCCTGCAGCAGTTCGCATCCATCAACGGAAAATTGCCGGTCCGCGAAAAATCGATGGGCGGCGGCGGAAGCTTGTGGCTCGGCGTACTCATGTCTTCGCTGCTCTTCGGCGCAGCGCACGGCTATGAAGGTCTCGGTGCAATGATCGCCATCGTCGCATTTGGCGCGATGTTTTGCGTGCTCGCGATTCAACGGAAGAGTCTGCGTGCAGGCATGATGGCGCACGCGTGGTACGACTCACTCACAGGAATTGCGCTCGCGATTGCGAAACATATGCGCGTGATTTGAGCTGCGATGCGAGACGACGTTGACGCAGACGATTCAATCCGAAAAATTGAATGCACCAAAATGCGATTTTTTTCTTGACACTTTTTTTTCAGACTTCTATACATTCGTTAACTGCAACTATGTGTTGCAGACTCGATGTCACATCGAAAAGGGAGAATAGAACACCATGGCAACAAAAAAGGCAGCTAAGAAGGCAGCTAAGAAGCCCGCGAAGAAGGCAGCCAAGAAGAAGTAAGCAATAGCAACAGGCAACACAGAAGGGGAACGCAAAACGCGTTCCCCTTCGTGTTTGCGGCCAACAACTTTGAATGAGCGACAATAGGACACATGACGCGACGACGCTGGATTGCCGACAGCTGGGACGAAGCGACCGCATCGCTCACCGGCGAACAGGCCTCGCACCTGATCCGCGTGTTGCGCGCGCAGACCGGCATGGAGTTCGACATCGTCGCCGGCGATCGAGTATGGCACGGGGTAATCGCGGGCATCAGCGGCGATGCGGTGCGATTCAACCTGGTTGCAGAGGTGAAGGCGGAGCCGGCACTGCCGCTGACGATGCTCCTCTCGATCTTCAAGTTTGACCGCATGGAGTGGGCGATCGAGAAGGCGACCGAACTGGGAGTGGAACGGATTCTGCCGATCGTCGCGCGGCGCAGCGAAAAGCATCTTGCGCAGTCGGCGCAGAATCGCGTCGAGCGGTGGAGGCGGATTGCGCGTGAGGCCGCGCAGCAGTCGCGCCGATCGGACGTGCCGGTGGTGGAGGACGTCGCACAGTTGAAGCTTGCGGCGCGGCGCGAAGGCGACGCGGTTCGGCTGCTGCTCGCCGAGCAGGATCGGACGCGCACGCTTCGCAAGGCGCTTGAGGAATCACTTGCCGAATCCGGCGACCAGCTCCCGGCGGTTCGAGTGGCGGTCGGTCCGGAAGGTGGATGGGCAGCAGAAGAGGAAGCGCTCTTCGACAGCGAGGGATGGAAGCCGGTGAGCCTGGGGCCGCGCATCCTGCGCGCCGAGACGGCGGCAATCACGGCGATGGCGGTTGCGGCGGCGCTGCTCGAATAAAGTCAGGGATTAGGGAACACGGAGCGGGGATTAGCAAACGTCCCTACCACAGCCCCCATTCACCGCGTAGTAAGACCCACACCGCCAGCAGCAGATTACTCGTTGCATGCGCGATGATGGCGTCGCCGATGCGGCCCCGCCACTTTAGAACGGCCGCGTAAGCGAGGCCGGCGAGAATCCCGACAAACCAGTGGCTGCCGTGCATCACGCCGAAAACAACTGAGGACAGACACACGGACCGCCAAGTAAGGCTGCGGAAAGGCACCTCATCGAAGTTTCGGCTGATGAGGCGGCGCGCCAGGAAGCCGCGAAAGGCGAGTTCTTCGGCGATGGGAACAGTAACGACTGCTGCAGCAACCCGGGAAGCGATCCATGCAACGCGCATAGAGGGAGACAGCGCAGCCAGTGCCGAGCCGAGAGGACCGGCGAGATGCTCGTGTGTCCACAGAGCCGGTACGATCCGACCAGGTACGATCCAGGCGAGGAATATGGCCGCGCCCGTTGCCGGGGTGATCCATCCGAAGCGCCAGTCGAGCTTCCGGTATTCGGAGCGAAAATACCAGAGAGCGACTGCGGCGGCGATGAAACGCAGGGGATAGAGCCACTCGAAGTATCCCGAGGCGGATTTGGAGATGAACGATGCCGCGAGGATCGCGAGGAATGGCACCAGATAGGCTGCGACGGCCGGCGACTCTGCGGTCTCATTGGCCGTGGGTGTGCCGGCAATGGTCGGGTCTTTGGGAGTGGAAGCGGGCCCTCTTTGCAGGCACGACAGCTTTCGTGTCGCCATGGAAAATGTCAGCGCGACAGCGGTGAAAGCGATCCGTCCTGCCTGCGAGTGGAAGCCGACCATGGCGACCTCCGGAGCGCCGGCGTCGCCGATCAGAATGATTACGGCGATGCGAACGATATTGAGCAGCCATACGCATGCCAGGGCGCACGGCACGAGCACGAGCGTCCGCGGGAAGCGAGTCTCCCGGCGGAAGTACCACAGCCAGGCCAGCGTGAAGACAAGAACCAGACCAAGGCCTTCGAGCCCGGAACATTCTTCGGCGATGAAGCCCAGAAAGCGGGGAGTGCCAAGTGTGAAGGCGGCGGGGTCGCTGATTGCGTCGGGCAATACAAAGGCGAGCAGCTTGCGCGCGGAATAAAACGCAGCGATCTGCAGGATGCGCCCGTGGGCGAGGCTGGAAGAATCCCAGAATGACTGGAAAGGATGGCGCAGCCACCATGCAGCCGCGCCGGAAAGTGAAGCCAACAGGGCGAGCGAACCATTAGCACGCACAGTCCTTGCCCAGATCCGAAGGGGAACGCACGCCAGCGCAAGCAGAAGGATTCCGAACAGAACAACAGCGCTTGCAACGATGTGCCCGGCGCTGGAGAGCCCGAGGTATGGATCACGCAAGGCCGCCAGGTCGCCCAGAAACACAACGGCTACACAGGCAAGGTGGGCACAGAACAAGCGTCCGTTGAAGCAGATTCTCTCGATCCGCCCTCAGTGCGGAAGAGCCGAGGCCGAGGAAGATTGCAAAGGCAACAATTCCGGAGGGAGCGAGGGGGCCAAGCAGCGATCCGATATGGGGAATGCTGGCGAGCAGTGCGCAGTCGAAGGTCAAGACCGCGGCAAGGAGATAGAGACGTCCCAACAGATGGCGAGGCAGGCGAAAAAGAGGTTGTCATAAAGAGGCAGGACCTTCTCCGTTTTACTTGCGACGCCGGGCGCGCAGAACAGTGGCGGTTCCGGCAACAAGCGTTATTCCGCTGATTGCAAGAGCCGGATCGATTTCCGGAGCGCGGGGTGGGGGGTCCTGGCGGTGCTTGTATTCGTGGTGACCGAACAAAATCTCTCAGAGGCTTTCGGCGTGGGCGCTAGCGCTCGTTCCGAGAACCAAAGCCAATGCCAAAAAAGAGTACTTCAGGAATTTCGTCAATGTTCACACTCTCTTTCCATGATTTGTACGGCAGGCATCACGATTGCCAAATGCACCGGGCTACGACTGAGACTTTATCTCGCCGCTTGACCCCGGCGTAGCAATAAAAAGCGGATGCTCCATCTCCGAAATCCAATTTGGAACAGTAATTGAATCAGATCGCCGACTTCATTTTTTTTGCGGTTAAGTTGCCAGACTGCCTGCATCTGGGGGGGAGTGGACGTGCTTCGAAATCGGAGTTGCCGGATGAGACAACAAACGTTTCCCGGAAGAGCGTAGGCCAATTTGACCTACTCCCCTTCAGCCTCATTTCGATTATTGGGGGATCGCTGGAATTTTGGAATCACTAGGCAGGGTAAGGGGATACCCTAGAAAGTAACCGTTAAGATCACAGATGGGTACTGGACTGGCTCGATTTCGGACAGATCGTTGCCGTTGGCGCAGCTGCTGAGAGATGCAGCCTGCAGAGCGCCGCGCCGGGAAATCGGCGCAACGCCCGATGATGTGACCGTGATGCTAGGAGAACATCTCCTTCACCTTGTCGAAGAGGCGTCGGGAGGTCGGGACATTCTCGATAGTCAGGGTGTCGCCGAGCTGACGCAGCAGCTCTTTCTGAATGCGGGTGAGCTTCTTCGGTGTCTGCACCGCAATCTGCACGACGAGGTCGCCGCGTCCGCGCTCGTTGAGATAAGGAACGCCCTTGTTGCGAAGGCGGAATTCTTTCCCGCTCTGCGTGCCTTCGGGGATCTTCAGAGTGGTCTCGCCTTCGAGCGTGGGAATCTGCAGGTCGGCACCCAGAGCTGCCTGAGGGAATGAGATCGGCAGTACACAGTGCAGGTCGTTGCCGTCGCGCTCGAAAAACTGGTGCGGCTTAACCGCGAGCACGATGTAGAGATCGCCCGACGGGCCTCCAAAGCGGCCGGCGTCACCCTCTCCCTGATAGCGGATTCGGGTGCCATCCTCCACACCGGCGGGAATGCTGACGTTGATAGCATGCTCGCGCTGAACACGGCCATCACCGCGGCAGGTTCCGCAGGGGTTGGAGATGACGGTGCCTGTGCCTCCGCATACATTGCAGGTGCGGGCGATCGAGAAGAAGCCCTGCTGATAGCGAACCTGTCCGTGCCCCTGGCACTGCTGGCAGGTTGCAGGACCACGCACATCGGCCGATCCGGTGCCCCGGCAATCGGAGCAGGCTTCCATCCTGCTGATGGTCACCTCCGTATCTTTGCCGAAGACTGCCTCGTCGAATTCGATCGTCTTGTCGAAGCGAACGTCGCGACCCTTTTGCATGCGCGAAGGCTTGCGGCCGCCGCCCACGTTGAATCCGAAGAGATCGCCGAAGATATCGCCAAGATCGGGCATGCCGGCAAAAGGATCGCCGTTGCCCTGACCCACGCCGGAAACGCCGGCGTGACCGTAGCGGTCGTAGGCGGCGCGCTTATCCGGATCTGTGAGCACCTGATAGGCTTCGCTGCACTGTTTGAATTTTTCTTCAGCCTCCGCATTTCCCGGATTGCGATCCGGGTGGTATTGCATGGCGAGCTTGCGATAGGCGGCCTTGAGCTCCTGGTCGGAAGCTCCGCGCACTACGCCCAGCACTTCATAGTAGTCAGCTTTAATCACGTTTGCAGTTCGACTCATGCTTCCTTCTGTTGCGGGTTGCTGGCCACCCGGACCAGGGCGGGACGGAGCAGACGCTCCTTGATGCGGTAGCCGCGGCGAACTTCATCGAAGACCTGATGATCGGGCAGATCAGGCTTCTCTGCCATCTCCAACGCCTCGTGGATGCGCGGATCGAATTCCGCTCCCACGGCTTCGACGGGCTGCACATTGAGCGAGCGCAGCGCTTCTTCCATCTGCTTGACGATCAGCTCGACGCCGGTGCGCAATTGCTCAGCGGACCCGGTCGATTTGAGAGCAAGCTGAAAGTTGTCGAGCACGGGCAGGAACTGCTCAACCGCGCCGGCAACGGCATAGTCACGAAATTCGTTTCGCTCGCGCGCTTCGCGCTTGCGGGCGTTTTCAAATTCAGCCTGCAGACGGGCGAGCCGGTCGACTAGCGAATCCCGTTCGGCCGTCAGGCGGTCGAACTCTTCATGGGAGACGGCTGCGGTCTCGGGAAGAGGCACGATGGCCTCGGCCTGAGGGTCGGAGGAGGAGTTGGAGTTCGGTGTTGCTTCTAATATTTCTTCAGTCATTTTGTTTCTGTTGTTGATGAAATTCCTTCGGCTCATTCGAACCTGATTTCCACTACAAGTTTATCGCGTTCAAAGGAGTCCCTCGTTTTTGATGCGGAGCCTGGGCTGGACGGCTCAGGCTACTGGGGTGGCTGGAAAATCCTGTCCGATAGCTGGGCGATGTAAGAAACCGCGTTGATGGTTTCCTGATACTGCATACGGGTGGGGGCAATGACCGCCACCGTGGCCAGATTCTCTGCGCCCAGGCGCGCCGGAGCCCCAATCAGTACGAGGTTATGCATGCCGGGAATAGCTTCCTCCAGCCCCACGACCACGCGGACCGTCTGCTGGCGGGC
>Ga0210390_10001970_pt1 | contig 18787 bp, 12 predicted proteins | sample IncBWH11OmetaG_FD_161050 | JGI IMG/M metagenome (GOLD analysis project Ga0210390, IMG submission 161050) | Forest soil microbial communities from Barre Woods Harvard Forest LTER site, Petersham, Massachusetts, United States - Inc-BW-H-11-O ... | reverse complement strand
CCGCCAACGGCGTCACCGGCGTCGTCCTGGTGGCGCTGCTGGTGTGCCTGATCCCCACCACCATCGGCGCGTTGCTGTCGGCGATCGGCATCGCCGGCATGGACCGGCTGGTCCAGCGCAACGTGCTGGCCATGTCGGGCCGCGCGGTCGAGGCCGCCGGCGACGTCAACACGTTGCTGCTGGACAAGACCGGCACCATCACCCTGGGCAACCGGGAGGCATCGGAATTCATCCCGGTCACCGGTGTCACGTCCGAGGAACTGGCCGATGCCGCTCAGCTGTCCAGCCTGGCCGACGAAACCCCCGAGGGCCGCTCGATCGTCGTCTACGCCAAGCAGGCCTACGGGCTGCGGGAACGCTCCCCCGGCGAACTCAGCCACGCCCACTGGGTCGAGTTCACCGCGACCACCAGGATGTCCGGGGTCAACCTCGATGGCCGACAGCTGCGCAAGGGTGCGGCCAGCTCGGTCGCCAACTGGGTCCGCGAGCAGGGTGGCACGATTCCCGACATGCTCGGCGAAATCGTCGACGGGATCTCGGCCGCCGGGGGCACCCCGCTGGTGGTCGGCGTGGTCACCACCGGCGACGGTGGCACGAAAGCCGACGTGCTCGGAGTCATTCACCTCAAGGACGTGGTGAAGCACGGCATGCGTGCGCGCTTCGACGAGATGCGCAAGATGGGCATCCGCACGGTGATGATCACCGGTGACAACCCGCTGACCGCCAAGGCGATCGCCGACGAAGCCGGGGTCGACGACTTCCTCGCCGAAGCCACGCCCGAAGACAAGCTGATGCTGATCAAGCGTGAGCAGGAGGGCGGCCGGCTGGTCGCGATGACCGGTGACGGCACCAACGACGCTCCGGCGTTGGCTCAGGCCGACGTCGGGGTGGCGATGAACAGCGGCACCAGCGCGGCCAAAGAGGCCGGCAACATGGTGGACCTGGACTCCGACCCCACCAAGCTCATCGAGATCGTGGAAATCGGTAAACAGCTGTTGATTACGCGCGGCGCATTGAGCACGTTCTCGATCGCCAACGACATCGCCAAATACTTCGCGATCATCCCGGCCATGTTCGTGGCGCTGTTCCCCGGACTGGACCTGATCAACGTGATGCGGCTGCACAGCCCGGAGTCGGCGATTCTTTCCGCGGTGATCTTCAACGCGGTGATCATCGTCTTGCTGATTCCGTTGGCACTGCGCGGTGTTCAATACACACCGAGCAGCGCGTCAAAACTGTTGAGCCGCAACCTTTACATCTACGGGCTTGGCGGCATCGTCGCCCCGTTCATCGGTATCAAACTAATCGACCTGGTCGTGCAATTTATCCCCGGGATGGGCTGATATGAATATTTCCAACCTGATTCGCCAGCACTGGGCGGCGCTGCGAGCGCTGCTCGTGCTGACCGTGATCACCGGCTTCGTCTACCCCGCGGTCGTCTGGCTGGTTGCCATGCTTCCCGGTTTGCACGCCAAGGCGGAGGGATCGATAATCACGGCGTCCGGAAAGCCGGTCGGCAGCAAGCTGATTGGTCAATCGTTCACCGACAAGGACGGCAACCCGCTGCCGCAGTACTTCCAGAGCCGCCCGTCGGCGGCCGGAGCGGGCTACGACCCGATGGCTTCGGGTGCCAGCAACCTCGGCCCGGAAAGCATCGTCGACACACCGGCAGATCCGACCAAGCTGACTCCGGGTGGCGATCCTTCGACGGCCGGATTCAAACCCAGCCTGCTGACTCAGGTGTGCACGCGCAGTTACGCGATCGGCCAACTCGAGAAAGTCGACGGCTCACGCCCGTTCTGCACCGGCGGTGGCGTCGGCGCAGTGCTGTCGGTGATCGGGCCGCGGGATTCGTCCGGCAACGTGATCCATCCGACGCAGGTGGTCAGCGTGAACGAGCCATGCTCGAAGCCCGGCAGCGCCCCGACGGCGGTGTTCCAGCAGCTCTACGAGGGCGTGCGGGTGGACTGCGCTCAGTATGGTCAGGACTACTCGGCCGGTCAGATCGTGCCGATTCGCGGCGCGGCCTCCGATCACCCGGCGGTACCCGCTGACGCCGTCACCGCCAGCGCTAGCGGCCTTGACCCCGACATCTCGCCCGCATATGCCGACATCCAGGTGGCCCGGGTGGCCCACGCACGCGGGATCAGCACTGCCCAGGCGCGCGATGCGATCAGCCACAATCAACACGGTCGTCTGCTCGGCTTCGTCGGTGAACCGGTGGTTAACGTGCTTCAACTCAATCTGGAGTTGGATCACAACTATCCGGTGAAGTCTTGAACTTTCCGGTGGATGATGTCCATGTGACCTCCGCCAAGGAGCCGCCAACGTCACAAGCGGTGAGCCACGATGAGCCGCTTGCTCGTAGTGTGCCCGCGCAACGTCGTGGCGAGTTGCGCATCTACCTCGGCGCGGCCCCGGGCGTCGGCAAGACCTGCGCGATGCTCGGCGAGGCGCATCGCCGTCTGGGCCGTGGCACCGACGTGGTGGCGGCGGTCGTGGAAACCCACGGTCGCCGCAAGGTCGCCGAACTCATCGACGACATCGAGGTGATTCCGCCGCGGCACCTCTCTTACCGTGGAACGCTTTTCCCGGAACTCGATGTCGAGGCAGTGTTGCAGCGTCATCCGGAAGTCGCACTGGTCGACGAATACGCGCACAGCAACATCCCGGGCAGCGTCAACTCCAAGCGGTGGCAGGACATCGAAACGCTGCTGGACGCCGGGATCACCGTCATCTCGACGCTCAACATCCAGCACCTGGAAAGCCTCAACGACGTCGTTGCCCAGATCACCGGCGTCGAACAGCGCGAAACCGTGCCTGACGAAATCGTCCGAAAAGCAGCTCAGATCGAGTTGGTCGACATCACCCCAGAGGCGTTGCGGCGCAGGCTCGCTCACGGCAACGTCTACCCGCCGGAGCGGATTGATGCGGCGCTGTCCAACTACTTTCGCCCCGGCAACCTGACCGCGCTGCGCGAAATCGCGCTGCTCTGGCTTGCCGATCAAGTCGATTCGGCGCTGGCGAAATACCGTGCCGAAAAGAAGATTACGGCCACCTGGGAGGCGCGCGAGCGAGTGGTTGTCGCCGTGACCGGCGGCCCCGAATCGGAAACATTGGTGCGCCGCGCCTCCCGCATCGCATCGAAGTCGAGCGCCCAACTCATGGTGGTGCACGTCGTCCGCGGCGACGGTCTATCGGGCGTGTCGCCGAAAGAAATGGGCAAAGTGCGCGAACTCGCCGCCAGCCTGGGTGCGACGGTGCACGTCGTGGTCGGCGACGACGTACCGACCGCACTGCTCGACTTCGCCCGCGAGACAAACACCACTCAGCTCGTGATCGGCAGTTCCCGGCGGTCACGGTGGGCGCGAGTCTTCAGCGAGGGAATCGGCGCCGCCACCATCAATGACTCGGGGAAGATCGACGTCCACATGGTCACCCATGAGCAGGCCAACCGCGGCTTGCCGTTCGCGTCGATTTCGCCACGCGCTCGCCAAATCGCGTCCTGGCTGGCCGCCATCACGGTGCCGTGGGCCATCTTGGCGATCACGACACGCTTTTTGGACCCGCAGCTGGACGTCGGCGGAAAGACCGCCATCTTCTTCGCCGGGGTGATTGCCGTCGCGCTGTTCGGCGGTGTGGCACCCGCCGTGCTGGCGGGGATGCTGTCCGGGGCGCTGTTGGTCTATTTCATCGCCGAACCGCGATATTCCTTCGCCGTCGACAACCCCAGCAACGCCGTCACCATCGTGGTTTTGTTGGGCGTCGCGATGGCGATCGCCGTGCTGGTGGACGCCGCAGCCAGCCGTGCTCGCGAGGCCAGGCGGGCGACCCAGGAGGCGGAGCTGCTGGCGTTGTTTGCCGGGTCGGTGCTGCGCGGCGCCGATCTCGCCACGCTGCTGGAGCGGGTGCGGGAGGCGTACTCCCAGCGCGCGGTGTGCCTGGTGCGTGACGTCGACGGTCACCAGCAGTTGGTCGCGAGTGTGGGCAAAAACCCATGCGCCACGGTGGATTCCGCTGACACCGCTGTGAAAGTGGGCGACGAGGAGTTCTGGATGCTGATGTCCGGCCGCGCGTTGACCGGCCGTGACCGCAGGGTGCTGGGGGTCGTCGCAACACAAGCCGCGGGCCTGGTCAAGCAGGGTGAGCTCGCCGAAGAGGCCGGCAAGGTTCAATCCCTGGCGGAGGCCGACGAGCTGCGTCGCTTGCTGCTCTCGGCGCTCGGCCACGATCTACGGACTCCGCTGACCGCGGCGAAGGCGGCGGTATCCAGCCTGCGAGCCGAAGACGTCTGGTTCTCGCCGGAGGACACCGCCGAACTGCTTGCCACCGTCGAAGAGTCCATCGATCAGCTGACCTCCTTGGTCGCCAACCTGCTGGATTCGTCTCGGCTGGCCGCAGGCGTGGTCCGGCCACAGCTCTCCGAGGTCTATCTCGAAGAGGTCGTCCAACGCGCGCTTATCAGTATCGGAACGCGGACCACATTGTTCGGCCGGGGCAGCCTCGACCGGGTCAAGGTAGAGGTCGGCGGGACGGTCGCGATGGCCGACGCGGGCCTGCTGGAGCGGGTGCTGGCGAACCTCGTCGACAACGCGCTGCGCTACGCGCCCGACAGCATGGTGCGGATCAATGCGGGTCAGGTGGGGGGACGTGTACTGATCAACGTCGTCGACGAAGGACCCGGGGTCGCCAAAGGCGCCGCGGAGCAGATGTTCGAGCCGTTCCAGCGGCTCGGCGATACTGATAACAGCACCGGTTTGGGCCTCGGACTGTCAGTGGCCAAGGGGTTCGTCGAGGCGATGAACGGCACTATCCAAGCGACCGACACCCCTGGGGGCGGGTTGACGATCCTGGTGGATCTGGAGGCGCCGCCGGAGATTCCCCAGCCATGAGACGCGATGAAGAGGAGCGGGGCTCGTGACTAGGGTGCTGGTGGCCGACGACGACCAGCAGCTGCTGCGTGCGCTGCGAATCAACTTGACGGTGCGCGGCTACGAAGTGACCACTGCCGCATCCGGATCGGCTGCACTGCGAGCCGCCGCCGACCAACACCCCGACGTCGTGATCCTGGATCTGGGTCTGCCCGACATATCCGGCGTCGAGGTGATCGCCGGACTGCGCGGTTGGATGAGCGCGCCGGTGATCGTGCTGTCGGCACGCACCGATTCCGCAGACAAGGTGGGGGCACTGGATGCGGGTGCAGACGACTACATCACGAAGCCATTCGGGATGGACGAACTGCTGGCACGGCTGCGCGCCGCGGTCCGTCGGGCCGCCGTGTCGGCAGACGGAAACGAGCCCATCGTGGAAACCCGATCATTCACAGTCGATTTGTCGGCAAAGAAGGTGACCAAGGACGGCGTGGAGGTTCACCTGACGCCTACCGAGTGGGGGATGTTGGAAATGCTGGTGCGCAACCGCGGCAAGCTGGTTGGGCGCGAGGACCTACTCAGGGAAGTGTGGGGACCGAAGTACGCGAAGGAAACTCACTACTTGCGTGTCTATCTGGCGCAGCTGCGGCGCAAGCTCGAGGATGATCCATCGCGGCCCAACCATCTCCTGACTGAAGCGGGTATGGGCTATCGCTTCGAAGCCTGATTAGTCGCCAGGCGATCGACCACGACGCACCGATCGCCACAATGCTTTTCGGTAGCCAGTCACCTTCAAGTGACGGGTGAATCTCAGCGCCAGCAAAATTCGGTGTCACGGCCCGAGGCGATAAAGCCGTGGTGTAACCTTCAACAGTAACGGCATCGGCAAAGCGGGTGTCTCCCCGCGCTCAGTCTTCGACTCGATCGCGATCAGGTATTCCCGAGTGGCGGATGAGAGCATGCATCATCACATCATTGTCAGCGGTGACGATGCGCTGGCCACGACCATCGTCGAGGAGCTGAGAAGGGCCGGCGCACGTGTTGTCAAGCTGGACAACGCAGAACTCGCCGATGCCGGCGTTGCTCGCGAGCTCGCCCGGGCCGAAGTTACGCGCGCCATAGCCGTTGTTTGCGCCGCCGATGACGATGCGACGAATCTCGAAATCGCCCTCCTGGCAAGGAGAGCCAATCCAACCCTGCGTGTGGTCGCGCGGCTGACCAACGATGTGCTGCGCGCTGCGGTGGCCGACGACAACGGGCCCGGCGGGATCTTCAACGTCGCCGAACTCGCAGCACCGTCGGTCGTGGAGGCCTGCCTGAGGCACACCACCCACCCGTTCGAGGCCGCCGGCATCGATTTCGTCGCATCCGGCAGCGAAGCACCCCGCGACGGGTCGCTGCGCGAGATCTACGGCGACTTGGCACCAGTGGCGATCATTCGCGGCGAGAACTCCCCCACCCCGGGTGAGGTAGTGGCATGTCCGACTCGAGATCAGCGGGTGCATGCCGGTGACTGGACGGTGACGATCGGGACCGTCGACGAGACGGCGGGTCGCGGCATCAAGGTTCAACAGCCAACCGAAACGCGCGCACGGCGCCCCCTGCTACGGCGAGCGCTCGACGCCGTCCGGGTGGTGCTGAACGACTTCAACCCGGCGTTTTATCCCGCCTTAGCGGGGGCGGCCACTCTGCTCGTCACCTCGATGATCGTGTTGCACTACAACTACCAGCGTCCGCGGATGTCGTGGATCGACGCGCTGTACTTCACCGTGGAGACGATCACAACTACGGGCTACGGCGACTTCAGCTTCGGTCATCAGGTGATATGGCTGCGCCTGTTCGCCGCCCTGTTGATGTTCAGCGGGGCGACCACCATCGCTTTGCTGGTTGCGTTCATTGCCGACGTGTTGCTGTCGCAGCGCTTCGTCATTGCGGCCGCACGCCCCCGGGTGCGCCATCTGCGCAACCACGTCATCGTCGTCGGGCTGAGCGAGCTCGGGATCCGCGTCGTCACCGATCTGGTCAACACCGGACACGACGTCGCGGTGATCGAGCGTGACGAGGAGAACCGCTTCGTGTCGATGGCGCATGAACTCGATGTGCCGGTGATCTTCGGAGACGCCACGCTACTCCAGACGCTGGAGTCAGCGCGGGTAGATCGTGCCCGCGCGGTGGCAGTAGTAACCCGCGACGACATGATCAATATCGAGACGGGGATCATCCTGTCCGAGATGTTGGGACCACGGGTGCTGCCCAAGGTCAACCGGCGGGCCGAGGTTCCGCTGGTACTGCGGGTGTACGACCGCGCGCTGGGCTTCGCGGTGGCCCAGCGTTTCGGGTTCGACAACGTCCGCTCCACCGTCGAACTGGCCGCACCCTGGTTCATCGGCGCCGCGAGCGGCCTGGAGGTACTGGGGACATTTTCGGTTGGGCAGAGTTCCTTCACGGTCGGCGCAATGCGAGTGGCACCCGGCAGCGACCTCGACGGGCTGCAGATGACCGAATTGTCCAACCAAATCCGCGTTATCGCGTTCACTCCGCAGGACGCGCCGGTCGAGCTGCGCCCGCGCCGGGATGACCGGCTTCGAGGGGGCGACACGGTCTACCTCGTCGGCCCCTACCGGGAGTTGCTGGGCACGCTGCGCAGGGGGTTGCCTCCCCGGCAACCCGCGACCGGCGACGAATCGTCTCGCGACGGCCACGAATCTCAACCAGACAAAAAAGGCCGAAACGTCGACGTGAGCCGCCAAGCCAGGACCGGCTGAACGCTGCCAGCTGACGCCCAAGCCGTTGCCAGCTACCTCACAGGGGACCCTGCTTAAATCGGGTCGGCGCCAGACCAGGGGCGGAAGCGGACGGCCAGCGGGGCGGCGGGCAATCGTTAAACCCGAGAAATATACGTGATCGTCGCCACAAACGGCCGTTAAGATAGCGTTATGAAATTGGACACCTTCCGTTAAATACCGATAATGGGGATTGCCCGGTGGCCGAGGACTGTGCTGGTGGGTGCCCCAAACCACAACCTGATGTAACGAATTGGGCGGTTTGCCCGACCATTATCCGGAAAGGGAGGGAGATGCTTTCTGGAACCGATGAGCCCGAATGTCGACAGCGGCAGCGGGCAATTCTGGCGAGCAACGTCGGCGTAAACTGCGGCGTAGATGCGACCACCGCGGTGCCGGTGGCCATCCAGACCTCGGCTGACGACGCGCCGGATCGGCAAGCGACAAAAGCCTTGGCGCATGCCACCATTCACCCAGCGGTCATTGGCGCAGCCACGACCGGGCGTGAGCTAGCCAACCCGATCGCGGTGAATTAAAGGGGTGGCTTAGCAATGGATTTCGGGAGTTATCCGCCAGAGATCAACTCCGGCCGAATGTATGCCGGCCCCGGGGCGGCGCCAATGCTCACCGCCGCGGAAGCCTGGCAGGGACTGGCCGCCGAACTGCATTCGGCGGCCGCCTCGTATCAATCGGTGGTCTCGGGATTGACCGCTGGACCGTGGGTGGGGCCCTCATCGTCGACGATGGCTGCGGCGGCCGCGTCCTATGTCAGCTGGCTGAACGCCACCGCCGCGCAGGCCGAGGAAACGGCCGCCCAAGCCAAAGCCGCCGCCGCCGCATACCAAACGGCGTTTACGTCCACGGTGCCGCCGCCGATGGTCGCCGCCAACCGCAGTCAGCTGACGACGCTGGTGGCGACGAACCTGTTTGGCCGAAACACGCAGGCTATCGCGGCCAACGAGGCGCAATACGGCGAGATGTGGGCGCAGGACGCCGCGGCGATGTACGGCTATGCAGCTTCATCAGCATCCGCGACATCGCTGACTCCGTTCACCCCACCCCAACAGAACACCACCCCCGGCGGGTCGGGTGCTCAGGCCGCCGCGGCCAGCCAGGCCGCTGGCACCTCGGCCGGCAACGTGCAAAGCGCGGTTTCTTCGATTCAGCAAGCGTTCTCATCGGTACCCAACGCGCTGGCGAGTGCCGCGGCGCCGGCACAGACGGACCCGCTGAGCACGTTGAGCAACCTGATTTCTATTTTTCTCGACGCACCGTCGGCCATCGCTACCTTCGCCGCCGACATACCCTTCGGCGTGGTAGGCGTCACAGCCCTTCCCCTGGACATCATCGGCGCCGGGACCGGTCTACACACGGACGACATCGTCAGCGGTTGGAACGGGCAACAGGCCTGGCCGGACGTCGGGCCGGCACCCGTGGAGCCGTTCCCGGCATCCCTCCTCAACCTGCCTCAGGGCGCGTTACCGCCGCCGAGCGTCGCGGCGGGTCTGGGTGAGGCCAACGCGGTAGGAGCCCTATCCGTGCCGCCCACCTGGGCCGTCGCCACACCGGCGGTAAAGCCCATTTCGTTCACCCTGCCGGCGCTGCAGGAAACCACGATCAGCGCCACCGCAGCCCCAGCGGTGGAAGCCGGTTCGGGCAGCACGCTTAGCGAAATGGCATTAGCGGGGATGGCCGGTCGAGCCATGGCCGGAACCGTCGGCACCGGCGTCAGCCGGGGCGCCGTCAAGGCACCTAAAGACGCGAAGGCCGCGGCACGCGCCGGCGCTGCGACGACCAATAGCACTGCGGCAACTGCTGCTAAAGACGTAGCACCGCAAGACAAACCTCGGGCCGTCGTCACCGGAGTCGCGGCCGAGCTACGCGAATTCACCAAGCTCCGCGACGAAGGAATTCTGACCGACGAGGAATACACCGAGCAGAAGAACCGCCTGCTCGGTCGCTGAGCCGCCCGCCGCTACGCGGCGGAAGCACTGGTTGCCTGGAAGAGGAATGCGCAGCAATGGATTTCGGGATCTATCCGCCGGAGATCAACTCCAGCCGGATGTATACCGGTCCGGGATCGGGGCCGATGCTGGCCGCTGCGCAAGCTTGGGGCAGCTTGGCTGACGAGCTGTATACGGCGGCCAGCGCATATCAGTCAGTGGTGTCGGAGCTGACATCCGGGGCGTGGTCGGGTCCGTCATCCACGGCGATGTCGTCCGCTGGCGCGACGTACGTGGAATGGCTGAGCGCCACCGCGGCACAGGCCGAACGGACCGCCACCCAAGCCCAAGCGGCGGCCGCCGGCTATGAGGCGGCGTTTGCGATGACGGTGCCGCCGCCAGAGATCGCTGCCAACCGCAGCCTGCTGGCGGTGTTGGTGGCGACGAACTTTCTGGGGATAAACACTCCGGCGATCGCGGCCACCGAGGCGCAGTACGCCGAGATGTGGGCCCAGGACGCCGCGGCGATGTACGGCTACGCGGGCTCGTCGGCAGCTGCGACCGTGCTCACCCCGTTCACCTCACCGCACCAGAACACCGATCCGGGCGGGACGCCCAGCCAGGCTGCCGCGGTCAGCCAGGCCAGCGGCACAGCTGCCGGTAACGTGCAAGGCACCATATCGACTGTGCCGCAAGCATTGTCCGCGGCAGCGGCGCCGGCCCAGACCGACCCGCTGACCACACTGGCCAACCTGATCAGCGTCTTTTTCAGTGCACCAACCGATCTGGTTACCCTTTTCGGGATCGTCCCGGCGGATGCCCTGTCTGGGCCGGTGGATTATCCCATCGCCTATCTCGGCACTGTGGCCGGTCAGAACACGGACGACATCATCAGCGGCTGGGATGGGCAGGTGCCCTGGCCAGGCACAGGGGAGGCGCCGGTGCAGCCGTTTCCGGCAACTCTTCAAGGCCTGCCCCCAGGCGGGGTCCCTGCACCGACGATGTCAGCGGTCCTTGGCGAAGCGAACATGGTTGGAGGACTGTCGGTCCCGTCGAACTGGACCGTCGCCGCACCCGAGATACGCTCCGTCGCACTAACGTCGCCGCTCACCGGCCCTGCCGCGGCAGCTGCGCCGGCGGTGGAAGCCGGCTCGGCAAGCGCGTTCAACCAGATGGGACTTGCCGGTATGGCCGGGCAGGCCATGGCCGGCCCACCGGTTGCCGACGACAGCCAGAACAACGGCAAGGCCGTAACCCACGCAAGGCTGACCGGCCGCACCAGTGATACGGCAAGCGACAATGAGGCCGACGTCTTGTCCGCGCCTCGGACGGTCGTTACCGGGGTCGCTGCCGCAATACGGGATATCACCAAGCAACGCGATCAGGGATATCTGACCGAGGAAGACTACAGGGAGCAGAAGACGCGCCTGCTCGAAATCTCGGTCAGACACCGCCCGTTGGCATAAATCACCGCTAAAGCGCGATCGAGAGTGCGATACCGTCCAGGATGTCGTGCTCGCTCACGATCAGCGCGTCGATGCCGGCACGCTCACGGAACGCGAAGGCCAGTTCCTCGATCACGATTGCGCCACCACCGATCACATCGGCCCGGCCCTCGTGCATGGGCCCCAGTGCCGCGCGCTGCGCCCGCGACATGCCGATTAGCCCGTCGCAGACAGTGAGTAGCCGGTCTGTGCCGATCCGCGAAAGATGAATGGCCACAGAGTCATAGGTCGTCATGTTCTGTGCGAGCGCCGAGATCGTCGTCATCGTGCCGGCTACACCCACCCAGGTTCGGGCCCGTTCGACTGGGACAACGCGCAACGCCTCGCCGAGGCGTTCGCGAACCACTTCCCGAGCAGCCGCCACCTCCGCCGCGGTAGGCGGGTCCGTGTGCAGGCATCGCTCGGTCAACCGCACGCAGCCGATGTCGGCCGAGAAGCTCGCTACCACCGCGTCGGTGCCGAGCACGATCTCGGTCGAACCGCCGCCCAAGTCTACGATGACGAAAGGAGCTGCGGCGGAGTCTAATTCGTTCACCGCTCCACGGAACGACAACTCGGCCTCTTCGCCCCCGGAGATCACCTCCGCGACCGAGCCGTCCACCACGGCGCCCAGCACATCGGCCGTCATCGCGAAGAAGACATCCCGGTTGCCGGCATCACGCGTGGCCGACGTCGCAACCATGCGTATCCGGTCGACGCCGTTCGCCGCACACAACGCGGCGTAGTCGACGAGCGCGACGCGGGTGCGCTCCAACGCATCCGGAGCGAACCGACCGGTCGCGTCGACGCCCTGACCCAGCCGTACGATGCGCGTCTCGCGGTGCACGTCGCGCAGCTGCCCGTCATGCGCGTCGGCGATCAGCAACCGAATCGAGTTGGTGCCGCAGTCGATCGCCCCGACGCGGGTCATATGCGCCGCTCCTCCTCATCGCTTCGCTCTGCATCGATCGCCCCGACGCGGGTCATGCCCACTCCCCCGGATCAAGAATTCCAGCCATCGACGGCTCGGCCGCCAGCACCGCCAGCGCCTCGTCGCCGAGCGGATTCACTCCCCGACCCTTGGCCAGCGAATGCGCGATCAGCACGTGCAGGCACTTGACCCGGTCCGGCATGCCACCGCCGGAAAACGTTGTCCCCAACGGCTCGACGGCATCCCGCTCGGCCAGGTACGACTCGTGAGCCCGGCGATAGCCGGCGGCCAATTCGGGATCGCAGCTCAGCCGCTGCGTCATCTCGCGCATCATCCCGGACGACTCCAGCCTGCTTGCCGCAGCGGTGAGCACCGGATGCGTCAGGTAGTACAACGTCGGAAAGGGTGTGCCGTCAGGCAGTTTCGGCGCGGTCTTCACCACGCCGGGTTCGCCGTTGGGGCACCGGTAGGCGATCTCGAGCACTCCGCGCGGCTCGCGGCCGAGCTGGCGCGCCACCGCGTCGAGGTCGTCACGGTCAACCACCGGGCGGCGGTGGATTCGGCGGGCCGGGTGCAACCGGCGGCGGCGCGGGCGCCGGCGGGGCGGGCGTCGGCGGGCCGTGCGGGGCATCGGCGATGGTGTGCCACAGCGACGTGTACCACGGGTCGTTGGTGGCCGCGGCCGTCGGCTGGTTCCCCGGTTCAGCGGGAACGGCCGCCGACGGGGGCAGCTGGACCTGATACGGGATGTCGCCCGGCTTCACAAAGCCCAGACGTTCCCGGGCTTGCGCCGCAATGTAAGCCGGGTCGGCGAGCTTGCTCTTCTGCTGCTGGAGGTCGGAGATCTGTTGCCGCAGAGCGGCTTCGGAGGCGGCGAGCTGTTTCATCTCGGTGCGCTGCGCGAAATAGGTGCGGACCGGGCCGGCGATGGTGAGCGTCAACACGCAGACAACCGCCGCCAGGATCGCAGCGCGCCGCGCGGTCAGACCGAGCCGTTGCTCCGACCGTTGCTCGGCCGACTCGGCGATCGCCTGTTTGATCGGTTCAACCACTTCAGGCATCGCACGAGACGCCGTCGGTCCGCGACGCGCCGCCGGCGACCGGCGCGGCCGCCCCTGTTCCGAATCGCCGGCGCGGCTCGGGCGCGAGGCCGGTGAGCGCCGCTTCGGGTCTGGCCGCTTGGATTCGGGCATGGTTCCTGCCGGCTAGCCGGCTTCCGGCGCGTATCGGGGGAAGGCCAGATCACCGGCGTAGCGGGCGGCGTCGCCGAGCGCTTCTTCGATCCGCAGCAGCTGGTTGAATTTGGCGACGCGTTCGCTGCGCGCCGGCGCGCCGGTCTTGATCTGCCCGCTCCCGACAGCCACCGCCAGATCGGCGATCGTGGTGTCTTCGGTCTCACCGCTGCGGTGGCTCATCATCGTCCGGTATCCGCTGTGGTGTGCGAGCGCAACCGCGTCGAGGGTCTCCGTCAACGTCCCGATCTGGTTGACCTTGACCAGCAACGCATTTGCCACGCCGCGCTCGATGCCTTCTTCCAGTCGTTCGGGATTGGTGACGAAGATGTCGTCGCCGACGATTTGCACCCGGTCCCCGATCGCCGTGGTCAGGGCTGCCCAGCCGCCCCAATCATCCTCGGACAGTGGATCTTCGATGGACACCAGCGGGTAGGAGCCCAACAGGCCGGCGTAGAACTCGGTCATCTGGTCAGCGGTGTGGATGTTCCCCTCGAACTTGTAACCGGTGCCGTCGGTGTAGAACTCGGAGGCAGCCGCGTCGAGAGCCAACGCCACCTCGGCGCCGGGTTTGAAACCGGCGGATTCGATCGCCTGACCGATCAGATCCAGCGCCGTCTTGGTGTTGGCCACGTCGGCGGCAAAACCGCCCTCGTCGCCTACGGCGGTGGACAGGCCCTGCTTCTTCAGCACCGCCTTGAGGGCGTGGTAGACCTCGGCACCCCAGCGCAGCGCCTCGTAGAAGCTCGGCGCCCCGATCGGGGCCACCATGAATTCCTGGATGTCCACCGCGGTGTCGGCGTGGGCGCCGCCGTTGAGGATGTTCATCATCGGCACCGGCAGGATGTGCGCGTTGGGGCCGCCGAGATAGCGGTACAGCGGCAGTTCGGCGGAATCGGCGGCCGCCTTGCTGACGGCCAGGGATACCCCAAGGGTGGCGTTAGCGCCCAACCGGGACTTGTCCGGGGTGCCGTCGAGGTCCAGCAACGCCTGATCGACCAACCGCTGATCGTCGGCGTTCAGCCCGATGACGGCCGGCGCGATTTCGTCCAGCACGGCCTGCACGGCCTTTTTGACGCCCTTGCCGCCGTAGCGGTCCCCGCCGTCTCGCAGCTCGACCGCCTCATGTTCGCCGGTCGACGCGCCAGAGGGCACTGCAGCCCGCGCAAATGTCCCGTCGATCAGGGCCACCTCGACCTCGACCGTCGGATTGCCGCGCGAATCGAGGATCTCGCGGGCTCCGACCTGTTCGATAATCGGCACTAAGTTCTCCTTGCGTCGTCAGGGCTCCGGACTTGCCATCAGTAGCCTAGAGCCTGCTCAGAGCGGGTGACCCGCCGCATAGGCGGTAGCCCAATCGCGCACGGCGCGGGCATACACGTCGGAGTTGTTGTAGGCCCACAGCGCCGTTATCCACCCGCGCGGAGTGGCGAGATCCTTCCCGCGCCAACACAGGTAACCCGCGGCCGACAGCGCCGAATCATCGATGTTGTCCACGCTGACCACGCCGTCATTGTTGGCGTCCACCCCGTATTCCCGCCATGTCTCGGGGATGAACTGCATCGGTCCCATCGCCCGGACGGTGTCCGAGTCGCCGTCCATGCCGCCCGGGTCGCTGTCGACGATTCGCATCGTGCCGTTGGTCCCGTCGAGCACCACACCCCTGATCGGGGGACGCACGTCTCCGTTCGGGAACAACGTCGCGCCGTGGTAGGTCCCGTGATGGCTTTCCACCTGGCCGATACCGGCCAGCGTCGTCCACGCGATGTGGCAGCCGGGGTTTTCCACCTCGGCCACCCGCGCGGCGTAGGCGTAGGCCTCCAGCGCGGTGATGGGCATTTTCAGCACCGGAGCACGTCCGGCCGCCCACCCGTGCAGCTGGTCGGCAGGCCGGCCTTTGGCGTGGGTGTCGACCGGCGGAACCGGAGCGCCGGCCGGCGGTGGCACGCCCTTCGGAATGTAAGGGCCTAGCTGCCAGCTGCAACTTGATGCCAAGAGCAGCGCCGTCGCACCCACGACGGCAAACGCCCGTAGCCAACGGACCGGCGACACGACACTCCCTACACACGATTACCCGACCATGGTCCCACGCGAATCGAGTGGCTCAGGCGTGCCTCGGCGCCGACTGTGTGACAGACCGCAGTTGTCCAGCCAAGATGATCTGCACCACAGCTGCGATCGACCGGGCGATTGGACGCCGCACCGGGCGTGTCGCCGACCTACTCGGCGTCGCCGGTCTGGTCGTACTGCTCGTCGCCCGCCGCATCCTCAGACGCCTCGGCGGCGGTGTCGACGGCCTCGTCCGTGGGCTCGTCGTCGGCGTCCGCGGACTCGGGCTCCTCGACCTCGCCGACGGCCGGCTCGTCTACCGCCGGCAGCCAGTGAGCGCGCCACTCCTCCTCGTCGATCGCGCCGACGGCAGCGACATCCAGCTCCGCGGGCACGTCCTCGCCGCGGCGATCGGCGGCGATCGCCTTCTCAGCGCCCCGGACGGTATCCATAAACTCCAAAACTGCGGTGCGCAAGGCATTTTCGGCATCGACATCGGCCGTCACCGTGATCGACGTGATTTCTGCCGGGATCAGGTCGGCCGGTAAGCGCGCCCGCGTGACTCGCTGAACCACCTTATGCGCCAACGCCAAAGCCGGCTGCGCGGTGGGCACATCGTCCACCACCGAGTTGCGCGCCTTGCCCTTCTTTTCCAAGGCTTTGCGCTCCTCCCACTGCGCCAGCTGTTCGTCGAGCGAAATATCCTCTCCAGCAAGAACTCCCGGCGCCCGGTTCCCCAGTTTGCGCAGCAGCGTATCGGCGACATCGTCGATGGTGAACGGATGCTGTGGGGCGTCCTCGGCGATGCGGGCGTGGAAAAGCACCTGCAGCAACACGTCGCCAAGCTCTTCTCGCAACGCATCGGCATCGCCGTTACGGACCGCGTCGAATACCTCGTAGGTCTCTTCCAGCAGGAACCGGCGCAACGAGTCGTGAGTCTGCTCACTTTCCCACGGGCCGGCGGTTCGCAGTTTGTCCATCATCGCGACGGCGTCCACCAGCCGCTCCCCCGGCTGCTGGTCGGGCGCGGAGATCAGCCGCTCACCGGCGGCCAATCGCGCCGTGACGGACGGGTGCTCGGGATCGGAGGACAGCAGCACCGGGGCATCCTCGCCGGTATGCGCGGGGCGCGCGGCCGGCAGCGTCCAGGGCACCGCGACCGGCATCTCCTCTGTGTACTGCACCTCGCCGGTCAGCAACTCGAGGGCTTCCACCGGAACCAGCGACGGCCGGCGAGGGTCGACCAAGACGACCGTCATTGCGTTTACCCCTCCTTACCCGGCGCCCGCCGAATTCCTTACACCAGCCCTGCCCGATTCTCCCCCGTCCAGCGCAGATACCAAATCGGCGACCATTTGCACCAGCTCGACGTCACGTATACGGGGTGCGCCGACGCCGCCGGCGCGCGGAATCGGAACCTGCACCGTCGCCGTCGTGGCGCGGTAGCGCGCACCCGGATACATCCGCGCGAGTCGCACCTGTGCCGAGTCCGGCAGTGCCATCGGCGCCAGCCGCACGGTGGCCGCGGACGCTGCCGACACTTCGGTGATGCCGGCAGCGCGGCAGACCAGCCGGAGCCGCGCTACGGCCACCAATCGCTGGGCGGTTTCGGGCAGCGAGCCGTAGCGGTCGGTCAGCTCCTCGACAACAGCATCGACTTCGCTGTCATTAGCCGCCGCGGCCAGCCGTCGGTACCCCTCCAGCCGTAACCGGTCGCTGGGGATGTAGTCCGGCGGCAGGTGGGCATCGACCGGCAGGTCGATCCGCACGTCTTTGGGCTCCTCGGCAGTGGTGACGGTCTGCCCGTCGGCGGCTGCACGGTAAGCCTCGACCGCCTCACCCACCAGTCGCACGTACAGATCAAAGCCCACCCCGGCGACGTGCCCGGACTGCTCGACGCCCAGCACATTGCCGGCCCCGCGGATCTCCAGGTCCTTCATCGCCACCGCCATGCCGGCGCCCAATTCGTTGTTCTGCGCGATCGTCGCCAACCGGTCGTAGGCGGTCTCGGTCAGCGGGGCGTGTTGCGGGTAAAGGAGATAGGCATAACCACGTTCACGACTGCGGCCCACCCGGCCTCGCAGCTGGTGCAGTTGGGCCAGCCCAAAGGTGTCGGCGCGCTCGACGATCAGGGTGTTGGCGTTGGAGATGTCCAGGCCGGTCTCGACGATCGTGGTGCAGACCAGGATGTCGAATTCGCGGTTCCAGAATCCTTCGACGGTGGTTTCCAGCAGAGCCTCGGGCATTTGGCCATGCGCGACGCCGACCTTGGCCTCGGGCACCAGCTCCCGCACCCGCGCTGCGGCGGCGTCGATGGAGCTCACCCGGTTGTGCACGTAGAAAGCCTGCCCGTCGCGCAGCAGCTCTCTGCGCAGCGCCGCGGCGACTTGTTTGTCATCGTGCGACCCGACGTAGGTCAGCACCGGATAGCGCTCTTCGGGCGGGGTCAGGATCGTCGACATCTCGCGAATCCCGGCCAAACTCATTTCCAGCGTGCGCGGGATCGGGGTGGCGCTCATCGTCAGCACGTCGACATGGGTGCGCAACGACTTGATGTGCTCCTTGTGCTCGACGCCGAAGCGTTGTTCCTCGTCGACGACCACCAGGCCGAGGTCCTTCCACCGCACCCCGGTCTGCAACAGCCGATGGGTGCCGATCACGATGTCCACCGAACCGTCGGCCAGACCGTCTAACACGTCGCGGGATTCGGCGCCGTCGGTGAACCGGGACAGGCCTTTGATCCGGACCGGGAAGCCGGCCATCCGTTCGGTGAAGGTCTGCAGATGCTGGTCGGCCAGCAGCGTGGTGGGCACCAGGACCGCGACCTGCTTGCCGTCCTGCACCGCCTTGAACGCCGCCCGGACCGCGATCTCGGTCTTGCCGTAGCCGACGTCACCGCAGATCACCCGGTCCATCGGCACCGGCTTCTCCATATCCGCCTTGACCTCGATGATCGCGGTGAGCTGATCCACGGTTTCGGTGAAGCCGAACGCGTCCTCCATTTCGGCCTGCCAAGGGGTGTCCGGCCCGAACGCGTGTCCCGCGGATGCCTGCCGCTTGGCGTACAGCGACACCAGCTCGCCGGCGATTTCCCTGACCGCCTTGCGGGCCTTCGTCTTGGTGTTCGTCCAGTCGCTGCCGCCGAGCCGGCTCAGCGCGGGCGCCTGACCGCCCACGTACCGCGACAGCTGGTCCAGCGAATCCATTGGCACATAAAGCTTGTCGGTTTCGCTCTGACCCCTTTTGCTCGACGCGTATTCCAGCACCAGATACTCACGCCGGGCTCCGCCGACGGTGCGTTCGGTCATCTCTACGAATCGCCCGATGCCGTGCTGGTCGTGAACAACCAGGTCGCCCGCGGTCAACGCCAGCGGGTCGACGGTGTTGCGGCGTTTGGCGGCAAGCCTTTTGCCGTCCGTGGCCGTCACCCGGTTGCCGGTCAGATCGGTCTCGGTGATGATCACCAGCGCTGCGGTCGAGCCCCCGACGATCAC
>Ga0210390_10001969_pt1 | contig 18788 bp, 15 predicted proteins | sample IncBWH11OmetaG_FD_161050 | JGI IMG/M metagenome (GOLD analysis project Ga0210390, IMG submission 161050) | Forest soil microbial communities from Barre Woods Harvard Forest LTER site, Petersham, Massachusetts, United States - Inc-BW-H-11-O ... | reverse complement strand
CCGCGGCGGGCACATCGAAGGCCTGCAGCTGCGCGCCGTCCGCAACATTCTTGGCATCGGCGATGATGTAACCGTCTTCCCCTACATGCAAAATACCCAGGGCGGATTCGCCGGCACCGCGCTAGGTGAATTCGGCTCAGCCAACGGCGGCATTCCCAGCACCGTAGTCACCCCCTCCCTGCTGCTAGACGAAATCGAATTCCGCGGCTTCCACGGCGAACCCCGCCGCCTCCCTCTGGTCCCAGCCCCACCCCTAAAGTAGATATGTTCCGTAGGGGCGGGTCTCAGACCCGCCCGCCGCACCACTTCCATGCGTGTCGTGCCATTCGCACGCCACCTAGTTGCCCTTCGCGACCCCGGCGTTTTCTAGGACCAACTGCACTGCATCATTCGACTTCACATTCCCAAAAAATGAACGCAGCGCATCGTACGAATCCACACCAAAGTTGATTTCGCTCAAGGTGAAGTTGCGTTTCACTTCCAGCATATCTCCCTTCTCACCAGCCGAAATCGCGTAGGACATCGCGGTTCCGCCATCAATTACCTTCTTGGATGGAAGCGTCGCGAACGTGAAACCGGCCGGGCCGTGGATCTTCATGTCGTCCAACTGTGTGAACCGATAACTGAAACGGATCGGATTCACACGGTGCTCCGCGCTGAACGTTCCCTCGTAACTCGATCGAAAGAGCGCAATCGGTATCAGCATGCGGTGCCCGACCGGTGATCCGAATCCCGGGACCGTTACGTTTCCCTCGACGCGCAATGCCGCACCGGGCTCGTCCCAATTGCCCATGCTGGTAATCTCGAAAGTTGAACCCGAGGGAAGCGTCCTTTGTATCTCGTTTTGCAGCACCTTCCGTCGTCCCTCCTCATCATCCCTGCGCAACGCCGTTCGCCGCGTCGCTCCCGAAACTCCGCTGAACTCAATGTGAAGTTTTCCGCCGGCGGCCCCGTCGTCCTTCAGTTCAAGCTCAGCGGAGCGCAGCACCGTGGCATTCGAACTGTCAGCGGCGGGCGATTTCACAAACTCGGCCCCCTGTTTAGTTACGCGTACGCCCTGCGATTCCGTTTCATACCAGGGGATCAAGCCGAAGGGGTAGTACAGTGCAGCCGGGTCGAGCCAATATTCCTTCCCACCGGCCTGCACCCACACGATGTCGGCAGTGAGCGCTGCGGTATCCTGGCCCGCGGGGCTGAAAACGTCCTTGTTCCGCGGCACCAGGTACACCTCCGCAGCTTCAAAACCCGCGGTTCGCGCCAGGCCGATGAATAAAAAGTTGAGTTGTCGCCCGGTCGCGTAGTTCCGTTTCAGGACGTCTTCCGCGTTTTCATCAGGCTTGATGTCCTCTGCTTTTTTCTCGCTGGCTGTTTTTGCTGGCTCGTAGCTCAAGTCCCGAATTTTTTGCACCCTTGCATAAATTTTCTGCAGCTTCATTTCGGGGGAATCGCTGGCGGCAACCGTCTTCGAGAGTTCCTCTTCCAGCACGCTCTTCTTGTTCAAAAACTTGTCCAGCTCGCCGCTCCACTTCTTCCCCGTGCGATTCCAGTACTGCTCGGTGGTTTCGCCGGCGGATTCACCTCGGTTTCGATAAAAGAAATCCACCCGAGCTTCCAGAACGCGCAGCGGCGGCATCAACGATTCCTCCTTCACCGCGGGAATGTTGTGTACTTCCATGGAATAGGATCCGTTACCCTGGCGCTGCGGCAGAGATCCCGGCGCCAGGTTCTTGGTTCGAAAGTAAAGCGTCGGATCGAACTCGCTTCTGGGGATGTAAGGAGCGATGGAAAAGACCGCGTCGCGAGTGAATAACGGCCCTGATATCACCCAATGTTCGCTGTATAGAAGTTTGGGTTTGTATTGCTCCCGATATTTATATTCCACAATGCAACCTGGCTCCACATTGGACAGACTGAACGTCTTCGTCAGGTAACTGCTCTCACCGGTTCTCTCGACGATTTTCTCGTAAACTTTTCCATCAAAATTGACGACACTCCCGTCCGGCCGGATGGTGCGAGCGCGGATGTCTTCTATATCGGATTCTTCCTTGAAAAATCGAATTGCTGGATTGGCCTCCGCTTTCACGCCCGCTTCAGTGAAAATCTTGATGCGGATGTATTCATCGTCTTCAGCTCCATCGATGGCGGCGCGCTGGGCGTTCACATGGCTGCGGCGGTAGAGAATCATGGCGTTCGCGCCCGGGCTGGCGGGATTGTCCTTCAGAGCGAGATCTTCTGGCGGTACCGGCAGCCAGTCGTCGCCTGCTGGGATGGCTTTGGCGAACGACAGCCACAGCATCGCGACGATGACCGATAGGCTGAGGACCAACACGCGGCTTCGATTCATCGTTAGACATCCTTCCTTCATAGACGAATTCGTCACGCGAATCCTCCCGCTGGACAAACTTCGACGCGGACTGTAATTCCCAAACAATGAAGTGCTGGCAAAGCTACAGGCCACGCGGCTTCTTGTCAACACTCCCGGCGGCTGCCACCGCGAATCCCGCCGCTCGCTCAAAACAGACAACCGCGCTCGCTCCTGATCGACAAAAACGCACAGTTGCATGCGCGGCCAAATCACACTCACAGCGTATAATCCCCCGATGGCTTTGGACGCACTCGAGCGCGCCTCCCACGAAAAGCGACTGGCCGCGCTGGCTTCGGTGGGCTCGGCCGTTCTACTCATCTCGCTGAAAATATTTCTGGTGGTGCGCACTGGCAGCTTGGGCGTTTTGTCTGAGGCGCTGCATTCCATCCTGGATTTTGTTGCCGCGGTCATCACCTATCTTTCGGTGCGCGTCGCCGATAAGCCCGCCGATGCGGATCATCTTTACGGCCACGGAAAAGTGGAAAGTTTCTCCGCGTTCGTCGAAACCGCGTTACTTCTGTTCACCGCCGTGTACATCATCTGGGAAGCGTTCCAGCGGCTGCTCTTCCACAGCGCGCACTTGCGTCCCAGCTTGCAGGCGATCCTGGTTCTCGGGCTGTGCATGTGCATTGATTTCGTTCGCGCGCGCGGCTTGAATCGCGTGGCGCAAAAATATCCCAGCGAAGCCCTGGAAGCAGACGCGCTGCATTTTTCCACCGACGTATGGAGCACCTTCGTCGTAATCCTCGGCATTTCCGGCGCGTGGCTGGGCGAACGTTACGGCATCGGCTGGCTGGGAATGCTGGACGCGGTCGCAGCTCTCGGCGTCGCGGGTGTGATTATCTGGATCGGCTCGCAGTTAGGTAAGCGCACCGCGGACGCGCTGCTGGATGTCGCCCCGCACGGCCTGCGCGAACGCATCGAATCCGCAGTGGACAAAACCGAAGGCGTGCTGCAGTCCGAACGCGTGCGCGTGCGCCGCGCCGGCCAGCGCTATTTCGTGGATGTGACCATCAGCGTCCCGCGCACCGCCAGCCTGGAGCAAGCCCACGCCGCCAGCAACGCCGTGGAAAAGCGCATCGCGCAGATCGTTCCGGCGGACGTTGTCGTGCACGTCGAGCCTCGCGCTAAGACCGATGAAAATTTATTCGAAACCATTCGCGCCATCGCCCAAAGGCGCGGCCTCGCCGTGCACGAGCTTTCCGCACACCAGTTCGATCATCGCCTTTTTATCGAGCTGCATCTGGAAGTGGACGAAGGCGCGAGCCTGCGCGAAGCGCACCGCCGCGCCTCCGAGCTCGAAGAGGACATCCTGAAGGAAACCGATCCGCGCGCGCTGGTGAATATTCACATCGAGCCGCTCGGCGTGAAAATCGGCGGTGCCGAGGAGATGAAAGAACTCGCGCGCACCGTGCAGGATTTTCTGAATTCACTGCAGTCCGAATACCACGAACTGACCGATTGCCACGAAGTGCACGTCCGCAGCGTCGACCACAAAATCCTTGTCTCCTGTCACTGTGCCATGGACGGCAGCCTGCCCATCACCGAAGTCCACGACATCACCGCGGCCCTGGAAGACCGCGTAAAGGAACGCTTCCCGCAGATTTTCCGCCTGACCATCCATCCGGAGCCTGTTGAGGAAAGTTGATATCCGAATCACGCGCGCGATGCAAAAACCTGCGCCGCGAGCGCGATCACCGCGGGAAAACATTCCAGCACATACCGCGGCTCCGGCGTTTCCACGAACTTCACAAAAAATAGCGTGCGCACCACGCAGTACAAAATGAGCAATGCCAAACCCGGCCGCCGCCTCGCCACCCACGCACCAGCGAGCGCGAGAGCGATATAAATAAGGTTCACCACGCTCAGCCCTAGCGTAACCAAGAAATCCGGCCGGTCGTCCTGCCACTCCTCTCGCAACGGCCACAAATGCCCCGAAGAAGGCAGCAACTCGACGCGCGGCGTGAACCACAAAGTCAAACTGCGCAGCAACGGAACCGTCACGTACGTCCGCAGCGGATGCCGCGCAGTTCGTTCGCGCGCAATTTCGCGAAATCCCTGGTCCAGCGGCGGATCAATCGTCAGCGCCTCGTTGTATTCATCGAGCAAGTCCGCCATGCGCTCCTTTTCGTCCTGCGAATCAAACGCGTACGGGGGCAGCTGGTCAATCGCGATCTCCTCCTCGTTCACTTTCCACTGCGTCAGGTACACATCGCGGAAACGCCACATCCAAGTGTTCGTCCAAGCCGTAAATCCCAGCGGCGTGTATTCACCCGGCAGTTCGCTGTACCGAGGCGCGAGAAACTGCACGTCGTGCAACGTATTCCAATTGCGCGCGGCCCACGGCACCAGCGGAATCAGCAGGCCCAGCCCCATCAACAGCCCGGCGCGAATCAGTTTCATCCAATCCGCCGGCCGCCACCACTTCGCCACCAGCACCAATCCCGCCGCAAACAGCACCAGTGGAGTTTCCGGCCGCACCAAAGTGCCAAATCCCACCACGATTCCGGCGAGCAGCCATGGATTCGCGAGAAACGCCGTAGCACGCGCCACGCTCGCCCCGCCCACATCCGTCTGCAGCAACTCCAAAATCCCGAGCGCCGTCAGAAATATCACCAAAGTCTCAGTGAGCACCACGGCCGTGTAATTCGCCGTGAACGGGCAGAGCGCCGCCAGCCACAATCCAGCAAGCGCCACGCGCCGCCGCGAATTTTCCGGCGCCAGCCGCGCCGCAATCAGCGCGATCACAAAACACGTCGCCAAATCTAGCACCACCTGCGCCAGCATTGCCGCCCGCGGCGACTGCCCCGCAAACGCAAACACCGCAGCTAGAAACGCCGGGTACCCCGGAACCCGCATATCCACAGGCGTCAATTGCCCATGCACCGCGAACCCGTACACCCCGTTCTTCAGCCAATTCCACGCCAACTCGATGTAAAATGGAGCGTCGCCCGTGTCAGTTACCGGAAATTTCAGCACCAGGTACACCCGCAGTGCCAGTCCAGCACACACCGCGGCAGCGACGTTCGCGCGCATCTTATTGCTTGCAGTCATTGACACCGTCTCAAGGGCCAGCTAGCTTGGATTGTCTGAATGCCTGAACGCAAGCCAATTTTCTACGATCAGGAACGCCGCCGCTGGCGCCGCACGAGGCGCGTGCTGGAAATCACCGGAGGCCTTTTCACGCTCATCCTGGTCGTTTTCGTGGTCAACGTTTTCCGCAAGCCCGAGCTGCCGGACATTCTTGCGGCGGCTACGCACTGGAATATTCATGCGGTTCCCGCAAAACTGAAATCCAAAATCGCGCTGCGCGGCCGTAAACGTAAAGTGGCTGCGCTCGGCAAGCTGCCGCAAAATTACGATCCCCTGCGCGCGGCATTTTACGTGGCCGACGATCCCACTAGCCTCGCTTCACTGAAGCTGCATTACCACGATATTGACTTGCTGATCCCCGAAGCTCTGCATGCCTCTTCCGCGGACGGCCGCCTGGACATCGAACAGGACCCCAAGCTGCTGACGTGGATGCAGACCAACACGATCGAGCTGCCGATCATGTCCATGGTGAACAACTATGACGGGAAAACCTGGGTCACCAAAGAGATGGCGGAAATGCTTGCGAGTCCGGTGGCGCGCGAACGTTTGTCGAAGTCCCTCGCGGATTTTGCCAGCGCGCAGCACCAGTCCGGCATCGTGGTGGATTTCGAGCTGGTGCCGCAAAGCAGCCAGCCGGATTTCGCGCGCTTCATTCACGATCTGGCGATCGCGATGCACGCTACCAACCTGAAACTGATGGTCGCGCTGCCCGCCGCGGATTGGAGCTACGACTACAAATATCTGGCGGCGCAGGCTGACGCTGTGATTCTGATGAATTACGACCTGCACTATCCGACCTCGGACGCCGGACCCATCGCGCCGCAGGACTGGTTCGAACGCAACATAGACAACATCGTGAAAATTGTGCCGGCAGACAAAATCATCATGGGAATCGCGAACTACGGCTACGACTGGCCGGCGAAAACAAAACAAGTTCCGCACCCCATCGCGCAGGCACTTACTTTTCAGCAGGGAATTATCACTGCGGTCGAATCGGAATCGGATGTGACCTTCGATCCCGACTCGCTGAACCCGCACTATTCCTACGCGGACGAGCAGAATCAGATTCACAGCGTCTGGATGCTTGATGGCATCACCGCGTACAACGAGCTGCGCGCCGCCGAGCGCGCCGGCGTGCGCGGCACTGCGCTGTGGCGTCTGGGCATGGAAGATCCTTCGATCTGGTCCATCTGGGACGCCACACATTCCACCGACGCGATTCGCGCAAAACTTGAGGAAGTTCCACCGGGCTACGATTTAATTCTGGAGGGCGCCGGAGACATCTGGCGCATCACCGCGACGCCGCAGAGCGGCCGCCGCACCTTCGATTACGATGCCTCGAGCGATGTCTTCGACGACGAATCCTATCAGAGCTATCCGCTTTCCTGGCGCATCGAGCAGATGGGCGCCGCGCCGCATAAAGTGGCGCTGACGTTCGACGACGGCCCCGACGAGACGTGGACGCCAAAAATTCTCGATATCCTCGAACAGAAACATGCCCCAGCGGCATTTTTCGCCATCGGCGAATCCGCCAATCAGTATCCGCAGCTGGTGAAGCGCGCCTACCAGCAAGGCAACGAAATCGGCAATCACACTTTTACGCATCCGGATTTTGAAACTATTTCAAAATCGCAACTGCAGATTGAACTGAATCTCACCGAGCTGCTCATCGAGAGCAATCTCGGCGTGAAGACCCTGCTGTTCCGCCCACCGTACGGAATTGACCACCAGCCAGAAACCGCCAGTGAAATTCAGATGCTGCCGATTCCGCAGGCCATGGGTTACATCATCGTCGGCGCGCAGATTGACCCGCACGATTGGGGTGAGCCGAATGGCGGCGCTCCGCCCACTACAGACTTAATCGTCCAGCGCGTGCTGCATGACGCCACGCTGGGCCGCGGCAACATCATCCTAATGCACGATGGCGGCGGCAATCGCTCCAACACCGTCGCGGCGCTGCCCCAGATTATTGACGGGCTGCGCGCGAAGGGCTACGACTTCGTTTCCGTTTCCGATCTGCTGGGCCAATCGCGCGCGCAAGTGATGCCGCCGCTCTCCCACCAGGAATGGCTGCTGGTGCGCGCCGACGCTTTTATTTTTGAGGTGTTCCGCTGGTTCCGCACGGGAATCGCATTCATCTTCATCGCGGGAATTTTACTGGTCAGCAGCCGCGCGCTGATCATTGGCTTACTGGCGCTCATCGAAAAATTGCGTCCCGCGCCCGCCGATCATCCGGAGTACAAGCCGAACGTCACCGTCCTGATTCCCGCGTACAACGAAGAAGCCGCCATCGTCAATACGGTGCAATCGGCGCTGGCTTGCGATTATCCCAAGCTAGAAATTCTCGTAGTGAACGATGGGTCCACGGATCGCACCGCCGAACTGGTGAATGCGAATTTCTCGCGCGAGCCTCGCGTGCGCCTGATCAGCCAACCCAATCGCGGCAAGCCCGCCGCGTTGAATCACGGCCTCGCCGAAGCGACCGGAGAAATTATTATTTCGATTGATGGCGATACCGTTGTGGATCCTGAAGCGATTCCGCGCCTGGTGCGTCATTTCGCCGACCCCAAAGTAGGCGCCGTGGCAGGCAACGTGAAAGTGATGAACCGCAATCGCTGGCTCACGCGTTGGCAGGCGCTGGAATACATCACCAGCCAGAACCTGGAAAAGCGCGCCTTCGATCTGCTGAATTGCATTCCAGTGGTGCCCGGAGCCGTCGGAGCATGGCGCACGGAGCTGCTGCGCGCGAATAATGGTTTTTCCGGCGACACAGTTGCGGAAGATACCGACCTGACGCTCACCATCCGCCGCAACGGCTGGAAAATTCTGTACGATGAAGACGCCATCGGCCGCACAGAAGTCCCCGAAACTGTGGAGGCGCTGATTCGCCAGCGCTTTCGCTGGACGTTTGGCACCATGCAGGCCGTCTGGAAGCATCGCGACGCAGTCGGCAAGCCGCGCTACGGCACGCTGGGCTGGATCGCCATTCCCAATATTGTGATGTTCCAGATTATTCTGCCGCTGGTCTCTCCGCTGATTGATCTGCTCTTTTTGCTTTCGATTGCGCTGTGGGGTCTGGCGCAATTGCGCATCGCGCAACTGCCGCAATTGTGGACGCTGCAGGACGTGGAGCGCTCTCTGATTTTCTTCGCGCTCTTCATGCTGATTGACCTGTTCACTTGCGTTGTAGCGTTCGCTCTCGAAAGGCACGAGGATTGGACGCTGCTTGCGCCGCTCATTCTGCAGCGCTTCTATTACCGGCAAATGATGTACGTGGTTCTGTTCCGCGCGCTGAAGGAAGCGGTGCAGGGCAGGCCGGTGGGATGGCGCGGCGTTGAGCAGCATCCTCCCGTGCCAGTCCCAGCGGCATCCAGCGTGAAACGCGAGGCGTGAAAAACGAAGCACGATGCGGCGGGAAGCAGGCAAGCATGAAATACGCAAATGCGATTCTGGTTCAGATACCTCAACAGCGTTAGGGTGAATCCCCTACGGCGAATACCTGATGTGAAAGCTATTTGCCGCGACGTAGTCTTTTCATGGAGCGGCGGCATCGGCATTCACCAACGTGCTCGATGCGCGCAAGTGGAATTACAAGCCGAACGAAATTACTCAATCCATCAGGAGGAAGCAGCGCCCATGCCAAATCGTTTGAAGTTTGGGAACACCGCAAAGCTAGCAACGGCAATGGCAGCACTGGCCGGTTTCTTGGCTTTTTCATCCACGCCGGTCCGCGCCGACGACTGCCAGGGCAAAACGGAGAAAATTGACCATAACCTGCACGAGGCCATCGCGCATCATGGCCCGGACAGCAAAGAAGCCGCTCACTGGCGCGATGAACTCGCGGCACAGCGCGAACGCTGCTGGAACGCCGACCATCGCTGGTGGGACGAAGACGCCCATAAGTGGCGCACGGAGCACGACTGGGACGCGCATGATCACGATCATTAACTTGCAGGGGTAAAAGTTCGCTTTGGGCTGCGCTGCTTTCGATAAAGAGCGGCGCAGCTCTTGTTTCGGCTTTACTTCAAAGGGTGGCTTGGTCCATTTGGATGCGTTGCAGGCCAATCGCCGTGGACCGTAGCATCGTAACCATCTCATACACGGCAGATTCGCGCCCTCCCGCACAATAATTTTGCGGAAACCGCCCGCCTTCTGCTACCATCCAAAATGTTGATGGGCTGCATCCGGATTTCCAGGAGCGGCACCGGAGGAACAAATGAGTGTTGCACCGCGTGCGGGCAACGGTAAGGTTACCGTGCCTGACATTCTTTCCCGCAAGACGCGTTCCCTCGCAGGCCATTTCGAAACCAAGCAAAAAATTACTTGCCTGACGGCCTATGACTATTCCAGCGCGCTGCTGCTCGATCAATCCGGCGTGGATATTCTACTTGTCGGCGATTCGCTGGGCATGGTCGTGCTCGGTTATGAGAACACGCTGCCGGTGACGCTCGACGAAATGGTGCATCACACACGCGCGGTGCGGCGCGGCACGCAGCGCGCGCTGTTGGTCGCGGACATGCCGTACGGAAGTTTTCACGTTTCGCTGGATGAGTCCGTGCGCAACGCCGTGCGCCTGGTGAAAGAAGGCGGCGCCGAAGCGGTGAAGGTTGAAGGCGGCGAGCGCCGCATTGAACTGATCGCCCGCCTGGTCGAATCCGAAATTCCGGTGATGGGCCACGTGGGACTCACGCCGCAATCCATTCATGCGCTGGGCGGATTTCACGTACAAGGGAAGACTGCCGAAGCCGTGCGCCAGCTCGAACGTGACGCGCGCGCCGTAGAAGCCGCCGGAGCATTCGCGGTAGTGCTGGAATCCGTGCCGCGCGATATTGCCGCGCGCATCACTGAAAAGCTGCACATTCCCACCATCGGCATCGGTGCAGGCCCCGATTGCGACGGCCAGGTGCTGGTATTCCACGATCTGGTGGGCCTCACGCCGGGCCATAAACCGAAATTCGCGCGCCAATATGTGGACCTCGGCGCGGAAATCTCCCGCGCAGTCACCAGCTATTGCGACGATGTCCGCCGCGGCGATTTTCCGTCAGATGCCGAATCGTTTCATTCGCCCGCGCAGTTGCGCGAGCAGCTTCTGACGCGCCAGCGAACCTGACGCATGCCGTGCGCCGCCCGCTCGGCGCGATATCAATCCATCGGGAGGGATCCCCATGAACGCGGAAGATTTTCGCCTGCTGTACGATTACAACTCCTGGGCGAATCATCGCACTCTGAATACGTGCGTGCAGCTCAGCGCGGAGCAATTTTCGCGCGACATGGGCTCCAGCTTTCGCTCCGTGCGCGACTCGCTGGTGCACATTATGCTGGTGGAATGGCTGTGGCTGGAACGTTGGCACGGCCGATCGCCGAATTCCTACGCTCCGACTTCGGAATTTCCAAATTTGGAGTCCGTGCGCGCCCGCTGGGCGGAAATTGACACTGACTTGCTCGATTACATCGCTTCATTGACGCCGGAGGAAGTGCAGCGCGTCGTCCATCACACCACCACGACCGGCGTGCCGCAAGCAGCGCCGCTCTGGCATATGTTGCAGCACCTCGCGAACCATGGCACCTACCATCGCGGCCAAATAACCACTTTGCTGCGTCAATTAGGCGCGAAAGCTACCGGCACGGATCTGATTACGTTCTATCGCGAACGCGCCGCGCAGGTGGCCGCCAAAGCATGAAGCGCTCGCGCTACTGCTTCTGCGTGCGAATATGTCGTTTGCGTTTCGCCTGAGCGCTCGCGGCGACCCACTCCCATGGAAACCATCCACACCATCGAATGGATGAAGCAAATTGCGCACGAAGCCCGCGCGCGCGATCGGATCCTGGGGCTCGTCCCGACCATGGGTGCGCTGCACGAAGGCCATTTTTCGCTGATACGCGCCGCGCAGCGCGAATGTGCGCCTGTGGTTGTATCGCTCTTCGTCAATCCCAAACAATTCGGTCCGGCGGAAGATTTCAGCAAGTATCCGCGCACGTTGGAGCAAGATCGCGCTGCGCTGGAAGCCCTAGGTGTGGATTTTCTCTTCGCGCCCTCGCCGCAGGATATGTATCCCGCGGGTTTTCGCACCTCAGTCGTGGTGGAGGGCCTGAGCGATCGCCTCGAAGGCCGCTCGCGCCCCGGACATTTTCGCGGCGTCACCACCGTGGTGCTGAAGCTTTTCGAAATCGTGCAGCCGCGCTTTGCTTACTTCGGCCGCAAAGACGCGCAGCAAGCGCGCCTGATCCGCCAGATGTCCGCGGATCTGAATCTCGATACCAGCGTGGTGGTTTGCCCAATCGTGCGCGAAGCCGATGGCCTGGCGCTTTCTTCGCGGAATGTATATCTGAAAGCGGAGGACCGCCGTGCTGCCGCGGCGCTCTCACGTTCGCTCGCAGCGGTGCGCGACGAAATCGCCAAAGGCGAGCGCGACACCGGCCGCTTGCTGGCCGCATTGCGCCGCGTGCTAGCGCTGGAACCGCGCGTCGCACCCGACTACGCCGAAATCGTAGATAACGAAACGCTCGAGCCGGTCCCGATTCTGCGCGGCTCCTGCTACGTGTTGCTAGCCGCCAAAGTGGGAGGCACGCGCCTGATTGACAACGCGCTGATCGAACCAGACGGCGATTCCTTCCGCGTCACGATCTAGTGAAATCCACATACTGCGCAGCGCGTCAGCCTTCTCCGACCGCGTTTGTCAGGCACTAAGAAAAATGTTGATGAAAATCCATGCCGGCAGGTATTTAGTTAGAAATATTTCCAGCGCGGAAGCTAGGGAGGAGCAAAATCATGCGCACTGTGACCTATGGCGGAGCTGTTAGCCTGGACGGATTTCTGGCTGGCGTGGATGGCGCGATCGATTGGTTGCACTTCAGCAAAGACGTGCAGCAGGTGATGACCGACTACTGGAAGAACGTTGACACGGTCCTGATGGGACGCAAGACCTACGCAGTCTCAGCCGGACAGAAACCAGCGAAGGTCAAGAGCGGTAAACGCAAGAAGCCGGCGATGCGAACCTATGTGTTCTCCCGAACGCTGACGAGCATTGACCAGTCCGGAATCGAGCTGGTGGCGGGTGACGCCGTCGAATTCGTCCGAAAACTCAAGCGAGCACCGGGGAAAGACATCTGCCTGATGGGCGGTGGCGAGCTGGCACAGTCGCTCTTGGCCGCCGGCCTGGTGGATCAAATCGGCCTGAACATTCATCCGATCCTGCTCGGCTCCGGGATCCCCACCTTCCGCGACACGGCACATCGCGTGAAATTGGCACTTACGGAGAGCCGGCTACTCGACGGCGGTTGCATCCTCGCGAACTACAAAGTCCTGCACGCGGGCTAACATTCGCGTGGGCACGTTATCGGATATTGACTTTTTCTCTCGCGAAGTTGTTACGCTATCCGCAGCGGCTGTGCCTGCTACGTAAATCACCGTATTAGGTTGCACATGCGTTCTCCGGGGAGGGTCGATGTCCTGCTCGGAGAATTATTCCGCGCGCAGCGCTTTCAGAACTTCGGTGGCATGCCCTTTGGGTGTCACTTTGTCCCAGATGGCGCGGATCTTTCCGTCGGGGCCGATCCAGTACGTCATGCGCACGATGCCCAGAAATGATTTACCCAGGAAACTTTTCATGCGCCGCGCGCCGTACGCTTCAATCACTTCGAATTTCGTGTCGGCCAGCAGTGGAAAAGCTAATTTGTGCTTCAGCTTGAATTTTTTCTGCGATTCCACGGAATCACCGCTGCAGCCGACGATGGCGGTGTTCAGTTTATCGAATTGCTTGAGGGCGTCGCGGAACTCGGACGCTTCGTTAATTCAGCCTGGAGTATTCGCTTTCGGATAAAAATAGAGGATGAGGTTTTTGCCGCGATAATCCTGCAGCGAAACAGTGGCGCCGCTGTCGTCGGTCACCGCGAAGTCCGGAGCTTTGTCGCCTACCTTGAGCATCTATATTCTCCGGGCGGGGTGCGTGCCGGGATTCCGCCAGTGCACACCCCGAAATTCGTTTACAAATCGCGTGACGGCGTGGCAGCCGAAGCTGCGTCGCCGGCGGGCTGGCCGCCTTGCAATGCTGTCAGCACGTCGGCCGCGTGCCCTCTGGGGACCACGCCGTTCCAAATCTTTACGATCTTGCCGTCCGGGCCGATCCAGAAAGTCGTCCGCACGATTCCCATGAACGTCTTGCCAAGGAAACTCTTCATGCGTCGCGCGCCGTACGCTTCGATCACTTCGAATTCCGTGTCCGCCAGCAGCGGGAAATTCAGGTTCAGCTTCTTGCTGAATTTCGATTGCGCTTCCACGTCATCGGCGCTCACTCCGGCGACCTCCGCGTTTTGCGCCTGAAAATCCGCGAACATATTGCGGAAGCCGTTCGCTTCGTGAATGCACCCCGGCGTATTCGCCTTGGGATAAAAATACAGAATCAGATGCTTGCCGCGATAGTCGGCGAGCGTTACTTTTCTCCCGTCGTCCGCCAGCACTTCAAAATGCGGTGCCTGATCGCCTTCCTTCAGCACGATGTTTCTCCTTCCGCCCTCAACGCTTTGCATCAGCCTGCTGCTTTGCCACGCTACTTTGTCACGCTGCCGTGCCACGCTGCTTCGCGACGCGCGTTGCGGCCGCTGCTACGCCTCTGCCAGCACGCGCTTCAGAATTTCGTTGACGATCTGCGGGTTAGCCTGCCCACGCGTTTCCTTCATCACCTGGCCCACGAAAAACTTGAACACGCCTTCACTTCCCGCGCGATATTTCGCCAGGTTGTCCGGGCTTTTCGCGATCACGGACCGCGCGACCTTTTCAATCGCGCCCGTATCGGAAATTTGCGCCATGCCTTCCGCTGCGATAATTTCCGCGGCTTGTTTCCCGGTGTCGAACATGGTGGCGAACACTTTCTTGCCGCTGGCCGCCGTGATTTCGCCGCGCTCCACGATCGCCAGCAATTCCGCCAGCGCCATCGGCGCCACCGGACAATCCTCAATTTCCTTGCCGGCATCTTTCAATCGCCGCAGCAATTCCACCGATATCCAACTGGCCGCGGGACGCGCCGGGGCGCCCGCGCGCGCCACCGCCTCGAAATAATCGGCCAGCGCGCGTGTGGCTGTCAGCACACCGGCGTCGTACTCGGAAATTCCATATTCGCTGACGAATCGCGCGAGCTTGGCACCCGGCAATTCCGGCATTTCGCTGCGCACCTGCGCCACCAGAGACGCCGAAGCCGTCAGCGGCAGCAAATCCGGATCCGGAAAATAGCGATAGTCGTGCGCAAATTCCTTGGAGCGCATCGCTTCGGTGCGTCCTGCCACCACATTCCATAGCCGCGTTTCTTGCGTCACGGCGCCGCCCGTCTCAATCACGCCGATTTGCCGCTCGATTTCGTATTCCAGTGCATGCGCCAGATAGCGGAACGAATTCAGGTTCTTGGCTTCCACCTTCGTCCCGAATTTAGGCGCACCGCGCAAGCGCACGCTCACGTTCGCGTCGCAGCGCAACGATCCCTCTTCCATGTTGCAATCGCTCACTTCCGTGTACTCCAGCACTTGCTTCAAGGTCGTCAAATATGAATACGCTTCAGCGGGCGTGCGAATATCAGGCTCGGAAACAATTTCTATCAGCGGAGTGCCGCAGCGGTTGTAATCAATGTAGCTCCAGCGGTCAGAATCGGCGAAGCCTTCGTGCAGGTTCTTGGCCGCGTCTTCTTCCATGTGCACGCGTGTGATTCCAATGCGCTTCACCGCGCCGTCTGCGCCAATCGCGAGCGAACCTGCCAGAGCCAGCGGCAGCTCGTACTGTGAAATTTGGTAGCCCTTCGGCAGGTCGGGATAGAAATAATTTTTGCGCGCGAAGACGGAGCGCTCCTGAATTTTACATTCCAGCGCCAACGCCGCGCGAATCGCCAGCTCGCGCGCGCGGCGATTCAGCACCGGCAAGGCCCCCGGCAATCCCAAACACACCGGACAAGTATTGGAATTCGGTGGGTCGCCATAGCGTGTCGAGCAGCCGCAGAACGCTTTCGACTGCGTCTTCAGTTGCGCGTGCACCTCAAGCCCGATCACAGCTTCGTACTTGGCCATGACGTCGGGCGTCACGCGATTTGCTTCTTGAGTGTCTCGGGTCATAATTAGACGGCGCGGCGCACTGTGTAGTGCTCGGCGCGCCGCGAACTCAGAATTATAGCATCCGTCACAATTGTTCGGGTCCTTCCGAGGAAAAACCCACTGTCAGACTGCCCGGGCAGGCGAGCGGGACGCGACCCGCCGCGCCAATTCCTTCAAGGAATCCTCAATCAGCCCATCATGAAAAGGCCGTATGACGCGCCAATAATTCCGCCCCTCCCAACCAGCGAAATTCGCCAGGGTGACGTTAAATACCCTTGTGCCTTGCGGAATTTCCTCCAGCACCCAGCACATCAGCGCCGATGTGAGGCGATTCCGAACGCCCATTCCTGCTTCGCGCGGCGCGTCCACCCATTCGATCGCAAAAAAGGCGTAGTGCTTCCCGGCTTCCAGAGCTTGTGGTGGGTGCGAGACTACGCCGCGGTCCCAACCGCACACCTTGCCGATCGCGCGCCGCACGCCGAACAATAATTTCCAACGCCGCGCCGGAAGCAGGAGACCCGGCGCGCCCAACTCCGCGAAAATCCGTTCGCGCGGCGCCGGAATTTCGAGCGCGTGAATATTCACAAAGGAAAATTCCGGTGCCCGCCGCGCGGTCCAGCTCTCGCTATGCCGCTTCAGAAAATCCGATTCTGAAGCTTTCAATCGCCCCTCGTCATCGGATGCCTGCCATCTCAATTATCCCCCGTGGTTCCCGGCAGTCGGGATTTGAAATTTGAATCCGGCCATGAAGTTCAAGCGCAACGACGGAAAACCAAAGGCCTCCTCGTATTTCTGGTTCAGGAAGTTATTAAGTCGCCCATAGATTTCGATGCCCTTGGGCAGCTGGTAGGCGAAGCCCGCGTTCATCAGTTCATAGCCGTGATTTCGGAACAGGCACTGAAAAGGCAGCATGGTCACGGGGTTTATCAACTCGCAAGCAAAAGTCCCGTCGTTCGGCTCAACGTCCAGCACCGCTCCGCGAATCGTGCCGTTCATATTGAGCATCAATCGTTTTTTTGTCCACGTGGCATTAAACCCAGCGGCGTTGCGCGGGCGGCGAAGCAGTGGTTCTCCCACGGCGAAGGGATCGATGGGCTCCGTAAAGCCGCCCAGCGCCAGAATCGCGGTATTCATCCAGGTGTACGAACCTGAAAATTCGAACGAGCGAAACGGATGGATGCGAATGGTTGTTTCCACGCCCCAGGCTCGTGACCTTCCGATGTTCTCCGAATCAAAGTTGGTGGGAAGGTTGCCGGTTGAGACGATTTGATCCTTGAAGTAGTTATAGAAGTACGTGACGTCCAGAATCGCGCGTCCCTGCGCCATGCGTTGCTCCACGCCCGCATCGTAGCTGATGCTGTCCTCAGGCTTCAGCGCCGGATTATTCGTAAACGCGAGTTCGAATCCGTCCGGCGCGCGGAACCCGGTTCCAAAACTGGCGTGCAAGCGGGTGGCGCCGAAAAATCCGTCGTCATCTGCCTGCCGCGCCAGATACGCGGCGGAAATTCGCGGGGTGACCTTGGCGAGGGTATTGGCGGGAATCCCGGGCTGGCCTGTGTCATTGTTCAACGGAACGGAATCGGTTTGCAGGTCGTCCACGCGCAGTCCCACATTGATGAACCAGCGATCGGAGGGCGTCCAGCGGTTCTCCGCGAAGAACGCATAGCTATTGCGCCCCAGCAGAAACGGCGAGTCGCCCGCCCCTTCGACGAACAAATTCTTGTATGTGTCGCGGTCATATTCGAAGCCGGCCACGAGAGTGTCTTTTGACGAAACCGCGATCTCGCTCCTGGTATTGGCCACCACGCGCAGATTGTTGGTGAACGAATTCCCTTCTATCGGCGAGATGAACGTGATCCGGTCCGTCGACACGCTCACAGTCGTTACCTGTTGGAAGCGGGACGAAAACTGCTCGGCTTCCTGCGCCTGGTAGCCAAACAGATTCTGGTTCTGGTGGGTGGACGGATCAAGGCCCGGAAATAGACCATCCGGGTTCGAACCATAGGGCCCCGGGAGTCCGAGAAGTCCAGCGTAACCGAAAAAGTTTACATCGAATTTGCGGCGCGGCGAACGCGAGTATCCCAGGCTCACCGTCGAGGTCTGGCCGCGATAAGCATCGTTCGGGACTTGGCCGTCGGTTTGCAGCCGCGAAAGGCTGTAGGCCCAGCTGAATCCCTTGTTCAGTCCCGCGCCGGTCGTCCCCAGCCGCCACGTGTACAGACTGCCGCCCTCTCCCACGAACGAAAAATGCGGCGGGCCATCTCCGTGAATCGTCTCAAGATTGATCACGCCAGCCACGGCATTTGATCCGTAAAGCGCGCTCTCCGGACCGCGTAGCACTTCGACTTGCTCGACGCCTTCCGCCGGAAGCGGCGACAGATCGAACGCGCCGCCGAAATCGTTCATTTCAATTCCGTCAATCATTATCAGGTTGTAATCCGAATCTCCGCCGCGAATGAACGCGCTGGTAACTGTTCCGCGCCCTCCGGACTGATTGATTTCCGTTCCCGGCAATCCGCGCAGCACGTCCGAAGCAACCTGCGCGCCGCGATCGTCAATCTCGTGCGCTGAGACAACACTCACCGACGATGCAACTTGCGAGGTTAGCGCACCGCCCGGCGCGGCCGAGACTACTACGTCGTTGCGCAAGGCGCTCAACTGCAAATGGAGATCGCTGACGCGTTTTTCACCCGCCGCCAGGTCAATATCCACCGGCAATTGATCGAAGCCCGAACTAGTGGCCACGATTTGGTATTTTCCCTCGCGCAAACGCGCGAAGCTGTATTGACCTTGCGCATTCGTTTCTCGCGTTTCCAGTTCGGCCATCGCGTAGAGCAGGGTGACGCGCGCCCCGGGCACGACTTGCCCGGCGGGATCGAAAACCGTGCCGGAAATTGCGGCGTCCTGCGAATCGTGCGCGGAACCGCCGGGGGAAATAGTCGGAGTTTGTGCGTGGGTGGTGCAGGCCAAAAGCAAAAATAAGGAAGCGAAATACAATACGGCGGAGCTTAGTCTCATTTTTCCCCCTCTCCCTCTCGCGCGGGAGTTGAAGGTTGTCCAAACAACGCGCGCGCCTCCTCAGGCGCTTGCGTATCCGGATTGAGACTCCGCCGGTCTCCTGGCTTGGCGGCTTGCCGTGATTTCATCGCAATAAACGAAGATGAAATCCCGGCAGCAGCGCGGCCTTCCCATCTTCCACTCGGAATCGCGGGTTCGATGCGATTCTGCGCTTCAGACAGTGGTGCGCGCTGAAAATTTC
>Ga0210390_10001967_pt1 | contig 18794 bp, 12 predicted proteins | sample IncBWH11OmetaG_FD_161050 | JGI IMG/M metagenome (GOLD analysis project Ga0210390, IMG submission 161050) | Forest soil microbial communities from Barre Woods Harvard Forest LTER site, Petersham, Massachusetts, United States - Inc-BW-H-11-O ... | reverse complement strand
CAGGGCGGTTGAACTTCAGGATCTGTTCCACGTGAAATCCCGCCTGTTGGGCGACCCCGGCCAGCTGCTCCTCTGTATACCGTCGACAATGCCCCAGAACTTCGTCCAGGCTACCGTAGAGCTCGGGGCCGCAGGGAACCAGGATGATGGCTGTTCCGTCATCCGCCAACGTCTCACGGATATTCCGCAGGGCGCCGACGTCATCCGAGAGGTGCTCGACGACGTTGAGGCACACTACCGTGTCAAAATCCTGTCCTTTGGGAAAGGACTCAACCTTCATGCCGTCTGTGTAACCCACGTGCATATAGGGGCGGGTGGGGCGAAGCGTCTCCAGATAATTCAGGTAGTAAGGGTTCACGTCAGTCGCCCAATAAATCGAGCGCGGCATGAGATGCACAGACATATTGCCGATTCCGGCTCCGATTTCGAGAACGCGATCTCCCACGTACGGTTTAACGACATCCGCCATCCATCGCGTAAAACGGGGAGCGCGGTTGAGCCTGTCAAGAATTTCTCCGCCATGCGCATCCTCCGTGTAAATGCGGCTTGATGTGCCGTAGCGAAGAATCGCCCAAAGCGCGCGTACGCCGTCCTGCCAGCCGATTTTCTTTCCCTCGTGGTAGGTCCGGCCTGAGTAACTGATGGGGACTTCGAAAATTCGAGCGCCTCGCTTAGCGAGTTTGATCGCGAGCTCGGGTTCGACGTCGAAAGTAGAACTCTCGAGAGGAATGCTTTTCAGCAGGTCGGCACGAGTCATCTTGTAGCAAGTTTCCATGTCCGTGAGATTGAGGTCGGAAACCACGTCGCACAAGAACGTGAGCAGCTTGTTGCCAAGCGCATGACGGAAAAAAAGCGCACGCTTATATCCTCCGGACATGAAACGCGAGCCAAAAACGGCATCGGCATCCTCGTACAAAAACAGTTCGACCATCTGCAAAAGATCACGTGGGTGGTATTCGAGATCAGCGTCGTGGATCACGACGAGTTCGGTGTCGACTGTTAATAACCCAGTTCGTATGGCGGCGCCTTTGCCCTGATTTTTCTCATGCCGCACAAACAGCCACTGGAGTTTGTCGCCGCGAACGTCTGATTCCAATGTACTGCGAAAGCGTGTAATCGCTTCTGCAGTTTCATCCGTGGACCCGTCATCGACAACAATCACATTAACGAGATGAAGTAACGGAGAATCGCCAAGTATTTTGAGTCTCTCAAGGCTTGCTTCGACAAGATATTGCTCATTATACGCCGGTACGATTACCGAAAGACTTGCGCTGGTCCGCTTTCGATCCGCGTTGTCCACCCAGAATGATCCTCTTGTCAGGGTACGTCCCGAACCGATATCCGCGGCGTGACGCTCTTGTGATTTGGGAAGCGTGTTCACTGTATCTTCCGGCATACTGTCACGGGACAAGCTTTGTATTGGTTATTTCAGGGCTCGCATCAACTGTGAAGTATGCGGCTGGGTTCGCCAAGGGTTGATTTCCGTTAATCTGACGCAGCCCTTGCGGCCACCCGCTCCGGCGCGGACATGAGACCGGCCTCCTTGCGCTTTTGGGAGTGCGCGATCACACGATCCACGATCTCCACAAGGGGAATCGCTGGCCGGAATCCCGTGAGCTTTTCGAGTTTGTCAAGCGACGGTACCCGCCGCGGCATATCTTCGAAGCCAGGTTCATAGGCCTGATCGTATGGCACGAATGTGACCGGCGAATCACTTTCCGTCCGCTCTTTCACGAGATGCGCGAGTCGCTCGATCGTGACCTCCTGATCAGTCCCGATATTTACGACCTCGCCGATGGATTGATCAGTAGCAAGAAGGCGGATCAGTGATTCGACCGAGTCACGCACATCGCAAAAGCAACGCGACTGCTTGCCTGAACCATACACCGTGATCGGTTCTCCGGCCAGCGCCTGTCGCACAAAATTCGGCAGCACCATTCCATAGCGACCCGTTTGACGCGGTCCGACGGTATTGAAAAATCGCGCGATCTTTACGGGCTGTTGTCTTTCTTTCCAATATGCCAGAGCAAGAAATTCATCGAGGGCCTTTGACGCCGCGTAGCTCCAGCGCGTTTTCGTGGTCGGACCCAGGACGAGGTCCGCATCTTCGTGGAAGGGTACTTTGTCGCTCTTGCCGTAAACCTCAGAGGTTGAGGCGATGAATACCAGCTTCTTTTTCTTCGAAGCGGCGTCTAGAACGGATTGCGTTCCGTGAATATTTGTTTCGAGCGTGCGCACCGGGTGTTCCACGATCAAGCGCACGCCCACGGCTGCTGCTAGATGGATAACGATATCCGATTCGTCGACAAGTTCAGCCAATAAGTGCTTGTTCTGAATGGAATCGAAGACGTAATGAAAACGACTATTCGCCTTCAGATGACGGATATTTTCGACACTGCCAGTCGAAAGATCATCCAGAACGAAAACGACTGCGCCCCGCTCGAGCAGGGCTTCTGACAGGTGTGATCCGATGAATCCAGCACCGCCCGTTATGAGATAACGCACAATCGCCTCCTGGCTTGAAGGTTTCTCTACCCGCCGGATCCGGCCGGAAACGGCACCTTCTTCTCTACGTCTTCGCCATATCCGTACCCATACGCGTATGGGTAGTATCGATACGAGTAGTAATAATCCGGTGCGCTTGAATCCACGGCATTCAGCACCACGCCAAGAATTCGACATTTTACGGCACCGAGCAGATCTCTGGTTCGTGTGAACGCTTCTTTGGGAGTTTCGCCGCTCCGTGCCACGAGTAAAACACCGTCTGTGAGCGACGATACGATGACGGCATCCGTGGCGGCCATGACGGGCGGTGAATCAATCACGATGAACTTGAATCGTAGCCGCAGTTCTGAAATCGCCTCACGCATGCGACGGGACGAGAGTAGGTCTGCTGGACTTGGCGGAACGGGCCCGGTCGTGATCGTTTCAAGATTACTAATCATCGGGTGAGGGACGACGATCTCATCGAGATTCGTCACACCTGCGAGGTAGGAGCTCAATCCCTTTTCGTTGCCACTCATCAGGTTCAACGCGCGCCGAATTCCCGGCTTACGCATGTCGGAATCCAGCAGCAGCGTGCGGTCGCCCAGTTGTGCCAGAGTAACGGCCAGGTTCACGGCGGCCGTGGTCTTTCCCTCGCGCGGCAAGGCACTCGTGACTAGGATCACTTGAGGAGGATGGTCCGCTTGCGAGAGGAGCAAAGACGTACGCAATGCCCGGAAAGCTTCCGATATTTGCGACTTTGGCTGTGTGTGGGAGAGGGTCTCGACTCGCGGCCCGGATACAGTCTGCGGCGCTCTCTGGTGTTTGAGGTGCGGCCACTTGCTGTGGTGGCCGTTTGAATTCGGTTGGGCGGGCACAACCGCCAGCGAAGGAAGACCAACCAAAGACTCGATATCATCGGGCGATTTTACCGTATTGTCGAGGTACTCGCGGAAGAGTGCCAGGCCAATTCCTCCAACCAGACCCACCAAGATGCTCATTAAGATATTTTTTGCTCTCTGTGGGCCCGCCGGGGCGGTGGGGACCAGGGCCGGATCCACAACACGGATATTGCTCGACCGAAGGCCAGCCGTAATCCCCGCTTCCTTCAGCTTCTGCAAAAGACCGTCATAGAGCTGCTTATTCGACTCCGCGTCATGCTCAAGGATGTGGTATTGAACGAGTTTCTCGGCGAGCTCATTCGACTCAGTCTTTTGCCGCTCCAGCGCCTCTTGCAGAAGCCCAAAATGTTGACGCGCGGTGTTGTAATCCTCCTCGATGCTCCCCACCATTATGTTCTGCGCGCGCGCCAATTCTGCTTCCACCTCCTTCTTTTGCTCAGCGATTCGCTGAACTTTAGGGAAGTTGGGGCCATATTGTTCCAGTGCCTCGGTGTAGGAATCGTCGAGGGTGGATTTACGCCTAGTCAGATCCTGGATCACGGGACTGTTGCGGACCTCAGGGAGTAAATCCACGTTCCCGGAAGTGGCCATTCGGTAGAGAGCTTCACTTGCTGCCAGGTTGGTCTGGGCTTCTGTGACGGCCTTATTCAGGTCTCCCAGCGTTTGCGTGGTGATGTTCTGCTTCTCGTCAATTTGCCAGATCTGGTTCTGTCGCTCATAGGCGACACGCGCATCTTCGGATTTCTCAACTTTGATACGGAGCTCTTCGAGTTCTTGGGAAAGAAAACCCGATGCTTGGGTTGTTGCGTCATATTTGCTGCGAAAATTTTGTTCGATGTAGTTGTGAACGTGCCCATTGGCAACACGGGCGGCGAGCTCAGGGTTTCCCGACTCGAACTGTACCTCTACGAGACGGCTATTAGGTACACGCTTGACGGTTAGACGCCCCAAGAAGGCGCCGAGTATAGCGGGACGCGCCTCCGCGCCTCCATGGGCTTGGGCGAGCGGGCCGGACGGTCCACCAAACTCAGGATATTGACCCAGGTTGAGCTCACGGATGGTCTGTAATGCCAGAGTCTCGCTCTGCAAGATCTTAACCTGTGTCTCGACGTAGTTTTCCAAATCTACATATTCGTCGTAGTTCACGCCTTGAAACGGCAGAGTATTCTGGGATTCTTTGTCCACTTCGACGCGTGCCGCGGCTTGGTAGACCGGCTTCATTTTGAATGAAGCGATCGTGACCACGGTCACGACGGTCAGCAGAAACGTAGCGATCAGCCACTGATGCTTGCGGAGAATAATAAGGTAATCAAGGAGATGCGGCTCCCGCGGCATATGCTCCCACGGGACGCTCGACCGGCTAGGAATGACCGCCAAGGTTTCTGCGGTCTTAACGTCTCGAGCGATAGGTCTGGATGCTTCTTCCATTTTAACTAGCGGTCCTCACTTGCGAATCCGATCCATTGCGAGTTTCTTCAATCGCCCGTATTAAGGGTTGTTGGTCGTTGAACGATAGATTAGAAGGCCTGAACCGATTTGAACAGCTGCCTGCGCGGCTTGCACCGCAACCTTGAGGGCGAGGTTGTCCGGGACATACAAAATGTCGTTTGATTTCATCACCACGTCTGCCGATTTGTTTTTTTCGATCTGCTTGATGTGGACTGGAATGGCTTCACGAAGTCCCGTTTTCGGATTCATGCGATAGATAACTGCGTCATTTGGCTTCGCGTAACCGCCAAGCCCGTGGGCCAAGGCGACTGCCTTCAAAACGGTGGTCTCTTCCCCGCGGCTCTGCAGAACGTATCCCCCAGGTTGCGATACTCCTCGGCCCAGGATGTAAACCATTCCAGCAGCTGGGACATTGACAACATCTCCGCCTTGGACAAGGATATTAAAACCTGCATTTTCTGTATTGAGCAGATCTCGCAGCTGAATTCGAATCGTTTGCGCTTCAGAATCGGATCCACCGTTCGTCGTGTCGGAAATCGGCTTGACGACTGCCCCTAGCGTCGACCGTGTAACCAAGATTTCGGTTCCCGCGATATCGGAGATTCCCCCGGCGTTCGCAATGAGCTCAAGCAGCGTCGTCGGCCGGACGACTTGATACGTCATCGGATGTCCCACCGCCCCAATAATTGTCACCGGTTGGCTGACTTGTTCTTTGACGAAGACAGAAACCTGCGGGTGAGAAACCAGTCCATTTTCACTCAAAAGTTCCTGGATCTTCTGCTCCAATTGAAAAGGGGTGAGGCCAGCCGCCCTGACTTTTTCGTGGATCAGCGGAAAACCAATTTCGCCCGAAACACTGATTCGGACATCGCGGGAGAGTTCTGGAACGTCAAAGACCTCGATATGAACTAGGTCGCCCGCTCCCAGCGGGGTGTCCGCCATAGGCGATCGTGTGAGGTTAGCCAGCTCTTGAATCCGAGCATTCGTCTGCTGTGTGGTTTCGTCTTTATTCTGGCCGTAAGTGGCCTGCAGGCTGAGAAGTACACACAGGAGAACGTTAAGGACAAGCTTCCAAGGCCCGTCCATTCGCCCACGGACTGTTCGTCCCATAACGCAGATAACCCCGACAGATACTATGCATAGCAGGGCGTGCGTCTGTCAACGACAGGATTCCAGTGCTGGGAGTCTCGGCGCGGAGATTTCTCTATGTCTTCGTCTAGTGGAGCTTCGGGGGCGATGCTCTGACTACCAGACAGTCCAAACGGGGCCGGTAAGAAAGCCACAGTGTGTAATCGCAATGATTTTTCTCGCTGATAGAGACCGTTCTTGATGGGACCCGACCGGGCGTAGGAGCGCACGGATTTTGGGACCACTCTGCCTTAGAAATAGTCGTAGATGGCAGCAAACGACTCGAGGGAGAACTACTGCACGCTCAGGTTGGAAGGGTTCGAAGGAGTCATACTCCATTCGTACCAGAGCGCCCAGCTGGCCGCTCCGACTGTTCCTAGAACGATAAGGTCGAATAGCAGGTGACGGCGCCGGGCATGCTTGATCTTTGGGTTGACGTCGGGTCCTCCTACTCCTGCGGCTTGCTGGGGTTGCGAAGCTGGTTCTAGGTCCATGGTCACTCTGTAAGACTTTCCCGCGGGGATCTCATGTAGCTCGCCGTCATTATCGAGGACCAGCGTGCCACGATACGCCGAAATGATCACTTCCAGCGGACTCAGAATCGTTACTTGTCCGTAGGCAGGCTGGCTGTTCGCCGCGCGTAGAATTCCCTGAGGAATCTCCAGCGCTATTTGGTCTACGCCATTCGATGAAAATCCCACTGTGCCGCGATCCACCGAAGCATTCACCGCGCTGGAATTCGCAGAAAGCGTAGCGGAGCTGGAAGCCAGCAAATAGAATTGACTTCCGCCGACCCTCAATCGCACCGTTCCACCCTCATCGGTAGTAAGCGTATCGCCCGTGTAAACCGACGTACCGATCACCACGGTTGCAGTTCCCAGATGAGCCGCTTGCGCCTGTGTTACCAGACCTAGGGGATTCTCGTTTGCCGCAAAGCTGGGGATGCTGATCAAGGCGAAAGCAACGATGGCGACGATGCAGGATTGACCCGGGGTTCGCACGGCAACCTCCTATGGGTACAGCAACAATCTAGGCGCAGAAGAACCCGTTGTCAATAGCTGGGACGCGCGCTCAGTAGAACGAGGCAAGCAATTTCACGGCTGTCTTGAAATTAAATTTGGTGCGGAGCGCTTCATCACAATCGCCGCGGGAGCGCTCGGGCAGGGTTCACCAGCTGTTCCTTCTTGGCTCAGATTTGACGTTTGATAAAGGCGGCAAGAAGGAGACCGCGGTGCGCTTATTCTTCTATTGGCGCGCGTGCGTGCGAACCGATGCGTTGGCGTTTCATCGGCACCTCCGAAGGCAGAGGCGGCGATGTGGCGAGGTAGGCTTGCAGCAGAAACAGGAGCGCGTTCGAAGGGATATGAAGATTGAAATCGACCCAGGTGTGAAGCAGAAGACCACAGACGGCAGCGATAGCGCTCGCGTGGAGCGCGCGTGAAAAATGACCTTGTTCAGCCACGAAGGATTTTCGCGCTTCCCGATATAACAGCCAGAGAAATGCCACACCGCATAAGCCGCCCAGGAGTCCGGTTTCAGCCAGAGCCTCGATGTAATCGTTGTGTACGTGATCCACTACGTAACCGTCATAGAGGGTTTCATAGCGCGGGTACACGCTGACTATTGCTCCGAGCCCGGCCCCTTTGATCGGATGGTCACGGAAAATATGTTCCGCGCCGCGAAACATAGACGCGCGGCGCATAACGGTCACATCGCTAATCCGCGTGTTCGAGAGCCGCTCGATTGCTGTTCCCGCCCCTAACCATGCAACTAATACGACCGCTGCCAGAGCCACGACCCCCATCGCAATTATCCGCGGGGCATCTCGTCCTCTCCGAGTGCGCGCCAAAACAACGAGCACTCCCACTTCCAATGCGAAGGACACAATCCCGCCTCGCGAAGCCGCGAGAATGAGCGCGCCGATGGGAATTATCGTCAGCAAGGCGACCATTGGGAAGAGATCCCGCCGCAGGCCGCGGAAAACGAGCAACGACAGACCGACCGGAGCCACGAGCTCAATAAAGCCGGCAAAGTGGTTGCGGTTCACATAGGGGCCAAATACGTCGCCTCCTTGGAGAGGTTGGCGAGACCAGTAGATGCTTCCCTCGGAAGTGAAATGTTGGATGATTCCGAGCAGCGCGACCGAAAAACCCAGCACGATCAGGAACCAGGCCAGCTTCACAAAATCGGCCCTCTCTCGGAATGCCTGCGCGGTCAGAAAAAATATAATGAAATACGCAGCGAGCCTCAGCAATTCCAGTCGAGTGAGAAACGGATTAGGCGTCCAATGAAACGCGAGTTGCACGACGCCGACTGCGATAAAGCCGAGCAGGGGCCAATTCAGAGGGTTCCATCGGATCGTCGACTGCTTGTCTCTGTATACGATTACGGCCCAGGAAATCAGAAGTAGTGAAGCTCCGATCTCTAGAAGCGATTGCGACCAGACTTCGACCGCACCGAAGGCCAGAACGGAAAACGCGAACAGACACACCAGCCCAACGCGTATCCCCTTCATTGCGAAAGGTTCTCGTGAAATTCCGCGGGGACTAGAGAGACATCCGCGATCCACACCCTCCCGCGCAGCTTGTTATCAAACAAGCGACTGCCTACACGCAGCAGGCGAATTAGCAGAAAGTGCGTGCTCGGTCCGGCGGTCACATCCATATCCGCAGTCGTCCACGGATGGGTGCCAGTCAAATTGTCACTCAGCGCGTTCACCGCGGCATCATGATTTGGATCGACGATCGAAAAACGCATGCCGCTTTCGGTGGTTATTTCTTCGGTCCTGATATAAGCATGAAAATGATAGAAACGACCGGGCTCGACTGGAACATATTGCGCGGGCTGGCTGAGTTCTAGATTTCTGCCGCCGCCAAAATCCAGCCGAACGGTGCGCACGCCACGGGAGGGAGGAGCAGAGTCAAAATCGATTGCTACGTCCCAGGGAGTGTTCCATCGCCAGCCCAAACCGCCATTATCAAAATCACGCGAGAATTCGCCGTTCCATACCAGTGAATGATTCAGTGGTTCGTCGTGCGGCAAATCCGCCGCCGTGAGCGCTTCGATCCACACTTGTTTGGCATCCACAGAGCGGTCGTCCTGAATCAATTCGTCAAAAAACGGAAACGTTCGCACGAGAGGGACCGGTTTCCCCAGGGTAATGAGCCTGCGCCACACAGAGAGGGCAGCGTCAGTCTGGCTCTTGGAGGCAAAAAAATTCAGCGCTTGAGTGTAAGCGTTCACTTCGGGGGGCAGCGCCTGGTCCAGCAGGACATTTACATCACGGGTCGCTCGCCACACACGCGAGATGGCGAGCGGCAGCAGCCTCGGGTCCGATTGCACCGCTTGACGAATTTCGGCGTATCCAGCAGCATCCTGGTCATGGCGCAGAAGAAAGTTTCCGTAGTTCCACGCAACTTCGGCGGATAGTGGATACACGGAGCGCGCCTGCTCAAATGCGTGTTGCGCGCCGACTAAATCTCCATTGGCCTCGTAGGCTGCGGCCAGGTTCATACTAAAGGTTGCGGAAAGAGGGTCATCCTGAACGGCCCGCTGATAGTCGGTGAGGACCTGCACTGGGTCGGAGTTTGCGAAGTCGAGCTGCCTGTGGCGGCCAAGAAGGTCCCAGGCCGCTGCGTTTCCGGGTTCCAGCGCAACGCCGCGCTCAATGAGCTCGATACGAGTCGATTGAATAAGATGGTCAGCCAGCCAGAGTCTGCCCGCCTGGTAGGAAAGCAGTGCGCCGGCTGCCAGTGCAAATACCAGAATCGTGGGACGCGCTGGGACTCCCTGGAGTGATGGCTGCACAGAGCCGTAATGTGCTATGAGTGTCGGTATATGCGCAAGGCCAAATTCCAACGCGCGCTGCGCGAAATATTGGGGTAGGTGCATGCGCACGCGCGGCGCAACTCGTGCGCCCTTGCGCTCGCCGTGGTATTTTTTATTGCATTTGATCGTTGCCGGCTGAATCCAGCGGCGAAAAGTCGGCGCTTATTTCTGGCCGAAGCGGTAAATGAAACCCACAGAGCCGCGATAATTTCCCTGGCCGGTGCCGCCATAGTTTTGGGCATTAATCTGGGAGAAGCCCGTATGTTCGTAGTCAAACTCGATCAAGCGTATGGACCAGCGCTTTCTGAATTTCACGTCGAAGCCGCCTCCAGCCATCCAGGTGCTCGCCCAGCCCCAATGACTGAACTCATTGAAGCCTCCCTGCGCCTCCAGGTTGTAACCGGAATAGGCCGGACCGAATAACACCTCGCCAAAAGGAGTGATCTTGTGCCGGTGGCCCAGGGGATAAATTCGCGCGCCGAAGGTTAACGTATAGATCTGGGTGTTTCCGTTCACGCTGTTGATGTTATAGGCTCCGGAAAGATCGGCAGCTGCGCTCAACCAACGGAAGATGCGGTAGTCGGCGTACATCGAAAATCCGTTCATGTTCAGCCGGTGCCCATCGGCTTGCAGCAGCGTTCTGTACATGTAGCCGCCGCCCAATTCGAAATTCGCCCGCGTAGGTTTCTGCGGCTTCGGGATATGCGGCTTCGGAATACCGAACAACAGGTTTTCCGGCGGGGGACTGACCGGCGCGGGACTAATCGGCAGAGGCCCGTACAAAGACAGCTCCTGCGCCGACACACGCACCCCGAACAGCGCCAACAAAAACAAAATCCCCGCTATCTTTTTCATCAACTTCATCAACCGCGTCCTCCAGTAATGGCTTCGCATTCAGATTTTTTCATTGTGCGAGTTTTCAGATGCAGGTGGCCGCTAATACGTTGGTACGCAGCGGCACACTAGGATAGATGGAAAGACCAGCAAAGTGTAGTGCCGGCGGAAAATCATCGGAAAACAAAGCAGGCGCCGAGCTGCGGCGCGTGTGGCGCCGGATGGAGGCCAACTCCAGGTCGATAAGGGTGCCCAGCAAAAATTCGCAGCGAAAAAAAAGCCGCGCGCCTTGGACGGCAGGGCGCGCGGCCTGAAGTGCGGTTGCGCTGAGTTTTACGGGGTGATGGTTACGTTCACTGTGACCGCTGGTTTGGTAACGCCTCCCGATGACGGCGTAATCGCGATGGTGGAAGCCTTCGACGATGGGCCCGAGCCGCTGCAACCCGCCACGAGGATGAACACCATCATGGCTCCCAACATTCCCAGGCGCGTGCGGAACCGCCGGGCTTCGGGCAGCATGAACAGCAGAGCGATCGCCATCATGACGAAGAGCACCTGCCGCAGCAATCCGGACGGCGGAGCCTTCAACGATTGCGGCGGCACGATGAATGAACTAGCGGTGATGGCTCCGGCTGCGGAGGCGCCTGGAGCCGGAGCCGCATTGGTGGTTGCCACCGAGCACGAGGTAATCAGCATCGCCGGCGTGCAAGTGAACGCGACTGCTCCAGTAAATCCGCCCAATCCGGTAACGAGCACCGGGAACGATCCGGTAGCGCCTCGGGCCACGCTGATGGCCGCGGCGGAAATCGAGAAGTCCCACGCCTGCGCCGACAGCGGAACGGTATTGACGTTGCCGCCGGTTTGCGTGATCGTGAGGCTCCCCGCAACTGGTCCCGGTGGCGTGGCTGCAACAGGGCTGAAAGTGACGGTGACCACGCACGCAGCTCCACCCGGAGCAATAACGATTGGGAATGCGCCATTATTGCAAGCCGCAGTCATGGAAGTTTCGGTGAACAATCCCGGCGCGGCTGCGATTGACGCTATGCTGAGCGGTGAGTTGCCATTGTTGCCGATCGAGACGGTGCCGTTGCTGAATGTCGTCAGCAATGCACCCGGCAGGGTAAGGCTGGTTGGCGTAATAGTGATGTTAGACGCGGTGCCAGAACCGCTGCCGGAGAGCGCCACCAGCATTGGATGGCCCGTGCCGTCCAGAGCATCGAAAATCTGCAGGGTGGTGGATTCGGCTCCCGAGATCGATGGCGTGAAGGTCACTCCGACCGTGCAAGAAGCACCAGCGGGCACAGATGCCGGTGTCCCGCACGTGCCGGTTGTGGTCGTAAAGTCTGTGGTATTACCACCCTTGTTGGATGCCGCCGGGGTCAGGGCAATGGCAGACCCGGTGTTGTTCGTAATCGTGATGAACTGCGGCAGCGACGTCGTGCCAAGCAGCTGCGTGAAGAAGTTGATGCTCGTGGGTGAATAGGTGATGGTTGGAGTCGGAGTCAAGTCCGCCACATAAGCATTTGAATTACCGGCGGCGGCGGTGAAGGTCGTCTGTTTTGCACCGGGCGTGGTTGGAAAATCCGACGTTCCGGCCTGGCCAGCCGTATAGATATTACCCGAGCCGAGGGCGAGACCTAGTCCGATGTCCGCTACCGCTGGGTTCGCGCTTACGCCCTTGCTCCCACCGAAGTAAGTGGAATAGACGAGTTGTGCTTGCGCGTTGGCTCCCGCAGGATTCACCTGGGTAATGAAAGTCGTTCCCACAGGATTTAGTTGAGACGTCTGATACGCGCCTTGGGTAATGGGAAAGTCCGCCGAACCTGTGAAGCCAGTCACGTAGGCGTTACCGGAGGAATCCACTGCGATCGCGTCTCCGAAATCACCGTTGCTGCCGCCGAGAAGCGTCGAATATGTCAACGAGCCGGTAGTGGCGTTGATCACAGAAACGAATGCCACGCCCTGGGTCGGAGTCGCAGGAATCGTTTGTCCGACTGGCACCGTCGGGAAGTCGGAAGAAAATGTTTGTCCCGTCAAGTAGACGAGATTGTTCGGGCCCAGCGCGATCGCTTCTCCCAGATCTTGTGTTGTGCCGCCCAAACAAGTGGAATAGGTCACCGCGGGCGTAGCAACGTTGATTTCCGAGACAAAAGCAGAGGCAACACTCCGACACGGTTTGACTTGAGTGCCTTGCACGGGGAAGTCAGTTGACGTGGTCGCGCCTACAATAAAGACCTCATTGTTTCCTCCAAAGGCCACTCCGAACGCATAGTCTGCAAAGGGGAAGGTGAGTGCCGGGTTTCCCGTACCACTACCACCGAGATAAGTCGAGAATACCAATGAAGCTGGGCCGGTGGCGGCGCTGGGATTAATCTCCGCCAGAAACGCGTTGCCATCGGGGCTCGTTTGAGCGAAAAGCGGGTTCACGGTCGGAAAGTTCGTCGATTCAGTCACGCCGACTACGTAAGCGTTCCCGCTCGAGTCGACCGCGATGCCGGTGCCGTCGTCGGCGGTGTCACCGCCCAGGTAGCTGGAATACCCCAACTGCGCTGCGCCGGTATTGCCTGGAATCAGCTTGGTTACAAACGCGGAGCCACCCGTGCTGGTTCCGGCTGGCCCCGGCTGGCCAATCTTCGGATTTGTGCTAACCGGAAAATCTTGCGAAAAAGTCTGGCCCGTGACGTAGATGTTTACCGGGCTGGCGGTGTCCACGGCAATCGCTTGCGCGCGATCTCCCCCCACCCCTGCGCTCCCCGATCCTCCCAGGTACGTCGAATATAGAAGCGCGGAGCCCGCAGGATTCAGCTCAGAAACGAACGCAGTTCCGAGCAATGCGATGTCGGTCGGCGGCGCGCTCGGCTCTGAGTTCATCTGCGGAAAATCTGTCGAAAATGTTTGGCCGGCGAGGTAGGCGTTCCCCGCCGCATCCAGCGCCAAGCCGAAAGCCAAGTCGTCGGTCGTACCGCCTAAGTAGGTCGAGTAGTTCAGAATCGGGTCAATCGTCAACGGTTGGGTGTGATCATAACCCGCGACCGTGAAGCGGATTTGCCGGTCGCTGGCGATCGAATAATTGCCCGCGATTTCCCGCCGCCTGCCGTTTACTTCCTGGTAGATCACTGGCTTCTGCAGCGCGACTTTGCCGCCCGCCACGTTCATCACAACGTCGCCCCGCGAGTCAATCTGCAGTTTGCGTGCGCCGGCGAGATTCAGCGCGATGACGTTGGGGTCCGCTCCCGGTGCGACGATGAAGTCGTATTCCAGGCGCTGCTCGCGTCCGTAGAACAGCAAATCCACGCCCGGATAAATTCCCCGATAACGGACTGCTTCGTACGAAGGAATGTCGGTGTGCCATTTTTTCGGATCGTCGCCAATGAAGTAGTTTGTTTTCCCCGGCAGTGGATGCGTGCCGACGATTTCAGTCTGCGGGTTCGCTCCTTCGAAGCGCATGCGGAGTACCGAGGTCTTCGTCGCGACATTCCGCGCGCGATGCATTCGTGCCGCGAGAAGTGACCCGCTCTTCGCCGATTGGGTTCCCGCCGCTGATGCCCGCCGCAACGTGAGCACCGCTTCCTGATTCGTCAAGAACAATTGGTAACCCTGGCCGTGCGCCAGGTAGCGAACTGCGGGGGCCGTCTGCCCTTGGTTGGCTTCGAACCCGAGCGGCAGTGCGCCGTACGCACGCGTCATATCTTGCTTTTGAGCCGCCGAAAGCGCCGTCGCAGGTTGCATGGAGGGTGCTGTATGAGTGCTTGCAATGGGCTGGGATGAATGCGCGCGGTGATGCATCTGCACCCACAGCACTAACGACAGGATGGCCAATAGCGCGCCAGCCATGAATCCAATTCTTACGAGCTGGGATTTGGTCTGCATCGAGTTTCTCCTCAGATTGTTTTTTCTCGAATGAAGTTTGACGAGCTGATGGGGGACTTGGCGGCGGCCGAGTGGATGCAGTTTAGGGAACCCTCAATTTGCGAGCAAGCGATTACCCACGTTTTATGGCGAAGGCGCCGAATCGTGGGGGACGGACACGCCATTTGAACGTGGATGGTAGCACAGCTTCATAGGGCGAGAAACCGGAGGATGGCCGAATATTCCACTACATGGTATTCAAAGAGCCACTGTCGCGCGGCGTTACATTTCACAGCTCAATTGCACGAGTTCTAATCGCGCGCGGATTTCCAGGTACGGAGTTTTTGCGCTTCCTCGTTCAGTAGATCGCAAAGCTCAGGCAGCCGGCTGGCATCGCGATGCGCGCAGAGACCGCGGATGGGAACGCTGGGCGCCAGGCGCGCCAGGATTTCGAATTCCTTCGCGCGCATCCCGCTATCCAACGTATTTGTAGCGAATGTGTTGGCCACCAGCGCGAGGAACGCATTCTGCGGAGCCAGTTCCTCCACCAGCGGCGCGGGATCGCCGCGGCGATCGCCCAGAATATAAATCGCAGCCAGCGGCATGGCTCGTTCCGCGAATCGCAATTCCTGTTTTTCGAGAGATAGGCAGCGCTTCTCGTAATTCGCGCTGAATTGCGGCAGCGCTTCCCGGGAACCGTAGAGCGATTCCACGGACTCGGGCCAGAGACACAGATATGGATACGCGGGATGAACGAGGAACGAGCCGCTGCGTTCGGCGAGCGCCACTACGTCATCGGATAAAATTGCATGGCCTCGCCGCGCCAGCGCCGCCGCGGTCGTGGATTTTCCGGCCCCTTCGGACCCCACAAACGCCACAGCTATTTCTCCGAACGCCACCGCGCTGGCATGCAAGCACGTCACGCCCCGCAGCCGCAACAGAATCCCGAGAACCGGCCCCAGGAGATAAGTGGCCGCGTCTTCCATCGCCAGGTTACTAGGCCAAGTCGCCCACACTTCCGTCCCTTCGCGATCCAGCCAAAATTGCGTCCCGTCGAAGTAGGCGAGCCGCAAATAACGGGAGCCTGCGGCCTTCCAAATTCTCAGCGCCGGGTTACCCGCTGCGTCCTTGTAGGGGCTGTCGTAGCTGAGCTCCTCAGGTCCGTCTGTAATTGCTGCGGCGCGATGCGGAGAGGCGTCAAGTTGAATCACCACGGTATGATCGTCCCGCGGCTCGTCCCGAGAAGGATCAGGTTCTGAATTTATCGGGGTTAGCTCTGGAATGCGGCGATTGGAGCGAAGCAGCAAGCCAAAAACTGCATAGGTGAAATTCACAGCGATCAAAGGTGAAATCCCATTCAGAAGCAGAACAAACTGTTGGCCAAACTGCTAGGTTCTTCCCGACCTCTCGTTGCGGCGTGGTCGCCCGGGAGGGTGTTGGTGTCCGATGTCACGAAGGCAGACGATACTCGTGCGGATTCCTTCGCCCCTAGGCGTGCGTTCTTATACGCGGAAAATTCCCTCCGTCGCCCGTCTTTCGTAGCCCCACTTTTTGGGTCAGTTCCTGTACCGTACCGTACACAATTATCCTCGGAGATGAATACGGTTTCTTATTATCCCGTTTAACGGGCTTAAGCATTGCGAACCTCCGCACGCAAGTTATACCGGACCTCACGCGCTGACTGCAACCAAAAGTTAAGGCAAAGGGGACGAAGGGCAGAAGAATGAGCTTGCTCTGAGTTCTTTTCATTTCGAAACGTCATCAGCGCCGATTTGTTGACGTAATTCTCCATCTTTGCGTCCCATGCCACCTGGTCCATCCATTCCGCTCGCGTTTGTCTCAAATGCTCAGCCAAGGGGCTGCCCGCGAGAGGCGTCTTCCTTCGCATTCGCACGCTTTCAGGTAATCGCCCCGCCACAGCCTCCCGTAACAACTGTTTCTCGAAGAATAATGGGAAAGGTGGGAGCGCCAAAAGGAAATTCACCACCCGCAAGTCCAAAAAGGGATGCCGCACCTCCACGGGACACCGTGTGACCCCTGGATCTTCCTGCTCGAACATCACAGTCCACTGCGGCAACGAGAGCGACGCATGAGCCTTGGGAAGCATGGGGTGGGGCCGCGCGGCCGGAAGCTCGCTCCATTCCTTGGCCCGGTCCTGCAAGTTCAGACGGCGTGCAAAGTCTGGTACCAGCCACTGCGGATACACCGGCGCGGTGGGATCTTTCCCGAAAAGACCCAGTGCGCGACGTTTTAGCCCGGGAACGATCGAAGGCCTTAGCCACGCATAACGGGAAGTTTCCCGGAACAGGCTGCCCCACCGCCTCTCGCGTATCAGGGCGCGCACAAACGGCCACATCTCAAAGTGCATCAAGTTGTCAGCGCCCTCGCCTGAAAACACCACCCGACAGTCGGCTGCGATCGTGCGGAACTCGTCGAACAGGCCCGCAAAAAATGGATCGTCAACCGGTTCGGGCGACCTTATTTCCGGGTCGTCCCAACGCTCGAACGGCTCCAGCCCGTCCACCGGAATCGTCTGGTGCGGGATTTTTAGGAATTCCGCCACATCGCGTGCATAGCGGCCATCCTGGTCTGGAATCAATGATTCATACACCACCGTGTAGGCGCGTAAATCCGTTGTTCCGCCCGCGCCGTCGGCCAGTTCGCGTGCGGTCGTGGCGATGGTCGCCGAATCCAGGCCGCCGCTGAGCAGAATTCCGACGCGATCCGCGGGCATGCGATCCGTTACGGCTGCTTGCAGCAAGATTTGAAAATGTTCCACGTAATCTTCCGCGCGCTGGTAACGGATTCGCCCTGCGGTGGGCGCCGACCAGTAGCGCTGGATGCGCAGCCCGTCGGAGCTGACAGTCATCGAATGTGCCGCGGGCAACCGCTGGATGTCGCGGAAAGTGGTGGTCGCAACGTCGCAGTTGCATCCAAAAAGCAAAAAATCGCCGATAGCCGCGTCGTTTAATTCGTCGGATATGCCAGGATGCTGGCGCAGGCAGTCCAGCGTGTTGCTGAAAAGAAAAAGCTCGCCCAGCTCGGAATAATAAAAAGGCTTCACACCGAAATGATCGCGCGCACAGAACAGCAATTTCTTACGCGCGTCCCAGATCGCGAAAGCAAAATCTCCGCGCAGATGTTGCACGCACTCCGCGCCCCAGGCCGCATAGGCGCGCAAAATCAGACCGGAGTCTGTGACAGCGCGGCCGGCGGTGCCGTAGCCCTGTAGCGCGAGTTTCTCTTCCAATTCCTCGCGGCAGTCAATGCGCGCATCCGCGGTGATCCACAGCTTGCCATCGAGGCGAGCGGGCTGCTGTTCAATCTGCGATTCGCGCGTGGTGCGCAGCATCGTATGGCCCAGGCCAATCGCGCCCTGCGACCAGGTATCGCGGCCATCCGGCCCACGGAAGGAAAGAAAATGCGCGAGCGCCTGCACCAGCCCGCGCTCCACCGGCGCGCCACTGCGTTCGTAAATGCCCACGATGCCGCTCAATCGGTGCGCGCCTCCAAGGGCGTAATTGGGCCGTCAAATGGTACGAAATGCTGGTGCTCGGCGCTCGCGTCGTTCAGCACCGCGGAATCCACTTCCACCCACGCGTGCGCTTCGAAGCGCTCGAATTCCTTGCGCGCGCCGATGCGCAACTCCGCTGCAATTCCGCGCCTCCGCAGCAGCCACCACAGCACCAGCGACCGCTCCAGGCAACTCGTATCGAAGAAGAAATTCCGCGCTGCCGCCGCAGTCATCCGCGCGATCGTCTCCGCCGCTTCTCGTTGTGAAGCGTCTAGCTGCCCCGCGGCAGTATTCGGGGAAGGAGCCAGCCATGCCAGCACATTCTTCCAGCGGCGAAAGCCCCCCAGCCGCAAACCTACCCAAGTGGCCAGTAGTCCACCGGCGGCTTCCAGCGCGACGCCGCGCTCATAGCCGCTTAGCTGCCAAAACCTTTTCCAGCGTTGCCTCATGATTGCCCTATTGGCTCAAGCCTCGCTCTGGGTTGCGAAGCGCGCTGTATCGTTGTGAACCCGCGTGCCGCAACAAAGTCGCGCGCGTCACGCACTGGCTGCCACGCCTCGCACTTCGATCAACCCTTCGCTGCGCATCGTTTCCAACAGCGCGAGCAAATCGTCGCCGCAGCGCGTGGCATCCACTTCATATTCTTCCAGCAGGACGTTCCGCAGCTCCGTGATACTCGTCGGCTGTTTCAGCAGACTCCAAACACGCGCGCCTACGGGATTCATGCCGTAGTACACGCTGTTCTTCAGATTCAGAATCGCCGATTCCTCACCGAGAGGACACGAGATCTGTTCAGGTGCAGCGAC
>Ga0210390_10001966_pt1 | contig 18799 bp, 21 predicted proteins | sample IncBWH11OmetaG_FD_161050 | JGI IMG/M metagenome (GOLD analysis project Ga0210390, IMG submission 161050) | Forest soil microbial communities from Barre Woods Harvard Forest LTER site, Petersham, Massachusetts, United States - Inc-BW-H-11-O ... | reverse complement strand
CGCGCGTCGGCTGAGGCTCACAGGCCGCCGCTGCGGCGCGGCGGCATGACCGGGGCGCCGCGACACGCGAAGAACGAAGCGGCATGACCATCCTGTTCGCGCTCGTCGCCGCGTTCTGCAACGCGCTCAACCTCGTCACCCAGCACATCGCCAGCACGAGCGACCCTGGCCACTCCAAAGGATGGCGCTTCGTGCGCTACCTGCTGTCGAACCCGCTGTGGCTCTTCGGATGGGTCGCGCTGGCCGGTGCGTTCGTGTTCCAGGCGCTGGCGCTGCACAACGGTCAGATGTCCGTCGTGCAACCGCTACTGGTCACCGAGCTCGTCTTCGCGCTGATCCTGCGGCGGATCTGGATCCATCAGCAGATCCGCGGCGTCACCTGGGGCGCAGCGGCATTGGTGTGCGGGACGCTCGCCCTCTTCGTGGCGACGTCCGAGCCGACCGGCGGCACCGCCGTGCCGACCAGCTCGGCCTGGGCCGGAGCTGTCGCCGCCCTCGTCGGCGCGTCGGCGCTGCTCACAGCCTTTTCACTCCGGGGCTCACCCGTGCGGCGGGCGGCGTTGCTCGGGGCCTCGGCCGCCATGCTCTGGGCGCTGGTGGCGGCGTTCATCAAGGCGACGACCGACTCGCTGACCCAGTACGGCGTCGGCGGCATGTTCCTGCACTGGCCCGTCTACGCGCTGGCGGTCTCCGGACTCGCCGCCGAGTACCTCAACCAGGCGGCGTTGCACGTCGGGCCGTTGAGCGTGTCGCAACCGCTGATGGTCGTCGTGGATCCGATCGTGAGCATCGGCCTCAGCGTGTGGATCTTCAACGAGACCTTTACCGACGACGCGCTGCGCCTCGGACTGGGCGCAGCGGCGTTCGCCGGCATGTGCGTGGCCGTCATCATTCTCGTCCGGACGGCTCCGGCCACGATGGAGCGCGGCCCCGAGGTCAGAACTCGTCCGGTCCCGGGAGCAACGAGCTGACCCAGTTGCCCTGCATCGAGGCGCCATCGGCGACGAGTGTCGCGCCGCACACGTAGCGCGCAGCCGGCGAGCAGAGGTACAGGATCGTGCCCGCCATCTCGTCCACCGTGCCCATGCGGGCGGACATCCGCTGTGACACCAATTCCTCGACGAAACTCTCCTCGGTGTGCCCGAGCGGTCCGAGCTCCGATTCGACGAGGGCTTCCGTCAGGAAGATGCCCGGCGCCAGCACGTTGATGGTGACGCCGTGGCGCATCAGGTATGGCGCAAGCGTCTTGGCCATGTTGACGACGCCGGCCCGGGCCGCACCCGAGTGCAGGAACATCGGTGCACCCCGATCGAAGGAGAACAGCGTCACGACGTTGACGATGGAGCCGAAGCCCGCCTCTGCCATCGGGCGCATGAACCGGCTCGTGACGTTCCACGTGCCGTTCAGGTTCAGGTCCACCACCGCCCGCCAGCCGTTGTCGGAGATCGCGCTCGGCAGGGCGGGAAACTGTCCGCCCGCGTTGTTCACGAGGAAGTCGGCCCGGCCGAAGCGCTCGTAGACCTCATCACGCAGCGCGTCGACCTGCTGCGTGTCGCGGATATTGGTGGGAATGGCGGTGCACTCGCCGCCGATCTCCTTGACCGACCTCACCACGTCCTCGAGCTTGTCCGCCTTCCGGCCGGCGATCACGGCATGAGCGCCCAGGCGCGCGAAGCCGTGGGCGACCTCTCGTCCGAGGCCGCTCCCTCCACCCGTGATGATCGCGACCCTTTCCCGGAAGAGGTCGGGGGCGAACACCGAAATGCCCGGCCCCGCCTGCCAGCTCGTGTCGAAGACACCCACGGGCACCCCATCTTCCGCTCCAGTCGTGGGCAAAGGATCAGAGTGACTCATTGGTAACCTCCCAGCCCGCCGGCGCCCCGGCCGCGTACCCGATCGAACGTCGTTGCGGTCATTGCTCGGCCCGAGATGGGCGTCTCGCAGATCGGCATGGCCTTCCCCGAATCGTCGGAGAGTGTGACCGGGAGCCCTATGCGGGCTCGCTGTGCCTCCCACCGTGGGCGACCCAGCGACCGGTCAGTGCACGCTCATAACGACCGCGACCGACAAAGCTCACGGCCCAACGGGTCAGCGCTCCGAAACGGTTCTTGAACCCCGTGAGGAACGTGATGTGGACGACCAGCCACAGCAGCCACCCGATCAGCCCTCCAACCTGCACCGGACCGATGCGTGCCACCGCGGTGAAGCGGGAGATGGCGGCGAGTGTGCCGAGGTCGCGGTAGCGGAACCCCTTCGGTTCCTTGCCCTTGATCCGACGAACGATCGTGTGGGCGGCGTGAGCGCCCGACTGCATGGCGACCTCGGCCACGCCGGGAAGGTCGTCGAGCGCCATGAGGTCGCCGACGACGAACACCTCGGGGTACCCGGGCAGCGAGCAGTCGGGCGCGACCTTCACACGGCCCGCCTTGTCGAGGTCGGCGTGGGCCCCGTCCGCGAGGAGCCCTCCGAGCGCCGACGCACGGGTCCCGGCGGCCCAGATCTTGGTTGCCGCCGGGATCCGCTGTTTGTCGCCGTCCGACGTGGTGATCTCCACCCCCTCGTCGTCCATGTCGCTGACCATGGTGTCGAGGCTGATCTCCACGCCCATGCGGGTGAGTTTGTGCGCAGTGAGACGGGAGACGCGCGCGCCCATCGACCCGAGGAGCCGGTCGGTCCCCTCCACCAGCACGACCCGTGCGTCCTGCGGGTTGATGCGGCGGTAGTTCCGCCGCAGGGCGCGGCGGGAGAGCTCCTTGAGCTGGCCCGCCATTTCCACACCCGTGGGCCCGCCGCCCACCACCACGAAGGTCATCAGCCGCTGCCGCGCCGCCGCGTCCGGTTCGGCCTCGGCCAGCTCGAAGGCCCCGAAGATCTCGCCGCGCAGAGCCAGGGCATCGTCGAGCGACTTCATGCCCGACGCCGCGTGCCTGAAGTCGTCGTGCCCGAAATACGACGTGGTGGCACCCCCGGCAACGATGAGGCTGTCATAGCGGATGGTCATGGGCTTGCCGAACTCGTCCACGTGCACAGACTTCTCGTCCAGGTCGATGTGCTCGACCTCACCGAGGACGACACGCACCGACCGGTGCCGTCGCAGCACGTCGCGGATCGCCGGCGCGATCTGTCCCTCCGAGAGGATCCCGGTCGCCACCTGATAAAGGAGCGGCTGGAAGAGATGGTGGTTGGTGCGGTCGATAATCGTGACCCGGACTTCTTCGCGGCGGAGCGCCCGCGCCGCGAACAGGCCACCGAACCCGCAGCCGATGATCACCACGTGGTGGCGGGTGTCGCCGCGACCCTCAGATGCCGCGCTCATGAGATCCTGCGCACCATGATCTCGACGTAGCGCGCCAGCGGGAGCTCGCGCGCCTCGTCCAGGCTGAACCACTCCACCGCGTCGGTCGTCCCGTCGAGCTCGGGACGCAGCGAACCATGCCACGACGCAACCTCGTAGATCAGCCGCACGGTATGGAGGCTTGTGCCGTCCGGGATCGTCCGCACGTCGGACAACACGTCGATGAGGGCGCCCGGGACGACGGTCAGGCCGGCCTCCTCGGCGATCTCGCGACGCAGCGAGTCTTCGGGCTTCTCACCGTGCTGGACCCCGCCGCCGGGAAGGAACCAGCGGCCACGCAAGCTGAGCAAGGGGGCCGCCCGGGCCAGGAGGAGGCGGTCATCGTCGTCGCGGACGATCCCGTAGGCGGCGATCCGCTGGCGTTGCCTCTCGGCCGGCATCGCAGCAATGGTGCTCACCCTCCGCTCCCGCCGCAAAGCCGGTCCGCCACTACCCTGGCCCCGGCCCAGTGAGGACGCAAAGAGGGGAGTGCACATCGATGGACACCGCCGCCGAGCTCGAGGCGATCCGGCGCTTGAAGTACGCCTACTTCCGGACCCTCGACCTCAAGCAATTCGACGAGCTCGGCGCGCTGCTGACCGAGGACGCCACCGCCTCGTACGAGGACGGCAAGACCGTGCTCGAGAGCCGCGCCGCGATCGTCTCGTGGCTGCGCGAGTCCTTGGCCGATCCGGGCATCATCTCCGAGCATCACGGACACCACCCCGAAATCACCTTCGTGTCGGAGAGGGAGGCCACCGGGACCTGGTACCTGCAGGACCGCGTCATCGTGCCGGCCGCGGACTTCGAGCTCGCCGGCACCGCGTTCTACGAGGATCGTTACCGGCTGACGGACGAGGGCTGGCGGATCGCACACACTGGCTATACCCGCGTCTTCGAGGAACAGCGCACGCACTCGACGTTGGCGGTGCGCTCCTTTACATCTCGCTTCGCCGCGCCGGGCTGAAGGTGAAACCGGGGTCGAACAGGGTCGCAGGAACGAGCGCCTTTTCGATCGCCTCCACGAAGTCCGGTTCGAGCTCGAGGTCGAGCGCTTTCACGTTCTCTTCGATCTGCTCGGGCCGGCTTGCACCCACGATCGCGCTGCTGACGTTCTGATTGCGTAGGACCCACGCCAGCGCGACGGTCGCCGGTGCGTGACCTGCCTCCCGGCAGAGCTGCGCGTAGATCTGCACCGGCTCCAGCACCTCGTCGCGCAGCAACCAACCCATCTCGCCGCCCTCGGGGCCGGTGGCACGCGTGCCTGCGGGAGGCGCAGCCCCGGCACCGGGTGGGTACTTCCCGGTGAGCACTCCCTGGGCCAGCGGCGACCAGACGATCTGGCCGATGCCCTCCTCCTCGCACAACGGAACGACCTCCGCCTCGATCACGCGCCAGATGAGCGAGTACTGGGGCTGGTTCGAAACGATGCGGTCGAACCCCATGTCGTCCGCGAGGCGCAGGGCCTCGGCGATCTGGTCCGCGTTCCACTCGGACACGCCGACGTAGTGCACTTTGCCCTGGCGCACGAGGTCGTCGAAGGCGCGCATGGTCTCCTCCAGCGGGGCCTCGTAGTCGAAGCGGTGCGCCTGCAGGAGGTCGACGTGGTCGGTCTGCAGCCGTTCCAGCGACGAGTGCAGCGACTCCATGATGTGCTTGCGGGAGAGCCCGCGGTTGTTCGGGTTGGGCCCGGTGGGCCAATAGGTCTTCGTGAAGATCTCTATCGAGTCGCGCCGCACGCCTCGCAGCGCCCGGCCCAGCACCGACTCGGCGGCGCCCTGGGCGTAGACGTCTGCGGTGTCGAACGTGGTGATCCCCGCATCCAGCGCGGCCTTGACGCATGCCGTCGCCGCGTCCTCCTCGATCTGGCTGCCGTGCGTGATCCAGTTGCCGTAGGACAGGGCGGAAACCTCCAGGCCCGAACGTCCGAGGTGTCGATGCTCCATGCCCCCGGAGCGTATCGGGGTAGCCGTACGCTCGTTGGATGGCTGCCGGCGAGACGCTGCACGTTCGACGGGGCCTCGATGTCCCGCTGTCCGAGATCACCTGGCGCGCCACGACCTCAGGTGGTCCCGGGGGCCAGCACGCCAACCGGACGCTCAGCCGGGTCGAGGTGGAGTTCGACGTCGGGGCGTCCTCGGTCCTCGGCCCGCGGCAACGGCAGCGGTTGCTCGATCGCATCGGCCCCGTCGTCCGGGCGAGCGCGGCCGAATCGCGTTCGCAAGCGCGCAACCGCCAACTCGCGCTCCAACGGCTCGCCACCCGGATCGACACCGCGCTGCGTGTTGCGACCCCCAGGCACGCCACGCGGCCGACCAAGGGTTCTCAGGTGCGGCGCGTCGAGAGCAAGCGGCGCAGAGGCGAGATCAAGCGAGGCCGCCGCCGTCCCGGTGACGACGACTGACCGGTCGAACCCCGGACTCAGCCGGCGAACGCGAAGGGGGCGAGCACGGCGCCGAGGCCCCGGTCGATCTGGGCCAACAGCTCGGCGTCCTCTTCCGCCCGCGGGCCACGCAGCGCGGTCAGAGCGGCGTACCCGGCGCCCACGAGGGCAACGTCCTCGGCCCCGGGACCGTCATCGAGCTCGTCCGCTTCGGGGAAGGATGAGCCGACGCTCAGCACGATCTCACCCTGCCGGCCGGGTGAGCCCTCCATCACGGCGCGCGCCGCCTCGGCCGCCGCCGGGCCCTCCATCTCCTCGGGGTTCGGCGCCTGCCAGGCGACCGACCCACTGCCCCGTGCGGCCTTGATCCACCCTGTGCCGCCCACCCGCGCCCACCGCAGCCCACGGATCTCGTCCAGTGGAAGGTGGGGCACGTTCAGGTTGAGCACCGTACGCGCCGGCGCGGCAGCCAGGAGGGGTACCAGCGCGACTGCGAGATCCGCCGCGGATTCCCACGGGTCGGGTTCCGTGCCGACCCGAAGGGAGACGGCGAGTGCACTGATGCCGAGCTGGCTCGCCGTGAGTGCGGCACCTACCGTCCCCGAGTGCAGAACGGACCGACCGACGTTCACGCCGTGGTTGATGCCTGAGAGCACGAGATCCGGTTTGGGCCCCACCGCGCCCAATGCGCCGGCGATCACCGAGAGCGCCGGCGACGCGTCGAGCCCGTACGCCTCGACGCCCGCCGCGCCCTCGACCACCGCACGCTCATACGGGATCGCCGTGCCGTCGGTCACCGACCCGACAGCGGCGCCGGCACCGCTGTAGTTGGAGCTCGGGGCGACCACGACGATCTCGCGGGGCTCAGCGGGACCGTCGCCGCCGACCTCCTCGGTCCATCGGACCAGCGCCCGGGTCAAGGCGGCCAGACCGGGCGCGCCGACGCCGTCGTCGTTGGTGACCAGGATCCTCATCGGCGTCGACCCTACCGGGGGTGCCGGCCGCCGCCGCTGTGCGGTCGCGGGACGTTCGGTGTCCGGTAACCGGTCCTTCACGGCGGCCCTCACCCCCGCGGCACTCCTGGTCTGCTTCAATTCGGGGCGATGACGGCCCGAACGCCCAGGATCTCCGTCGCCTCGCCGACGGGCCAACAATGGCGGATCGGCCACGGAGGCCAAGAGGTCGTCGTCTGTGAGGTGGGCGCCACGCTGCGGGCCTACACGATGCATGAGCGCCCGGTCATCGACGGCTTCGGGTCTGACGAGTGGTCGCACTCGGGCCGAGGACAGGTCCTGGCCCCGTGGCCGAACCGGCTGGCGGACGGTCGCTACGAGTTCAACGGGGTACGGGCCCAGGCTGCGCTCGACGAACCGGAACGCCACAACGCCATCCACGGCCTGGTCCGCTGGATGCCCTGGACCCTGCAGACGCGGCACCAGAACCAGCTCTCCCTCCGCCTCCAGCTGCATCCCTCGCCGGGCTACCCCTTCTCGCTGCTGCTCGAGATCGAGTACCACGTCGGACGCGACGGCCTGAGCGTGTCGACCAGGGCCCGTTCCCTCGACGAGGGCAGCGTCCCGTTCGGCCTGGGGTTCCACCCCTATCTGACGGCCGGGCCCGAGACGGTGGACGGTGCCATCCTCCAGGTCCCTGCCCGCCACACACTCGACGTCGACGATCGTGGGCTGCCGACGGGCGCCCTGACGCCGGTCGAGGGAACCGATCGGGACTTCAGGGCGGCGCGTTTCGTCGGCCCCGCGGTACTCGACACCGCCTACACGACCCTCGAACGAGACGACGAGGGCCGTGCCTGGTCCAGCCTCGACGCTCCGGGCGGTGCCGCCGGCGCGGCGCTCTGGGTCGACGCGGGGTTTCCGTATCTGATGGTGTACACGGGGGACACCCTCCCCGAGATCCAACGCCGGCGCCGTGCCGTCGCCATCGAGCCCATGACGTGTCCGCCGAACGCGCTGCGCACCGGCAAGGACGTCATCGATCTCCAGCCGGACCAAGAGTGGTCCGCCCGCTGGGGCATCGTCCCGCGGTGAGCGCCCGCACGTGAGCGAAGGCTCGCAGAAGGGACACGTCGTCGCCGTCACCGGTTCGTCGAGCGGGATCGGGGCCGCCACCGCACGGGCGTTCGCCGCGCAGGGGGGATCGGTGCTCGTGAATTCGGCTCGCTCAGTCGCCGAGGGCGAGGCGGTGGCCGCGTCGCTGCCGGACGCGCTCTACGTGCAAGGCGACATCACGGACGCGGACGTGCCCGAGAGGCTCGTCGCCGCCGCCCTCGACAAGTGGGGCCGTCTCGACACGCTCGTGAACAATGCCGGGACGACCGCCGTGATCCCGCATCACGACCTCGAGGCGGCGTCCGTCGAGGTGTGGCGTCGTATCTTCGAGGTCAACGTGTTCGGCACGTGGGCCATGTCGGTGGCCGCGATGCCTGCTTTACGCGACTCGCACGGTGCGATCGTCAACGTCGCCTCGGTCGCCGGCGTCCGGCCGACCGGGTCGTCCGTTCCCTATGCCGCCAGCAAGGCCGCGCTCAACCACATGACGATGCTGTTGGCCAAAGTGGTGGGGCCCGAGGTGCGGGTCAACGCCGTGGCTCCGGGCCTGGTCGACACCCCGTGGACCGAGGACTGGGACGTCGTGCGTGAGGCCGTGCGCCTGGTGGCGCCGCTGAAGCGCTCTGGGCAACCCGAGGACGTGGCCGAAGTCGTCCTGGCCTTGGCGCAGGCCGCCTATGTCACAGGCCAAGTCGTCGTCGTCGACGGAGGGCTCTCCATCGCGACCTGAAGGCCGGCCCGGCCTCCGGGTCCGGGGGCATGGCAAAGTGCAGCCCATGCGATTCGTCGTTCTGGGTGCCGGTGCCATTGGCGGCGCTGTCGGGGGGCGCCTTTTCCAGCAGGGATTCGACGTGACGCTCGTGGCCCGCGGTGACCACGGCCGGGCGTTGCGCTCCGGACTCGTCCTCGAAGACCCGAAGGAAAGTGTGACCTTGCCGATACCGGCCGTCGAGGACGTTGCCGACGTGTCGTGGGAGGGCGATGCCGACGGCGACACCGTCGTGCTCCTGGCGGTCAAGGGGCAGCACACCGATCAGGCCTTGGCCCAGCTCATGGGTGCATCGGCGCCGTCCACCTCGCCCGTCGTTTGCATGCAGAACGGGGTCGAGAACGAGCGCCGGGTGCTGCGCCACTTCCCACGCACCTTCGGGATGTGCGTGATGTGTCCCGCCAGTCAGCTGCGCCCGGGCGTGGTCCAGGTGCACTCGGTTCCGGTGTCGGGGCTCCTCGATCTCGGGTGCTTTCCCCAGGGATCGGACGCCCAGGCGCAGGCCATCGCAGGCGCCATCGACTCCACCAGCTTCGAGTCCGTGGCGCGCCCGGACATCATGCGCTGGAAGTACCGCAAGCTCCTTATGAACCTGGCCAACGCGGTCGAAGCGTTGTGCGGTCCGGGCGCCCGGTTCAGCCCGCTCGCCAAGGAGGTACAGCGCGAGGGCAAGGAGGCGCTGGCGGCCGCCGGCATCGAAGCCGTCAGCTCCGAGGAGGACCGTGCTCGACGTGGCGACCACCTGCAGATGGCCGCGACGGCGTCGGGCGAGTGGCAGGGCGGGTCGAGCTGGCAGAGCCTGGCCCGAGGCGCGGGGTCGATAGAGGCCGAGTACCTCAACGGCGAGGTGGCCTTGCTCGGCGGCCTCCACGGTGTGCCGACCCCCGTCAACGAACTGCTGCAGAGGCTGGCGCTGCAGGCGGCGTCGCAAGGATCGCCGCCCGGAGGCATGAGCCTGGAGGAACTGAGCGAGATGGCAGGCGTGCCGCTCGGCGGATGAACGGCGTCGAGGGACCCGCTTGGTCGATCGACCCTTCTTTCCGTAGCGGTCGCGTGGGATGTGGGTCGTTCCCGTTGGAATGGTCAGGGCCTGCCCATCGGGTCGGGAACCTCGGCCGTCGGGCACCGAGCCGGCAGAAGTCGCTCCGGGCATTCTGGCTTCGGATTGTGCATGCTGGTGTCGTGGAGCCGAATGCCGTAGACCCCGAAAGTCCCTGACGCATGGAGCGACATTTGGACGTCGCCGTTGCCGGAGGCCGTGTTCGCGTCACCAAAAGCGGCTCGGGACCACCCCTGCTCGTGCTCCACGGCGGTCCAGGGCTTTCCGACTACACGTTCACCCTCGCACCCGAGTTAGAGGACGGTTACAGCGTCACCCGCTTCCAACAGCGAGGACTGGCACCGTCGACGACAGACGGTCCCTTCGACGTCGAGCAGCACATGGCCGACGCCATCGCCGTACTGGACGCGCTCGACATCCATCGTGCGTGCGTGGTGGGAAGCTCATGGGGCGGCCACCTCGCGATGCATCTCGTCGCGAGGCACGAGGAGCGCTTTTCTGGCTTGGTCCCGGTCGATCCGCTGGGAGCGGTGGGAGACGGCGGTGAGGCGGATCTCGGCCGAATTCTGAGTGAGCGCGTCCCGGCTGAGCTCGCGGCCCAAGCCAAGGAGATCGATGAGCTGGCGATGGCAGGCGAGGGGACCGCCGAGGATGCCCTCAAGGGACTTTCGTTGGTGTGGCCGGCGTACTTCGCGGTGCCCGACGCCGCACCGCCGATGTCGGTAACCGGCATTTCTCTCGAGTGCTACGCCCGCACCTGGGACTCCATTCACGACCACCTCGCCCGCATGACACTCCAGGAGCGACTGCCCTCGGTACGCCTCCCAGCCGTGTTCGTGCTCGGAGCGCAGAGCCCCATACCGCCCGAGCACGGCGAGGCGTCCGCCGACCTGATCCCCGGCGCACGCTGTCGGATCGAGCAGGGTTGTGGCCACTTCGTATGGCTCGAACGGCCTGGCGCCGTTCGAGCCGCAGTGGACGCGGTACATGCACAGATCTGATCGTTGACACGCCCACACCCAGAACACGAATCAAACGACACGGGCAGCTCGCGATGCCACTGTCACGAAGCTTGCAGTCCCGGCGGGGGAGCGAGCCACATCCACCAATGGCCCCTGAAAGGTGACGCACGCCGGACCGGCGGCCCTCTCCGAAGCCCGATCGAACGTCGGATAACCGCCTCGGCAGCGTGGCCAGCTCACCGGAGAGCGCGCACGCGACGAGGGAAATGGGCCATTTGGCCTACGCGGATAACCCGAGAAACAGACGACTAACCAACGTTACGCAACCCGCGTAGAAGGGGGGAGGGGCGGCCGACCAGGCGGCTCCGCACATGACGATGGTGTTCTTCATACTTTCTATTCCGATCATGGCCGTCATGGTGGCCCTGGCCGCCGTTCCGCTGGTGCTGGTGTCGCACGCCGACCACAAAGTACGGACGCGGTCAGCTGTCGAGCACGAGGGCACCGCGCGCCACGCGGCCGGCGCACACGCTTCGCAACGGGACGCCGGACGTGCGGCACGCGTGTCGTCCACCCCTCCGATGCCCTCGCGACCGTCGGTTGAGCAGGAGAAGGTTGAGTTGCTCGCGACAACCAGCTACTAGCCGCAGCTCGCAGCCCGGTCCGGACCCAGTTTCGCAGGGTAATCCATCCCGACCGGAGTGCCCATTTTGGTCACGAAACCGCCGGTCCGTTGGATACCGAGGGATCTGTTTTGCTCAGATCAGGGAGCGTGAACTCGCCACCTCGTACAGGGTGAGCTCGACATTCGTCGGGACCGGCCTGGCCTTCGCGCCGGCTGGGGCCTTCCGCTGCTGGGAGAGATGCGTCTGCAGGCGTTCCATGGACTCCCACCGCTCCGAAAGAATTGCTCGTCCTGGGTCGAGCGGGTCGACAGCCATCACGTACTCGAGGCAACCCTCTTCCCGTCGAGAGGATCGCATCCCGTCGATGCTCATCTCCACGAAGCGGTCTCTCCTTCGGGTCGAGCTGGAAGGAACCCTGGACTATCACCATCGTCATGCGTTCTTTATAGGCGAGTGAAGAACCTGGTCATCTCGGCGTCCTTCGGTCGACCGTTCGGTGCCCCCCTTCCTGGGCAATGCTCGCTCGGACGCGTACTTTTGCAAGCACGTTCCACCTAGGGTTAGCTTGTGAAAATAAGCACAAGCGGGGGATTCTGCCCCGGGAAGGAAGAAGCAACGATGGGCTACAAGGGCTGGATGCTGGTGTGGGTGGGAGTAACGGTCTCAGCCGTCCTCTGCGTCTATGCGGCGGTGTGGAACTGACACCCACCGCCTCGGTGCGAGCTATCCGGCTCCGCCGAAGCCCTAAGCCCAGGTAGACGCCTCCCGCCAGCGGGTCGGTGCCCTTAGGGCTTGGTAAGGCCAATCAGGCGCCGAGCTCCGGGGCGGCGCAGAGGGACCATGGCGGTCCCGTTGTCTCACCGGCGACATCGGCCCTAGTCCTGGGCGCCGAGGAGCAGAGAGGCGAGCGGCTCCAGAGTGGCCATGAGCTCATGGAGTTCCCCTGGCTCAAGGCTCTCGTAGGGTTGCGCCGCGAGGTCATCGGTGAGCGACTCGACGCGCTCCTTGACGGCGCGACCCTGCTCCGTCAACCAACCGTGAGCCCCGATTAGGTCGCGATCGCTCATCCCGTCTATGACGGCGGCGAGCTGCGTCGCCGGAAGATGGTGGATGCGTCCGAACTTCTCTGCCGGCATGTCCAGGTAGAGAGCGAAGAGCACATGTGACTCGAGGCCACCGACGTTCTCGATCATCAATGCCGCGATGTGCCCGTCGCCACGGTGCTCGCGGAGCAAGGAGGCTGCATGGAAGAACCGAACCACCATGTCGTCAGGTATCGGGATCGCGCGAAGCGCGGCGTACATGGGCCGGCCGTCTACCGGAGCGCTGGTCGCCGCCTTGATCAGCAATTCGGTGACGCGGGCGAATTCGGGAGTGTCGACACGATCGCCGAGGATTCGCCGTAGCGCCGCTGCGCAGCCCGACTGACGAGCCGTGATTGCCGATTCGGTCGTGGTGGTGCGCCAAACCTTCGGGATGTGGCGGGCCACTTCGCCAGGAGCGAAGTTGTAGAAGAGCGCGTCAACCACCTCTGCCGGAACTTGGCCGAGGGGTGCCGCCCGCCCGGCGAAGTAGGTGTCCCAGTAGTTGGTGAACCCCAGGGCGAACATTGCCTCGTTGGGTTCATCGGCCGTGTAGGGGAGGAGTCCGATCGGCTCGACGAGCTCGAACATCCGGCGGGCCATCGAATTCATCGGCCTACGGTAAGCCGTGTCCGGTCGACGGCGCTGTGATTTTCCGCAGCGACAAGAACCGATGAGCGGCGGCTGAGAACAACGCGGGTTGACGAGATGCTGGGGCCCGTGCTCCGGCAGTACTTGGTGAGCCCACAGCACCTCTGGCCTTCTGAAGACTTCTTCTCGTGGCACCTAGGATCAGAAAACACACTCTGGAGGCAACATGGCCCTTGTCCGCTCCCACAACTTCTCAATCTCCTTGGACGGGTTTGGGACCGGCGAAGGCATGACCCTCGATGCACCGTTTGGTCACGCTGGACATCGGTTGCACGAGTGGAGGCTCCCCACCAGAGCCTGGCACTCGATGACCGGCCAATCCGGAGGGACCGCTGGTATCGACGATTCGTTCGCCCAACAGCACTTTGTCGGAATCGGTGCGGAGATCATGGGACGGCGCAAGTTCGGCCCGCAGACGGGACCGTGGACCGATGTCGGCACCGACGACGAGTGGCGCGGTTGGTGGGGGCCGAACCCGCCCTTCCACACGCCAGTCTTCGTGCTGACCCACCATGCCCGCCCGCCAATTGAAATGGAAGGCGGCACCGTCTTCTTCTTCCTCGACGCCACTCCGCAGGAGGCGCTCAACCTAGCCCTGGAATCAGCCGGCGGCCTCGACGTGCAAATCGGCGGTGGGCCGACAGTCATCCGCGAGTTTCTCGGCGCCGGCCTCATCGACATTCTGCACATTGTGCAAGTGCCGATCTTGCTCGGACGAGGGGTGCGGCTCTGGGACGGCCTCGAGGGCATCGAGGAGCGCTATGACATCGAGGCTGTCTCCTCGCCTAGCGGAGTCACGCATCTCACGTTCACCCGCCGATAGCCGATCCAGGGTACACAGGATGCCGGGGTGCGAGCCCTTCACGACTATTTCAACCAGCGCTTCGCTTCGTGAGTCAACGACCAGCGGGCCCTATCCCACCCGCTTGCCCACTGATCTCCCTCTGTTGGTCCTCCTCTCAAAGAGGTGAGCCGAAGTGAATGATGTTGCCGTCTGGGTCGATGACCACGCCATCGCCGCGAATGACAATCGAGACCTCGGCCCGGACACCCTGTCGGTCGTTTGGAGGGTGGCACTCGATGAGGGAGTCCTTCGCCCGATCGCTATCTCCGAACTGGATGGAGCGACCGCCACAGTTCGCCGGACAAGCGTGGATTCGAGAGCCTGCGAGGACACGGCGGCCCATCACTGGCAAGGTGGTGGCGTGGAACCGATCGACACCGATACTTTCGAGGAATTGGTGGCTGAAGCTTTGGAATCGATCCCCGACGAGCTACGTGCTGAGATGGAGAACGTCGCGATCATCATCGACGACGAAAGTCCACCTGGTCGGCTCTACGGACTTTACGAGGGGATTCCGCTTACGAAGCGCGGTACCTACGGAGGGGCGAATCCTGATCGGATCACACTCTTTTTGGCGACGATCTGTCAGTCCGCCAACACACTCGAGGAGCTGTCCCGGCGGGTGCGAGTTACGGTGCTCCACGAGGTCGGACACCACTTCGGAATCGGCGAAGCCCGACTGCACGAGCTCGGCTGGGCTTAGGAAACCCCGCTTGCCCACGCGTTTCGACATGGTCACTGCCCCCGCACGCCGGATCTGAGGCTGCGAAGTCGGGTCGGCGAAACTGCCGATAAGGCGGTCGTACAGGGCTCAGTTGCCCGTGGTGTGAAGCGGAGCCCACTCCTTGCGAATGAGGTCGTTCAGGCGCCTGGCTCGGACGGGCTGACGTCGTAGCGCAGTTCCCCGGTCGAGGTGTCGATGTCGTAGTACTCAATGCCCGTGGTGACATGGGGCTCGTCCGCGCCGAAGGCGACCGCGATTTTGTTCGCGGCATTGCGAACGAGATCGAGGATCAGCTCGGTGGCTGCAACAGGACCGATTTCCTTCACGACTTGGGTGCCGAGCCCGGGCGGCCACTGGATCGGCTGCCACACGAAGGCATTCACGACTTCCAGGGTCAGCGCCTGGGCGTCGGAGATGCCGCTCGGATCAGGGTCATCGAACAAATCACGCGCACCGGCCAGATCGACGGCAGTCACGTTCCTACGGGACTGGCACAACCGGCAGTCGTGGGCTCTCGCTCCGCGGAGCCTGATCAGCTCAGAGGTCACCGGATCGAGAGCGGTGAGCTTGGCCACCTCGAGGAGGAATCGTTCGTGGGCGACCCAGGGATTCGTTTCGGAAATGCCCGCGATCGGCCGCAATTCTTCGCCGAACATCTCGCGCCAGGCGGTAGCTGAGCGAATCGTCATGTCCTCCGTCCACACGGCAAGAACGAACGTCGGGGCTTCACGACCGAGTTCAGCTAGCCCAGCGACTCGAGCATCAGGGGTCATGGAGGCCACATCGATGACCATCTGTCCTGCGAAGTTCACCGCGTCAGACTTCGGAACCGCAGGAGCAGTGGGGTCCAGGCTGGACGCAGCGATCAAACGGGCCTGCTCCACCGAGTTCGCCGGCAACGCCGAGGCGATTGCGTCGACCAATTCATCCCACGCCGCAAAAGCCAGCGGTGCCTGATCCCGGACGACCACACTCCGACGCTAGCGCTTTGTCGACGCGCCACCAATGTGTCACCTGCCGCCAGACCCAAAGCCCGCTGCGGCTATGTCCATCACGAGCGCGCGGAACGACCCCCGCGCCAAAGGACGGAGGTCGTTCCGACTCACCCAGGTCTCGAAACCTGACCTAGATGTAGCCAGCCATATGTATTCCCTACGACGGGAGGGATATGCGTGCGGCAGTGCGCGAAGCACGACTTGTGCGCGTACATGCAAGAGTCCTGCCTGAGAAGGGAGCGGAGCGCTGGAGAGCCGGATCTCGATCCGGACTGCGACTCGATTGCCATCTCGGACCGTCTGGAACTGTGTAGAGCTGAACCTTCGAATTCGAGATCACCACGCGGCCACCGCGGGTGTCTCCTACGCCGTGTGTGTCGCATCCGGCGGGTATAAGGGCATACACCCGCACGGGGAGCGATCTTCACGGAGGTGGAGCTGATGAACGTCCAGTTCGTAACGAGTGTCGCCCCGATCGTACGAGACATTGAAGCCTCGCGATCGTTCTATCGGGATGCCTTGGGCCTGTCCTTCGAAGGTGAAGCCGGCGACTACGTATTCACTCACAACCTGGAAGGGACGAAGCACTTCGGCCTCTGGCCTCTCTCCGAGGCAGCCAACGCCTGCTTCGGCACCACGGAGTGGCCTGCCGATACACCCATCCCGCAGGCCACCATCGACTTCGAGGTCTCCGACGTCGCCGAGGCAGCAGGTGAGCTCTCAGGCCATGGCTATCGACTAATCCACAATGCTCGCACGGAGCCGTGGGGTCAGATCACGGCCCGGCTGCTGAGCCCTGAGGGTTTGCTGGTTGCCTTGTGTTACTCGCCGACGCTCCACGAGACACAGGACGACTGATCGTCGTCCCAAACAGACGGGCTCGGCATGTGCTCGCAGAGCGTGATTAGGTGGCCAGGACAAGCCGACTTCAAGCCGGCGGACGTCGAGCGCTGAATACAGCGCGGACACATCAAATCGGCGAATTCTTGCCGCTGGCATCTGATCATTGCGTCCTCTCAAAGGTGCCGGACCGCCAGACGATCGCTCCAAGCAGGCCCTCATTAGCGGCAATCAGGTTCGACCCGCTGCCTTCCGCTGCAGAGAGAAGCTGGTGCTGAGCCCACTGAGCCGCCAAGCATCAGGACACAGACGTGCATTAGCCCGGGGTTCTCGTACTCTCCGTGGTGATGCGGTAGGACTGCGATTCTGCGTCGTCGTCGAATTCGACGCCTACACGGACAGCTCCGCGAGAGGTCACCGCCGCGTGCCGCACGACACCTTCGAGACGGATGTTGACCCGATCATCGACCGCGGACACCTCGACCGAGACGCGGCGGCCGACCAGCTTCGAGGGCGAGGGGTGTTGGAACAGCAGGCCGAGACCCAACATCGAGATATCGGTAACTCGGCATCTACGAAGCTCGGGGTCCGGTTGGCCTTTCACAACGCACGTTCCGGACCACCCTGCCGGCTGTCGAGGAACCCGACGGCGGAAGGGGACGATGCTGGCTTCGCCGGTACCGGTAGCGACGATGCCGTCCGCATCGAGTTGTGTCGATTCGTCGATCGCTTGAGTGTGTAGGTCGATCACCTTACGGAGATGACTCAGGCGCGCCACCATGGCATCTCCGTCCTCTTCCGCAATGGTGGAGCGAACGGTGTCCGCAACGGCGCGGTACCCCATCATCTGCGCCCGGAGACGCTTCTCGAGCTGCTTGTCGGGACAGGGGTGGTTCTCGATCCAGTGGACGGCCAGGTCGGCCACGTCGTACAGATCGTCGAAGTCAGCCAATGCAGGAACTTCTGCGTCGTCTCGTATCAGGGCATTGAAATGGCGCCCAGCCACCTGGATGGGGTTCCAGGGACGATTGGCGCGAACCAGAAACTCCCCGAGCTCGAGGGGCGGCACAGACTGCAACCGCTCCTCGTCCGTAGTCCCCATCGGCAGCTCCTCCCGCAAAGAGCGACATCACGCCGGCGCGACGCGTTGGGCCAACGCCGGTTTACTGAGCTCAATATCGTCCGACAACCGGCATTTCTTGAGTCCAGGCCCCGAGGCGACACGCCCACAAGGCCGATCAGGCAGAACGCCTGGGTTCCCGACCTCGATCCCCGCGCGACATTGGTTCTCTCCGACCGTGTGTCGTACCTCATTGTCGTCGACATCGATCGCTCTTTCTCAGTCGATCGGCCAGCCTTTGGCGGAGACGGAGAGAGGGTGCGACCACACGAGGACGCGATAAGGGCCCACCGTGTACGTGCGAGCGGCGGGACCGAACGTCAATGATGCGGAAGTAGCGTCGACGCCGCCCCAACGCTTGGCGGTGTTGTAGACCAGGAATTGGAACGGCTGATCCGTGTACCAGGCCTTCTCGGATTGGCGTTGGTAGCGCACGACCCGCCCGTGCGGGGTGGCGATGACTGGGCGCACGATCACCTCGCCGTTTGTGGACACGGTCGTAATCGAGGCACTCCAGTAGTCGCCCACGCCGACGTCAAGCTGGCGAGCTTCGAGGAACCTGTCGAGCTGGGAGGACTGTTGTCTGGGAACTCGTGCGGAGAGGGTGAACCCGAAACCAGCCGTGAGGGCAGCGACTGCGATCAGGCCGACCGCGAGGGCGCCTCTCCGAGCGAATCGCGACGACGGCACAGCGGCGACGAGACGCCCTACCCAACGTGCGCCGAGGACCGTTCCAAAGATCACAGCCGCAGTCAGATACCGCAAGAACCCGGGGTCGTCGGACGTCGTCAGCGCGAGGAAGACCACAAGGTCGGCGAGGACTGCCAGGACGAGGAGGTCCTCGAGCCTCCATGCTGCCGTTGGCTTCTGGGAGGACGTCCCGCCGCGGATCACTCCTCTGACCATTGCCACGATGCCAGCGATCAGTCCGCCGGCGACGACCACGACGCCGATGACATGCACCAGCTGGAGCGCTGCCGGCGTTCCGCCGGTACCGAGCTGTCCCTTTCCGACCCCGAGCAAGTTGGCGGCCAAGGAAGGAAGGTGACGGAGGTTGGTAACGATCCGCGACCAAGATGCCACGGGGTGGCTGGAGTTCACCGAGAACGTGCCAACGGCTTCGGAAACCGCCCGAACCAAGGCAGCGACCACCAAGGCGGCGGCGGACGCGCTTAGCTCCGGTATGCCCGCGCGCCAGGCGCGCGTACGAAGAGCCGCAACCAGACCCGCGGCGAACACCGATCCAACACCGAGGACCGCCGTCTGAAAGTCGCCGAGGACGCCGGCAGCCAGGCAGAGGACACCCGCCACCCATCCCCATCCGAGACGCCCAGATCGCA
>Ga0210390_10001964_pt1 | contig 18822 bp, 9 predicted proteins | sample IncBWH11OmetaG_FD_161050 | JGI IMG/M metagenome (GOLD analysis project Ga0210390, IMG submission 161050) | Forest soil microbial communities from Barre Woods Harvard Forest LTER site, Petersham, Massachusetts, United States - Inc-BW-H-11-O ... | reverse complement strand
CGCGCCGCCGGAGCGGTTATTGTCTTCCGAGACGTCAGCGTGGCGCGGGCGATGGCGCTGCAGATGACGCATTCCGCCGAGCACGATTTTCTGACCGGACTGCCCAACCGAATGCTCCTGAACGATCGTATCAGCCAAGCGATCGTCTTGGCATCGCGTCACAATAAGCATGTCGCGGTATTGTTTTTGGATCTGGACGGCTTTAAGCACATCAACGATTCCCTCGGACACCCGGTCGGCGACAAGCTCCTCCAGTCGATCGCAACGCGCCTTGTGGATTGCGTGCGCGCTTCCGATACTGTCAGCCGCCAAGGCGGCGACGAATTCGTCGTGCTGCTGTCGGAAGTTGAGCTATCGGAAGATGCGGCCATCACGGCGCGAAGAATGCTGCACGCGGTGTCGCGGCCTCATTCTGTCGACCAGCACGACCTTCACGTCACCACAAGCATCGGCGTGAGCGTCTATCCTGAGGACGGACTCGATGCGGAAACGCTCATCAAGAACGCCGATACCGCGATGTATCAGGCAAAGGAAAGCGGGCGCCAAAGCTTTCAGTTTTTCAAGCCGGCGATGAACGCCCGAGCCGTGGAGCGGCAATCTATCGAAGAGGGCTTGCGCCGGGCCCTGGAGCGGCAGGAGTTCGTTCTCTACTACCAGCCCAAGGTCGATTTGATGACCGGAGCAATTACCGGAGCTGAAGCGTTGATACGTTGGATTCATCCCACGCGGGGATTGATACCGCCGATGGACTTCATTCCAATTGCGGAAGACTGCGGCCTCATTTTGTCGATCGGCGCATGGGCTCTTCGTGAGGCGTGTGCGCAATCTCGGGCATGGACCAAAGCAGGCCTGCCTACCGTCACCATGGCTGTAAATGTGTCCGCAATCGAGTTTCGCGACAAGAACTTTCTAAATCGTTTGTTCGAAGTCATAAACGAAACGGGTCTTGATCCTAGATTGCTCGAGCTGGAACTCACGGAAAGCGTCCTGATGAAGCACGCCGCCTCTACTGCGGTCATCCTTCAGAGCTTGAGAGAAACCGGAATCAGATTGGCAATCGACGATTTCGGCACCGGATACTCGAGCTTGAGCTATCTGCGAAAGTTCCCGGTTGACGCCGTCAAAATCGACCAAACTTTTATCCGCCAGATCAGCGCCGACGACGATACGACGATTGTGAAGGCAGTGATTGGAATGGCCCGAGGCCTCAAGCTGCGCGTCATTGCGGAAGGCGTGGAAACGCCCCAGGAGCTCGCGTTCCTCCGCGCTTACCGATGTGACGAGGCCCAGGGTTACTATTTCAGCCGGCCAGTACCGGCTCGGCAGTTCGCAATGATGCTGAAGGACGCCATGCTAAAGGCCGCCAGCTAGCCGGCCTTCAGCCGACCGTCAGGACATGCCCGAACGCGCATCAATGACAAGGTTATCGCGGGCCGGTCGCCACTCCGGCTGACCACTTTTTCGCTACCCACGTGTTTTGCCGCAGATTTGGCCTGCTTTCGGATTAATCCGGGCGAGTGCTATCTAGCCAACCGAAGGAACGCCGCGAAATTTCCGAAGTTAACTACGTGGTACGCTGGATCGTCCCCCCGGCAGCCATGGCCCCGGACCGTCAACCATGTCCCCTGACCGCGTCCGGGGCCAACCGGCTCCCAGGTGCAGTTCGCATTTTCCCGGCTGCACTCCGACTACCGCCGAATTGGCCTTCTATGCCCCCCACAACCGGCCTTAGAAACGGGGTTCGTCGAATTGACTTGGCTAGCTGAGCAACTCAGCGCTTCAATTCAGTCTTGGATTTTCAGTATCAGCGACGACATTACGCGCCGCCTGCGACACACTCGCAATCGCGATCGTGGCAGCCTTCACCTCGTGACCGCACATATTGCAAGAAATTGTCAAAGCCGGGATAAAGCGCGCTCGATTGGCTACTTCCACGCCGAGAAGTGATAGAGACACGTGGTCGGTATTTTAGAGCGCCGGCTCCAGACCAGTCCCGGCGAGGCCGCAAATGAACGACAAGGAAAAGGCCGCGCTTGGATCGATTGTCGCGTCGGCGGGGCTCGCCGCGGCGAAAGCCGTGATCGGGCTGATGACTGGGTCGCTGGCAATACTGTCGGAGGCCGGCCATTCTCTGATCGATCTCTCAGCAACGCTGCTGACCTATTTTGCCGTGCGCGTTTCCGGCAAGCCGGCGGATGCCGAGCATCAATACGGTCACGGCAAAGTCGAAAGTGTCACTGCGCTCGCCGAAACGGCATTGTTGTTCGTGCTCTCCGTTGTCGTGAGCTGGAAAGCCGCCCAGCGCCTCATCGGCGCACAGCCACACGCCGTTGAGGCGACGCTCGCAGCCTTCATCATCATCGGCGGCTCGATCGCGGTGGATTTTTTCCGCGCCCGGGTACTCAACCGTGTCGCCAAGGCGACGTCGAGCGAAGCGTTGCAAGCCGACGCGCTGCATTTTTCCTCGGACATGTGGTCGTCAGTCGCGGTGCTTGTCGGCCTTGCCGGTGTGTCGGCTGGCTTTGCCTGGGCCGATGCGGCGGCGGCCATTGTGGTGGCGGTCTTCATCTGCATCGCGGGCTGGCGGCTCGGCCGTCGCACCATCGATACGCTGACCGATACCGCGCCAGCGGGCGTGAGCGAACGCGTCGCGGCGATCGCGCGCCAGGTCTCCGGCGTCGTCGCGGTCGAGCGAGTGCGGGCGCGGCCCGCCGGCGCGGTGCTGTTCGTCGAGCTTGGCGTCGCGGTGAGCCGTACGCTGCCGCTCGATCGTGTCACCGCCATCAAAGAACAACTGACTGCCGCCATCCGGACCGAGCTGCCATCGGCTGAAGTCACCATTACAACCGAGGCGCGCGCTCTCGACGACGAATCGGTGCGCGAGCGTGTCATGGTCATTGCCCACGATCTTGGGCTCGCCATCCATCACGTTGCGGTGCAGACGATCGCGGGAAGACTGTCAGTGTCCACTGATCTCGAAGTCGAAGGCGCACAATCCCTTGCCGCCGCACATGAAGTCGCAACCCGGCTGGAGCAAGCGGTGCGCGACGAGCTTGGCTCGGACGTAGAGGTCGAAACTCATATCGAGCCGCTGCCCGCCGATGTGCTGTCCGGCCGCGATGCCTCCGCCACCCGCATCGGCGAAGTGCTCGACGCCCTATCGTCGCTTGCCGTCGAAATCCCCGACCTCGCCGAGATCCACGAGGTGCGCGTGCGCGAGACGCCGGATGGCGAGATCGTCAATTTCCATTGCCGGGTCGATCCGGCACTTTCGGTAGCCGCAGTGCACGACCTCGTCGATGCACTGGAGCGCCGGTTGCGCCAGCGTTTTCCCGCCATCCGAAGGGTCATCGGTCACGCCGAGCCGGGGCGATAGCTCGAATCTTCCCGACTTGCGCCTGGAATGGCGCGAATCGGATGGGCCTCCGGTCGTTCCGTCTCAGCACAAAGGGTTCGGGTCGCGACTGATCGAACGCGGTCTCGCACAAGAGTTAAACGGCGCGGCCACGATTGAATACCTCCCGGATGGACTACGCCGCGCAATTGAGGCCCAGATTGATCGCACATAAATTACCGCGGGCCGGCGCTTTCAATCGGCGCGCAAAGCCTCTACATCACTGGCCATCATGCGCACCGAAGAACCCCGCCCTGTCCGCCTGCAAGATTATCGTCCGCCCGATTGGCTCATCGAAACCGTCAATCTCGACGTCTCGCTGCACCCGACGGCGACAACGGTTAAGGCGAGGCTCCGGATCAAGCCCAATGCCGCCGGAACGCCAGCGCCGCTTGTGCTTGATGGCGAGGAGCTGAAGCTTCGCTCGCTCACCCTCGACGACAAGCCGCTCGGCGCGGAGAATTTCGTCGCTACACCAGACCGGCTGACCATCGCCCAGGTTCCCAACCGGCCGTTCGAATTGACAATCGAAACTGTCGTCGATCCGACCGGCAATACCCAACTGATGGGGCTCTATCGCGCCGGCGCGACCTATTGCACCCAGTGCGAGGCCGAAGGGTTTCGGCGGATCACCTATTTCCTCGACCGGCCCGATGTGATGGCGGTTTATACCACCCGTATCGAGGCAGAAAAGAAAGAGGCGCCAATTCTCCTCTCCAACGGCAATCTCATCGCGCACGGTGATGTAGCTGGCACTGCGCGCCATTTCGCCGTCTGGCACGATCCGTTCCCGAAACCGTCTTATCTGTTCGCGCTGGTCGGCGGCAATCTCGGCAGCGTCGAGGACAGCTTCACCACGATGTCCGGACGCAAGGTCAAGCTCGTCATCTATGTTGAGCCCGGCAAGGAGGACCGCTGCGCCTACGCCATGGACAGTCTCAAGCGCGCCATGCGCTGGGACGAAACCGCGTTCGGCCGCGAATATGATCTCGATATTTTCATGATCGTGGCCGTCTCCGCTTTCAATATGGGCGCGATGGAGAACAAGGGGCTCAACGTCTTCAACGACAAATACGTGCTCGCCTCGCCGGCAAGCGCCACCGATGCCGACTATGCCGGCATCGAGGCCGTCATCGCGCACGAATATTTTCACAATTGGACCGGCGATCGCATCACCTGCCGGGATTGGTTCCAGCTCTGTCTTAAGGAAGGGTTGACCGTATTCCGCGACCAGGAATTCACCGCCGACCAGCGCTCGCGCGCGGTCGAGCGCATCAGCGACGTCCGCGGCTTGCGCGCGCATCAATTCGTCGAGGACGCCGGCCCCCTCGCCCATCCGGTGCGGCCCGAAGTCTATCGCGAGATCAACAACTTCTACACCTCAACCGTCTACGAAAAAGGCGCCGAGGTGGTACGCATGATCCGCACCCTGCTCGGTCCCGCCACTTTCCGTAAAGGCATGGATCTCTACTTCACGCGCCACGACGGCGAGGCGGCCACCGTCGAGCAATTCGTACAATGCTTCGCCGACGCGAGCGGGCACGACATGGCGCAATTCATGCGCTGGTATTCGCAGGCCGGCACTCCGGACGTCAAGGCGGCGCCGCACTACGACGCGCGGGCGAAAACCTACAGGCTCGATATCACGCAGACCGTGCCGCCGACGCCTGGCCAGCCGAAAAAAGAGCCGATGGTGATCCCGCTCGCGCTCGGACTCGTCGGCAACAACGGCGTCGATCTGCCGCTCGTGGCCAACGGCGAGCCGCCCAATCGCGGCGTCATCGAGCTGACGCAGCCAAAGCAGAGTTTTTTATTCACCGAGGTCATGGAACGGCCGGTACCTTCGCTCAACCGCGGTTTTTCCGCGCCGATCAAGCTCACGCTGCCGGTCGAGCCCGACGATTTGCGTTTCCTCGCCGCGCACGATTCCGATCCGTTCAACCGCTGGCAGGCGGTGCAGACTTTGGCCATGATTCTGCTCAAAGCTAATGTCACGTCGCTGCGCGGCGGCGGCCTGGCGCGCGAGGACGATGGCCTAATGGCGGCGCTTGGCGCCACGCTCAACGACGCCAAGCTCGAACCGGCCTACATCGCGCTGACCTTGTCGCCGCCGAGCGAAGCCGACATCGCCCGCGAACTCGGCGGCGATGTCGATCCCGACGCGGTCTTTGCGGCGCGGCGCAAGCTGCGGGCCGCCATCGGCGCACGGCACGGCACGGCGCTGGCCGAGACCTACCAGCGGATGCTCACGCCCGGGCCCTATCGGCCGGACGCGCAAAGCGCCGGGCGGCGTGCCCTCAAGAACATTTGCCTCGATCTTCTGGCCACGACGGAGACCAGCCAGGCGATCGAGTGTGCGTTCGCCCAATACCGAGGCGCCGACAATATGACTGACCGCATGGCCGCGCTGGAAACGCTGGCGCTGCATGACCGGCCGGAACGCGCAGCGGCACTCGAGGACTTTTACAAGCGTTACGCGGATGATCCGCTGATCATCGACAAATGGCTGGCGTTGCAAGCCGCGATCCCCGAGCCGGCGACGCTTGACCGCGTGCGCGCACTGACCAAGCACCCGGCATTCTCGATCACCAACCCCAACCGCATCAGGGCACTGATCGGCTCGTTCGCGCAAGCGAACCACACCCAATTCAATCGCAGCGACGGGGCCGGTTATGCTTTCGTTGCCGACTTCGTGCTGGCGCTCGATCCGAAGAACCCGCAAGTTGCGGCGCGGCTGATGGGAGCCTTTCGCTCCTGGCGCGCGTTGGAGGCACAGCGCCGCGACAAAGCGGAGGCGGCGCTCCGGCGTGTCGCAGCGGCGCCGGCGCTATCCCCCGATCTCCATGACATCGTGGCGCGCACACTGGCGGACAGGTGAAGCTAGGCGCGTTTGAACCCGCCGCGGCGGCATAGCGCCCGCTGCCGGCACGATCTCACGTTGTGGAGGGAGCCGCCGCGTTGCTCTTTCAATGCTCGGCCTCGCGATTTGACCGCCAGCCTGCGCCGCGAACTCATCCTATCTCAGCACGTAGAAGTTCGTACCCGCCGTCGGCGCGCCTTGAAAGACGCATTGATCGGCGACACTCACTGCGACCGCGATCACCGGCCCGAACTGACGATCATGTTAACACTTTGAGGAAACAGTGGCGCACCGTCGCAAGTGACTCGGCAGGCAAGATTTCTCTCAAAAGACGGACAGTCGCGGGCGCTGCTGCACTGCAAAAACCCTGGGATAATTATTAAAGAAATATTGACTCCTGACTCTCGACAAATCACCGCGCATCGATTCTATTGAAGACGATTCGGAGAGATGCGGCTCACCTCTTCGATCGCGGGTGGTGGACGGAATAATCCGGACGGAGGCAGGCATGGCGCGCGCCGATGCGGCGAGTGCGTCTCTACGTTCCGATTCGATCAAGGGGCTGGCACAATCAATCGCCAATCCCGCGTATCGGCGCCTGTTAACCGCAGAGCCGCTGCTGCGGCGCGCTGTGCCGGTTCTCATCGTGGCCTTCATGATCACAATCTGCATCGGCGCCGCGGTGCAGGTGCTCGAACACCGACGCCAAGTCGTGTTCGAGTCGACGCGTACGATCGAAGCGCTGGCCGATCATGTTGTTACGGTGCTTGATCGTCCGCCACATGAAGGGACGCATCTGCCGCGCACCTCCGAAGCGCTGCAACAGGCGCTGCCAATATGGGCGGCTGGCGCCGGCCGGCGTATCCTGATCGCTGACGGCGACGGCACGATCGTCGGCGCCGCGCCGAACGAGCCACAGCTTTTGGGCCGCCAAATACTCGATGTGCTCGGCCCGTCGCAGCCGCTGACCACGTTAGGTGCCGCGGCGGGTACCATGGAGATTGCGCTGCCGGACGGCGAAGTCGCTTTCGCAACCGTGCGGGCGCTCAAAAACCCGGTGGGACTCCTCGCCGTCATCCAAAGCCGCCAAGAGGCCCTGGCCGACTGGCGATCGACCACGGCACTCACGGTGACTTTATCGGCCACCACCGGCTTCGTGGTGCTGATACTTGGCTTCGCCTTCCACTGGCAGGCAACGCGCGCGCGCGAAGCGGATCTCATTCATGACACTGTGAGGAGCCGCGTCGACACCGCGCTCAATCGCGGCCGCTGCGGGCTGTGGGACTGGGACCTGGCACGCGGACGCGTATTTTGGTCACATTCGATGTACGACATTCTCGGTTTGCCGCAGAAGGACGACCTCCTCACCTTCGGCGAAGTCAACGCGCTGGTTCATCCGGACGACATCAACCTCTACGAACTGGCGACGCAGCTCGCCGACGCCAAGCTACAGTCGATCGACCACGCCTTCCGCATGCGCCATGCCGACGGCAAATGGCTTTGGTTACGCGTGCGCTGCGAACTGGCGCGCCAGGACGGCGAGGCGGGTCCGCATCTCATTGGGATCGCCGTCGACACCTCCGAACAGAAAACTCTGGTCGAGCGGACCATGGAGGCCGATTTGCGACTGCGCGACGCCATCGAGACCATCCCCGAAGCCTTCGTGCTGTGGGATGCCGATAATCGCCTGGTGCTGTGCAATTCGAATTTCCAGGAATTGCATCACCTGCCCGAAGAAGCCGTCGCGACCGGCACCAGCTACGAGGCGATCGTCGCCGCAGGGCGCAAACCAGTCATCCGCACCGCCGTCGCCAATGACGGCGTCGAGCCGCGCGGCGCGCGCACCTTCGAAGCGCAACTCGACGACGGCCGCTGGATGCATATCAGCGAACGCCGTACCAAAGACGGCGGCTACGTCTCGGTGGGAACCGACATCACCAAAATCAAGCAACACGAGCAGAAGCTGGTCGAGGGCGAAAAGCGCCAGATCGCCACTATCGTCGACTTGCGCAAATCGAGACAGGCGCTGGAATTGCAGACCGCGGAGCTTGCCGATCTTGCGCAAAAATACGCCGAGGAAAAGACCCGTGCCGAGGAAGCCAACGCGGCGAAGTCGAAATTCCTGGCCAATATGAGCCACGAATTGCGCACGCCGCTCAACGCCATTATTGGCTTCTCTGAAATAATGGAATCGGGGATGTTCGGGCCGCTCGGCGCCGAGAAATACACCGAATATTCTCGCGATATCCGCGAGAGCGGCGAATATCTTCTCGACGTCATCAACGACATTCTCGACATGTCGAAGATTGAAGCCGGCGGCATCCGGCTCAGGCCGGAAATCGTCGCGCTCGAACCGGTGCTTGCCGACTGCCTGCGCGTGGTATCAACGCGGGCCGGCGAAAAGCGTCTCAAGCTTGACGCCAAGGTCGATTACGACCTCGAGCTCAATGCCGATCGCCGCTCGCTGAAGCAGATAGCGCTCAATCTTCTCTCCAACGCCGTGAAGTTCACCCCGGATGGCGGCGCGGTGACGGTGCGCGGGCGGCGGCGCGGCGGGAAGGTCACCATCGTCATCGCCGACAACGGCATCGGCATCCCGAAGGATGCTTTGCGCAAGCTCGGCCGGCCGTTCGAGCAGGTCGAAAGTCAATTGACCAAGCGCCATCAGGGCTCCGGCCTCGGCCTCGCCATCGCCAAATCGCTGGTGGAATTGCACGGCGGCGTCATGCGTATCCGCTCGAAACTCGACCAAGGGACCATGGTCGTGGTTCGCCTGCCGCTGCCCGCGAAGCCACCGGTGAGGCCAGAAATGATCGAATCCGCTCCAGCCCTCCAGCCCGAATTGTTCGGCGCTTAAATTAAGTTACTTTCCCAGAGTCCGCACAAAGCATTCGCGCACCTGCCGTTGCGTCTCTTCGACATGAGCCTGCAGCGCGGTAAAATCCGGCAGATCTGCGGCGCGAGCGAGAAGCTCAAGCACGCCGGCGTTTGCCGATTTCGGATCGAACGCCGTCGACAGGCAGAGCCGCAGGATTTGCGTCAAATCGTGAAACAGCCGCACCGCCGGCCGCAGCACCTCGGCGGCTTCCGGCTTAAGAAGGCCAAGCCGCGCCGCCTTTTCCAGTGTTCGCGCCGTCGACGTATCGAGAATCTCGGGCACCGTCGCGGCGTGGATCAGCTGCAAATATTGGGCGATGAATTCGATATCAACCAATGCGCCAGCGGCATATTTGAGATCCCATATGTTTGCATCGCCCTTTTCCTTAGCGATGGCCGTACGCATTTCGACGACGTCGTGAGCAACGGAGCGCGCATCGCGCTTGCGGCAAAGCACGTCCCGGATCGTTGATTCGATCCTTGCCGCAAAATCAGGCGTGCCCGAAACCACTCGCGCCCGGGTCAGCGCCATGTGCTCCCAGGTCCACGCCTCACGTTCCTGGTAGCTCTTAAAGCCGTCGATTTGCGTCGCCACCGGGCCGGACTGGCCAGAGGGTCGCAGCCGCATATCGACCTGATAAAGCCGGCCGTAATTGGTCTGCACCGTGAGCGCGCTGATCAACCGCTGCGTAAAACGGGCAAAATATTGCGCCCCGTAGAGCGGGCGTCTCCCGTTTGAGTTCGGATGTCCTTGGTCGAAATCGTAAATGACAATAAGATCCAGATCTGAATTGGCGGTCATTTCCCAGGCGCCAAGCCGGCCGAGCGCCACAATGGCGCTTTTGCCGTCACGGATGCGGCCATGCGTGGCGATGAAATTATCTTCCACCTGTGTGTGGATCGCCCGAAGCAAAACATCGGCGAGCCGCGCAAACGCCTCGCCGGCTTGCTCGGCGGACATCGCCCCGGAAAGAACCCGAGCTCCGATCAGAAACATATGTTCCTGCCCGAACAGCCGGATGGCGTCGAGGATTCCCTCGTAGCCGCGGCTTTCTTCCAACGTTCGGGCGAGTCCCCCTTCGAGCCGCGCCGTGTCGGGCAGCGCGGCGAAAAAGCGCGGCTCGACCAGCGGGTCGATGAAGTGCGGGTTTTGCGACAGGATATCGGCAAGCCGCGGTGCCGTGCCCAGGATGAGCGCGACGAAGCGCATCAACTCCGGATTTTGCCGCAGCAGCGAAAAAAACCGGCCGCCGGCACGCAATCCAGCGAGGAAACGGTCAAATGTCGCAAAAGCCGCATCCGGATCTTCAGCCCGCGAGAATTGATCGACGATGACCGGGATGAGTTCGGACAGATTGTTGCGCGCTTGTTCGCCGCGCAATGCGCGGTAGCGGCCGCCGCGCCAATTGCCCACCGCGACCGCGACGTCCTGTGGCCTACGAAAGCCGAGCTGAGCCAGCCGGTCGAGCGTCTCGGTTTCGGCCGGCCCCTCGGCAAATGACAGCTGCTGTCGGCTCGCCAGGAGTTCCGGTGCACGTTCGAATAGCCGCACATAGTGCCGCTCTACATTGCGCAAATGCGCGACAAGCGCGTTACCAAAATCGGCGCGGCTCTCAAAGCCGAGAAAATGCGCAAACACCTCGAGCGCTGCTGCATCGGTGGGCAGCGTATGGGTTTGTTCGTCGGCCACCATTTGCAGGCGGTGCTCGACCCGGCGCAGAAAATCGTAAGCAGCCGTCAGCTCATCGCGCGCGGCTCCGTCGATCCAGCCGTCGGCGGCAAGCACGGCAAGCGTGGCGAGCGTGCCGCGGCCGCGCAGCTCGGCATGGCGCCCCCCGGCGATAAGCTGCTGAGTCTGCGCAAAGAACTCAATCTCGCGGATGCCGCCGCGCCCGAGCTTGATGTTGTGACCTTCGATCGCGATCTCGCCATGGCCGCGATAGGCGTGGATCTGCCGCTTCATTTCGTGGACGTCGGCAATGGTCCCGTAGTCAAGATATTTCCGCCACACGAACGGCGCCAGATGGCGAAGCAGTCGCTCGCCAGCGGCGAGATCTCCGGCGCAGGCCCGCGCCTTGATCAGCGCCGCGCGTTCCCAATTCTGGCCGCGACTTTCGTAATAATCGAGCGCAGCCTCGGTCGAAATCGCGATCTGCGTCGAGGACGGATCTGGCCGTAGACGCAAATCGATGCGAAAGACGTAGCCGTCCGCGGTACGCTCCTGCAAAAGCTTGACGAGATCGCGCGTCAAGTTCACGAAAAAGGGAGCCGGCTCGACGTCGGGGGCGAGCTTTGCCGCAGCCGTGTCGAAGAACACCATCAGATCGATGTCGCTCGAGAAATTAAGCTCGCGGGCCCCCATTTTGCCCATTGCCAGCACGATATAGCCACTGCCGCCTTCGGGATTTTTTCGGTCTGGCGTCGTGAGCTTTTTGCGCTTGGCCGCCTCGTTGAGGAGAAAATGCACCCCAGCGGAAAGCGCGGCGTCGGCGACATCGGTCAGCGCCCCGGTAACGCGGACTACCGGCCAGACGCCGCCGATATCGGCCAGCGCAATCAGAAGCGCGGCCTCCGCCTTCATGTGGCGCAGAATGCGTTGCACGTCAGCCTGCGCATGCGCCGCCACGGCCGCATTTTTCGCTTTGGCCAACAACGCGGCGAGCGCCGTGTCCGGATTGCTGCCGAGCAAGTGGACAAGGCGCGCGGGGTCTGTCTGCACCAAGTCCCAAAGATAAGGCGCGGCCTCGGCGATGCCGCCGAGGAGATTGGCCAAAGGCGAACGCGCGTGAATAAAGGATTTGAGAGACCTGCCGGCAGCGGCCTTGAGGCGCGCCAGCAAATCCGTCACGCGGGCAACCGCTTGCGCTGTGGGTTGCGGCAAGGCGCCGCCAAGCCTCTCGATCAGTGCGCCGTCATCGAGTCTTTGGCGTTGTCGCTTCGGCCGCTTCGCGCGCGCAGGCCGTCTCATCCCGTCCCCGCCGGCCCCGCGCGCGGCAGCGCAATGGTGCTGCGCAGGCCGGGTTGATTGTCCTCAAGCTTCAATTCGCCGCCATGCAGGCGGGCCACCGCGGAGGCCAAGCTCAACCCCAATCCCGAACCCGGCTCCGAGCGGCTCTGTTCGAGACGTACGAAACGCTCCACCACGCGGCCGCGATCGGCGTCGGGAATCCCCGGCCCGCGATCCGCCACGCTGAGGTTAATGCGCTCACCTTCGCCGCCGGCCTTGATCAAGACTTCGGTCGGTGCGCCGTTCATCTTGCCGTCGGGGCGTGCATATTTGATGGCGTTATCCACCAGGTTGGCCAATGCCTGGCTGACCAGCTCGCGATTGCCACGCACCGGCGCCGCGCCATTGGTTTCGACCTTGAGCGCAATCCCCTTCTCGTCGGCAAGTGGCTCGTAGAGCTCGCAGACGTCGCGCGCGATCTCGGCGGCGTCGAATTCGACCATGTTATCGCGCGCCTGGCCGGATTCAGCGCGAGCGATCATCAAGAGCGCATCGAAGGTGCGAATGAGATCGTCGGATTCGGCGATGGTCGCCTCCAAAGCTCCGCGATAGGCCGCGTCGCCGGTGGGATGCCGCAAGGTCTGTTCGCAGCGATTGCGCAGCCGGGTCAGCGGCGTTTTCAAATCATGGGCAATGTTGTCGGAGACTTCCTTGAGGCCCCGCATCAAGGCCTCAATGCGCTCAAGCATGGCGTTGAGGTGATCGGCGAGGCGGTCGAGCTCGTCCCCGGTGCCGGCGACCGGCAGGCGCCCGGCGAGATCGCCGCGCATAATGGTTTGTGCCGTATCGGTCATGGCGTCGATGCGCTTGAGGACACGGCGGCTGACGAAAAATCCGCCGGCAAGACCGAGGATGATGACCAGCGCCAGGGACCATTGTCCGGCATGGGCAATAATGCCGAACAAACGTTCGCGTTCCTCGAGGTCGCGTCCGACCAGGAGATGAAAGCCGCCGGGCAACTGGACGACTCGGACCAAGGCGCGGTGATCGGTGCCTTCCGGCGATTCGAGCCGGCGGTAGTTGGTCTCAAGCCAGCCGGGATGATCAAGCACGCCCGGCTCCAGCGAGCCGACATTGCCGGCAAGCCCCTCGCCGGTCGGCGTCGTTACGAGATAAAGGCTGGATCCGGGGCGGCGCGAGCGCAGATCGACGACAATCACCAGCCGCCGGATGCCGCCTTGCTCGTATTGGTCGGACAGTCCGTTGATTTCACCGTTGACGGTCGAGGTAATCTGCTCGTCGATGAGGCGTCGCGTATTGAGCGCAAAATAGCCGAGCAGCGACGCCGCGAACAGGACGAAAATCGCCAAATAAACCAGCGTCAGCTTGAACGCCGTAGTGCGCAGTAATTTTCCGAGCGCGGTCACTTTGCGTTCCCGGTTCGCACGCCTAGTTCGGCGTCGGAAAAATCATCTTCCCAGAATTCGAGCGCAGTGCGTCTGCCGGCTTCAAGGTTTTCCGCCTCAGTCCGCCGCAGCTCGACACGGCGGATTTTGCCGGAGATCGTTTTCGGCAGTTCGGCGAATTGGAGCCGTCGTACCCGCTTGAACGGAGCAAGCGCGGTGCGACAATGGCGAAAGATCGATAATGCGGTGTCACGATCTGGTTTTTGGCCGGGAGCCAGTGCCAAGAAGGCCTTCGGTACCGCAAGCCGCAGCGGATCTGGGGACGGCACCACGGCGGCCTCGGCCACTGCAGGGTGCTCGATCAATATGCTCTCAAGCTCGAACGGACTGATGCGATAATCGGAAGATTTGAACACGTCATCGGCGCGGCCGACATAGGTCAGGTAGCCGTCCTCGTCGGCGGCGGCAACGTCGCCGGTGCGATAGACGCTTTCTCGCTCGGCGCGCACGCTACCGTCGTCACCCTGATATCCCCGCATCAATCCAGTCGGCCGCGGCTCCAGCATCAGACAGATTTCGCCCTCTTGGGCCGGCGCACCGCTCGCATCGAGCAGCGCGACACGATAGCCGGGCAGCGGCCGGCCCATCGATCCGGCGTTCACTTTCTGGCCCGGCGTATTGCCGACCAGCGCCGTCGTTTCGGTCTGACCGTAGCCGTCGCGGACGGTAATACCCCAGGCCGCCTTCACTCGGTCGATGACCTCGGGATTGAGCGGCTCGCCGGCGCCGACGAGTTCCTCGATGCGAACCGGCCAAGCGGAAAGCTCTTCCTGAATCAACATCCGCCACACCGTCGGCGGCGCACAAAACGTCGTGACGCCGCAACGCACGATGGTGTCGAGCAGGCCGCGCGCATCAAAGCGCCGTTGGTTGACGATGAAGACCGCCGCCTGCGCATTCCACGGCGAAAAGAAACAGCTCCAAGCGTGTTTGGCCCAACCCGGCGACGAGATGTTGAGATGCACGTCGCCCGGTCGCAATCCGAGCCAATACATGGTCGACAAATGGCCGACCGGATAGCTTTGGTGGCTGTGCAGGACGAGTTTCGGCTTCGCCGTAGTGCCCGAGGTGAAATAGAGCAACACCGGATCGTCAGGGCGCGTATCGCCATCCGGCGCAAATTCCGCGGATGATTGGTAAGCGGTCTCATAGGAAATCCAGCCCGGCATTTCCTTGCCGACGACGACACGGGTGTAGTCGCCGGGCAGATCGGCGAATTTGGCCGCTGCCTCGGCATTGGCGACGACGTGGCGCACGCGTCCGCGCGCGAAACGATCGGCGAGATCGTTGCGGGTGAGAAGGGCCGTCGCGGGCACGATAACAGCGCCGAGCTTCATTGCCGCCAGCATGCACTCCCACAGCGCCACCACATTGCCGAGCATGACCAGGATGCGGTCGCCGCGGCGAACGCCCAGCTTGCGCAGCGCATTGGCAACCTGATTGGAGCGTCCGCTCATGGCCGCAAAGGACAGCTTGGTCTCCCCCGCATCCTCATCGACCAGCCAAAGCGCCGGATCGGGGTTATCGCGCGCCATGACGTCGAAATAGTCGAGCGCCCAGTTGAAGCGATCGAGCTTCGGCCACTGGAAGTCGCGATAAGCGGTAGCGTAGTCCTCACGATGGCGCAGCAAGAATTCACGGGCCGCGAGAAACGGCGCGGCGTTGCCTTGCGTCATGGTGCTCTCCGGTTCAATCTTCGAACGCGCAGTTGTGCGTCCAAACTACCGGGCGCCGTCGCGGATCATATAGCCCGCGCCGCGCACAGTATGCAGCAGCGGCTGCGCAAAGCCTTTGTCGATTTTAGATCGCAGACGCGAAATGTGCACGTCGATCACGTTGGTCTGCGGATCGAAATGATAGTCCCAAACATTCTCCAGCAGCATGGTGCGGGTGACGACCTGCCCGGCGTGCCGCATCAGATATTCGAGCAGGCGAAATTCCCGCGGCTGCAGTTGCACTTCCTGGCCGGCGCGGCTGACCTCATGCGAGAGCCGGTTGAGCTCCAGATCGCCAACCCGGTAAACGGTTTCCTCGCCGCGACTGCCGCGGCGGCGCGCCAGCGCCTCGACGCGCGCCAGAAGCTCGGAAAAGGCGTACGGCTTGGCGAGGTAGTCGTCGCCGCCGGTGCGCAGGCCCTTGACCCGGTCGTCAACCTGACCGAGCGCCGAGAGAATCAGGACGGGAGTCTCCAGCGACTTGGTCCGCAAAGCGCCTATGACTGATAGGCCATCGCGTTTCGGCAGCATCCGATCGACGATCAGCACGTCGTATTCGCCGTCGAGAGCGAGCTGCAGCCCCTCTTCGCCGTCGCCGGCCTGATCGGCAACATGACCGACTTCGCGGAATGCCTTGACCAGATAATCGGCCGCGTCGCGGTCGTCCTCAATGATGAGAAGACGCATGTTCTATCGCCGCATTCAAAAAGCGTGTGTCCACCCGGATATATAATCATCCCGTGCTGACGCCGGGGGCTTGAGCCAAGCCATACCATCCGGACCGAAGAGTCGCCACGCTCCGGCCGCAGCCGGGCGAAAAAACCGAGGGGGTGGCGAGCGGCTGCCCGCCACCCCCTCTCACCTACTCCACCCCGGCGGGGGCGACGGATGCCGGGAGGTAGAGTTGGTATTGGGGCGGGGACGGGTCTTGCGACCCGTCCCCAAGGAACGCCCGCCAGCGGGGGCGACGGATGCCAGCGGATCGCCCCTTTCTTTAGAGCCTGTCGATTACACCGGAACCGGGCTCCATCATTTGTTTGCGCGTGATCTGCCCCGAAAACCGACGACCGCTTTTCAGGATCATGCGCTAGGCGTTACCAAGCGGCAGCGCCACGAACTTTGTGCCGTCGCTCGACTTCACCCGAAACAACACAGTGTGCTTGCCCGACGAACGCGCGTCGTCGAGCCCTTTGCTGACATCGGCCGGCGTCGTCACCACCTTGCCACCGACGTCGAGAATGACGTCGCCAACCTGGAAACCATGATCTGCCGCGACGCCGCCTTGTGCGACTGCCGTGACCACGACGCCGCTGCCGCCCGCGCCTGAGACCTTGCTGCTGGGTGCCAGCGTCAGGCCGAGCTTCGGCATATCGCTTCCGGAATCCTCATGCGCCGGCGCGTTCGCTGCCTCTTTCTCGGCGGGCAACGTGCCGAGCGTCAGAGTCACGGTTTTGTCGGCGCCTTGATGCAGCATGCCAAGCTTGACCGACGTGCCAGGCGACATGGTGCCGATTTTGCGCGCGAGGTCGCGCGCATCCTTGACGGGCTGGTCATTGACCGAAGTGATGACGTCGCCGCTGGCAACGCCGGCCTTCGCCGCTGGGCTGTCTTTCTGCGGCTCGGAAACGAGCGCGCCGGTCGGTTCTTTCAATCCCATGCTGTCGGCGATGTCGGGCGTCACCGACTGGATCTGCACGCCGATCCAGCCGCGCGTGACGCTGCCCTTGTCGCGGAGCTGCGCGATTACGCTTTTGACGGTGTCGGCGGGAATAGCAAAGGCGATGCCGACCGAGCCGCCGGATGGCGAGAATATCGCCGTATTGACGCCGATGACGTTGCCGTCGACGTCGAAAGTCGGTCCGCCCGAATTGCCCTTGTTCACCGGCGCGTCAATCTGGATGAAGTCGTCGTAGGGGCCGGCGCCGATATCGCGGCCGCGGGCCGAGACGATGCCGGCAGTAACCGTGCCGCCGAGCCCGAACGGATTGCCCACCGCGAGCACCCAATCGCCGACGCGTGGTGTAGTGTCGGAGAGCTTCACGTAAGGAAAGTCCTTGCCGTCGATCTTGATCAAAGCAAGATCGGTCCGCGGATCGGTGCCGATGACCTTGGCCTTATAGGTCTTGCCGTCATCGGTGGTGACCTGAACGTTCTCCGCGTTCTGCACCACGTGATTGTTGGTCACAGCGTAACCGTCGCCTGAAATGAAGAAGCCGGAACCCTGACCGGTGATGATCTCATGACCGTTCGGCATGTTGGGCATGCCGAATTGCCGGAAGAATTTTTCAAACGGTGATCCTGGCGGGAAAGGAGAAGCGTCGTCGCTGTCGGTCGAACTGGCCGGCTGATCGATCTTGACGCGCACCGAAATCACTGCGGGCTTCACTTTTTCGACAATGTCGGCGAATCCCACGGGCTTTTGCGGAAGCTGCTGGACCTTCTCGGTCAAATTCTGCGCTTGAGCCGCAGTCACGAACGGGCTTGTCGCGTTAGGCGCCAGCACGAATACGACCGCGCCAAGTCCGGCGATCGTCGTGGCCAGGAGCGCAAAGCGTCGCGCCGATAGAAAACTGCGCGAGCGCAGGGAATTATCGTTCATTCGATGTCTCCAAAATGGATTGTTCCGTCGCGCGACGGACATTTGCTTGCCGCAACATGGGACCGCGACCCTTACCGCGCTCTGTCGGCCGTATTAAAAGTTTGTAATGTTGGGAGAGCTCTAAAGTACAATCAAAAACAAAGACTTATTCGACGTCGGGCGGCCGACATAGCGATATCAATCCACCATGTGACGCACGCCGTCGCCAAGGCGATCTACGTCTAACGCGCTTCCCGGCGCAGCAGCTCGGCAAGGCGGGCTTCCTCGGCCGCGGTCAGGTTCGCGGTTCCGATAACGACCGCCGCGCCTTTGCGGCGCCAGGCGGCGATCAGCAGCATGACGATCCCGATCAGCAAGAGACCGGGCGGTGTGCCCCACAGCAGAGCGGTGCGCCACTCCAATCGCGGTTTGAGCAGCACGAATTCACCGTAGCGCGCGACGATGAAGTTCATCACCTGCGCATCGCTATCGCCAGCTTCGATCCGCTGGCGCACCAGGACACGCAGATCGTGGGCAAGCGGCGCCTCGGACTCGTCGATCGATTCGTTCTGACAGACCAGGCAGCGCAATTGTTCCGAGATGGCGCGGGCCCGCGCCTCGAGCTTCGGATCCGAAAGCATCTCGTCGGGCTGCACGGCGCGCACCGGAAACGACCAGCCGAGTGCGAGCAGAAGCATGAGCGCATGGAGATATCTCACCGTGGTCACTCCGCGGGCTGCGGCACGGCGCGGAGTTTGGCCTTGGCCGGGCGCGGTGCGCCAACGCGCAGGCGCCGATCCGAGAGCGACAGAGCTCCGCCAAGGAACATGATCCCGGCGCCGAGCCAGATCATGAGCACGTAGGGCTTGAAATAGAGCCGCACCGGCACGCTGCCGTCCTTGTTCGGATCGCCGATTGAGATGTAAAGCTGATTGACACCGCGCGACATCAGCGCCGCCTCGGTGGTCGCCGTGTCGCGATCCAG
>Ga0210390_10001962_pt1 | contig 18859 bp, 21 predicted proteins | sample IncBWH11OmetaG_FD_161050 | JGI IMG/M metagenome (GOLD analysis project Ga0210390, IMG submission 161050) | Forest soil microbial communities from Barre Woods Harvard Forest LTER site, Petersham, Massachusetts, United States - Inc-BW-H-11-O ... | reverse complement strand
GGCCTCATCCTTCGAGACGCGCGCAAACGCGCGCTCCTCAGGACGAGGGGATAGTTCCTCATGCTGAGGAGCACGGCGAAAGCCGTGCGTCTCGAAGCACGAGGCCGACTTCATCTCCGGACCTCACGCCGGCTTGGCGGCGGCTTCGGCCTGCGCCTTGCGCTCCTTGCGCGGCACGGCCTTTTCCGGATTGTTGCGCGCGGTACGCTTCATAACGCCGGCGGCATCGAGGAAACGCGTGACGCGGTCGGACGGCTGGGCGCCCTTGGCGAGCCAGGCCTTGACCTTGTCCATGTCGAGCTTCAGCCGCTCGGTGTTGTCCTTGGGCAGAAGCGGATTGAAATGGCCGAGGCGCTCGATGAAGCGGCCATCGCGCGGAAAGCGCGAGTCGGCGACGACGACGTGATAGACCGGGCGCTTCTTGGTGCCTGCGCGCGCGAGGCGGATAACGACTGACATTTAGTTCTCCTTTGAAATACGAAGCTTGTTGGTTTGAACGGAATAAGTCCCGTCATTGCGAGGAGCGAAGCGACGAAGCAATCCATGTCGCCATACACGGCACGATGGATTGCTTCGCTTCGCTCGCAATGACGAAAGGAAGGTCATTTCTTCTTCCCCGGTCCCGGAAAGCCGCCGAGCCCGGGCAGGGTCGGCTTGTTGCCCAGGCCAGTAAGCCCCGGCAGATGCGGCAAGCCCGAGCGCAGGCCCGCGGGGAGATCTTTCGGCAGCGCCGGCATGCCGCCGGGAGGCGTGCCTTGCGGCATTTTTTCCGCCAGCGCCTTCATCTGTTCAGCCGAGGGCATGCCGCCACCAAAGCCCATCGCTTGCGCGATGCCGGCCAGCGGGCCGCGCTTGCCCGAGCCCATGGCCTTCATCATGTCGGCCATGTTCCGGTGCATTTTTAAGAGCTTGTTGAGGTCCTCGACCTTGCCGCCGGCGCCCGCCGCAATGCGCTTTTTGCGGCTCGCTTTCAGGATGTCGGGATTCTTCCGCTCGGCCCTCGTCATCGAATCGATCAGCGCGACCTGACGCTTGATGATCTTGTCGTCGATCCCGGCATTCGCGATCTGGTTTTTCATTTTCGCAATGCCGGGCATCATCCCCATCAGACCCGAGATGCCGCCCATATTGGCCATCTGCAGTAATTGCTCGCGCATGTCGGTGAGATCGAACTGGCCCTTGCGCATCCGCTCGGCGGTTCGCGCGGCCTTTTCGGCGTCGATGTTGGCGGCGGCCTTCTCCACCAGCGACACAACGTCGCCCATGCCGAGAATGCGCCCGGCAATCCGGCTCGGATGGAAATCTTCCAGCGCGTCGGTCTTCTCTCCGGTGCCGATCAGCTTGATCGGCTTTCCCGTGACCGCACGCATCGACAGCGCGGCACCGCCGCGGCCGTCGCCGTCCACCCGCGTCAACACGATGCCGGTGAGGCCAACGCGCCCGTCGAAGGCGCGGGCGAGATTGACGGCGTCCTGGCCGGTCAGCGAGTCCGCGACCAGCAGCACTTCATGCGGATTGGCGGCTGTCTTGATCTCGGCCGCTTCGCTCATCATCTCTTCGTCAAGGGTGGTGCGGCCGGCGGTGTCGAGCAGCACCACGTCGTAGCCGCCGAGTTTTGCGGCTTCCAGCGCGCGCTTGGCGATTTGCGCCGGCTTTTGGCCGGCGACGATCGGCAAAGTCTGGATATCGAGGTCGCGCCCGAGCACCGCGAGCTGCTCCATCGCCGCCGGGCGATAGATGTCGAGCGAGGCCATCAATACCTTGCGTTTGTCGCGCTGGGTCATGCGGCGGGCGAGTTTCGCGGTCGTGGTGGTCTTGCCGGAACCTTGCAGGCCGACCATCATGATCGCGACCGGCGGCACCGCGTTGAGGTCGATGCTCTGGCCGTCGGAGCCAAGGGTAGCGATCAGCTCGTCATGGACGATCTTCACCACCATCTGGCCGGGGGTGACCGACTTGACCACGGTGGCGCCGATCGCCTGCTCGCGAACCCTCTCGGCGAAGCTTCGCACCACGTCGAGCGAGACGTCGGCCTCGAGCAGCGCGCGGCGCACCTCGCGCATCGCTGCATCGACGTCGGCCTCGCTAAGCGACCCGCGCCGCGTCAGCCGATCAAGAATACCGCCAAGTTTTTCCGACAGATTGTCGAACACGTAATCTTCTTCCCGTCCTCTTACGGCTGCTTCACCCTGAGGAGCAGGCGCAAGCCTGCGTCTCGACGGGCGACCGCTGCATCTCGGCTCATCCTTCGAGACGCCGCTTCGCGGCTCCTCAGGATGAGGGTTATTCCAAACACCTTTGCGCCCGAGGGCGCATCGCGCTGTCGGGCGTTGACCTCCGGTCTCTCGGACCGGGCAGCGGCTCGAAAAGATTGATCTTTCCGATTGATTGCGCGCGTTAAACGCTGGCAAGCCCGAAAAGTCAAGGAAAGTCACCGTCAAATGGCGTTTTCGTGAATTTTGGCGGCAGGCGCACCCCTTGCCGAAATACGCTTTTTGGGTCCAATCGAGCCATGAACATTACCCGCCGCAGGGCTCTCGGATGGCTGGCCGGCACGGCCGCGGCCCTCGGTGCGCCATTGGTCTGGATGTCCCAAATGAAAACCTATGCCGGGCCTCCTTCCGATCATTTCGACGGTGCCAGGTTTTTCGATCCCGATGGCGTGCCGCCGAAATCGCTTGTCGACCTGCTGCGCTGGCAACTCGGTAGCAACCGGCAGCGGCAGGCCTGGCCGGAGTGGGTGCCGAGCCCGCACGCCGATACCCCGCCGCCTGCCGTCAACGGTACCAAGGCGCGGCTGTCCTATGTCGGTCACGCCAGCTGGCTGGTCCAGACCGCGGGCCTCAACATTCTGATCGATCCGGTGTGGTCGATGCGGGCGTCGCCGGTCGCTTGGGCAGGGCCGAAGCGCGTCAACGATCCCGGCATTGCGTTCGAAGCGCTGCCGAAGATCGACGTCGTGCTGGTGTCGCACGGCCATTACGATCATCTCGACACAGCCACGTTGTCGCGATTGACGGCAAGGTTCGCGCCGCGGGTGATCACGCCGCTTGGCAATGATGTGACCATGCGCGGCGCCGATGCCGCGATCAAGGCCGAGGCGTTTGACTGGCACGACCGCGTCGACCTCGGCGGCGCTGCGGTGACGCTGGCGCCGACCCGGCACTGGTCGGCCCGCGGGTTGTTCGACCGCAACAAAGCGCTGTGGGCGAGCTTCGTGCTGGAGACGCCGGCCGGTAAACTCTACATCGTCTGCGATTCCGGTTACGGCGAGGGCAAGCATTTCCGCGGCGTTGCGCAGGCGCATGGACCTCTTAGACTCGCAATCCTGCCGATCGGCGCCTATGAGCCGCGCTGGTTCATGCAGGATCAGCACATGAATCCCGCTGACGCCGTCAAGGCGCTGGCCGATTGCGGCGCCGCGCAAGCGCTCGCGCATCACCACGGCACGTTTCAATTGACGGACGAGGCGATCGACGCGCCGGTTGTGGCCTTACACGCGGCGCTCGATGAGGCGAATCTTCCGCGCGAGCGGTTTGTCGCGCTCAAGCCGGGGCAGGTGGTGGAGATTTAGAGCGCAATGACGGGGGTTACTGCGCCGGCTTGATCGCCCAGGATACGCTTACCGAAATATGGAGCGTTTCCTCGCCCGGCGCGATCGGCACGGATTGGGGAACGCCGGCCGCCAACCTGCCGAACGCGATCGGACCCGGGCTCCCGCCTTCGGAAATACCGAGCGGCGCGCCAAGGGTCACGCCGGCGGCCTTGGCGTAGATTTCCGCCTTGCGGCGGGCATCGGCGATGGCCTGTTCGCGAGCCTCGTCGAGAAGTTTTGATGCCTGCGACACCATGAAATTGATGCCGCCGATGTCGTTTGCGCCGGCGCCTACCAGCGTATCGATCACGTCCGCCACTTTGGTGATGTCGTGGAGCCGGATCGTGACCCGGTTGCTGGCGCGGTAGCCGACGATGGCCGGTGGTCCGCTGGTTTTGCTCGACGAGATTTGCGGTTGCAACGACAGCCGCGAGGTCTGGTAATCCTTTTGTTCGATGCCGGCGCCCTTCAGCGCCAGCAGGACCTTGCTCATCGCCGCGTTGTTGGCTTCCGACGCCTCGCGCGCGGTCTGGCTTCCGAGGTAACGCCGGCATCAATCTGCGCCAGATCGGGCGGCACCGAGATGCGCGCTTCGCCGGTGACGGAAATCACCGCCGGAGGCTCCGCCTGGGCCGATGCGGGTATCGCGCGCAGCGTTCCCGTGGTGACGGCGGCGGCAAGAATCGTCGCCAGGGCGATGCGATGTTTCATGGGCCTTATTTCAGCGGCACGTAGACATTGATCACCAACTTGTCCTCCGCCGTCTTCAGCGGGTCGGTGATGTATTCTTCGATGAACGTATCCTTGGCCTCGAGCTTTTTGTCATCGAGGTGATTGGTGATGGCCTCATAGGTGTTGTCCATATTCTCGTAGGATCCGCGATGGACAAACTTCAGCGCCTTGCCGTCGGGCGATTTGCCCATGCTAATGGCCTTAGGCGGGTTCTTCGGCTCTTGTTCGACCGGAATCTCGGCCAGATAGGTGAATCCGGTATCGTCGGTGGAGGTGTAGACGATCATCGAATTGCCTGACGGCTTGATCCCTTGCTTGTCGAGCAATGCCGACAGGGTTTTGAGAGAGTCGATCAGGGTGTCGAACGCCGTGTCCCAGTTGGCGGTGCCCTTGGTGACGACCACTATTTTCGGCGTCAACGTGATTTCCTCGCCGAACGGATCGGCCTTCTGGACCAGTCCGGGCGCCGGCGGTGCCGCAGGGGTCGCCGCGGTCGCGGGAGGCGCGGGTGTCGGGCTTGGCGACGGAGTCTGGCTCGCCGACGGAGCAGGGCTGGCTGACGGGGTTGGGCTGGCCGAGGGAGCCGGGGCTGGTATAGCGGGGCTTGCCGGGGCGGGCGTACTGGCGGCGGGTGGCGCCGGCGATTGCGCCAGCGCCGTGGCGATGCCCAACGAAACCGCAGCCACCGGGACCAACGCGACCAGGGCAAGGCGGAAGGAGCGGGGGCGGTTCATCAGGTATTTCTCCATTACCTCGTTCAGCATCCGCGCCATGCTTGGGGTGCCGCGGGTGACCTCGGCGAGCATTTGGCGAGCCATCGCCATGCTACCATGCCGGCTCGCCCTTCGTCCCATAGCAGATATTTCATGCGCCTTCCCGCCCGGCTGAGGCCATCGACACAGATTCACCACACTGGCTAATCCGCCGTCATTGGCCATATAAGTCGCGTGGCCAATTCGGATCATTCATGAGCGCGCTCGCCAACCACATGTTTGCCAAAATGAACGGGATCGGCAACGAGATCGTCGTGGTCGATTTGCGCGACAAGCCGGGCGTCGTCACGCCCGACGACGCGCGTGCGGTGGCGTCTCCCAAGGGGGTCCACTATGACCAGCTGATGGTGCTGCAGCCGCCGCGGCTGGCGGGCACCGAAGCCTTCATCCGCATCTACAACAATGACGGCTCGGAAGCGGCGGCCTGCGGCAACGGCATGCGCTGCGTGGCGCGGCGGCTGTTCGAGGCCTCGGGCCAAACCCAGGTCACCTTCGAGACCGGGGCTGGCCTCTTGAATTGCTGGCGGTCCGGCGAGCTCTACACCGTGGACATGGGCCCGCCGAAATTCGGCTGGAAGGATATTCCGCTCGCCGAGGAGTTTCGCGACACGCGATACATTGAGTTGCAGATCGGCCCGATCGACGCGCCGGTGCTGCATTCGCCGTCCGTGGTCAGCATGGGCAATCCGCATGCGATCTTCTGGGTCGAGGACGTCGATGCCTACGATCTCGCCCGCTTCGGGCCGCTCTTGGAAAACCACCCGATCTTTCCGGAGCGCGCCAACATCACGCTCGCCCATGTCGCCGATCGCGATCACATCACGATCCGCACCTGGGAGCGGGGTGCGGGATTGACCAAAGCCTGCGGCTCGGCGGCCTGCGCCACGGCGGTCGCTGCTGCGCGGCTGAAGCGCACCAGTCGCACGGTGCAGATCACCTTGCCCGGCGGCGAGCTTGCCATCGAGTGGCGCGAGCGCGACGATCACGTGCTGATGACGGGCACGGCGACCTTCGAATACGAAGGCCGGTTCGATCCCGCGCTGTTTGCCTCCGTCGCGTAAGATCATGAGCGTCGAAATCGTCACCTTTGGCTGCCGCCTCAACGCCTTTGAATCCGAGGTGATGCGCGTGGAGGCCGAGCGCGCCGGCCTGGCCGACACCATCGTCGTCAATAGCTGCGCCGTCACCAACGAGGCCGTCGCCCAGGCGCGGCAATCGATCCGCAGGCTGAAGCGCGAGCGCCCCCACTTGCGCATCGTCGTCACCGGCTGCGCGGCGCAGACGCAGGCCGAAATGTTCGCTTCCATGGAAGAGGTCGATCGCGTCGTCGGCAATGACGACAAGATGCGAAGCGAGGCCTGGCGCCAGACGCGTGCGGCGCTCGATCCGCCCGGTGGGTTAAGTATCGAGGCGGACAAAAAGATCGCGGTTAGCGACATCATGTCGGTTCGCGCGATGGCGCCGCATTTGGTGGAGGGATTTCAAAACGGCCTGCCGCGGGTGTTCGTACAGGTGCAGAACGGCTGCGATCATCGCTGCACCTTCTGCATCATCCCCTATGGCCGCGGCAATTCGCGCTCGGTGCCGATGGGGGCGGTGGTTGACCAGGTCCGCGCGCTGGTCGAGCGCGGGCATGCCGAGATCGTGCTGACCGGCGTCGATCTGACCAGCTATGGCGCGGACCTGCCGGGTAGGCCGAAGCTCGGCCAACTGACCAAGCAAATTTTGCGGCATGTGCCGGACCTGAGGCGGTTACGGATTTCTTCCGTGGATTCAATCGAGGTCGATCGCGACCTGCTCGACGTTATTGCCGACGAGGAGCGCCTGATGCCGCATCTGCATCTTTCGCTGCAATCGGGCGATGACCTGATTCTGAAGCGCATGAAACGCCGGCATTCCCGCAAGGATGCGATCGATTTCTGCGCGCAGGTACGACGCCTGCGCCCCGACATCGCGCTTGGTGCCGACATCATCGCCGGCTTCCCGACCGAAACCGAGGAGATGTTTCGCCGCTCGCAGGAGCTGGTGGATGCGTGCGGCCTGACCTTCCTGCATGTGTTTCCGTATTCGCCGCGTCCCGGCACGCCGGCGGCGCGAATGCCGCAGGTCGCGGGGAATGAAATTCGGCAACGCGCGAGCCGGTTGCGGGCTACGGGCGAGGCCGCGTTGCAGCGCCGGCTGGCGTCGGAAATCGGCGCAACGCGGCAAGTTTTGATCGAAAGCGCCACCCAGGGCCGGACCGAGCATTTTTTGCCGGTGGCGATTGCCGGAGATAGGCCCGGCGCAGTGCGGACGCTGGTCGTCAAAGGCAGCGAAGGCGCGCGGCTGACGGTGTGAGGGTGCAACGGTTGCGTTTCCCGCACCCGCTGTCATCGCCCGGCTCGACCGGGCGATCCAGTACGCCGCGGCCTCCAGGTCGATCACGAACCGCTATGGAATGCTGGATCACCCGCTTTCGCGGATGATGACGAGTAGAGGATCGCGGGCTTTCACTCCCCATTCCATCCGCAAACCCCAAGCCGTTCCCGCATGTGCAGAGGTGCCGGCGCCGTCACGCGCACCGGCTCCTTGTTCTTCGAAATGGGGATCACGATCTCGCGGGAATGCAAATGCAGGCGCGGGTCGCCGAAGCGCGGACCGTTTCCATAAATATTATCACCAACGATCGGCCAGCCCATCGCGGCGGCGTGCACGCGCAATTGATGGGTACGGCCGGTGACCGGCTCGAGCGCAAGCCATGTCAGGCCGCCGCCGCGGCCCATCACTTTCCAGTTGGTGACCGCCGACTGTCCTTCCGGGTCCGGCTTCTGCCACCAGCCGCGCTCGGCGTTGAGGCGGCCGAGCGGCAAGTCGATCGTGCCTTCGTCCTCGGCCGGGCCGCCTTCGACGACCGACCAATAGGTTTTTGCAATCTTGCCATGTTTGAACAACAGACCGAGCGAGGCCGTTGCCTTGCGATGGCGTCCGAGCACGAGGCAGCCGGAGGTATCCTTGTCGAGCCGATGCGCCAGGACCGGCGGACGCGGCAGGCCGAACCGCAAGCCGTCGAAGGAGGATTCCAGATTGGCCCCGCCCTTTGGGCCGCGATGGACCGGCAGGCCCGCCGGCTTGTCGATCACCAGCATCAAACCGTCGCGATGAAGCACACGGGCCTGGATTTCTTCCGCGGTCAGTTCAGGAACTTCTATCGCTCGGTCAAGACTTTCGCTCATGGCCCGAAACCGCTAACACACCAAAACCATGAACGACACTCCGGAAAAAACAAAACTGAGCTGGTGGCGGCGACTGTCGGGCGGCCTGAAGCGCACGTCGAGCTCGCTTGGAGCAGCGGTGGCCGATCTCGTCATCAAGCGCAAGCTCGACCGCGCGATGCTCGAGGACATCGAGGACGTGCTGCTGCGCGCCGATCTCGGCACCGAGGTCGCGGCGCGCATCGCCACGGCGGTGGGCGTCGGCCGCTACGACAAGTCGATCACGGCAGATGACGTGAAAACCGTGGTCGCGACCGAGGTCGAAAAGGTGCTTGCGCCGGTGGCAAGGCCGCTTGCTATCGACGCAGCCAAAAAACCGTTCGTCATCCTCGTGGTCGGGGTCAACGGCTCCGGCAAGACCACGACCATCGGCAAGCTGGCGGCAAAATTCTCGGCCGAAGGCCGCAGCGTGATGCTGGCGGCCGGCGACACCTTTCGCGCGGCCGCGATCGAGCAATTAAAAGTCTGGGGCGAGCGCACCAAATCGCCGGTCATTGCGGGCGCGCAAGGGTCGGATTCGGCAAGCCTTGCCTTCAACGCGCTGTCGGCGGCGCGGGACGGAAAGCTCGACGTGCTCCTGGTCGATACCGCGGGCCGTCTGCAGAACAAGGCCGAATTGATGAATGAGCTGGAAAAGGTCGTTCGCGTCATCCGCAAGGTCGACGATACAGCGCCGCATGCGGTGCTGCTGGTGCTTGACGCCACGGTCGGACAAAATGCGCTGTCCCAGGTCGAGGCATTTCACCGTACGGCTGGCGTCACTGGCCTTGTCATGACAAAGCTCGACGGTACCGCGCGGGGCGGCATCCTGGTGGCGCTGGCGGAAAAGCACAGGCTGCCGGTACACTTCATCGGGGTCGGCGAGGGCATCGACGATCTCGCAGCTTTCACCGCGCGGGATTTTGCACAGGCGATCGCGGGGATAGAGTAGACACCATCCATCGAGACGCGGCTTCGCCGCTCCTTTGGATGAGGGAGATAAACACGAAGCCCTCATCCAGAGGAGGCGCGAAGCGCCGTCTCGAAGAATGAGAACCACAAAAGCTAATGGACCGATAATGGACAAGACCCAGCCGCATCCACTGTTCAAGCTCGCCACCGAACTCGGTCCGCTCATTGTGTTCTTTGTCGCGAACGCCAAGTTTCATCTGTTCGTCGCGACCGGCGCCTTCATGGTGGCGATCGTGGCTGCCATGATCGCTTCTTTTCTGGTGACGCGTCACGTGCCGCTGATGGCGCTGGTCACCGGTGTCGTCGTCATCGTGTTCGGCACGCTCACGCTCGTGCTGCATGACGAGACCTTCATCAAGGTCAAGCCCACCATCATCTACGGCTTGTTCGCGTTCGTTCTCGGCGGCGGCTTGCTGTTCGGCCGTTCCTTCATCGCCATCATGTTCGATCAGATGTTCAATCTCACCCCGCAAGGCTGGCGCATCCTCACCCTGCGCTGGACCCTTTTCTTTCTCGCCATGGCGGTCCTGAACGAAATCATCTGGCGCACCCAGACCACCGATTTCTGGGTCGCGTTCAAGGCGTTCGGCGTGATCCCGCTGACGATGATTTTTGCGGTCACGCAGATGCCGTTGATCAAACGCTACCATCTCGAGCCGGCCTCGCTGGAGGCAAGCGAGGCGGCGGAAGGGGATGTGAGCAAGGGGTGAGCTACCTCAACCGTCATGGCGAGGAGCGAAGCGATGAAGCAATCCATCTTCCACGGCCATGGATTGCTTCGCGGAGCCTGTCATCGGGCGCGCATTCGCGCGACCCGTTGGCTCGCAATGACGATTGGGTCAACTTCCCGCCTTCAATGCCTTGTCGATCTCGGCCCTCAGCACGGTGTTGATATTTTCTGCCGTGACCGGGCCGACCAACTTATAGACGATGGTGCCTTCGCGCCCGACGATGAAGGTTTCCGGCACGCCATAGACACCCCATTCGATCGAGGCGCGGCCGTTGCCATCGACGCCGACAATACGATACGGATTGCCATATCGGCCGAGAAAGCGCCGGGCGTTGTCGGGGGAATCCTTGTAGTTGATGCCCACGATCTGCAACCGGCTGTCATGGCCGAGTTCGGTCAGAAGCGGCGCCTCGTCGTGGCACGGCACGCACCACGACGCCCAGACGTTGACGACGCTGACCTTGCCCTTGAAAGCGGAAGGATCAAGCCCGGGCACCTGCGCGCCATTGTTGACGAGCCCATCGAGCGCCGGCAGGGCGGTTTGTGGCGCCGGGTGGCCGATCAGTGCGGACGGAATTCGCGACGGGTCGCCGCTGCCGAGCCGGAACCAGAAAATCGAAGCGAGGCAAGCAAAGGCGACCAGCGGCAGCGCCATCAGCCAGCGCGAGGTTCTTTGGCTTGTGTCGGTTTCCGGGGGTTCGCTCATCTCACGTCCGTCGCGCTGCGGCCGGAGCGCCTGACCGCGCCCCCGGCCTCGAGTTCGCTCAGAATTCGCCTCTGGCGGCGATAATCGATTGCGATCCAGGCAATCAGCAACACCACGACCGCCGCCACCAGCAAATACGAGGTTACGATGAAATCGGCGTAGGGGCCAAGCGACATCGCGTTCACGCTGGACGCCGACCGGCTTGCGCCTGGATCAATTGCAGCGCGCGCACCCGGCGGCGCAGGATTTCGTTGCGCATCGCCGCCAGATGCAGGGTGAGGAACAACAGCGAAAACGCCACCGCCATCACCAGAAGCGGAATCAGGAAGGCGCGGTCGAGCGACGGTCCGCCCATGCGCATCACCGACGCCGGCTGATGCAGCGTGTTCCACCAGTCGACCGAGAATTTGATGATCGGAAGATTGATGGCTCCGACCAATGTCAGGATCGCCGCGGCGCGCGCCGCGCGCGAGGGGTCTTCCACCGCGCGCCAGAGCGCGATCAGGCCGAGATACATCAGAAACAGGATCAGCACCGAGGTGAGCCGCGCATCCCATTCCCAATAGGTGCCCCACATCGGCCGGCCCCACAGCGAGCCGGTCACCAGCGCGAGAAAGGTAAATGCCGCGCCGATCGGGGCGGCGGCCTTGGCGGCCACGTCCGCCAGCGGGTGCCGCCACACCAGCGTGCCCAACGCGGCCGCACTCATCACGCCCCAGACGAACATCGCAAGCCAGGCATTCGGCACGTGAATGAACATGATCTTCACGGTGGCGCCCTGCTGATAGTCGTCGGGCGCCATCGCCGATTGGTAGAGACCGATCGCGAGCATGATGACGGTCGCCGTCGCCAGCCACGGCAACAGGCGTGTGGTCAGGGACAGGAACCGGGTGGGATTGGCAAGATCGATCAGCGTCATGACATCCTGTTAATGGTCGCGGCCGTGGCAGGCAATCAGCATGAAGGTTCTCAGCGAGAGTTGATCGGCATCAAGTTGGGCATGATCTTATCCAAAAGCCGGATTCCATTTTTCAAGATCATGCCCGGTCAATCCAATCCGTAGCGCAGGCTCGCAGCCGCCGCGAACGGACCAATGACAAAGCTGACCAGCGACAATGCGCACAGGATCGAGAACGGCGCGCCAAAGGACAAGGGTTCGATGATCGCGCCTTGCGAGGCCGCCACCCCAAAGATCAGAACGGGAATCGACAGCGGCAGCACCAGCACCGCGAGCAGAAGGCCGCCGCGATGCAGCGTCACGGCAAGCGCCGCGCCGATCATGCCGGTAAATGTCAGCGCCGGCGTGCCGGCCAGTAGCGTCAACGCCACGGCCGATGTCGCCGTAGCGTCGAGATTGAGCAACAGCCCCAGCACCGGGGTCGCGATCACAAGCGGCAATCCCGCGGCGAGCCAGTGGGCCAGCGCTTTCGCCGCGCATGCCAGCTCCAGCGGCATCCGGCCCATCACGATCAGATCGAGCGAGCCGTCTTCATGATCGGCCGCAAACAGACGGTCGAGTGTCAGCAGGCTTGCCAGCAGCGCGCCGAGCCACAGGATCGCAGGCCCGAGCCGTGTCAGCAACGCGAGGTCGGGCCCAAGCGCGAACGGCATCAGCACCACGACGGTGAGAAAGAACAATACGCCGATCAGCGCGCCGCCGCCGACGCGAAACGCGATTCTGACGTCCCTGCAAATCAGTGCGGCGAGCGCGGTCACGTCGCCTCTCCGATTCGCAAGCTGCGCGCCGCAACTCCCAGCGGCGCATGGGTGGCGGCGATGATCAGGCCGCCGCGCGCCAGATGATCGCCCATCAGCGTGGTGAACATGATCTGCCCGCTGGCATCGAGCGCATTGGTCGGCTCATCGAGCAGCCAGATCGGCCGTCTGACGGCCATTAAACGCGCGATCGAGAGCCTTCGCCGTTGTCCTGCCGAGAGAAACGCGGCCGGCAGCCGCGCAGCGTGATCGAGTTCGACGACGGCAAGGGTCTCTGCGGGGTTGAATACCGTGCCGCCGAGGAAATCCCGCCAGAACCAGAGGTTTTCTGCGACACTCAAGGCCGGTTTGATGGCGTCGCGGTGGCCGAGATAATGCGATTGCTCGGGCAGCGTCAGTTCGGCTTCGCCGCCTTCCAGATGGACCGATCCGCGGGATGGCGTCAGCAGGCCCGCGATCAGGCGCAACAACGAGGTTTTGCCCGATCCGTTGGGGCCGACCACGGCGAGCGCTTCTCCGGAGGCAGCCTCGAAATCGAGGCCGGAAAAAACCTCCCGGCCGCCCCGCACACAACTGATATCGCGCCCTGAGAGCCGCATCTTGCCCCTTTACGGCCCTCTGGAAACCAGGGGTACCGCATCAGAATTTATGGGTGGCGCATTGCTGCGAACCGCATGCCGGTGTGGCGGTGTTTGGTGAAAGATTCTATAAGCCGGAACTGGATGCAGCACGCAATCCGCAGCTGCAAGCCTATCGGCCAAAACTTTCCACCGGTGTTAAAATACCCTTTCCGGGTAGAACTGACAATTTGGGATTGCCTCACATGACCTCTCTCGACAGCTTCAAATGCCAAAAAACCCTCAAAGTCGGCGGCAAGACCTACGTCTATTACAGCCTGCCCGCCGCCGAGAAAAATGGTCTGACGGGGATAGCCAAACTTCCCTATTCGATGAAGGTGCTGCTGGAAAACCTCCTGCGCAACGAAGATGGCCGCACCGTCAAGAAGGACGACATTCTGGCCGTCTCGAAATGGCTGAAGAAACGCGCGCTCGAACATGAGATTGCGTTCCGCCCGGCGCGGGTCTTGATGCAGGATTTCACCGGCGTGCCCGCGGTGGTCGACCTCGCGGCGATGCGCAACGCGATGCAGGCGCTTGGTGGCGACGCCGAGAAGATCAATCCGCTGGTGCCTGTCGATCTCGTTATCGACCACTCGGTGATCGTGAACTTCTTTGGAGACAACAAGGCGTTCGGCAAGAATGTCGTCGAGGAATACAAGCAAAATCAGGAGCGCTACGAATTCCTGAAATGGGGCCAGAAGGCGTTTTCGAATTTCTCCGTGGTGCCGCCCGGCACCGGCATCTGCCACCAGGTCAATCTCGAATATCTCGCCCAGACGGTATGGACGAGAAAAGAGAAGATGACGGTCGGCAAGAAGACCGGCACCTTCGAGGTCGCCTATCCGGATTCACTTGTCGGCACCGATTCCCACACCACTATGGTCAACGGCCTGGCCGTGCTCGGCTGGGGCGTCGGCGGCATCGAAGCGGAAGCCTGCATGCTGGGCCAGCCGCTGTCGATGCTGCTGCCGGAAGTGGTCGGCTTCAAGCTCAAGGGCCAGCTCAAGGAAGGCGTTACCGCGACCGACCTGGTGCTGACGGTGACGCAGATGCTGCGCAAGCAGGGCGTGGTCGGAAAATTCGTGGAGTTTTTCGGCCCCGGTCTTGATCATTTGTCGGTCGCCGACAAGGCGACCATCGGCAACATGGCGCCTGAGTATGGCGCGACCTGCGGCTTCTTCCCGGTCGATGCCGCGACCATCGATTACCTCAAGACCTCCGGCCGCAAGGCCGACCGTGTCGCGCTGGTGTCGGCCTATGCCAAGGCGCAGGGCCTGTTCCGAACCGCGAAGTCGGCGGACCCGGTATTCACGACAACGTTGACGCTCGATCTTGCCGATGTCGTGCCGTCGATGGCCGGACCGAAGCGTCCGGAAGGCCGCGTCGCATTGCCGATGGTGGCGGAAGGTTTCGCGGCTGCGATGGCGAGCGAGTACAAGAAGGCTGCGGATGTCTCGAAGCGCTACGCGGTCGAGAATCGCAATTTCGATCTCGGCCATGGCGACGTCGTCATTGCGGCGATCACCTCCTGCACCAACACCTCCAATCCGAGCGTGCTGATCGGCGCGGGGCTGCTGGCGCGCAATGCGGCGGCCAAGGGATTGAAGGCCAAGCCCTGGGTCAAGACTTCGCTCGCACCGGGCAGCCAGGTCGTCGCCGAATATCTCGCCAATTCCGGATTGCAGAGCGATCTCGACAAGGTGGGCTTCAACCTGGTCGGCTTCGGTTGCACCACCTGTATCGGCAATTCCGGCCCGCTGCCGGAAGAGATCTCGAAATCGATCAACGACAATGGAATCGTTGCCGCCGCGGTGCTGTCGGGCAACCGCAATTTCGAGGGCCGCGTCAGCCCGGACGTGCAGGCCAACTATCTCGCCTCGCCGCCATTGGTCGTCGCCTACGCGCTCGCCGGAACGGTCACCAAGGATCTTGCGAATGAGCCGATCGGCACCGGCAAGGACGGCAAGCCGGTGTATCTGAAGGATATCTGGCCGACCGCCAAGGAGATCAACGCGCTGATGAAGAAATTCGTCACCGCGACCATTTTCAAGAAGCGCTATGCCGACGTGTTCAAGGGCGACACCAACTGGCGCAAGATCAAGACCGTCGAGAGCGAGACCTATCGCTGGAACATGAGCTCGACCTATGTGCAGAACCCGCCGTATTTCGAAGGCATGAAGAAGGTGCCGGAACCGATCGCCGATGTTGTCGATGCGCGGATTCTGGCGATGTTCGGCGACAAGATCACGACCGACCACATCTCGCCGGCCGGCTCCATCAAGCTGACCTCTCCGGCCGGAAAATTCCTCAGCGAGCACCAGGTGCGCCCGGCCGACTTCAACCAGTACGGCACGCGGCGCGGCAACCATGAGATCATGATGCGCGGCACCTTCGCCAATATCCGCATCAAGAACTTCATGCTGAAGGGTGCCGACGGCAACATTCCGGAGGGTGGCCTGACCAAGCATTGGCCCGACGGCGAGCAGATGTCGATCTACGATGCGGCGATGAAGTATCAGGCCGAGCACGTGCCGCTGGTGGTGTTCGCCGGCGCCGAATACGGCAACGGCTCATCGCGCGACTGGGCGGCGAAGGGGACTCGGCTGCTCGGCGTCCGCGCCGTGATCTGCCAGAGCTTCGAGCGTATCCATCGCTCCAACCTTGTCGGCATGGGCGTGCTTCCCCTTACCTTCGAAGATGGCGCGTCCTGGCAGTCGATCGGGCTGAAGGGCGATGAGACCGTAACAATACGGGGGTTGCAGGGTGACCTGAGACCGCGCCAAAAGCTGACCGCTGAGATCGTCTCGTCCAGCGGCTCATTGCAGCGCATTTCGCTGCTGTGCAGGATCGATACGCTTGACGAACTCGACTATTATCGTAATGGCGGCATCTTGCATTACGTTTTGCGCAAGCTCGCCGCGTAATTGTGATCGGCGGCTCACTTCGAAGTGAGTAGCGAGTGATTTGAAGGCGGCCTAAGAAGGTCCGCCTTCACTGTTCCTAGGCTGGCGGGCTTCATGCGCCGTTAGGTATAACGGCGGAAAAGTGTTAACGGCGGCAACACGAATACTTTCGGTCCCAGTATGGCAGCGATGATGGCCTATCATTCTATTTCGCGATGGTCCGGCGCCTTGGGCGTCTGCGCGATCGTGGCAGTCATCCGGCCGGCCGCTGCGGAGCCTCGCGCGGTGGTAGAGCTCTTCACGTCGCAGGGATGCTCGTCCTGTCCTCCCGCCGACAAGATCATCGGCGAACTTGCCAAGGATCCCTCGGTGATCGCGCTTAGCTTGCCGATCGACTACTGGGACTATCTCGGGTGGAAGGATACGCTGGCGGATGCGCGCTTCAGTGCCCGTCAGAAAGCTTACTCCCTGATACGCGGCGATCGCGACGTCTACACGCCGCAGGTGGTCGTCAACGGTTCAGCGCATGTGGTCGGCAGCGACCGTGCCGCGATCGAACGCGCGATCGGCGCGACCCGGAGGGCCGACGGCGTCATGTCGGTACCGGTATCGATGAAGTTGTCGGGTGAGCAGATTACGGTGTCGGTGGCGGCCTCCAACAAGGCCCCGGTAGCGGCGCATGGCGAGATTTGGATCTGCTCGATTTCCAGGGCGGTACCGATATCGATCGGCCGCGGCGAGAATCGCGGGCGCGAACTCACCTACTACAATGTGGTTCGCAACGTGCTGAAGGTCGGTGACTGGAATGGCAGCGCCGGCAGCTGGACCGTGCCGCTGGAAAATATTTCGCGCGAAGGGATCGATGCCGCCGCGGTCATTGTCCAGGACGGCAGCCGCGACAGGCCGGGCCCGATGTTGGGCGCGGCGTATACGTCGCTCCACTAGCGCCTGCCTTTCTCCGGGCGGGATATTCACGCAAGCGCAAGCCTGCTCTCGGCAACGGCCACCACGCTTCGTTGGCCGGCGGTGCGCTATTGCTTCGTCATCACAAATTTGCCGACGCCGTCCACGTAGGCCTGATAGCTGCCGCGGATGGTCTTGCTGTCTTTTGCAGCAGTGCCCTGCATTCGAATATCCCATTTCGGGCACACAATCTGGATCGCCACGTGCTGATTTGATGCGAGGAAATTGCCGGTGACCGAACAAGAGTCCTTGTCGTCATTTTCGTAAGTGCCGGTGAAGCGACCGTTCTTGTTGGCGAGCGTCATGGCGTTCTTCGAAGTGTTGGACCAGATGACGCTCCAGCGGCCCGCGAGATCGTCTGCGCCAGCCGAGGCAGCGCCGAAATCGGCGAAAGCGGGCAAGAGAAGGCTGATTAGAGCAGCCGCGAATCTCAGCATCTTCGACCCCCGTTCTAAAAGCCCCATCGATCGACAACTGGACGACTGACCAGATGACGATATCACCCATTTTTCAAAGGGGGGACGGAGTCTCGGCAGATGTTGAACCGTCGGGGCCCGCCTGGGTCCTCGCGGTTAGGCGCCTTGCGGGAAACCTCAGCCTGTTCTACGGCCCAAAAAGAAAAGGACCAACTCGCGTTGGCCCAGTATGGGGATAAACTCTTGTGCGATAGGCCCGATCCCGACGACCCCGGGGGGCTGGGGGCTGAGGAATCCGGCATCGAAAGGACCGGGCCAACGCAATGGATTCTTCTCGCAATCTAGCGGGGCAGTCGATTGGCGGAAGTGGGGCGGTATTATGATTCCGCTAACGATCGCGTGACGGCATGTTTCGCGCCGGACACGTTGACCCCCCGGTTTGAGGGAACTCCGGGTCGCCGGGGCTGTCCTGGTGGCCCTGTAACAGACCTTGCGGCGGAAGTCAGTCGGCGCAATCATGTCGTTCAAATGACAGGAGAAGCGCCATGAGCTCGATATCGGAGGAAACCGATCCAAGCGAGGCCCGCGCAGCGGCCCGAGTTGCCGCTGCGGGTACCTTGCCAAACCGGGTGACGTTCAATCGCCACGAGCTCAATCGCATCCTGAATCTCTACGGGCGCATGGTCTCCGCCGGCGAATGGCGCGACTATGCCATCGATTTTCTGCGCGACCGTGCCGTGTTTTCGATATTCCGCCGCGCCTCTGAGGTTCCAATTTACCGCATCGAGAAAGATCCGCGGCTTGCGCGCAAGCAGGGCATCTACAGCGTGATTTCGGCGAGCGGAATGATCCTGCGCCGCGGCCATGAGCTGGATCGGGTACTCTTGGCAATCGATCGCAAGCCGGCGGTGGTTTAGCAGGAAGAAACCTCGCTCCGCGCCGGCGCTGGATCGCCTGCCGGCAGGCTCGTCGCCGCCTCGCCAAGCGCAAGCTGCATCATCACGATGTCGAGCCAACGGCCGAATTTGAAACCGACATTGGGATGATTGCCGATCATCTGAAATCCGCATCTCGAATGCACGCCGATCGATGCGGCGTTGGCGGAATCGCCGATCACCGCGATCATCTGGCGGAAGCCGGCCGCCTCGCATTCGGCGATCAGCCGCTGCAGCAATTGGCGGCCGATGCCGCGCCGGTGGATCGCCGGCTGCAGATAGACCGAATCCTCCACCGTGAACCGATAGGCCGGTCTTAGCCGGTAAGCGGCCGCGTAGGCATATCCGACCACGCGGTCCTCGATTGCCGCGACGAAATAGGGGAAGCCGCCGTCGATGAGCGCCTCGAAGCGCCGCGTCATCTCGGCGAGGTCCGGCGGGACCAGCTCGAACGTCGCGGTGCCGAAGCGAACCGCGTGCTCGTAGATGTCGGTGATGGCGGGCAGGTCGGTTGCGACAGCCGGCCTGATTTCAAGCGATGACATGCGCTAAAGATTATTTTCACCCA
>Ga0210390_10001961_pt1 | contig 18873 bp, 21 predicted proteins | sample IncBWH11OmetaG_FD_161050 | JGI IMG/M metagenome (GOLD analysis project Ga0210390, IMG submission 161050) | Forest soil microbial communities from Barre Woods Harvard Forest LTER site, Petersham, Massachusetts, United States - Inc-BW-H-11-O ... | reverse complement strand
TCGCGAGCGGCCGCGGCTGGGCCTCATTGGGCACTGCCGGCCGCCTCGTCGGCCACATCTTCATCCACAAAGGCGACGATTCAGGCTTCGTCCCCAAACGCGACTGACTTCTTCAACGGCCTGTTAGACCGGCGGCCGCCGTCCGATCGGGTCAGGCCAATTTATGCGCCCTTTATAGAGAGGATCCTAGTTCCGTCTCGAGAACTCATGAGCTGATCGCTACCTCTAATAGTGCGCCGCACTGGGCGGCCGATTGAGGTCGGACCATGGCTTCGCTGGAATTCGCAAGGCATAGACCCGCGAGCTTGTCGCACGCCCAACATCTGCCGACCCGCGCTTTTGGCGCGGACAGGTCGCAAAGGCGGCTGGAGTACGCGATCGAGACCGGCAGAACGATGCTGACCCTGATGCTGGTTGCGGCCGGCATCGTGGGGCTGCGCTACGTTCTCGTGGTGGCCTATGGCTTCTTACGGTGAGTGGGCTGGGGCTGCGATTGTGCGCCTGCAAATCTGCCACGATGGTTGTGGCACCTGGAGTGTGTGCGGCCTATCGCCAAAGCCGGCGACAGACCTCCCGAGCCTCTCCGCGAGCATCGATTATGCACGCCGCGAGTGCCGCGAGGCGCCGGCGACGATCGAGCTGATGATCGACGGATTCTATGCGGTGATCCATCAGGAGGAGGGCTGGCCGCGGCAGCTGCTTGCGCCCAAAGCCGAGCCGCTTTGGCAGGCGGCCGACGAGATTGGTGGCAGAGGCCATCGATTTTGCGAGCGATTGCGCCATTGGCTGCGAGGCGAGTAGGCGCACGGCTGTGCTGTCATAATGGCGCGTCAATGGCATGGTCTGCATCGTCCCGGTTCATAGCCAGCCGCGCTTGCGCGACCCGGTTGATCGCCGCTCCGGCATCGGGGTTCGCGGCGACGAAGCGATCAAAGTCGACTTTTCCCAGCACCAATAGTCGGCAATAGCTTAGAGCCACCACATCGGCTTGGCGCGGCTGCCCCGTCAGCAAGGCCATCTCGCCAAAAAATTCACCGCTTCCGAGCCGCACGCGGCGCGCCGGCAGCCTGACCTCGACCGCCCCCGAAGCGATAAAAAAGACCGCGTGGCCGTAGGGTAAGCGTTCGGTGAAAGCGCCGGATCAGGCAGCGGCGCGGTTCAGTTCGTTGGGCGCCCAGTTCCAAGGCAGCAGCTGGGCGATCGCCCGAGCGGGGTGGTCGGCGATGCGGACGAGGACGTCGGTAAGGTAGCGCTGTGGGTCAAGGCCGCTGAGTTTGGCGGTCTCGATCAACGAGTAGAGGGCGGCGGCTCGCCGGCCGCCGGCATCCGAGCCGGCGAAAAGGTAGTTCTTGCGACCGATCGCGACGCAACGCAGGGCCCGCTCCGCCGGGTTGTTGTCGAGAGCCAGGCGGCCGTCGTCGAAGCAGCGGCCGAGCGCGGTCCGGCGGCCGCGCATATAGCGGAAGGCGGCGGCGAGTTCGGATTTGCGGGAGAGCCTGCGCACGATCTCGTCGGCCCAAGCGGCCAGCGCCTCGGCAATCGGCTTCGAGCGCTGCTGGCGTTCTCGTCGTCGATGCTCGGGCGGCAAGCCGCTGATCGTCTTCTCGACCCCGTAGAGCTGGCCGATGTGATCGAGCGCCTGCTTGGCGATCGGCGACGCCGTGGCGGCGTGGACATCGAAGAATTTGCGCCGGACATGCGCCCAACAGGCGGCTTCGGTGATCCGGTTGCCGGCGAACAGTTCGTTGAACCCGGCATAGCCGTCGGCATGGATGACGCCGGCGAACTCCTTCAGGTGGGCCCGCGGGTGCTCGCCCTTGCGGTCGGCCGAGTAACGGAACAGCGCTGCCGGCGGCCGCGTACCAGCGAAAGGCCGCTCGTCGCGGACATAGACCCATAACCGCCCAGTCTTGGTCTTGCCGGTTCCCGGCGCCAATACCGGCACCGGCGTGTCGTCGACGTGCAGGGTGTCGGAGGCCACCACATCGGCGGCGAGCGCGTCGACCAGCGGCTGGAGCGCCGCCGCCGTCGCCCCGACCCAGCCTGATAGGGTCGAGGTTTCCAGGATCACTCCCTCGCGCGCATAAATCTCGCCCTGGCGGTAGAGCGGCAGATGGTCGTCGTACTTTGACACGACGATGTGCGCCAACAGCCCTGCCCCGGCGCGGCCGCGGGCAATCGCGTGATCGGGCGCCGGGGCCGCGACGACCGTATCGCAGGCCCGGCAGGACAGCTTCTCGCGAACGTGCCGAACCACCTTGAACCGGCCCGGCACGTAATCGAGGGTCTCGGTCACATCCTCGCCGATCCGCCGCAAGGCGCCGCCACAAGAGGGGCAAGCGTGGTCGGCTGGATGAAACACCTCTTCACGCGGCAAATGGTCGGGCAACGGCCGGCGGGCCGGCTTTTGCGCCTCGACTGCACTCTCGACGACGCCAGCTGCCGCGGGTGAGGCAATCGCCAGCCGCTCGGCCTGGTCGGTCTCCAAGGCCTCGATCGCCAGCTCGAGCTGCTCCACCTCCCGCGCCAGCTGCTCCGACGAGCGCCCGAACTCGGCCCGCCGGTAGCGCGCCAGCTGGAACTTCAGCTTGGCGATCTCGGCCCGCGCCGACACCGCGTCGCGCGCCATATCGGCGATGATGCGCTTCAGCGCGGCGATGTCGTCGGGCGGGGCTTCGGGCGTCGTCACGAGCCCGATTATCCCATATCGCCGTGGCCCAATCGCTGTTCAACCATAGGGTGAGTCAAACTGCCGCAGTCTCAGCCGGCCAGCTCCGGTTGGCTGGTGCGTACCGGCTGTCTCCAGTCGATCCCCTCCAGCAGCATCGACAGGGCGACTTCATCCCGGAATGGCGGGCGAAATCATCTCGGAACGCCGAGCGACATCAAATCGGAATGGTGGGCGAGATCATCCCGGAATGCCGGTCGACTTCCGCCGGAATCAGCACTGAGCGGAACCGGGATGGCGAGTTGGTGCTCCAGCGGCGCCCGGATGGGGCTTACGTGCACCTTCGGGAGCGGGGCTCCACCGTCTATGAGCACCGCCCCGCGGTTTGCCGCAGCTTTGACTGCCGCGCCTTCGCTGCGATGGGGATTGTCGAGAGCTGCGCTCCCGGCCACCAGACCCCAGGCTGGGAGTTCGCGGGGGACTAGGGGTCACGACAAGAGCTGTGCGTAGCTGTACGACATTATAGAACATAGCAGAAACGAGGGGTTCTCCGGATCAGGCGGCCGCGATGAATTTTTCCTTGGCCGCACGGAGCGGCCGGAAGGTGCCCTTGGGCTGGGGTTCGCGCCCCCAATCATAGATGCCGGTGAGATTGATGTGCTCCCAAATCTGCGGCGAGATATGGCGGATCAGATCATCGGGCAGCTCGTGCCCCTCTGCCCGCAAGCTCTCGACGGCACGCGCGAGATAGGCGGTGTTCCACAAGACAATGGCACTGACCACCAGGTTGAGGCCGGAGGCGCGGAAAGCCTGGCTCTCAAAGGAGCCGTCGCGGATTTCGCCGCGCTCGTGGAAGAACACCGCCCGGGCTAGCTTGTTGCCGGCTTCGCCCTTGTTCAGCCCGACCCGGCAGCGATCGCGCAGTTCCGGGCTTGAATACCACTCGATCATGAACAGGGTCCGCTCTATCCGGCCGATCTCGCGCAGCGCGCGCGATACCACGTTCGTCTTCGGCAGGGCGGCGAGCTTCTTGAGGGGGTCGAGGGGGCGAGGACGCGGTCTTCGATCGAGATGCCGATCCGCAACGCTTCGTCCCAGCCCTCGCGGATTGCGGCGGCATCGACGCGCTCGCCGATGTGGTGTTTGAGGGTCGGATAGGCATCGGCGCCCTCGAAGGCGTGCAGACGCCAGTCCTTGAGGTCGCGCAGCCGCGGCGCGACACGCTTGCCGCCCAATGCGAACAGGCTGAAGACGTGATCGCTGGCGCCGCCGGTGTCGACGTAATGCTCGTCGATTTCGATCCGGCTCTCATGTCCGTAGAGCCCGTCCAGCACGTAGACGGCTTCCTCCTCGGTGGCGCCCATCGGCAGGATGTGGAAGTGGCCGTGCTGGTCGGAAACCCAGGTGTAAAATTTGCTCCCGGGATCGCCGCTGTAATGAGCGTTGACCGCGCTGCGCTTGGCGCCCCGGGCGGCGGCTCGGAAGAACTGGCCGTCCGAGGAGGAGGTCGTGCCGTTGCCCCCAGAGTTTGGCGTGAGGATGCGCCAGATGGGCATTGATGACCACGGCCAGGGCCGATTTGTAGGTCTCGGGCCGGATGTGGAACAGCCGGGCCCAGATGATCTGTCGCTCGCTGACCCCGGCCGAGGCGTCGGCCATGCGCTTGGCGCCGAGATTGGTGGCGTCGCCGAGAATCGCCGCGAGCAGTGCCGGGGCGAGGCGGACCGTGTCGCCGGTGCGCAGATGGGTGAACCAACGGGCAAAGCCGGTCCAGGCGTCGATCTCGGCCAGAAGATCGGTGATGTCGATTTGCGGCAGGCGGTCGAGGATCAGCCATTTTGCTGCGTCGACCTTCGCCTTTGGCACTTTAGTACGGTGTTTCGCGATAGTCAGGACGCCGTCGACCAAGCGGACTCCGGCCAGCTTGCCGGTCCGGGCGCGGTAGCTCAGTTGCTTGAGTTTGAAGTCCAATTCCTGCTGTTGCTCGGCTATCCAGGCATCAGCGTCGCGCGCGACGCCGAGCCGCAGATCGCCCGCCTGCTTGCGCGCCTCGAAGCTCAGGCGCGGCATCAGCTGTGCGTCCAGAGGGCGGAACGCCTGACCGCCCTCGACCCAGACGTCGCCCGAGCGCAGGCGCTCGCGCAGCACGGCGAGGGTAGCGATTTCCCAGAGACGCCGGTCCCGCTTGCCGCCCGCAGCGATCAATTTTCGGACCTTCTCCTTGAGATGGCCGACCGGCACTTTGGCCGGCAATGCCCGGCGATCGTCCCGATTGAGCTGTCGCAAGAACTCGATCGCCGTCAGAAGGGGATCACGGGTGCGGGTAGACCGAAAGGTAAGGGCCTCGAGCAGTATGGGCGCATAGCGGCGGACCCCGGAATAGCGCTCGGCGGCACCGAGCAGCGGATCGGCCTCGGCGGTCGTGGCCAACGCCTCGACATCCGCCCGGGCCTGAACCCGGCCAGCCGACCTCGCGATCGAGCACGTCAAAGGCGTCTTCGCCGGTTTCATTGGCCTCGGCGAGCGCTTGCACCGTGTCGCCGAACATGCGCAGCAGACGACCCGTCTCCTTGCGGGCGTCGAGGTGGCGCCGGTCCTGTCGGGCCTTGGACTTGGTGAACAGGAGGGCGATCAGCCGGCAGAACATGGTGATCGCGGCATCGGTCAGCTTGCCGGTCAGCTCGGTCAGCTGCGCCGCGATCAGCGCCTGCCGGCGGCGAGGATTGAAGTCTTCGGCCAGCCAGCTCGGCGTCACCGCACCCTCGCGCACCAGCTGGGCCCAACGGTCCGAATGGATGCGCCCGCGGCACTGCGGATCAAGGCCAAACGACCGCACGAAGCTCAGCCGGGCGAGCAGGGCGCGCAGGTTCTTCTCGCTCGGCGCCTCGGGAAAGGCCCGCAGCCAGGCGAAGCGAGTCTGCCGGATGGCGGGATCGACGGCGAGCAGCCCGTCGAATGTGGCCAGTTCCTCGGAGGAGAAGCCGTCGAGCAGCGCTGCCTCCATCCGCCGGCGCGCGACGACCCGTGCGGCACGGCCGATCCGGTCGAGCGTATCGGTCGCCGGAAGCACCGACTTGCGTTCCCGGAAGGCGGCGATGATCGCTTCGGCGATCGGCATTCCCTTGTCGGATGCGGTAGCGGCCGCGAGCGCCTCGCCCAGTGCCGCCCGCCTGTCCTCGCGAGTGGGCGGGTGCAGGCCGAGATGCCGCTGCGCCTCGACCGCGTGCTCGCGGCGGTTCGTGTCGCGCCGGCCATATTCGGCCAATGCCCTCGGGTCGATGCCGATCTGTTGGGCGAGGAAGGCAACCGTCGGTGCCGGAGGCGTCTCACCAAAAAGGATCGCCCGACCGAGATGGCGTAAAAAGCAGAGCTGAATGGCCAGGCCGAGGCGGTTGTGCGGGGTCCGCTTGGCCTGGATCAGATCCATCTCGGCACGACCGAGCGTGCAGTGCCGGATCAGGCTCTCCTCCTCTGTCGGCATGTCGACAAGGGCGGACCACCCGTCGGCTTTGAGCAGGGGACGGCGCGACAAGCTCAGTCTCCGGACACCTGGTTGAGATGGATGGCCCATACCCGCTTCACTTGGCCTTCACTGCACCCGGCCAGCTCGGCGGTACGCTTGATCGACTGACCTGCGCCGCGCAGCGCGATGATGCGCTGATGGGTGGCGGCATCGGGGATACGCCCCGCGTATTTGCCCGCGGCTTTGGCAAGTTGCACACCCTGACGCTGTCGCTCGCGGCGTGTCTCATAGTCATCGCGCGCGATCTGCAGGGCTAGCTTGAGCAGCAGCTCCTGCACCGACTCCGGCACGATCCTGGCGACGCCGTCAGCCTCGGTCGCGAAATCGGACAGATCGACCAGACCCGGCACGGCCAGCCTTGCCCCCTTGCTCCGGATCGAGCCCACCAGTCTCTCGGCCTCGGCCAAGGGGAGCCGGCTGATGCGATCAATTCTCTCCGCGACGACCGCTTCGCCGGGCTGCAAATCGGCGATCATTCTGAGGAGTTCGGGGCGGTCGGCGCGGGCACCCGATGCCTTCTCACGGTAGACGCCGGCGATGTAATAGCCCGAAGACCGAGTGCTCTGCTCGATTTCGGCCTGGCGAGCGAGGTCTTGTTCGTCAGTGCTGACGCGAAGATAGATGCGGGCGACTTTCATGGCGGGGAGCCACGATGGGTATACCGAACTTGGCCAACCGTAGATCGCGTGGTCAAGAACGGCAAAGCCGATGTAAGTTGGCTATGCCGAATTTAGCCATCCATCTTGGCTATCATCGGCCTGCCGGCACGCGACAGCCGGTCGACACATTGCCACCCCTGTCCATCTCGGGGTTTATCGCCAGCGGCTGCAAGCGAATCGCGTCGACGATGCAGTATCCTGACGACAAGTTACCTGTTCGTTCTCCTGTGTCGTACAGCTACGCACGGCTCTTGTCGTGACCCCGACTAGCGCCAAGACCAAAGGAAATGGCCCCCATCGCTGGGGGCCATTTGTTCCTCCGTCTCGTGGCGTTTCCTCACCCGCTCAACTGCCTGTGGCGGAATGTCGCATCAAGTTTTAGCCCTGTCAACCGGAAACGTCGAACGGGACCGGGCCGCCGCTACTCGGGGTTGCTGGTCGTCGTCTTGCTCGTGGTCGTTCCGCCGATCGCCGGATCGGTTTCGGTCTTGCTGTTCGTCTCGGAGCTGCCGGTGGCACCTTCCTTGTAGGTGTCCTGCTTTGTGACGGCGTTGCCGTTCCACCCGGTCCCTTGCTTGGTCATGGTGGTGCTGGAACCGTTGGGGCCTGACGTTTCAGTTGTGGTCGAAGAGCCCGAGCCGGGGATCCCCTGCGCCATCGCCACCCCTGTCAGCAACCCAAGTGCCGCCACGCCAGCCAGTAGATGCTTCATTGCCGCGTCCTTCCTCACAGTTGATCCTCTCGGAGTACATCGGTGAGCTGCGGCAAGTTCCACGCCCGGGCGATTAGCCTCTCTCGTCTTCCACTTAAAGAAAGTCGGGATCACCGGGATCGGACGCGATCGGCCCGGAAATCCGCTTCAGGCTTGCGCCCGGCGAGCCGCGGCCCGAGCCACGCGAATGGCTCTGCGATGTGGCGCGAGGAACCTTGCGGCACATGCCGACGGAGGCGATGTTCCATGTCTATGAGGCGTCACCCCAGCGGGCCGGCGCGCGCCGCTCATCGACTTACGATGAGGGCAGCATGCGCGCGCGGCTGGTTCGTGTCCGCGGCGGCTTCCCGATCCCGTCGCCGGCGCAGATTGACGAGTTGGGCCGCATTGCGATCCGCCGCTTTCTGGAGCTTTCGCCGGAGCGCCTCGCCTCGCCTCGACTTGGCGCAGGCACTTTGTTGCAGGCGCCGATCAGCTCAGCTACTCGGTTCCCCGAGCAGCGAGGCGGAAATGTCCTCGACGCTTTACGAAGGTATAATCTCGCGATGATCAGCTCCTATACGCCGATGATGCGGCGCCAGCTTCTGGCGACACATTTTTTGATGTCGTCAATGCCGCAGCGGGCACTGGATGATCTTGTCAAATTCACGACAGTCGCCAGGTTCGCGCCACACCGCGAGATCTTCAGCAAGGGCGATCCGGGGGATTGCCTCTATGGCATCCTCGCGGGTCGGGTGCGGATCTTCTCGAGCTCTCCGGAGGGGGACGAGATCTTGCTCAACGTCCTCGAAGCGGGCGAACTGTTTGGTGAGATCGCTATGCTCGACGGCAGCACGCGAACGGCGAGTGCCGCTGCGATGGAGCAAACGGACTTGATGCGCATCCATCGCGACCATTTCCTGCCTTATGTCAGAGCTAATCCCGATCTGCTCTTGAGCATGCTGACATTGCTATGCAATCGCTTGCGCTGGAGCAGTTCGATAATCGAGGACACCGCATTTTTGCCATTGCCAGCGCGGCTCGCCAAGCGGCTCTTGGTGCTTGGCGAGCATTACCGCCAACCGGACACGCAAGTTGTCACCGTGCCGCTGTCCCAGCACGAACTCGGAAGCATGATCGGCGTCAGCCGCGAAGCGACCAACAAGCAGCTTGCGATATGGCGCTCGGCTGGGATCGTCGAGACTGCCCCGCGCGCGATAATCATCCGCAAGAGCGAGGCATTGCGCGATCTGATTGGCTGCACTTGACGACGGGTGACTGGCCCCAGGCGAGCGGGCTACGCAGGTCCGCAACGGCGGCCCACTACCGGCCAGCGACGCCATTCCCACTCCGAGATGGAGCCCTCAATGTGGCCAGCCGCCCGCATACAGCCCAGCCAGCACCAGAGCCGTCCCAACGCCCATCACGGCAAAGCAGAGGGGTAGGCCGGGTCGTCCCATTCGGCGCAGGGTCAGGCCGAACCCGGTCATGATCAGGCCGACTAAGGTCAGGATGTTCATGCCAAAGAGAATGTCTTTGGTGAGCATTTGCCGTAGCGGTTCCGTCCGCGCCAGCCTATCCGAAACCGTGACTAGCTGCACGTTTACGAGGTCGTCGCCATCGAGGGCAAGCCGAGGCGGCCCTGTCGCATTGTTGGCATTCCGATCCGACTGGGCCTGCCCTCGCATACTGGTAGCGTATGCTAGCCGGGTGATCACCCTGCGCGGACCACCGCTCGTCCTGCTGGTCCTTGTCACCGCAATCGCGCCCGCGGCGCTGCATATGCTGGTGCCGGCTTTGCCTGTGCTTGCCTGGGTATTTGACGCACCGCCCGGCGCCGTCCAGCTGGTTCTGACATTGTTCCTCGCCGCGATCGCGGTAGGCCAGCTAGTCTATGGGCCGGTCTCCGATTGCTTTGGCCGGCGCCCGGTGCTGCTCGCCGGGCTTGTGTCATTTCTCGCCGGCACGTTGCTATGTGGGTTCGCCTGGTCGTTGGCGGCGCAGCTCGTCGGCCGCACGCTCGCGGCTCTCGGCGGCTGCGCCGGTATGGTGCTGGGGTGGGTTATAGTGCGCGATGTTTATGATCGCGAGCGCTCAGCGAAGGCATTGGCGACGATTTATGATGGTGATGGGCCTAGCCCCCTCGCGCTCACCCGCAATCGGGGCATATCTCATCCAATGGATCGGGTGGCGCGCCGATTTCGTCCTGCTCGGCGTCGTCGGTGCAGCGGTCCTGATCCTGACGTCAGCCAACCTCGGGGAAACCCATGCGCCCGCGCCTGTCAACTGATCCTCATTACAGATGGCCGGATACATTTTCGGCAATGCCAGCGTGGTGCGATTGTCGATGCTCCTCGGCAGTACGCGACTGTTTCTCTTCGGGCTCGGGCTGTCGCTCGCCTCGGGGGCCATGCTCGCGCTCTGGTGTCTCAGCGATTTGACACCCTGGGCGCTCTTTGTGCCGATGGCGATCAGCTCGGTCGGCAATAGCCAGCCGCCCAACATCGCCGCCGGGCTCGGCGTCTATCCGCGGATTGCCGGCACCGCCTCAGGACTGATGGGCTTCACGCAGATGATGATCGCGGCGCTCGGAAGGTTGTTGCTTGGGCTGCTACCGCACGGCAGCGTGCTCGCGATGGTGACGGTGGTCGGAACCTTTTTGGCGCTCGCACTGGTCTGCGGTCTTCTCACCCTGCGCGCGCCAATGGAAGCGTTGCATCCGGCTCCGTCCCCACCGCTGTGCGGCGAGATAGCGACGGGTGCAGACGCCGGACAACCAACGCGAACCCGAGCCTAATCCCCCCGCGCCGCTTGGGCTGCTGAGTGAGGCGCCATGAAGCCAGCGCGATGTGGTCGGCCCGCGAATAGCACGGTGCCCTGCTCGGCGCGCGCGGGCCGGTGGGCTGGGGCGCGCTGACTAGTGCGCCGGCGGGGGAAACTCAGGAAGCTGATGCCGCTAAGCCGAAGCCGGTCGCCGGAGCGGGATTACGTTGTCCGCTGCCTCGCCGAGGCAAAAGCGCGCCCAAGCCTCGGCGAGTTGCCGGCGCTTCTCGAAAAGGTCGCCACGCCGATAGGCGGCTCCCACCTTGTCGCCGACCGCGTGCGCTAGGCGTTCGCTCGACGGATAATCCCGATAGCCGTCGCTCAACGCCACCGCACGGCATTCCCGTCGATGCGCCTGTACATTCTCACCATATCTGTTTACAAATCGAAGCAAGTCTCTGAGACAGCAAAAGGGGAGCGTTTCGTGTGGCTGGTCGGGCAGAGAGGGCTTGGATGACGGACGGGAATGATCGCGCAGCTGCTGCAAAGGCGCTCAAAATCCCACTCGACCGGGACGTCTTCACTCGCACTCTCATTCGAGAACTAGCCGGCGCATTGGAAGATGTGATCGGGATTGCAGAAGCGTCCGGCTATATCAGCATCGTCGGGTCAGCAATCGGCGAGAAAATCAATCAGGATTACCGCCGTGCCTATGATGTCTCACGTCTGTCCCGCGAGCAGGTCGCCGACGTGCTGGTCGATTTGAAGCGTCGGATCCAGGGCAACTTCTTCCTTATCGAGGAAGACGAGGACAAGATTGTCCTCGGCAATACCGCCTGCCCGTTCGCCGAAAAGGTTGTCGGGCGACGGTCGATGTGCATGATGACCTCAAACGTCTTCGGCCATATTGCGGCGGAAAACCTCGGCTACGGCAAGGTGGAGCTGCAACGAACAATTGCTGAAGGGCACGCCGAATGCCGGGTTGTGGTCTACCTGAGGCCGACCCCAGAAGCTGAAAAGGCCGAGGGACGGGAATATCAGCGGAGCATCGACTACTAGCGCTGTTTACCCTGTTAGGTTTTTGGCTGCTGTCAGGCGGTTGGTGTGCTCCCGGAAATCCTGGCGACGCTAGACGCGTTTCCTGAGCTTCTTGTGATACTCGAGTCGGGCGGCTCGATCGTCGCTGCGAACCATAGATTTGCGCGGACTTTCGACGGATCACCGGAGGGCCTGATCGGACGGAGCCTTTTTGATCTTCTTGAAACGAACCCGGAGCGCGCACGCGTATATCTGAGACGCTGCGCTGGCACGATGCAGCCTATGCTGGGTGCGCTCGTCTTTCGGAGGTCGAACGGCGAGCCGCTCGAATGCCAATGCAGTGGTGCAGCATTGCGCGCGGGCGGAGAGTTCGCTCCCAGGACGATCCTCCTACGCTCTCGACCAAAGGACGAAGCGGTCCTCAGTTTTGCCGTGGTAAATCAGAAGATCGGCGATCTGTTGCGCGAGGTCCGAGGTCGCCGCAGGGCAGAGGCCGATCTTCGCGAGCTAAACGACACTCTTGAGCAGCGGATCGAAATGCGCACTCAAGAAATTCGCGATGTATTTTCCAAATTCTACGACAGCGAGCGGCAGTTTCGCAACCTCGTTGAGAGCGTAACCGACTATGCGATTTTTATGCTTGACCAAAATGGATTGGTCGCGACTTGGAATGCGGGTGCTGAACGTATCAAAGGGTACACCAATGACGAGATAATCGGCCAACATTTCTCGATCTTTTACACGGAGGATGATCGACGGAATGGGGTACCCGAACAGGTGCTTGCAACCGCTCGACGCACCGGACGTATCGCCATGGATGGATGGCGAGTTCGTAAAGGCGGTGATCGGTTTTGGGCTAGCATCATTGTCAATGAAGTCCACGATGAAGAAGGCCGTGCTGCTGGATTTGCCAAGGTCACGCGCGATTTAACGGAACGGAGGACGATTGAGGAACAGCTTCGTCAGGTTCAGAAGATGGAGGCGATTGGGCAACTCACGGGAGGAATCGCCCACGACTTTAATAATCTACTCACGGTAATCAACGGCAATATCGAGACCGTCCAGCGACGAATGAGTAGGACTGATCCAGGTCTATATCGTTACCTGGAGGCAGGCGCCCGAGCCGTGGAACGCGCATCAACTCTCACTCATCGCCTGCTCGCCTATTCCCGCCGCCAGCCCCTCGAACCGAAATCCGTCGAATTAAACCGCCTGATAATGGGCATGTCGGACCTGCTCGGACGCACCATTGGCGCACATATCACCATCGAGACCGTATTGGCGGCGGGACTCTGGCAAGTCTCGGCTGATCCCAATCAGGTCGAGAACGCTATTCTCAATCTTGCCGTGAACGCCCGCGACGCAATGCCTGACGGGGGCAAGCTCACCCTAGAAACCGCCAATGCTCATCTTGATGAAGCCTACGCCAGGATCAATGCCGAAGTCTTCCCCGGCCAGTATGCAATGCTTGCCGTGAGCGATACGGGCATTGGGATGACGCCTGATGTCGTTGAGAAGGCGTTTGAGCCGTTCTTCACGACAAAGGGCGTCGGCGAAGGCACCGGCTTGGGGTTGTCGCAGGTCTACGGCTTCATCAAGCAATCCGGCGGGCATATCAAAATTTACAGCGAACCCGGTCAAGGCACGACAGTTCGGCTCTACCTGCCGCGTCTGCATGAGCAGCGGGCAGCCGTTCAAGAAGATACTCCCGTTGTGCAGCTTGCACCACTTGGAGGTCAAGAAACCGTTCTCGTCGTAGAAGACAATGATGAGGTGCGTGCATATACAACCGATATTCTGCGTGAGCTTGGATACGAGGTTCTTGAGGCAACCGAGGGTGACACCGCGCTGAGCCTAATAGCTAGTGAACCACGAATTAAGCTTCTATTTACAGATGTCGGTTTACCTGGACCGTTCAATGGGCGACAAATAGCAGATGAAGCTCGAAAGCTCAGAAGCGATTTGAAAATCCTTTTCACGACGGGTTATGCGCAGAATGCGATCATCCATCAGGGCCGGCTCGATCCTGGCGTCCAACTGATTGTAAAGCCCTTCAATTTCCCCGGTCTAGCGGCCAAGATCCGCCAGATGTTCGACGAAGCGGAATGATCCGTGGGTCGTCCTGGGGCATTGATGCGACGAATGCGCTCGTGATCAGCCAGGTCGTGCCAGCATCACGCTCCCGCTTTCGATGATCGCCGCCTCCTCAAGTTCACGAGGCGCCCTGGCCTGATGGGCCGCTTCGCCCCAGTCGTAACGGATGACCGCTCTAGACCGGGCCGATGGCCCTGGGATCATGTCCTCTTCGGCTGGCGGATCGGCGTCACGTTCGATGCCGGGTGTTCGCCATCGCGTGGCGCAAGGGCGCGCTCGACCGCCGCGGCAAGCTCGACCAGCTTGAACGGCTTTTTGATCACCATCTCTTGGGCGAATGGGTCATCTGTCCCGGACAGATCGTCGTATCCGGTCGTGAAAAGAATCGCGCGCCCCGGATTGGCCGCCCGGATCCGTGTCGCTAGCTGGCGACCATTCATAATAGGCATCACCAGGTCGATCACGGCGAGGTCGACGGTGTCGGCTTGCCGGAGTACGTCGAGGGCGACCCGTCCGTTCTCTGCTGCGAGCACTCGATAGTTCATCGCCTCCAGCGCGCTCACCGTGAGCTCCCGAACATCAGCATCATCATCCACGACGAGAATCGTGGCTGCCTTCCCGTCATGCCGCACCGGCCTGGCCTCATCGACCGCTCGCGTTAAAGACTCTCTACTCCGCGGCAGGAAGATCGTGATCGTCGTGCCTTGTCCAACGTATGAATCAATTCGAACCTCGCCGCCGGATTGTTGCGCGAAACCGAGGACCTGACTCAATCCGAGACCGGTCCCTTGTCCCACCGATTTGGTCGTGAAGAACGGTTCGAAGGCTTTCGCCGCAACTTCGTGCGTCATGCCCGAACCGGTATCACGGACCGATATCGCGACGTAGTCCCGCTCGGCCAGCCCGGTAGGACGATGCCGGTCGGACACACCTATGTTCTTGGTGGCTACGGTTAGCCTGCCGCCGTTCGGCATGGCATCGCGGCTGTTGATCGCGAGGTTCAAGATGACAAGTTCCAACTGGGTCGGATCGATCATTACCGCCCAAAGGTCCTTTTCCAGCACCGTCTCAATGCGGATCGTGACGCCTATCGTTTGCAGCAGTAGATCGCCCATGCTCGACAAGAGTTCGTTCAGGCTGACGACTCGCGGTGCGAGGTGCTGCTTCCGCGCAAACGCGAGCAGTTGGCCCGTCAACTTCGCGCCGCGCTCGGCCGCGGAACCGGCGCTTTTCAAGATTGCAAGGACGCTTTGATCGCGCGTGCGGAGTGCCGCAAGCTCGATATTGCCGACAACGGCTGTCAACAGATTGTTGAAATCATGCGCGACGCCGCCCGTAAGCTGACCGATCACCTCCAGCTTTTGGGTTTGACGGAGGCTCTCCTCCACCTGCCGGCGCTCCGTTACATCCCGTAGCGTGCCGGCGAGCCGGAGGGGATGGCCGTGCTGGTCCTGATAGAGACGGCCCTCGGCAACGACCCAGCGCGGTTCATCCTGAGGCCCGACAACTCGGCATTCGAGGTGGAATTTCCCGGTGCCTAGCGCCCGGCTGAAGGCTTCCTCGAACGTTCCCCGGTCTTCCAGAAAAACTCTTTCACCTACATTTCGGCTCCATTCCGCGAGAACGGCCGCCATCCGCGAAGAGGCGCCCCGCTGCATCGAAGCCGCGACCACATCTTCCCGGAGATCGAGGTTCCAGGTCCGCATCTGGGCCGCTTCGAGCGCCATCGTCAGGCTCTCTTGCGCGGCGGTCAGCTGATCGTTGGCTTCCTGGAGCTGGCGCGTGCGCTCACGCACCAGTTCTTCGAGGCGGATGCCCGCCTGTTCTCGTTCGCGCAAATAGTTGGCGGCCTCGTACTGTCGCCGGCGTGTCCGCAATGCCGCCTGTACCGCGCTGACAAGCGTCACGGTTTGGATCGGCCGTTCCTGTAGGGTCACGTTGCGCAGCTTGTCGATCAGGCTGAGCGTGTACCGCTGGTGCCTCGGACCGTCGCGACGCGCGGTCAGTATGATGAAAGGGAAATCCGACCACGGTGGCTGGTTGCTTACCCAATTGAAGAGCGGGGCGGCTTCGGCGCCAAGGAAGCCTTCTTCGGCGATCACAGCCGCGCCGGCGCCACGCCCCAGTTCCCTCTGTAATTCATTGAGGTCCGAGCACAGTCTGCAGCACAGGCCGGCTTGCTCCAAGAGTGTGCAAGCGGCACTACCGTCCCGGCCCGTCGGCGCGAGCACCAGAATGCGCTCTCCCTGGCGGTGAGAAAGCACGTTTTCCGTCAATCGTTTGGTCTTTCAGTCGGGAGTAACGGGTTCGCACCGCCGCGATAATTTGGCACGCCGGAGAGAATGCCCTGAAACTCGGTAATTGGCGGGCCGACTCTCACGCCTTCTGCCGTGAGGCGGAATTCCCGGATCGCGTCTTCATGCGCGCCGCTGCGTTTCTTGACGACAGAAATCGCGCGTCGGACCCGACCTTCCGACTCGAAATACCGCAGCATTAAAACCGCATCGCTCAGGTAACTGATGTCGAGTGGCGTCTGCATCGGCCCCATTAGCCCATGTTGAGCCAGGACTAGGATAGTGATGACGCCAAGCTGGTTGAGGGTGCTGAGCAGTTCATGCATCTGCAGGACGAGAAACCGCTCCTCCGGCATGGCATTCATATAGCCGTTTAAGCTGTCGATGATGACGACGCGATAACCGTCATGTTCGACCCCATCTCGGACCCGGTGGGCAAATTCGCCGGGCGACATTTCGGCCGGATCGATCTGTTGCACCTTGATCTGGCCAGAATCGACGTGGTCTTGCAGTGGCATCCCAAGCCCGGCAGCCCGCGCGAACACCGTACCCAGACCTTCATCGAACGCGAACACGCCGACCCGTTCGCCGCGCGCCGCCGCAGCCATCGCATAGGTCAGCGCGATCGAAGACTTACCGACCCCGGCGCCGCCGATCAGCAGCAGGCTCGTGCCTCGCTCGATGCCACCTCCGAGCAGCGCGTCGAGTTGGGAAGAACCTGTCGAGGTGACCTCGCCCAGGAACGCCTTGTGGTGTTCCGCGGCAACCAGGCGAGGGTAGATGGCGAGCCCGCCAGTCTGGATCGTGAAGTCGTGATACCCGCCGCGATACTTCATGCCGCGCATCTTGACGACACGAAGCCGGCGACGCTCGGCGCCGTATTCGAGCGCGAGCTGCTCCAGGGTGATGACGCCGTGCGCGATGCTGTGCAGCTGAAGGTCGTGATCGTTCGACGACAGATCGTCGAGCAACATCACGGTGCACCGTCTGCCAGCAAAGAAATTTTTCAAGGCAAGAATCTGCCTTCGATAGCGCAGCGAGCTTTGCGAAAGCAGACGCATCTCGGAAAGTGAGTCGAAGACAACGCGTTTCGGATTTATCTCGCGCACCCGGTCGAGAATGCTTTTCGTTGTCTCGCTAAGTTCCATCTCCGCCGGATGGAACAGCGTCAACTCCTGATCGGGATCGAGGCTCGCTTCCGGCGGCACGAGTTCAAAAACGTCAATGCCGGCCAATGTCCAGCCATGGCGGGTGACGACGGAGCGCAATTCACGTTCGCTTTCCGACAAGGTGACATAAAGGCTGGGCTCTCCCCGTCGAACTCCTTCCAACAGAAATTGGAGCGCCAAGGTGGTCTTGCCGGTGCCTGGGCGCCCTTCAATCAGATAGACGCGATCAGCGTCGAAGCCGCCGCCCAGGATATCGTCCAACCCGCTGCTGCCAGTCGAGATTGTCTCCGGCTCATCCGAGCCTGGTATGGGTGCGGATTGGCTCATGGCGGCTACTAATAAACATCGGGTCAGCGCAATTCGTTCGTGGGCACCGAAATAAACTCAGAGGTTGAATTGTCTCACCAATTTTCTCGACGGCTGGCCCGCCGGCTATCCACGGATCAGCCAAGCCTCCACAAGCTCCCGATCGGCGAGGCCGTGTCTGCAGGGCTGACAAGCTGCAGCATGGATGGCTGCTTGCCACCCCCAACCTCACGGTCGTTCGAACCGAGGCAACGGCGGCTTTGGGCGATACCGTTGAAGAAGTCTGGTTTGAAGTAATCGCGTAATCGCGGCAGGGACCGGAGGGGGTGGCAGGCGTTCCGACGAGGGCCGCCTCGCCTCAGGTCGCGGCGATCGGCGACGGCACCGGGATCAGCATGGCGAGCTTGCGGAGGTTTTGGGCGGTGGCAGCGAGGTGGAATTCGTCGCGGGCGCCGTTTGGCCCCGTAATCGCAGCCGATCCAGCTTCAGGATGCGTTTGAGGTGGGCGAACAGCATCTCGACCTTTTTGCGCTGACAGCGCGAGATCCTGTACGCCTCGGTCCTGGCGATATCGCGTGCCATATCGCGGGCGCCCTCATGGACCGAGCGTGGGATCTTTCGGGCGGGCGCGTTGCGACAGCACTGCGGCTTCAGTGCACAGCCTTGGCAATCCAGCTTGCTGGCGCGATAGCACATCATGCCGTTCCGATCGACGAGCGGGCGCGGCACTCGATAGATCTTTTGGCGCTGCCTGAGTTCCTTCCCGGCCGGGCAGATGTAGCAGTCGCGCTTGTGGTCATAGGCGAAGTCGTCGCGCGAGAAGGTGCCATCGGTATGCTGGGATTTGTCAAACACCGGGATGTGCGGCTCGATCCCGTGCTCATTGACCAGCCAGTTCAGCATCTCGGCCGTTCCATAGGTGGTGTCGCCAATCGGCCTGGCCGGATAGAGATCGAAGCCCGCGAACGAGCGCTCGACCATGCGCTTTGCCGCCAGCATTTCGGCCTGACGGATCGCCGTCGCTTCGACATCGACAATGATCGCGTGGTCGGTATCGATCAGGTAGTTGGCCGAATGGGCAAAGAATGCTGGCCCGCGGTGCGCCGCGGTCCACCGCGTCGCCGGATCGGCCGGTGCGATGAATTTGGGCGTCACCTCGGTTGCCGCACCGAACGCGGCATCATCGAGGACGGCGAGATATTCTTCGACGGCGCGGCCGGCCGCGTCAGGCGGCAGACCCGCGGCACCCTGAACACGGGTGTGGTCGCTGGCATCGGCCTGGATCAGACTGGCGTCGACGGCGAACCCTTCGCCCCCGACCAGCCCCCTCGGCGATGCAGCGCTGCAGCACGCTTTCGAACAGAAGCCGCAACAGGTCGCTCTCACGAAAGCGGCCGTGGCGGTTCTTCGAGAAGGTCGAGTGGTCGGGGACCGCACCGTCGAGCCCGAGCCGGCAAAACCACCGGTACGCCAGGTTGAGGTGCACCTCCTCGCACAGCCGCCGCTCCGAGCGGATCCCCAAGCAGTAGCCGACGATCAGCATGCGGATTAGCAGCTCCGGATCGATCGAAGGCCGGCCTATGGCGCTGTAGAACGGTGCCAGCTCCCGCCTCAGCCCGTCGAGTTCAACAAACCGGTCAACCGACCGCAGCAAGTGTCTTTCCGGCA